>Ga0213875_10000661_pt1 | contig 27256 bp, 29 predicted proteins | sample BarmaccomBMRX_R8_FD_160105 | JGI IMG/M metagenome (GOLD analysis project Ga0213875, IMG submission 160105) | Root-associated microbial communities from Barbacenia macrantha in rupestrian grasslands, the National Park of Serra do Cipo, Brazil - RX_R8 | ecosystem: Host-associated > Plants > Roots... | reverse complement strand
TGGGCACCGTCTCGCTGGAAGTGTAAACCAGCCGCCGGACGCCGGTCCTGGCCACCGCCTCGGCGACGTTGAACGTCGCGGTGACGTTGGTCGCGAACACCACGTGGGGAGCGTCGTGGGCCGGATCGGGGATTCCCGCCGTGTGGACGACAACGTCCGGGCGGGCCTGTTGCACCGTCGCGATCGCCTGACCGTAGTCCGTTAGGTCGGCCCGGACGTACGGCGCGTCCCCCGGAGCGGGCACGCCGTAGACGGCGGGTCCGATGTCTGTCGCGGTCACCTTGTGGCCGGCCGCCTGAGCGGCGCTCACGACCCGCGAGCCCACCTTGCCGCGGGCTCCGGTGACGAGAATCCTCACGATCATGCCTCCAAGCGGTCGGCTGCGCGGCAGACTCCGCGACGCACAGCAAGCGATGTTTTGAGTATCCCTATAATCCGCGAGGGGTCGCTGCGGGTATCCCCTGTCAGTTGAACCCGGTGGTGCCGTGGGGCACATAGGGCTCCTCGAGGACGGCGATCTCCTCTGGGGTGAGGACTAGGTCGAGCGCGGCGACCGCGTCCTCGAGATGGTGCGGCTTGGTCGCGCCCACGATGGGCGCGGTGATCCCCGGCCTGCTAGCGACCCAGCTGAGGGCGACCTGCGCGCGCGGCACCCCGCGGTCCTTCGCGACCTGGGCGACGCGCTCGGCGACGGTGCGGTCTGCCTCGGCAGTCCGCCGCCGGCAGAGGTAGCGCGCGAAGCCGTCGCTTTCCGAACGCTCGGTGGCCTCGTCCCAGTCGCGGGTGAGCCGGCCGCGGGCGAGGGGGCTCCACGGGATGACGCCGATGCCCTCGTCGGCGCAGAGCGGGAGCATCTCCCGCTCCTCCTCCCGGTAGATCAGGTTGTAGTAGTCCTGCATGCTGATGAACCGCGTCCAGCCGTTCAGGTCGGCGGTGTAGAGGGCCTTGGTGAACTGCCAGGCGTACATGGACGAGGCGCCCAGGTAGCGGGCCTTGCCCGCCTTGACCACGTCGTGCAGGGCCTCGAGCGTCTCCTCGAGCGGGGTCCGCTTGTCGAAGCGGTGGATCTGGTACAGGTCGACGTGGTCGGTGCCCAGCCGCCGGAGGCTGTCGTCGATGGCGGTCATGATCGACTTACGGGAGAGCCCGCCGCCGTTCGGGCCGGGTCGGGTGGGCGCGTACACCTTGGTGGCGATCACTACCTCGTCGCGGCGCGCGTACTCGGCCAGCGCCCGGCCAAGTATCTCCTCGCTGCTCCCGGCAGAGTAGCCGTTGGCGGTGTCGAAGAAATTGATCCCGAGTTCGATGGCCCGGCGGATGAACGGGCGGCTGGCCTCCTCATCCAGGGTCCAGGGGTGGTCGCCCTGCGTGGGCTCGCCGTAGCTCATGCAGCCAAGCACCAGCCGGGACACCTCCAGGCCGCTGCGCCCCAGGCTGGTGTAGTGCACGGGTTCCCCCTGATCGTCACCCACGGCATCCACGCTTGCGCGACCGCGCGCCCGCTAGCCCGTTGGCTCAAAATTAAGTATACTGTAATGGTGGTAGATAGCGCTAGGGAAATCATCGTCGGCGCCGACCTGCCGGCCGCCTTGACCGCCGTCGTGGCCGGGCGCTGGGCGCCCTCGGCCGGACCGCGGGTGCACGAGGTGCACGACCCGGGCACCGAGGCGGTGATCGCGCACTTCGAGGAGTCCTCTTCCGACCTCGTCGCCGCCGCCGTTGCGGACGCCGACCGTGCCTGGCAGGGAAAGTGGGCGGCGATGGAGCCCGCCGAGCGCGGCCGCGTCCTGCTCCGCTGCGCGCAGATGTTCCGCGACGACGCCGACGTACTGGCCCGGCTGGAGTCGGTCGACACCGGCAAGCCGCTGTCACAGGCGCGCGACGACATCGCCGTCACCGCACGGTACCTGGAGTACTACGGCGGGGCCGCCGACAAGATCTTCGGCGAGACCATCCCGCAGCCGGCGGCCACCTTCGCCTACACCGTCCGCGAGCCGTACGGCGTGATCGCGCACATCACCCCGTGGAACGCGCCGCTGAGCCAGATGATGCGCGGTGTCGCGCCCAGCCTCGCCGCCGGCAACGCGGTCGTGGTGAAGCCGTCGGAGCTCACCCCGCTGACGTCGGCGCTGTCGGCCGTGCTCATGGTCGAGGCGGGGCTGCCCGCCGGGCTGTGCAACGTCGTCCTCGGCGAGGGCGCGACGACCGGTGAGGCCCTCACCCGGCACCCGCTGGTGCGGCACATCACCTTCACCGGGTCCGTCGCCGCAGGCCGCGCCGTCGGGCGGGTCGCCGCCGACCGGGTGGTCGGCTGCAACCTGGAACTCGGCGGCAAGTCGCCGACGATCGTGTGCGCGGACGCCGACCTGGAGAAGGCCGCGACAGCCGGTGCCCTGGCCGTGATCCGCAACTCCGGTCAGTCGTGCTTCGCCACCACCCGGCTGCTCGTGCACCGCTCCGTTCATGAGCGCTTCCTTGAGCTGGTCGCGGCCCGGCTGCAGGGCCTGTCGGTCAGCCACGGCCTTGACGATCCCGATCTGGGACCGCTGGTCTCCGGAAAGCAGCGCGCCCGGGTGCTGGAGATGATCGACGCCGCGCGCCGCGACGGCGCGCGGGTGGTCGCCGGCGGCACGGCAGGCGGAACGGAGCGTGGCCACTTCGTCCTGCCGACACTGCTCGCCGACGTCACCAACGACATGCCGGTCGCACGCCAGGAGGTCTTCGGGCCCGTGCAGTCGGTCATCGTCTTCGACGACCTCGACGAGGCGATCAGGATCGCCAACGACACGCCGTACGGGCTGTCCGCCGGTGTGTTCACCGCCGACGCTGGCCGCGCTCACCGCCTGGCGGCCGCGCTGAAGGCGGGCCAGGTACAGGTGAACCGGTACGCCGGCGCGGGCGTGGAAGTGCCGTTCGGCGGTTACGGGGAAAGCGGCATCGGCCGGGAGAAGGGCATGGCCGCCCTCCATCACTACAGCCAGGTCAAGAGCGTGATCATGTCGGTCGGCTGACGGTCGCCCGCACTCAAGCAGACCGCTCAGTTATGCAGGAGGTAAGGAAGCCGTGCTGGATGTGAGGGTTCTGGGGTTCGTCGGTCTCGGCGTGATGGGCGGCCCGATGTGCGCCAACCTGACCACGAAGTCGGGCCTGCCCGTCGTGGTGCACGACGTGGCCGAGGAAGCGGTCGCCGCGGCCGTCGAGGCCGGCGCCCAACGGGCCGCCGGCCTGGCCGACCTGGCCGCGCGGGCCGACGTCATCTTCCTGTCGCTGCCCGCCATCGACCAGGTCGAGGACGTCGCCGGCGAGATCCTCGCGGCGCCGCGGCGGCCCGCGGTGATTGTCGACATGAGCACGAGCGACGTCGCCCGCACCCGTGCGCTCGGCGAGCGCGCCGCGGCGGCCGGCGTTACGCTGGCGGACGCGCCGGTGGCCCGCCTTCGCCAGGCCGCCAGGGACGGCACGCTGCTGATCACGGTCGGCGCCACCATGGAGGTGTTCTCCCTGCTCGGGCCGTATCTCTCGTGCATGGGCTCGGATATCGTGCACGCGGGCGGCCTCGGCAACGGGCAGGTGATCAAGATCCTCAACAACATGATCGTGTTCCAGAATGTGAACGCGCTGGCGGAGGCGCTCGCGATCGGCCGGACGGCAGGCGTCGACGGGCGGCTGCTCTTCGAGACCCTCCAGCTGGGCTCCGCCGACAGCTTCCAGCTCCGCAATTCCGCGATGGCGACGCTGGTGCCCGACGAGTTCCCGCTCAAGACGTTCCCTACGGTGTACGCGATCAAGGATCTGGCGCTCGCGCTCAAGCTCGCCGCCGACGCCGGCCTGACCGTCAAGGGCGCGGAGCAGACGATGGAGCTGCTTGCGGCCACCCGCGACGCCGGATATGCCGAGAACTACTACCCGGCGATGATCAAGCTGATCGACGGCCGCGGCTGAGACTGGAGCACCTATGGATTTCCGGCTTCCTGACGAGATCGAGGCCTTCCGCCAGTCGGTCGAGCTTTTCGCTTCACGCGTGCTCGCGGAGGGCGCGCTCAAGCGTGCACACGACGCCGACTTCCCCCGGGATGTGGCCCGCGCGATGGCCGCCCACGGCCTGCTCGGCCTCACCATCCCCGAGGAGAAGGGCGGTCAGGGCGCCTCGCTGCTCGCCGCGATCACCGCTATCCAGGCGGTCGCGAAGTACTGCCCCCGCAGCGCCGACGTGATCCAGGCGGGGAACTTCGGCCCGATCCGGACCTTCGCCGAGTACGCCACCGCGGAGCAGCGCAACCGCTACCTGCCGTCGCTGCTCGCCGGCGAGTCCGTGATCGGCCTCGGCATGAGCGAGCCTGAGGCGGGCTCGGCGGTCACCGAGCTCACGACCAGGGCGGCGCCGCGCGACGACGGGTACGTCATCAACGGCACCAAGGTGTTCGGAACGCACAGCGCGGACGCGTCGGTCTTCCTGGTGTACGTACGGTTCGGGCCCGGTACCAGCGGGATCGGCTCGGTGCTGATCGACCGCGGCACGCCTGGCTTCACCGTCGGCCGGCCGTCTACGTTCATGAACGGCGAGCACTGGTGCCAGCTCTACTTCGAGGACTGCTATATCCCGGCCGGCCAGGTGCTGCTCGGCAAGGGCGGTTTCAAGCAGCAGATGAGCGGGTTCAACGTGGAGCGGCTCGGCAACGCGGCGCGCTCGATCGCCGTCGGCCGGCATGCCTTCGACGCCGCGGTGGAGCACGTCAAGGCGCGCGAGCAGTTCGGGCGGCCGCTCGCCGAGTTCCAGGGCCTGCAGTGGATGTTCGCCGAGCAGGCGGTGCAGCTGGAGTCGGCGCAGCTGCTGCTTTACCGGGCGGCCGCGGAAGCCGATGAGGCGCTGCCGTCGGCCTACAGCACCGCGGTGGCGAAGTACGCTGCCAACCAGGCAGGCTACGGCGCGGCCAACCTCGCCGTGCAGGCGATGGGGGGCACTGGCTTCAGCCAGGAGTCACTCGTCGAGTACTGCTTCCGCCGTACCCGCGGCTGGATGATCGCGGGCGGGTCGACCGAGATCCTCAAGAACCGCATCGCCGAGTCGCTGTTCGGCCGGCGGTTCAGCCAGCGTCCGGTCGCGGCGCAAGACGCGTGATGACCGCCCCGGCCCCAGGTCCCGGCCTGTACGACGCCCTCTTCCGGCCGCGCGTCGTCGCGATCGTGGGGGCGTCCGGCGATCCAGGCAAGACCACCGGCCGGCCGTTCCATTACCTGATCCGCGGGGGCTGGGAGGGCACGGTCTACCCAGTCAACCCGGCCAGGGCGACGGTGCTCGGCCGCCCCTCGTTCCCTGGCATCCGCGACGTGCCGGAAGCCCCCGAGCACGTCTACGTGGTCACCGCCGCTGACGCCGCCGTCCAGGTCGCGGCGGAGTGCGCCGAACTCGGCGTCCGGGTAGTCACCATCATGGCCGACGGGTTCGCTTCGACCGATCCGTCAGGTGCTCGCCGCACCGCGGCCCTGCGGGAGATCGCGGCGGCCTCCTCCACCCGCATCCTCGGGCCGAGCAGCCTCGGCGTCGCCCACCTGGCGACGGGGTTCCTGTTGACGGCGAACGCCGCCTTCGCCGAGGACGACCTGCCGCACGGGAACGTGTTCGTCGCGTCGCAGTCGGGGAGCGTGATTGGCGCGCTGCTGACCCGCGGCAAGAGCATGGGGACCGGCTTCCATGCGCTGGTCTCGACCGGCGGCGAGGCCGACCTTTCGCTGGGCGAAATCTGCCTGGCTACGGTCGGCGACCCGGCGATCGCGAGCTACGCGCTGTTTCTCGAGAACCTCAAGGCCGCCGACGACCTGCGCCGGTTCGCCCGGGCCGCCGCCGCGCGAGGCAAGCCGGTCGTCGCCTACAAGCTCGGGCGGTCGGCGGCCGGCGCCGAGCTGGCGGTCTCCCATACCGGCGCCCTGGCGGGCGACGACGCGGTGGCCAGTGCTCTGCTGCAGGACCTCGGCATCGCGCGTGTCGCCAACTTCGACGCGCTGCTTGAAGGCCAGCAGCTGGCCCGGTCGGTGACGCTCACCACGCGCCCGAATCTCCGGCCACGGATCGGGGTCGTCTCCACCACCGGCGGCGGCGGTGCGATGATCGTGGACTGCCTGGCCGTGCGGGGCGCGGTGCCAACGGCACCGTCGCCCGGTACGGTGGCCCGGCTGGCGGAGTGCGGGATCGATGCCGGCCACGGCGTCCTGGTCGACCTGACCCTCGCCGGGGCCCGGTACGACGTGATGAAGGCTGCCCTCGATGTCATGGGCGCCGCGCCGGAGTTCGACGCGGTGGTCGCCGTGCCGGGGTCGTCCGCGCGCTTGCGGCCCGAGTTGGCCGTGCAGCCCATCGCCGACAGCGCGGGCTCCGGCCACCCGCTTGCCGCCTTCGTCCTGCCGTCAGCCCCGGAGGCGCTGCGGCTGCTGCGCCGGGCGTGCGTGGCCGCCTTCGGCACGCCCGAGGCCTGCGCCGAGGCTCTCGTGGCCGCGTTCAACCGCCGTGCTCCGGTACCGGATGTGGTGCCACCGCCGCCCGGCGGCCGCAGTGAGCTGCTCGACGAGCAGCGGTCTTACGCGCTGCTGGCCGAGGCGGGGCTGGCCCATGCCTCGTTCGGCGTGATCGATACCCGGCTGGCTGGCCGGGGCGACCTCCGGCTTCCTGTGCCGCCGCCTGCGGTCGTCAAGCTGCTCTCGGCTGAGGTGCCGCACAAGTCCGACATTGGCGGTGTGGTGCTTGGCGTCGGCGACGGCGGCGAACTCGGCGCGGCGATCAAGGAGATCACCGCATCGGCCGGCCGGCTGGCCCCGGAGGTGCCCGTCGACCGGGTGCTCGTGCAGGAGATGGTCAGCGGCGTGGGCGAGGCGCTCATCGGATACCGGTATGACCGCGACGCCGGGCCGGTCGTGGTGCTGGCGGCGGGCGGCGTGCTGGCCGAGATCCGGGCCGAGCGCAGTGTCCGGATGGCACCGGTCGACCTCGCCACGGCGTACGACATGATCGGCGAGGTCGTCTCGCTGCGCGCGCTCGATGGTTACCGCGGCGCGCCGCGCGGCGATCTCGACGCGCTCGCCGCGGCCGTCGTGGCGGTGTCGCGGGTCGGGCTCGTCTCCGCAGGGCGGGTGGTCGAGGCCGAGGCTAACCCGGTGATGGTGCTGCCCGCGGGCGGCGGCGTGGTGGCGGTCGACGCGCTTGTCCGGGTGACCGTTCCTGCGGACGGTCGATGAGTACCACCGCCGTGGGCATGGATCTTGAGGTGGCGGGCCGTGGCTGAGCCGACGGTCGCCCAGTCGCTTGCCGCCACGGCGGCCGGCCTGCGCGTGTGCGACCTGTCATCCGCGACCCGGGGCGCGCTGACCCGCACCGTGCTCGACTGGTTCGGTGTTGCCATCGGCGGCTCGGCGGAAGGGCCTGCCGCGGTCATCGGCCGCGGGCTCGTCGCCGGCGGCCCATCACGCCTGGTCGGCGGCGGGTCGGCGGACGCCGCGCTGGCCGCCTTCGTCAACGGAACCGCCGCGCACACCCTTGAGCTGGACGACATCTACGCGCCCGGCCTGGTCCATCCCGGCGCGCCGGTCGTCGCGGCCGCTCTTGCGGTCGCCGACCTGGCCGGCGCCTCCGGCGTCCAGTTCGAGCGCGCGGTGCTGGCGGGCATCGAGGTGGCCTGCCGGGCCGCCGCCGACCTCGGCCCGCCGCATTACCGCCGGTGGCACACCACCGGCACCGCCGGTGCACTGGGCGCCGCGGTCGCGGCGGCCGGGCTGCTTCACCTTGATCAGCACCGCACGGCCCACGCGATCGCACTGGCCGCCACCATGGCCGGCGGTCTCCAGCAGACCTTCCGGCGTGACGCGGCGGGCAAGCCGCTGCACGCGGGCCACGCCGCGCAGTCGGGTGCCCTTGCCGCCGTGGCGGCGGCGGGCGGGGTCACCGGCGCGCTGGACGCCCTGGAGGGCGAGGCCGGGCTCGCGGCCGCTACCGGCGCCCCGACCTCCTGGACGGCCAGCCGTCAGGGCACCGCCGGGGTGCCGCTCATCGAGCAGCTCACCATCAAGCCCTACCCGTGCTGCGGCCACACGTTCGCGGCGATCGACGGGGCCCTCGCGCTGCGTGCTGCGGGGCTGCAGCCAGGCCGGGTGGAGCGGATCGAAGTCGCAACGTACCACACCGCGCTGGACGTCGCGGGCGCCCCAGACCCGCGGACGGTACCCGCGGCACGATTCAGCATCGGCTTCGCCGTCGCCGTGGCCCTGCTCGAGGGACGGGTCACCCGCGACTGCTTCAGCCCCGCCTGGCTCGGCGACGACGCCCGCCGGGGGCTGACCGAACGGGTGACGCTGACCGTGGACGCCGCTCTTGACGACGCGTTCCCAGCCCGGCGCGGCGCGGCGGTGACCGTCACCACGAGGGACGGCGACGTGCTCTCCCGCACCGTCCCTGACCGGTCGGGCAGCCCGGGTAACCCGCTGACACCTGAGGCGGTCGCCGCGAAGTTCACCGGCCTGGCCGAGCCGGTGCTCGGCGCCGACGCGGCCGCGCGACTCGCCGCTCACATCCGCGGCCTCTCGGACCTGGCGTCGGTTCGGGAGCTGGCCTTGGCGGGCACCACTTAAGGGGTGGCCCGCAGCGCGTGCAGGCTGGCGGCTGCCAGCGGCTCGACCGCCTGGCCGACCGTCTCGAAGCCGGAGCCGAGCGTCATGCCGCTCTTTAGTGGGCGTGGATGCCTTCGGTGATCACGGCGATCTTGTAGGAGTCGAGGCCCAGGTAGAAGCGAGCCGGGTGAGGTCGCGGCCGGTGGCGGCGGCGTAGCGTTGCGCGAGGTCGGCGGAGGCGGGAGCCGGTCGCTGGTTTGAGGCGGCCGAGCCGCCGATGACCGGGGCGAAGGCGGGGTCGGCGTAGACCAGGTGCAGGGCGAGGTCGGCGAGCGGGTCGCCGAGCGTGGCCATCTCCCAGTCCACGACGGCGCGGACCGTGCCGGCGTCGGCCCGGTCGAGGATGGCGTTGTCGATGCGGAAGTCGCCGTGCACGATCGACGCGCCGCTCTCGCCGGGGCACTGGCTGGCGAGTTGCGCGTGCAGGGTGTCGATGTCGGGGAGGTTCCGGGTCCGCACCCGCTGCCACTGGTCGTGCCAGCGGCTTCCTGACGGGCGAGGTAGCCGTCGGGGCGCCCGAACCCATCGACCCCAACCGCGCCTGGGTCGACCGCGTGCAGCCGGGCCAGCACGTCAACCGGACCGAACGCGTAGCGGGCGATGTCCTGCGGCGGCAACGCGTGCAATTGCCCGGTGGTCTGTATGACGCGGCCGTCGACGTACTCCACGACTGAGAAGGGCACGCCGAGTACGTCGGAGTCCGCCGAGACGACGGCGGGCGCGACCGGCACGCCACTGTCACGCAGGGCGGCGACAACGCAGTACTCGCGGCCCATGTCATGGGCAGACGGGGTGAGCCCGCCGAGCGGCGGGCGGCGCAGCATCCACCGCCGCTGCCCGTCGCTCAGCACGTAGGTCAGGTTCGACCGAGGCGATCCGCCCGAGCCACGCCCGCTTCTGCTCGTCGGTGCGAAGTTGACGAGCGGCCGGCTATGCCGTTGTTGGTGCCGAACATGGACCGCAGTGCCAGCGACGTGTAGCCGAGCTCCGTGGCGAGCTCTACGTGCTGGCTCAGGTCAAGCCCAAGGCCGCCCCACTCCCGCGGGAAGGCGTAGCCGAACAGCCTCATCTCCGCGGCTTGCTTGCGCAGGTCGCCAGGGACCGCGCCGGTTTCGGCGATCTCCTGCTCGCGCGGCATGACTCCTGGTCCGTACGAAGTCGCGAACCATGTCCAGTATCAGGGCGAAATCCTCGGCGCTCACCTCGGCTGCATAGTGTCCTGCATCCTCCCTTTGGTGGCAAGCCGTCAGGCTCTATAGTCTCGATGGTTAATAGTATACTTAATTGACCCTGCCGGGCGCCACGCCAGCGACGAGAGAAGGAGCCCGAGATGCAGACACGTGACGTCGTCATCTGCGAGCCCGTGCGGACCGCCATCGGCGGCTATGGCGAAGTGCTCAAGTCCCTCACCGCCGCCGAGCTAGGCGTGAGCGCCCTCACCGGGCTGCTCTGCCGCACCGGCGTCGACCCATCCGTCATTGATGGCGTGATCCTCGTCCACTGTTATCCCACACCCGACGCGCCGGCCATCGGCCGGGTCGTCGCGCTTGACTCGGGCCTGCCCGTCTCGGTCGGCGGGCAGCAGGTCGACCGCCGGCTGCGGCTCCGGCCTGCAGGCGGTCATCAACGCGGTCATGCAGGTCGGGCGCCAGCGACGTCGTCGCGGCCGACGGCGCCGAGTCGATGAGCAACGTGACCTTCTTCTCCACGGATATGCGCTGGGGTGGAGCCCGCACCGGCGTCCGCATCCACGACGGGCTCGCGCGCGGCCGGGAGACCGCCGGCGGCAAGAACTTCCCCGTGCCCGGCGGGATGATCGAGACGGCCGAGAACCTGCGGCACGAGTACCGCATCCTGCGGGAGGAGCAGGACCGGCTCGCGCTCGAGTCACACCGCCGTGCGGTCGCCGCGGCGCAGGTGGGATCCTCGCCAGAAGATCGTTCCGGTCACCGTCAGGAGCCGCAAGGGCGAGGAAGTCATCACCGCCGACGAGTACCCGCGCCCGGACGCGACCATTGACGCGCTGGCGCGGTTCAAGCCGATCATGCTGGCCGCCGACCCGGAGGCCACCGTGACGGCGGGGAACGCCAGCGGCCAGAACGACGCCGCGTCGGTCTGCCTGGTGACCACCCGCGCCAAGGCCGCCGAACTCGGGCTGAGGCCGCTGGTCACCCTTGTGTCGTGGGGACTCGGCGGCGTGACGCCCAAGGTCATGGGCATCGGCCCGGTGCCGGCCACGGCCAGCGCGCTGGACCGGGCCGGCCTATCGCTCACGGACATGGACCTGATCGAACTGAACGAGGCCTTCGCCGCCCAGGCACTCGCGGTAATGCGGGAGTGGAAGTTCACCGACACCGACAGGGAACGGACCAACGCCCACGGCTCAGGAATCTCGCTCGGCCATCCGGTTGGCGCGACGGGTGGACGGATGCTCGCCACCGTCGCCCGCGAACTGCACCGCCGCGACGCCCGCTACGGGCTGCTCACCATGTGCATCGGCGGCGGCCAGGGGCTTGCCGCGGTGTTCGAGCGGGCGGCAGCGTAACCGGAACGGGCCCTTCTCAGGCAGGTTCAGAGCAGAAAGGAATGGCATGGCTCTGCTTGGACGCCGCACCGCCGTGATCACGGGCGGCGCGCAGGGAACCGGGTTCGCGATCGCCGAGCGCTTCGTGGCCGAGGGCGCCCGGGTCGTGCTCGGTGACCTTGATCTCGCCGCGACCAAGGCCGCAGCGAAACGGCTCGGCGACAGCGGTGCGGTGCGACGTGACCGACGGAGCCGAGGTAGACGCGCTCCTCGCGCATGCCGTCGCCACCTTCGGCTCGCTCGATGTCATGGTCACAACGCCGGCATCACCCGGGACGCCACCATGCGCACGATGACAAAGGACCAGTTCGATCAGGTGGTCGCGGTGCGCCTCAAAGGCACGTGGAACGGCACCCGCAAGGCCGCCGCGATCATGCGCGAGCGCAGGTCGGGCAGCATCGTCAAGATCTCCTCCCTGTCCGGCAAGGTCGGGATAGTGGGCCAGACGAACTACTCGGCCGCCAAGGCGGGGATCGTGGGGCTCACCAAGGCCGCGGCCAAGGAGATGGCGTACCACCGGGTCCGCGTCAACGCCGTCCAGCCCGGGCTCATCCGCTCGGCCATGACGGAGGCCATGCCGGCCAAGGCGTGGCAGCAGAAGATGAGCGAGATCCCCATGGGCCGGGCCGGGGAGCCGGCCGAGGTCGCCAGCGTGGTTCTCTTCCTAGCGAGCGACCTGTCGTCCTACATGACCGGCACGGTCCTCGAGGTCACCGGCGGCCGGTTCATGTGAGCGGAGATTGAGGAGCCCTGATCAGATGACTGTTCCCTCACCCGAGACGCCGACGGCAGCGCCACCGACCACGGGGCAGCCGAGCGCGGGGAAGCCGCTCAGCGGCCTGCAGGTGGTTGAGGTGGCGACGTACGTCGCCGGGCCGCTCGGCGGGATGACGCTGGCGCAGCTCGGCGCCGAGGTCATCCGGGTCGACCCGCCGGGCGGCGCGGTCGACTACATCCGCTGGCCGCTCGCCGCGTCCGGGACGAGCCTATACTGGACGGGCCTGAACAAGGGCAAGCGCTCGCTGGTCGCCGACTTCCGGTCCCCCGAGGGCCAGGAGGTTGTTACCCGGCTGGTCGCCGGATCGGGGCCGGGCGGCGGCATCGTGCTGACCAACGCCGGCCGCCCGTGGCTGAGCTATGAGGCCCTGTCCAAAGTCCGGCCTGACCTGATCCACCTGCGGATCGAGGGGCACCATGACGGGACCCCCGCGGTGGACTACACGATCAACGCGGGCATGGGGTTCCCGCTGGTGACCGGCCCCGAAGGGTACGCGGAGCCGGTGAACCAGGTGCTGCCCGCCTGGGACATCGCGTGCGGCCTGTACGCGGCGATCGCCATCCTCGGCGCGGAACGCCGCCGCCGGATCACCGGCGAGGGGCAGCGGCTCACCGTGGCACTGGGCGACGTCGCGCTGGCCGCCGCGGGGAACCTCGGCCTGCTAGCGGAGGCGGAGGTCAACCGGGTCGACCGGCCGAGGATCGGCAACCACGTGTACGGCTCGTTCGCCCGCGATTTCGCCACCCGCGACGGCGGGCGGGTCATGGTGGTAGCCCTGACCGCACGGCACTGGGCCGACCTCCTCGAGATGACCGGCCTGCAGGCACCGGTGACCGCGCTGGCCGACGCGCTCGGCGCCGACTTCTCCGCGGAGAGCGACCGCTACGCCTACCGGCACGCCCTGGCCGGGCTGCTGCAGCACTGGTTCGACGGGCGGGACCTGGACGAGGTGCGCAAGGCGCTGGCCGCCACCTCCGTCTTGTGGTCGGTCTACCGGAGCTTCAGCGACGTGGCGGCGGCCGCCGACGTGCGCGGCAACCCCATGATGGGCGTCATCGACCAGCCGGGCGTGGGCCGGTACCTCGCCCCGGGCTCGCCGGTCAACGCCGGCGAGCCGGGCGCCCGGACGCCGGTGCGGGCTCCCCTGCTCGGCGAGGACACCGCCGACATCCTGCGCAACGACCTCGGCCTTAGCGAAAACCAGATCCGGGACCTGCACGAACGCGGGGTGGTCGCATCCCCCTCGTCGGGACGAGAGCGAGGCTGACACCATGGGCCGGTTGGCGCAGACCGAGGGACTGACCGACGTCCAGCGGCAGATCATCGACACCGTGCGGGAGTTCACCGACCGGGAAATCATCCCGCACGCCTATCAGCTGGAACACGCTGATGAGTACCCGCAGAGATCGTCTACGCCATGTGCGAGATGGGGTTGTTCGGCCTGACCATCCCCGAGGAGTACGGCGGCCTCGGGGAGCCGCGGCTGACCTACGCGCTGGTGGTCGAGGAGATCTCCCGCGGCTGGATGAGCGTCTCGGGCATCATCAACACCCACTTCATCGTCGCCTACAGCGGTACCTGCCGCGGATGGCCGCCGGGGAGCTGCGGGGCGCTTACTCCATGTCCGAGCCGAACTGCGGCTCCGACGTGTCTGCCATCAGGACTAAGGCGGTCAGTAACGGGACGCTTATGTCATCGACGGGCAGAAGATGTGGCTCACCAACGGCGGCACCGCCACGCTGGTGGCGGTGCTCGTCAAGACCGGCGAGGGCGCGGAGTCGGTCTACCGGAACATGACCACGTTCCTGATCGAGAAGTCGCAGGGCTACGGCGAGGTCTCCCCCGGCCTGGTCATCCCCGGCGAGATCGACAAGATAGGCTATAAGGGCGTCGACATCACCGAGCTGATCTCCAGCGGGTACCGCACCACGCCGGAGCAGGTACTGGGCGGCACGCCGGGCCGCGGCTTCTACCAGATGATGGACGGGATCGAGGGCGGCCGGGTCAACGTCGCCGCCCGCGGCTGCGGCGTCGCGCTGCGCGCGTTCGAGCTCACCGTCGCTACGCGCAACAGCGGGAGACCTTCGGCAAGCCGATCGCGCAGCACCAGGCGGTGATGTTCCGGCTCGTCAGGATGGCGACCAAGGTCGAGGCCGCGCACCAGATGATGCTCGTAACCGCCCGCAAGAAGGACTCCGGGCAGCGCAACGACCTGGAAGCCGGCATGGCCAGGTACCTCGCGTCCGAATACTGCCGGGATGTCGTCGAGGACTCCTTCCGCATCCACGGCGGCTGCGGCTTCTCCATGGAGTACGAGATCGAGCGCCCCTACCGGGAAGCAGGCATGCTGCTCATCGGCGAGGGCACCTCCGACGTCCAGAAGATGATCATCGGCCGCCGCATCCTGGAGGACTACAAGCTTCGCTAGTCCTCCAGATTTCCGCCTCCGCGAGCCTCAGACCTTCGTCGCGCCGTGGTCCACGGGGAGCTGGGCTCCGGTGATGGTGCGGGACTCTTCGCTGGCGAGGAACAGCACCGCGTTGGCGATGTCCTCGGGCTCGGAGATGTGCGGCTCGAACAGGATCTGCCCCATCGACCCGGCGTAGGACGGGTTGTCGCCGAACACCTTCTGGCCCTCGGCGCCCATCTCGCCCATCGGGGTGCGCACGCCCCAGGGATGAATCGAGTTCACCCGGATCCGGTAGGGAGCGAGCTCGATGGCCGCCGTCTTCACCAGGCCGACCACCCCGTGCTTGGCCGCGCTGTAGTGCGCCTGGCCCGGCAGCGACTTGATGCCGGCGACGGAGCTCGTCGCGATGATCGAGCCGCCGTTGCCGGCGGCGATCATGGCCGGGGCGGCCGACCGCAGCGTGTTGTAGACGCCGGTCAGGTTGATGTCGATCATGTCCTGCCAGCGCCGCGGGCTCATCTCCCAGAAGCGGCCCCAGGTGCAGATGCCGGCGTTGGCGACCACGATGTCCAGTCGGCCGAACTGCGCGACCCCCTCGCTGACGAGAGCCTCCAGCGCGGCCAGGTCCCGGACGTCGGCGGCCGCGTGCACCACCCGCCGATCGAGCTTCTCGACGGCGGCCACCGTCTCGGCCAGGTCTTCCGGTGTGGCGGCCGCGTAGTCAGTCTCGGTCGGCCTGGCGCAGATGTCGGTGATGATGAGGTCGGCGCCTTCCTCGGCCAGCCTGACGGCGTGCGCACGGCCCTGGCCGCGGGCCGCGCCGGTGACGAGGGCGACCTTGCCCTGCACTCTGTTCATGACTTCCCTCGGCCAGCCTGACGGCGTGCGCACGGCCCTGGCCGCGGGCCGCGCCGGTGACGAGGGCGACCTTGCCCTGCACTCTGTTCATGACTTCTCCCCACGCCTGGCTTGCTTGGATGGTTCAGGATGCTGATTTTAGGCTGGCTTCTGCCTAGTTCAGGCTACTGATTCCTCTTGATCGCGGGATTACCCGAACCGACGGCGTGCTTCCTGAACAAGGCCTCTTGCGCGATGGTGGCCGCGCGTGACCCGTCGGCGCCGTAGATCGCCCCGGTGTACAGGCCGCGACCGCTGGCCAGCGTGTGCGGGACCAGGTCCTGCCAGACCCAGTCGTCCATCCGCACTGGGCGGTGGAACCAGACCGCGTGGTCCAGGCTGGCGCCCGACCACCCGCCCTCCGTCATCAGCGCGAGCAGGCCGCTGGACATGTCCGTGGTATAGGTGAGGATGGCGGCGTGCAGCAGGGGATCGTCGGGCAGGTCGTCCGTGCACCGGACCCAGAACCGGGTCGGTGGCCGTTCCTGGCTGGCCGAGCGGAACTCAAACGACGGGTGGCGGGGGTGGAGCCAGCCCGGCAGCTGCCGCGGTGACGGAAGCTCGGGACGGGGCTCCGGGTCTAGGTCCACCGCCGGCCCCGGCCGGGCCGCGGCGAAGGAGGCGGCCATGTTGAAGATGACCGCGCCGTCCTGGACGGCCACCACCCGGCGAGCGGAGAAGGAGCCGCCGTCGCGGTCCCGGTGCACCATGAAAACGGTAGGCCGCAGCGCGTTGCCCTCGCGCAGGAAGTAACCGTGCAGCGAGTGCGGCACGCGGCCGGCCGGAGCCGTCAGGCCCGCGGCGTACAGCGCCTGCGCGGCCACCTGCCCGCCGAACAGCCGGTACGGATCGTGGAAGACCGTGCGGCAGCGAAACAGGTCCTGCTCGATGTACTCCAGGTCAAGCAGTTCCAGGATCGGCGGCCGGTCGCCGGTTTCCTCCCCCACCGGTCCCGGTGTCGCCCGAGCCGCGGCACCGGCATCCGCCGCATCCGCCGCATCCGCCGCAAGAGAGTTCCGGCTACCCGCGGCAGGATCCACCTTGTGTTCGGTAGTGCGCTTACGGAAATCCCAGCTGGAGATCTTATCCGGGACCACACGCAGCCACCCGTGCCTGCCGTCGTTCCGCACCTCGCCATCGCCGTACTTGCGGGCGAACAGGCGCTCGGGCTCATCCACCGTGGGGTCGGGCACTCCGGTCCGCGGCACCTCGCCGGTGACCTCGGCGGTGCCGCGCAACTCCGCGCCACGCAGTTCCGCATAGTCCTCCCCGGCGTCGACCAGGATGGCGATCCGCGGATCGCGAAGCAGGTCGGTCCAGCGCTGGCTGCCCACGAGCGACGTCAGCCAGACGGCTGTCCCGTCCCACACGTACCACAGCGCGGTCAGGTGGGGGCCCTGGGCGCTCGACGTGGCGACCCGGCAGGTTCGCGCTCCGGCGAGGAAGGCGTCGAGCTCGGCCTTGTCCATCGCGATCCTGCGGCCGCGCCGCTGCTCCACTTTCATGGTAATAGAGTATCCTGTTCTACGCCAATCGACGAGGGAGACGTCCATGCTTGAGCGACTGGCCGAGCTGGTGAACGCCGACGACCGCCTGGTGCTTCGCGGCCGCTATGTCACCGGGACCGTGCGCGTCGATGTCGGCGACGACGCGCACTACCTCGACATTGCCGCCGGGCGGGTCGAGCGGGTGCGCACCGGGCCACTGGTCATGCCGGTGACGCGGCTGGTGCTGCGGGCCCCGCGGGCCGAGTGGGCGGCATTCTGGGAACCACGGCCCCGGCCGGGCCATGGCGACCTGATGGCGCTGCTGCGCCGCCGCGTGCTGGCGGTGGAAGGCGACCTGTACCTCTTCATGGCCAACCTCCGCTACTTCAAGGACGTGCTGGAGAAGCCGCGGGAGCGCGGCGGCTCCCTCGTCTCCCCCGTTCGCGCTGCGACGCGCGCGGTCGCGTTTACCGAGCCTGTGACGGGTCGCTACGTGCACATGGACCTGCCCGGTGGCAGGCAGCGCATCTACGTGGAGGAGGCAGGCGCCGGCGTTCCGCTGCTGTGCCTGCACACCGCTGGCTCTGACAGCAGGCAGTTCCGGCACCTGCTCAACGATGAGCGGGTCACCGGGCGCTTCCGGGTGATCGCGTTCGACATGCCGTGGCACGGGCGCTCGTCGGTGCCGGCCGGCTGGCGTGGCATCGAGTACCGGCTCACCTCGGACGACTACGCCGGGATGGTGCTCGGCGTGTGCGACGCGCTCGAGCTCGACCGGCCGGCGGTCATGGGCTGCTCCATCGGCGGCCGGATCGTGCTGCGGCTCGCCCGGGAGCACCCGGAGCGCTTCCGCGCCCTCATTGGCCTGCAGTCGGGCGCGGCCGTGGCGCCCTATTACGAGCGGGAGTACCTGCACCGCCCCGACGTGCACGGCGGTGAGTTGTGCGCGGCGCTGATGTCGGGACTGATCGGCCCAGACGCGCCGGCCGCCGACCGCGCGGAAACCCTGTGGCAGTACGCACAGGGCGGTCCCGGGGTCTTCCAGGGCGACCTCTACTTCTACAAGGACCAGCGCGACGACGACATCGCCTCGATCGACACGGCGCGCTGCCCGCTCTACCTGCTGAGCGGGGAGTACGACTATTCGTGCATGCCGGAGGACACCCTCGCGGTCGCGGCCGCGGTGCCGGGCGCGCGGGTGACCATCATGCCCGGCCTCGGGCATTTCCCGATGAGCGAGGACCACGAGGCCTTCGCCCGGCACCTGCTGCCGGTCCTCGAGGAGATCGCGGCGGCCGGGTGAACCCCGTCAGTTCACTCCGGGAGACTGATGGTGACGATCCCGGGCCGACGGTGACCCCGGTTGAGTTGCCGCTGGTCATCTCGATACGGATCATTGCGCCGTCGATCCCCACCACCTTGCCGGTGACGGTTGTGGTGTCACCGGCGTAGTTGAGCGAGCGCATCCGGAACCCGGTGATGGAGTGGATCTTGCCCGCCGGGCCGATCCAGTCACGGACGGCCCGTTCCCACATGCCGAGCAGGAACAGGGTGTTCGCGTACATCCCGCGCCCCGGTCGCCTGGACCACGTCCGCGCCCAGGTCAGCCAGCATGCGGCCGGCGATCATCGCCCGCTCATCGGTCAGCTCAAGGCCCCGGTACCCGGACAGGAACCCCGTCGTCACCCTTCCTTGCCAGCCATCAGGAAACGTTCTAGCGGGGCAGCATCGCGGGGTCGCGCGGAAGGCCGCGGACCTGCTCGGCGATCGTGTTGCGCTGGATCTCGGCCGTGCCCGCGCCGATCGTCGAGGCCCGGGTGCGCAGGAAACCCCACACCCAGCGACCGCGCTGCACCGCGTGCGGGTCACTTCGCCCAGTGCCCTGTACTCGCCGAGCATGTCGACCGCGAACTCGTGCAGTTCCTGCTCGAACATCGTTGTGAACAGCCTGATGGTGGACGAGCTCGGGCCCGGTTCGCCCTTGGCGAGGATGTTGGAGATCGTCCGCTCGCCCTGGTAGCGCATGATCCTGACCTGAATCTCGAACTGGGCGAGCCGGTCGCGGACCAACGGGTCGGAGCTGACGCCGCGCTCGCGGCCAGCGCGTACAGCTCATCGAGCACGCGCCGGTAGAGGGTCGCCTGGTTCAGCGCCCCGGCGGCGCGCTCGTGCCCGGGGCTGGTCCGCACCAGCCGCCAGCCGCCGTTCTCCTCGGCGATGCGGTTGGCGACGGGCACGCGGACGTCGTCGAAGAAAATCTCGGAGAAGTCCGCACCGCCGGCCAGGTCGCGCAGCGGACGGACCGTGACGCCCGTGGCGTGCGCGTCGATCAGCAGGTAGCTGATGCCGTGCTGCCGCGACTCCTGGGTGCCGGTACGCACCAGCGTGAACCGGACGTCGGCGACCTCCGCCCTCGTGTTCCACGCCTTCTGCCCGTTGACGACGTACTCATCGCCCTCGCGGCGGGCGGATGCGCGCAGCGAGGCCAAGTCCGAGCCGGCGCCGGGCTCGGAGTAAGCCTGGACCCACACGGAGTCGCCGCGCAGCAGCAGCCGGAGAACCGCTCCTTCTGCTCCTGCGTCCCGTACCCGATAACCGTCGGCCCGGCGATGCCGAGGCCGGTGGCCAGCGGCCCGGGCACCCAGGCGCGGGAGTACTCTTCCTGCCAGATCAGCTGGCGGGCGAAGTCCAGGTCCATCCCGCCGCACTCGCGTGGCCAGCTCGGTCCCGCGAACCCCGCGTCTAGAGCGTGGCGAGCCACGCCTTCTGCCACGCCGGCTGGGCTTGCGCGTCCTTCGGCCGCGGGCCCGGGTGCTGCCCGGTAAGGAAGGCGTGGAACTGCTGCCGGAACTCCCCGTCGGTCTGGACGCAGGAGGCGGCCTGCCCGGGCAGCGGCGCGGGAGAGCTGTCGGTCTGCGTCATGAGGCTCTCCTTATGTCAGCCGTAATGCGCCGGTTACTTGAGCAGCGGGTCGCGGGGCAGGCCTAGGATCCGCTCGCCGATCTGGTTACGCTTGATCTCCGACGTGCCGCCGGCGATGGACTGGCCGCGGTGCGACAGCGCGAACGCGTTGCTGACCGCGCCGCGGCCGTCCAGGTAGGCCGCGTCGGGCCCGCTGAGCGTGGTCATGATGGCGGCCACCTCATGGGCGAGCTCGGAGATCACCAGCTTGCTGATCGCGCCCTCTGGACCCGGGCCGCCGCCCGCGACGGCCCGCTGCGCGGAGCGCATGTTGAGCATGTCCATGGCCTGCAGCCGGGCGATGTACTGGCCGATGCGGACTTGGCCGCCGGGCAGGCGGCCGGGGTGGGCATCGTAGCTTTGTAGGAGAACAACGCCCGGGGTCGCCACGCTGCCCTCGCCACCGCCGATGCTGACCGACTCGTTGCCGAGGGTCGCCCGGGCGACGGTCCAGCCGGCGTCCACCTCACCGACGACATCCGCGTCGGGGACGAACACGTCGGTGAAGAAGACCTCGTTAAACCCGGTGTCGCCCGAGGGCATCCTGATCGGGCGGACCTCAACGCCGGGGGCCTGCATATCGATCACCATCATGGTGATCCCCTTGTGCTTGGGCGCGTCCGGGTTCGTCCGGACGGTGGCGAAGCCCATGCCGGCGACGTGCGCGCCGGACGTCCACACCTTCTGCCCGTTGATCCGCCAGCCGCCCTCGACCCGGACCGCGCGGGTCTTGATGCCCGCCGCGTCCGACCCGGCGCCGGGTTCGCTGAACAGCTGGCACCAGATGACCTGCTGGCGCAGCGCGGGCTCGACCCAGCGGGCGACCTGGTCCGCGGTGCCGTGCTGTATGAGGGTCAGGATCACCCAGCCGGTGATGCTGTACGCGGGACGCTGGACCCCGGCGGCGTTGAATTCCTGCTCGATGACCAGCTGCTCGACGGCTCCGGCGGCCCGGCCGTACGGTTTGGGCCAGTGCGGCATCGTGTAGCCGGCCTCGATCATCCGGTCCCTGCGCTGGTCGCCGGGCAGGGCGGCGACCTCCGTGGCGAAGGCCCGTATCCGCTCCCTGATCTCCTCCGCCTCGGGCGGCAGCTCCACGGTCTTGGCCCGGCTGACGTCTTGCCGGGTGAGCTCGGTGAGCTCGGCCGCGGCGGCGTTGGCGTCGAGCAGGGCCGCGAGGACGGTCGCGCGCCGCATGAACAGGTGCGCGTCGTGCTCCCAGGTGACGGCGATGCCCCCGTGCACCTGGGTGCTGAGGTTGGCGCACAGGTCTGCGGCTGGCCCGGCGACTGCCGCGGCCACCGCTGCGGCGTAGGTGAGCTGCTCTCCCCCGGTCTGGGCGGCCCGGGCCGCGTCCCACGCCGCCGAGGTCGCGAGCTCTGCTTCCACGGCCATGTTGGCGCAGTGATGCTTGACCGCCTGGAACATCGCGATCGGGCGGCCGAACTGCTCGCGCTGCTTCGCGTAGGCCGCGGCCAGTTCGGTGCACTGCGCGGCCACTCCCGCCGCCTCCGCGGACAGCACCACCCGCGCCAGGTCGGTCAGCACCCGCCGGGCGCCGGGCAGGACCGTGACCGGCGCGCCGTCCAGGCTTACCCGGGCTGTGAACCGGCCAGGGTCCAGGCTCGCCGGCACCGTCACCGCCACGCTGTCGCCCACCGTCACCAGGAGCACGTCGCCGCCGGACGGCACAAGGAGCACCTGGGCCAGGCCGCCGCCTGCCACCGCCGTGGCCGCGCCGGACGCCTTGCCGTCGGTCACCGTCATGGCGGCGTCGAGCGCGATCCCGGCGATCACCGAGCCGTCGGCCAGGCCGGGCAGCAGGTTCTTCTTTGTCTGGTCATCAGCAGCCGCTGTCAGCACCGCGCTGGCGATCGTCGTCGGCGCGAACGGGCCGGATGCCAGGCACCGGCCCAGCTGCTCCGCCACGACGACCAGCTCCGCAAGCCCGTAGCCGGACCCCCCGTACTGCTCCGGCACATGCAGCCCGAGCATGCCCAGGCCGGCGAGCTCCGGCCAGAAGGACGGCAGTCCCGCCGCTCCCCGCGCCGCGTCGAGCAGGGCGCGGTTCTCCTGGCGGGCGTTCCGCTTGGCGAGGAAGTCGGACGCGGTTTCCGCCAGTGCGCGGTGTTCCTCAGTGATAGCGATCGGCATGGCAAAACAGTATGCTAAATTTGCCCCGACGGCCAAGGGCTGAGCGGCCAAGTCCGCGAAGGAGGCTGGCAGGCGTGAGCGTGGAGGGTTCCCTGGCCACCGAGCCCGTGGTACCGCAGGTGGACTTTAGCCGGTCGCACCCGGCGCGGGTATACAGGCTGGCGGTCGGGGTGTCCATGATGGTGTCGGTGGCGGCGATGATGAGACGCTGGTGTCTGGCGGTGCCGGCGTCGAGTGCAAGCTGGCAGGCCCGGCCGGCGTCTTAAGCGTCGACGTGGGCCCAGGCGTTGGCTTTCCTGTGGGCGGGGGCGGCCTGGAGGGGGCTGATGCCTGGGTAGTCGTCGCCGGTGAGCACGTTGGAGAAGCGCAGCGACGTGGTCGCCAGGCCGGGGTTCCAGCGGGTGAACGCGTCGGCCATCGTCTCGACGGGCTGCTCACTGAGCGCGTAGCTCCATTCCGGCCGGTCGGGGTGGGTCTCGTCCGGCGGTAGGAAATCTGGCGGGGTGGTGAACGGCAGGCCGAGGATCGTCTCGCTAAACGCCCAGGCGATCCGGTTGATGCCCAGCCTCGCGCAGGCGGTGAACACATTGTAGACCGCGGTGGTGTTGGCGGTGAAGGTGACCGCGTCGTGTGCGAGCCCGGGCGCCGGGATACCCGCCAGATGCACGAGAGCGTCCGGGCGGGTGCGGAACGGGTCGGTCCCGGTGAGGGCATCCATGACCTGACCCCGGTCGGTGCAGTCAACCGGCACCGTTGGCGCGTCGTTGGGTGAGGGCCTGAGGTCGAAGCCGGTGACGCCGTGGCCGGCTGCGGCAAGCGCGGCCACGGCGCTGTGCCCGATCTTGCCCGAGCTGCCGGTAACTGCGACGTGCACGCTTCTGCTCGGTCGTGTCTGTCTGGCGGTGAGGCCGGCTGCTCCCTCAGATCGCGGCGGCGGCGGTCATCGCCTCACTGCGGTCCCACAGCTGACGGGCGAGGCCGGCGTCGTCGGCTTGCTTGTTGGCTGTGCCGATCTTGTGCTTGATGTAGTACTGGCCGGACTGCCAGTCCGAGCCCGGCTGCGCCGTGGCGAGCCAGACCAGCTCGTCTGCAGCCCTTGTCCGGGCTGATCAGCATAACGTGCTTGAGCGGAGAGTGGTAGACGGCGCGCATCAGTGAGCCGGACTCGCTGGAGAAGTTGGAGGCGACGTTGCCTGGGTGGAACGCCGCCGTGGAGATGCCCTGGGCGTGGTAGCGGCGGTGCAGCTCTTTGGTGAACAGGATGTTCTCCAGCTTCGCGTCGCCGTAGGCCTTGCTCGGCCTGTACTTGCCGGCCGCGTCCAGGTCGTCGATATCGAGGCGGCCGAAGATCTTGTTGCCGACGCTGGAGGTGTTGAGCACCCGGGCCCGGGACTCGGTGAGCCGACCGAGCAGCATGGTGGTGAGCAGGAACGGCGCGAGATGGTTGACCTGGAAGGTCTTCTCGTGGCCGTCCACGGTCAGCTGCCGCTCCCGGGCCATGATCCCGCCCGCGTTGTTGGCCAGGACGTCGATCCTGGGGTAACGCTCCAGCAGGGCGCCGGCCAGAGTCCGGACCTGGGACAGGTCGGCGAAGTCAGCCACGAAGTAGTCAGCGCCCAGCCCCGAGGCGACCGCTTTCGTCTTTTGTTCCGACCGGCCGATGACGACCACCGACTCACCCGCCCGCAACAGCCGCTTGGCCGTCGCCGCCCCGATCCCGTCGCTGGCTCCCGTGATGACGATGGTCCGTCCCGGCATTGCTGTCTCCCCGCCTGTTGATGTCGCCTAGTATGCCAGCGTATCAGCTTCGTTGAGCAACTCATTGAGTGAGTCAATGCGCCCGCTTGCCGGGGCGCCTCTGGCGCACTGCCGACCGCCCGTGCCGCGGCCGGCTGCGCCGAGACCGGTGAGCGGTTCAATGATCTGGCCGTGCGAGTTACCCTCATCTCGTGGAGCAAGCACCCGGCCCGGCCAGCGACGCCGTCACCCTGATGAAGAACTGGTACGAGACCAGCAGCGCCATGGAAGCTGCTGTGGGCAGCGTCCTGAGGGAGCTCGGGCTTACCCTGTCTCAGGCCGAGATGCTGTGGGCCCTGGAACCAAGCACCCCGCCGGTACCGATGCGGGAGCTGGCCCGCAAGCTTCACTTCGACCCGTCAAACATCTCGCTGATGACTGACCGGCTCGTGGCGGCCGGCCTGGTCGAGCGGCGCCCCCACCCGACAGATGGGCGCAAGCGAGTGCCGGCGCTGACCGGCAAAGGCCTGGAGGTGTGGGCCCTGCTGATCGACCAGGTCCGGCGGCGCTCGCCGCTCTTCGCGCTGGCGCCGGAAGAACAGGCACAGCTCAGCCGGCTGCTGGAAAAAGCCGCCAGGTCAGCAAGCGAGCACGGGAGCTAGCCTGGCAGGTGCCGGCGGATGGCGCTGCCCCTCAGACTTATCGCGTATAACAGATCATTATCTGCGATTCTGGCGGTGCCAACCTGGGTGAACGCCTCCCGGAAGCGAGGGCGACACGGCATGCCTATCTGCGATAGCGACGGGAAAGGGTAACCGTGAGCGAGGTTCGCCGGGCACCGCGTTCACCGTCGGCGACCTCGGCGGTGAGGAGAACGCGGAGCGGCTGACAGCGTGGTTTAACCACCAGTGGAGCCGACGGGCCGCGGCGCGACGTTCATCCGGCACCTGGACGCACTGCGCTCGGCCGTGTCCTTTCTGGACGGGGCAAGGGTGGCTCGCCGCCGACTCGACACGGCGGCTGCGCAGGCGCGGTCGTGCCCCCGACCGCACCCGCGCTCAGGGCGGCTAAGATCGAGGCGGTGCTGGACCTGGGCGTCCCGCTCCAGGAGAAGACGCTGCGGGCCACGCTGTACGAGACCGCAGCGCGCTCCAGCGAGGTGCTTGCGCTGGACGTCAGGGACCTTGACCGGTGCAACCGGCGGTCGGAGGTCACCTGCCAGGGCTCCGCGGTCGATGTGATCGTCCGGCAGACCTGGACCGCCCGGCTGCTGGACGGCCGGGGGAGGGGCCAGTGTTCCTCACTGGCCGGCGGGCGCGCGTCGCCCTGTCCGCCGCCGACGTAGACCCGGTCTCGGGCCGAGCCCGGCTGTCCTACCGCGCGGCCAAGGAACTTTTCACCGAGCTCACCAAGCCGCTGGCGCACCCCGACATCGCCGACCCCGACCAGCTAGCCACCGCGCCCGGCTGAAAGCTCCATGATCTTCGGCACCCGGCACCCGGCACTCGGCACTGACGCACGCCGCCGAGAACGGCGCCAACGCCAGCACCCTGCTGGCCTACTTCAGGCGCTGATCGGTCGCGAGCCTGGCCCGCCACCCGCCGTCTCGCCTGACGCCCTCGCCCGTTGGCAGGCCGACCGACCGCGACCCGCACCAGCGTCGCTGACTCAGTCTTCGTCTAGGCCGGCCGCCGACGGGTTCCGCATGGACGCAGCCCTGGCGGCGGCCGGCTGGGTGAACGCGTGGCGCCCCAGCACGTTCACGTGCTTGTCTACCAGGCGTTCCACAGCGTGACCGCGTTCAAAACCAGGCCGCGCGCTGAGCAGGCCCTCTTGGCCTTCGCGGTAGCGCCAGGCACCAGTCACTGCCGTCGATTCCACGTCCGACGCGGATCTGCCGGTGGGAGTGGTCCGCGTGCTGCTCGGCGACCTTAGCGAGTGCGGGGCGCTGCGGGTCCTGCCCTCGCCGCGCGGGCCGGTAACCGACGAGCGTCTACTGAGGGCCGTGCTGCATGGATTACAGGCACTGTGACGAGTGCGCAGTGAGCCCCGCGCCCGCCACGGCGAAGATCCTCATCGCTGGCGGCTTCGGGGCGGCCAAGACCACCGCCACCATGGCAATGGACTTCGGCCCGATCACCACGCGGGCGGACCTGATCCTCTACCTGTTCGGGACGCCCGGCCAGAAGCGCTTCTGGTTCATGTGGGACGAACTAGCCCACGGCGCCATCGGGGCGGTGGTGCTCGCCGACACGCGGCGGCTGGCCGACTCCTCGCCGCCGTGGACTACTTCGAACAGCGCGGCATCCCGTTCCTGGTGGCGGTCAACCCCTTTGACGGCACCCCGCTGACCGCCCCCGACGATGTCGCCATCGCGCTTGACCTCATGCCGGGAACACCCGTGGTGCCCTGTGACGCCCGGCAGCGCGAATCAGTCAAGGCGGTGCTCGTGGCCTTGGTCAGGCACGCGCTCACCAGGAGCCCCCAGCCGGCCGGCTGGAGGCGTCGACGGCGTCACGCGGACGGCGGTATGACCACCTTCCTCGCCTCAAGGTCGGCGATCTGCTCCTCGCTGTAGCCGAACTCGGCGAGGAGCGCGCGGTTGTGCTGCCCTCGGACGGGCGGGATGCCAACGCGTCCCGGCGTCCTTGAGAACATCACCGGCGGAGTTGGCGTCACCATCTCGCCGAACAGCGGGTGGTCATACCGGGCGGTGAGACCGGTCTCCTGCAGTACCTGGTCGAACCCGGAGAAGGACGGCAGGCCCTTCATGTTCACGGCGACGCACCCCACGCGCACAGATGACAGCGCAGCTTCCCATTCGGCGGCCGGCTTTTCTGCCAGCCGCGCCTGGAGCAGCGAGATCAGCGCATCGTCGTTCGCCGTGCGCGCCTCCGCGGTCGCGAACCGGGAGTCGGTCACCAGCTCGGGCAGGCCAAGCGCCGGCGCGAGCCGCGCGAACTCAGCGTCCGACTTGATGACGACGCAGACCCAGCTGTCCTCGGCCGCCTCGTACAGCCGCTCGAGCGCGCTCAGACCGTAGTACTCGTCGTCGCACAACGGCACCGGCTGCTTGCCCTCGTAGGCACAGAAGTCATCGGAGTAGGTCAGCGCGTTGGCGGCGATCATCGACATCCGCACCAGCTGCCCGTCGCCGGTACGCCGCTGGTGATAGATGGCCAAGGCGAGCGCGGCGAGCACGGCGAGAGCGGCGTTGGAGTCGCCGTCGACCACCTGGTTAAGGCGGGGAAAGACGATCGCCTGAAGCTCGATCCTGCTCATGCCCTGGTTCAGCTCAGGGTCGGCCCAGTAACCGACCTGACGGCCGAAGCTGCCGCCGACGGCCGAAGCGGCCTGCGCGTACAGGGCGCGGTGCGCGTACGGGCCGTCCGAGCCGTAGCCCGCGGCGTGCAGGTAGACGAGGCGGGGGTTGAGCGCGCGCAACTCGTCGTAGCCGAGCCCGAGCTTCTCGGCGATGCCGGACCTGAAGCCGCTCGCGAACACGTCGGCGCTTGCCGCGATCCGCTGCGCGAAGGCCCGCCCCTCGGGGGTGGACAGGTCGACCGACACGCTTTCCTTGCCGGCCGTCGTCTTGG
>Ga0213875_10000660_pt1 | contig 27264 bp, 23 predicted proteins | sample BarmaccomBMRX_R8_FD_160105 | JGI IMG/M metagenome (GOLD analysis project Ga0213875, IMG submission 160105) | Root-associated microbial communities from Barbacenia macrantha in rupestrian grasslands, the National Park of Serra do Cipo, Brazil - RX_R8 | ecosystem: Host-associated > Plants > Roots... | reverse complement strand
TGGACCGTTTCCCCAACGCCTCATGATCATTTTATCGAAAATGTGACGGCCAGCCGGCGTCGTCAGCTGGTGCGTGAGCGTGACGCGCGCAACCCGGCAGGCTTGGGGCAGGCGGCCTCGCGCACCCGCAGACCCGGATAGCCTTGATGCCTGACAGCGGGACCGAGCCCGCTGCTCGCCGCCCGCGCACCGGGTCCGATTTGGTTACTAAGAGGAATCGAATCGTAACGTAGTGACGTACATAGTGTTCATAACGGTGCCGGAGCGTGGTTCAATCCGAGCGCCTGCCGCTTGCCGGCCAGGCCCGGGTGCGGCTTAAGTTACGTATGCGGCTATTTGCGTGGCAACGTAGGTAGTCGTTGACGCGCGGCTCAACGACGTGCCGCGTACGTGGACCCTGGGGACAGACGACGATGTCGGACACTGTGGACGAGGCAAGGGAAGGCGCCCTCGACCGGGCGGCGCAGGCCATGGCAGCGGACCCGGGAGGTGAGCACTCCGCCGTCGGTGATCCGGGCAGCTTCCTGCGGGCCTACTACCGCCACGTGGCCGCCGAAGACGTCGCCACGTTCGGTGGCGAGCGGCTGGCCGCGGTCGCGGCCGCCCACGCGGCGCTGGGCGCCGAGCGCCCCCAGGGCCGGGCCCTGGTCCAGGTGACGGACGCCGACCAGACCGCCGCCATCGCCGCCTTCGGGCCGGTCCGCACGGTCATCGACATCGTCACCGACGACATGCCGTTCCTGGTCGACTCGGTGACGATGGAGCTGAACCGGCACGAGGCCGACATCAGCCTGTTCCTGCACCCGCGGCTGGTCGTCCGCCGGACCGTGACCGGTGACCTGCAGGAGGTGGTCGGCCCGGTCAACGGGACCAACGGCACCGCCGCCGACAGCGACAGCGCGCCCGGCGAGATCACCGAGTCCTGGATGCACATCGAGCTGGCCGGGCTGGGCGACCGGGTGCCGCTGTCCGACCTCGAGGCCGACCTGTGCCGGGTGCTGGACGACGTCCGGGTCACGATCGAGGACCAGCCCAAGATGACCGCGGCGGCCGCCTCGCTGGCGCTCAACCTGGAGGGCGCGACCGGCGCCCCGCTGCCGGGCCGGACCGGCCCGCAGCCGGTGATCAGCGCGACCGACGCGGGCCAGCCGGGCGCCGACTCCGAGGCCGGTGAGCTGCTCCGCTGGCTGGCCGACGGGCACTTCATCTTCCTCGGCTACCGCGAGTACGACCTGGTCCCGGGCGACGACGGCATGAACCTGCGGGCGGTCGCGGGCACCGGGCTGGGCTTCCTGCGCCACGACCGCGAAGGCTCGGACTCGTTCGCTTCGCTGCCGGCTGACGTCCGGGCCAAGGCGGCCGAGCCGGACCGGCTGGTGCTGGCCAAGGGCAACTCCCGGTCGACCGTCTACCGGAACAAGTACCTGGACTACGTCGCGGTCAAGAAGGTCGGCGCGAACGGCCAGGTGACCGGCGAGTGGCGGTTCCTCGGGCTGTACACGCACTCGGCCTACACCGAGTCGGTCGCCCGCATCCCGGTGCTGCGCCGCCAGCTGACCGACGTGCTGGCGGCGGCCGCGGTCACCCCCGACAGCCACGATGGCCACGATCTGATCGAAATCCTGGAGGACTACCCGCGCGAGGAACTGTTCCAGATCAGCACCCCGCAGCTGACCGAGATCGCCACCGCCGTGCTGCGGCTGCGGGAGCGTAAGCAGACCCGGCTGTTCCTGCGCCGCGACGTGTACGGACGATACATGTCGTGCCTGGTGTTCCTGCCCCGGGACCGCTACACCACCGCGGTCCGGCTGCGCGTGCAGGAGATCCTGCGGTCGGCCCTGGACGGCGACTCGGTCGACTACAGCGCCCAGGTCGGGGAGTCGGCCCTGGCCCGGCTGCACGTGGTCGTCCGCGGCCGCCGGGGCCAGCCGCTGCCCGGGGTGGACGCGGCCGCCCTCGAACGGCGGATCGCCGCCGCCGTCCGGTCCTGGGACGAGGACCTGGAGGAAGAAGCACTGCGCGTCCTCGGCGGCGACCGGGCCCGGCAGTTGCTGGACCGGACCGCCGCCGCCATCCCCGAGACCTACAAGACCGGGGTGTCGGCCGCCGAGGCGGTCGACGATCTCAGCCACGTGCTCAGCCTGCGCGAGTCCGGCGACACCTTCGCGGTCCAGCTCCGCGAGGACGAGACCCCGGCCGGCGGCCACTGGCGGCTGCGGGTGTACCGGACCGGCGCGCCCGTCATCCTGTCCGATGTGCTGCCCCAGCTGCAGCACATGGGCCTCGAGGTGGTGGACGAGCACCCGTACGAGTTCGCCAGTTCCGAGCCGTTCTACATCTACGACTTCGGCCTGCGGGTGCAGTCGTCCTCGGCCCGGCAGCGACCACGCAGCGACAGCGGCCGTGAGCAGTTCGAGCAGGCGCTGTGCGCGCTGTGGCGCGGCGAGACCGAGGACGACGGCTTCAACGCGCTGGTGCTGGAGGGCGGGCTGTCCTGGCGCGAGGTCATGGTGCTGCGGGCCTACGCCAAGTACCTGCTGCAGGCCGGCACCCAGTTCAGCCAGGGCTACATCCAGCGGGTGCTGTGCGGCAACCCGACCGTCGCCCGCCTGCTGACCCGGCTGTTCGAGTCCCGTTTCGACCCGGCTCACGAGGGCGGCGAGGCCGAGCGCAGCGAAGCGCTGGTGGAAGAGATCCGCGGCGAGCTGGACGACGTGGTCTCGCTCGACGCCGACCGCATCCTGCGCTCCTACCTGGCGCTGATCCGGGCCACCCTGCGCACCAACTACTACCGGACCACGATCCAGCCGGCCCCCGGAGCGGCCACCCGGAGCCCGCTCGGCCAGCTCAGCTGCACGCCCACGCACGCGCCCTACCTGGTCGTCAAGCTCGACCCGGGCGAGGTGCCGGGGCTGCCCGAGCCGCGGCCGAAGTTCGAGATCTTCGTGTACGCGCCCCGGCTGGAGGCGGTGCACCTGCGGTTCGGCCGGGTCGCCCGCGGCGGCCTGCGCTGGTCGGACCGGCTGGAGGACTTCCGCACCGAGATCCTCGGCCTGGTCAAGGCCCAGGAGGTCAAGAACTCGGTCATCGTCCCGTCCGGCGCCAAGGGCGGGTTCGTGTGCAAGCAGCTGCCCGACCCGGCCGACCGCGAGGCCTACCAGGGCGAGGTGCTGGCCTGCTACCGGATGTTCATCACCGCCATGCTCGACATCACCGACAACATGGAGGGTGAGCGGGTCACCCCGCCCCGGGACGTGGTCCGGCACGACGGCGACGACCCGTACCTGGTGGTGGCGGCGGACAAGGGCACTGCCACGTTCTCCGACGAGGCCAACGAGATCGCGGCCGGCTACGGATTCTGGCTGGGCGACGCGTTCGCCTCCGGCGGCTCGGTCGGCTACGACCACAAGAAGATGGGCATCACCGCCCGCGGCGCCTGGGAGTCGGTCAAGAACCACTTCGCCACCCTCGGCCTCAACCCCGCCACCGACGAGTTCACCGTGGCCGGGGTGGGTGACATGTCCGGTGACGTGTTCGGCAACGGGATGCTGCTGTCGGACAAGCTCCGGCTGGTGGCGGCGTTCGACCACCGGCACATCTTCGTCGACCCGGACCCGGACCCGGCCGTCAGCTTCGCCGAGCGGCAGCGGCTGTTCGCGCTGGCCCGCTCGTCCTGGACCGACTACGACCGGACGCTGATCTCGGCCGGCGGCGGCGTGTGGCCGCGCAGCGCCAAGTCGATCCCGCTGTCCTCACAGGCCCACGCGGTCCTCGGCATCGACGAGGGCACCCTGGCGCTGGCGCCCGACGAGCTGATCTCGGCCATCTTGACCGCGCCGGTCGACCTGCTGTGGAACGGCGGCATCGGCACCTACGTCAAGGCCAGCTTCGAGACCCAGGAGTCGTGCGGCGACCGGTCCAACGACAGCGTCCGCGTCAACGGCGATCAGCTGCGGGCCCGGGTGGTGGCCGAGGGCGGCAACCTCGGGCTCACCCAGGCGGGCCGGATCGAGTTCGCGGTCGGCGGCGGGCTGGTCGACACCGACTTCATCGACAACTCGGCCGGCGTCGACACCTCCGACCACGAGGTCAACATCAAGATCCTGCTCGACCGGGCGGTCCGGGACGGCGAGATCACCACCGCCACCCGCAACGAGCTGCTGCAGCAGATGACCGACGAGGTCGCCGCGCTGGTCCTGCAGCACAACTACGCCCAGAACATGACGCTGGCCACCGCCCGCGCCCAGGGTCCCCAGATGCTGCACGTGCACGCCCGCTACCTGCGCCAGCTGGAGCGCGAGAACCGGCTGAGGCGCGGCCAGGACGCGGTGCCGGGGGACAAGGAGATCGCCGAGCGCCGGTCGGCCGGCAAGGGCCTGACCAACCCGGAGCTGGCCTTGCTGCTGGCGCTGACCAAGATCTCAGCGGCCGAGGAGGTGCTCGCCTCCGGCCTGGCCGACGACCCGTACCTGAACCGGGAGCTGACCGAGTACTTCCCGGCCCCGCTGCGGGCCACCCAGCCCAACCGGATGCGCACCCACCCGCTGCGGCACGAGATCATCACCACCTCGGTGGTGAACGAGATGGTGGACACCTCCGGCACCACGTTCATCTTCCGGCTGAACGAGGAGACCGGCGCGTCGGTGCCCGACATCACCCGGGCCTGGCTGGTGGCCCGCGAGGTGTTCGGCCTGCGCGAGTTCTGGCGCCAGGTCACCGAGCTGGACGGCACCGTCGACATCGGCACCCAGATCGCTCTGCTGCTGGAGGGGCGCAAGCTGATCGAGCGGGCCTGCCGGTGGCTGCTGTACAACCGGCGGCCGCCGATCGACATCACCGCCGCCGTCGACCACTTCAGCAGCGGCGTGCTGGCGGTCCGGTCCGGCCTGCCCAAGCTGCTGACCGGCCGCGACGCCGAGACGTTCGAGCAGCGCCGGGACGCCTACGTGGGCCGCGGGGTGCCGCCGGAGCTGGCCGAGACGGTGGCCGGCATGGTCCCCACCTACTCCGCGTTCGACATCGTGGAGACGGCCGCGGCCGCCTCCCGCGGAGTCGAGGAGACCGCCGAGGTCTACTTCGACCTGGCCGAACGGCTGCAGATCGCCCGGCTGCGGGACCGCATCATCGCGCTGCCGCGCGAGGACCGGTGGAGCAGCATGGCCCGGGCCGCCCTGCGCGACGACCTGTACGCCGCGCACGCGGCCATGACCCTGGACGTGCTGTCGGTCGGCGGCCTCGGGACCCCCGAGGAGCGGCTGGCCGCCTGGACCGAGCGCAACGGCGCCGCCGTGGGCCGGGCCACCCGCACGCTGGGGGAGATCTGGGAGACCGAGCGGTTCACGTTCACCACCTTGTCGGTGGCGCTGCGCGCGGTCCGGGCGCTGGTCACTTCCAGCGCGCTGCCGCACCAGTCCTGACCGGGCGTGGGCGGCAGGTAGCTACTTGCCGCCCACGTAGGTGGGGAAGCCGCTGCTGCCCACGACCTGGAGCTTGCCCGTCGTCCCGCCCTTCTTGGCGGGCGGCGGGTCGACGGCCACGTACTGCAGGGTGGAGTCGATGTCGAGGACGTGGGTGATGGGGGGCTTGCCCGCGAGGACCAGCGACTGGAGGCCGTCCGGGATCGGAATCGGCTGGGTCGAGGCCTTCTTCGGCGAGGTCGCGGTGTTCAGCGACATCGTGTACATCACGATCGCGCCGCCGTCGTTGGTGGCCAGCGCGAAGAACGGGTAGCTGGTGCCCTCCAGCTCCCAGGAGAAGAAGTAGTCCGGGGCCTGCTTCTGCTTGGCGGTGTAGCTCTGGTAGAGCCCGGTGGTCAGCGGGCCCGCCTCGACCACCTTGGCGGCCGGGCTGGTCGGCCCCTCGTCGACCACCGAGGCGTGCAGCGCGCCCACCTCGTCCGGGCGGAACAGCAGGTTGGTGTCGGTGGTCCGCAGCGCGGTGGCGTAACCGTCCTTGACCGCGATGTTCAGGGCCGGGGCGTCCCGGGCGAGCTGCACCGAGCCATCCAGGGCCCAGGGGGCCGAGGCCTCCGGCTTGTCGAACACCATCAGGTAGGTCCCCAGCGACCGGCCGTGGTCGTACTCGGGCACGACGGCCATGAACCACTGCGGGTAGGTGATCAGCTTGGGCACGTAGAACGTCGGCTTGCCGTAGCTGGGCGCGATCACCGTCTGGTTGGCGGACCACTGGGTCGAGACCAGGCTGTACTGCGAGCTGCTGGTCAGCGAGGAGGCCAGCAGCGCGTCGTGGTTGACCACCGCCACCCGCTGAGCGGTGACGTAGGCGCTGAACACTTTCTGGGCCGAGGCCTGGGTCGGGCCGGCGACGGTGGCGGCGGCCGACGCGGTCGTCCCGCAGCCGGTCGCCGTCAGCGTCACCGTCAGGGCAGCCAGGGACCCGAAGACGGCCGTCAGCGTCTTGGGGAAAAAACGGTTAAGAGTCGCTCGCATGTCCGTTGTCAGCTGGAGAAACCGGGGAACCCCCGGGTCCGAGCCTATCCTCCGCGGTCGTGCCTCCGGGGCGGGCCCACCGTGCAAAGACCCGCACGGCAGGATACCGGTACCGGAACCGCGACCGCGCCTGCATACGCCACCAGGCACTGGCTCGCATAGGCTGTCCGCCATGGCAGCTACCGATCCCATTGATGAGATCTCGGAACTGTCGTCGAAGCTCGCCACCGTGGAAGCGGTTCTCGACCCCGGCCGCATGCGGGAAGAGGCTGCTACTCTGCGCGACCAGGCCGCCGACCCGGACCTGTGGGGCGACCAGCAGCACGCACAGTCGGTGACCCGCCGCCTTTCCTATTTGGAAGGCGAACTGGCCCGGCTGGACAACCTACGGCAGCGGCTCGACGACACCCGGGTGATGTTTGAGCTGGCCGAGAGTGAAAACGACGAGCCGACCCGCGCCGAGGCGCAGGGCGAGCTCGCCCTCCTCCGCAAGGAGGTCGACCAGCTCGAGGTGCGCACGCTCCTGTCGGGGGAGTACGACGTGCGCGAGGCCCTGATGACGATCAACGCGCAGGCGGGCGGGGCCGACGCCGCCGACTTCGCGCAGAACCTGCAGCGCATGTACCTGCGCTGGGCCGAACGGCACGGCTACCCGACCGAGGTGTACGACATCTCCTACGCCGAAGAGGCGGGGATCAAGTCGACCACGTTCGCGGTCAAGGCGCCGTACGCCTACGGCACCCTGCGCGGCGAGCACGGCACCCACCGGATGGTCCGCATCTCCAAGTACGACAACCAGGGCCGTCGCCAGACCTCGTTCGCCGGCGTCGACGTGGTGCCGGTGGTCGAGCAGACCGACCATGTGGAGATCAACGAGGACGAGATCCGGGTGGACGTCTACCGGTCCAGCGGCCCCGGCGGCCAGGGCGTCAACACCACCGACTCGGCGGTCCGGATCACCCACCTGCCGACCGGCATCGTGGTCTCCTGCCAGAACGAGCGCAGCCAGATCCAGAACCGCGCCTCGGCCATGGCGGTGCTCCAGGCCAAGCTGCTGGAGCGGCGCCGCCAGGAGGAAGCCGAAGAGCTGAACGCGCTGCGCGGTGACAACACCGGGAGCTGGGGCACCCAGATCCGCAACTACGTGCTGTACCCGTACCAGAACGTCAAGGACGTGCGGACCGGCTTCGAGAACGGCAACACCAACGCCGTCCTCGACGGCGAGATCGACGACTTCATCGAAGCCGAGATCCGCTGGCTACGCCGGGGTCAGGACGGGGCTGACGAATGATCTTCATCGGGGTGCGGGGGGTCGTCCCCCGCAGGTAGTGCTGGAACAATTAGAGGCTGCCGTGGATAGCCAGGAGGGCCACCAGGACGATCAGCAGCGCTGAGGCAATGAGGATGTGCGGGGTGTAGTTCGGGTGCCCGTGGTGCATCTCGGCCCGGGCCGCCCGGCAGGCCGGGCAGCGCCCCTCGCTCACTGGTCCCCCGCAGCGCGCACAAGCAAGGTGTTCGCAGCTCATTGGCGTCCTTCCGGCCGTTCGTACGGTGCACTTGGAGCGTTATAGGGCTCTGCTCGCGGGTTTCCCCCTACACTGTTCCATTGACGAATCCAGGCTACCCGTTCGTGGCCTGGATGGCCGCTTCTCTGGTGGACCGCCGGTCCAGGCGCTGCGACACTCATCCATTTCCGACATCGCTGTGATGGTCCTGTGATCAATTTCGATAACGTCAGCAAGATCTATCCGAGCCAGAGCCGCCCGGCCCTGGAGAACGTCAGCATTGGCGTGGAGAAGGGCGAGTTTGTCTTTCTCGTGGGCCCGTCCGGCTCGGGTAAGTCAACGTTCCTGCGGCTGGTGCTCAAGGAGGAGCGGCCCACCGACGGCCGCATCCGGGTGGCCGGCCGGGACCTGGCGCGGCTGTCGAACTGGCGCGTGCCCATGCTCCGGCGCCGGATCGGCTGCGTGTTCCAGGACTTCCGGCTGCTCCCGAACAAGAACGTCTACCAGAACGTGGCCTTCGCGCTGGAGGTCATCGGCAAGCCCCGCCGGTTCATCCGCAAGGTCGTGCCCGAGGTCATCGACCTGGTCGGCCTGGAGGGCAAGCACGACCGGATGCCCGACGAGCTGTCCGGTGGCGAGCAGCAGCGGGTCGCGATGGCCCGCGCGTTCGTCAACCGGCCGATGATCCTGCTGGCCGACGAGCCCACCGGCAACATCGACCCGGCCACCTCGATCGGCATCATGAAGGTGCTCGACCGCATCAACCGGACCGGGACCACCGTGGTCATGGCCACCCACGACGCCGCCATCGTCGACTCCATGCGCAAGCGGGTCATCGAGCTCGAGTACGGCAAGGTGGTTCGGGACCAGTCTCGCGGAGTGTACGGCCAGGCGTACTGAGGTGCCGTAGCCTGACCGACGGGGCACCGCCACCGGCGGCCGCCGGGGCAACCACCAGACGAAGCAGGACTGCGAGGACCAGCGAGTATGCGTGCACAGTTCGTTTTCCAGGAGATCTGGATCGGCCTGCGCCGAAACCTCACCATGACCATCGCCCTCGTCGTGGTGGTGGCGATCAGCTTGTCACTGCTCGGCACCGGGCTGCTGTTCATCAAGCAGGTCGACAGCACCCGGACCTACTGGCAGGGCAAGGTGGAGGTCTCCATCTACCTGTGCACGTCGGAGAGCGTCAGCGTCCAGTGCAAGCAGAACGGCGCGTCGACCGCGGCCCAGCGGCAGCAGATCCAGCAGACGCTCAGCTCGAACTCCGCGGTCGCCAGCGTCACCTACGAATCCCAGGCCCAGGCCTACCAGCGGTTCAAGCAGGAGTTCTCCAACAGCCCGTCGTTCGTGTCCACCGTCCAGCAGGGCGACATCCCGGACTCGTTCCAGGTCAAGCTGAAGAACCCGCAGGCCGACTACGGTTCGGTGGCCGCCTCGGTGACCAGCAAACCGGGCGTGGACTCGGTGATCGACGACCGGTCGATCCTCGACAAGTTCTACAAACTGCTCGACGGCGCCCGGAACGCGGTCGTGATCATCGCCCTGGTCCTGCTCATCGCCGCCACCCTGCTGGTGGCCAACACGATCCGGCTGTCGGCGTTCAACCGCCGTCGCGAGACCGGCATCATGCGCCTGGTCGGCGCCTCGAACTTCTACATCCAGCTGCCGTTCCTGCTGGAGGGGGTGATCGCCGGCCTGATCGGCTGGGCGATCGCCGCGGGCCTGTTGATTGCCGTGAAGGCGCTGTGGCTGGATAACCTACAGCAGTACTTCACTTTCAACGTAGGCCTCAGCGCGGGCGACCTCATCGAGGTCGTGGTCCTCGCGATGTGCGTCGGTGTGGTGCTGTGCGGCGCGACTTCGTTCCTCACCCTCCGCCGCTACCTACGTATATGACATGAGCGGACAGGAGCAAGGTGGCTCGGGAGCAGGGGCGAAAGGTGATCGCCCGCAATCGCCGCGCCCGGCACGACTACGCGATCGGGGACACCGTCGAAGCGGGACTGGTGCTCACCGGGACCGAAGTGAAATCGCTACGGGCGGGCCGGGCCTCGCTCGCGGACGGGTTTGCCCAGATCTCTGACGGGGAGGTGTGGTTGCACAACGTGCACATCCCCGAGTACACCCAGGGCACCTGGACCAATCACGACGTCCGGCGGACCCGGAAGCTGCTGCTCCACCGCAAGGAGATCGACAAGCTCTCCCAGCAGACCGCCGAGCAGGGCTTGACGCTGGTTCCGCTCGAGTTGTACTTCAAAGATGGGAAGGCCAAGGTCGAGCTGGGCCTGGGGCGCGGGAAACGGACCTACGACAAGCGCCACGACCTGGCGGCCAGGGACGCGGCCCGGGAGGTGGACCGTGCGCTCCGGCGGCGACGGTAACGGGGAGGGGGCCGGTGTCCTTCCACACCCGTGATCGGGGTGGCCGTGGCAGCCACGCGCGGACCGGCCGTCCGGCCCGGCCCGCCCCGAGCACCAACGGCGCCACCCCCGTCAACGGCGCCACCCCGGCCAACGGCACCGCCGCGCCGCCGGGGGCGGAGCCGCCGGCCGGCGCCAGCCCCGTCAACGGGGCCGTCCCCGCCAACGGCACCGGCCCGTCCACTGGCACCGGTACCGGTCCCCGGCCGCTGCCGCCCCGGCCCCCGTCGGCCCGGGCCAAGCAGAAGACGCGCCGCCTGTCGATGCGCGCCCGCCGCATCCGGCTGATCGCGATCCTGGTCACGGTGGGCGTCGTCGTGGCCGGTTTCCTGGACGGCTTCGGCCAGGAGTCCTCGGCCGAGGGGGCCGTCCAGGCGTTCCTGCTGGCCTGGCAGGACCACAACTACAACGCGGCCGCCACCTACACCACCGGCCGCCAGGCCACCGTGGCCAGCGCCCTGTCGGGCGCGTTCACCCAGCTCGACGCCACCGCCCAGTTCCTGGCGATGGGCGCCGTTCACCAGCACGGGAACACCGCCGTGGCCCACTTCACCGCCTCGGTCAACCTGGGCGAGGGCGGCCACCAGTGGGAGTACCCGGGCCAGTTCACGCTGCGCAAGGTCGGCTCGACCTGGAAGGTGATCTGGGCCGCCAGCGTCATCAACCCCCGGCTCGGCCCGGACGACCGGCTGGCGGTGGTGACCAAGGTGCCGCCGCGGGCCCCGGTGCTCAGCGCCAGCGGCCAGCCGCTGCAGGTGCCGTCGGCCGTCTACCAGGTCGGCGTCTGGCCGAAGATGCTGAAGAACGCGACCACCACCGCCGACGACTTCGCCGACGCGACCCAGCTCAATCCGGTCCAGGTGCTGGGCCAGATCCAGGCCGCCCCGCCTGGCCGGTTCCTCACCCTGCTGTCGCTCGACCCCGCCTCCTACGGCCAGCTGGCCGGGAAGCTGGCCAAGGTCCCCGGGCTGACCGTGCACCAGGCCAGCCAGCGGCTGTTCTCCTCCCAGGCCAGCGAGATCGTCGGCACCGTCGGCACCGAGGCGTCCGGCCTGCTGCGCGACGAGGGCGCCTCCTACCAGCCCGGAACCACCGTCGGCCTGACCGGCTTGCAGGCCGCCTACCAGCACCAGCTGGCGGGCTCGCCGACCACCGAGATCGTGGCCGAGAACAGCGCCGGCCAGCAGACCGCGGTGCTCAAGCAGTGGGACGGCAAGACCGGCCTGCCGGTCACCACCACGATCGACCCCAAGACCCAGGCGGCCGCCACCAACGCGCTGCACGACGCGCCCAACGTCTCCGCCGAGATCGTCGCCGTCCAGGCCACCACCGGCAAGATCCTGGCGGTCGCGGGCCAGCAGGTCGCGAGCGCCAAGCTGCCGGCCGGGGGCGCCCTGGCCGCCCGCCTGTCGCCCGGCACCGCGTTCACCATCGTGTCGACCGCCGCCCTGCTCGGCACCGGGTTCTCCACCAGCACCCAGGTCCCCTGCACGAGCACCGCCAACGTGGGCGGCCAGCTGTTCAGCAACCAGCAGGCGTCCTCGTCGGGGGCCAGCCCGAGCTTCGCCACCGACTTCGCCCAGGGCTGCAGCACCGCGTTCGCCGGCCTGTCCCGGCGGCTCACGAACTCGGCCCTGCGCCAGGTGGTCGACGGCTTCGGCATCGGCGCCAAGTGGCGGCTGCCGCTGCCCGCGTTCTCCGGCAGCGTCCCCAACGCCACCACCGACGGCCAGCTGGCGGGGGAGACCATCGGCCAGGGCGTCCAGGTCAGCCCGCTGACCATGGCGCTGGTGGCCGGGGCGGTGGCCAGCGGCGCGTACCACGAGCCGATCCTGGTCAACGACCCGGCCGCATCGCCTCCGGCCTCGTCGTCGACGCTGTCGGCCAGCGCCCTGAGCTCGCTCCGGTCGCTGATGCGGACGGCGGTGACCAAGGGCGCGGCCCAGAGCGCCAACGTGTCCGGCGGCGCCGTCTACGGCCAGACCGCCCTGGTCCAGTCGGGCACCGGCTCGCACACCCAGTGGCAGAGCTGGTTCGTCGGCTACCGCGGGGACGTGGCGTTCGCCGTCCTGACCGCCAGCACCTCGTCCCAGACCTCCTCGTCGATCCTGGCCGGCCAGTTCCTGACCGAACTCCACAACGGCTGACTCCCGTCCCGCCCTGCCGCTGGCTCCCACCCCGCCGATCGCTCCCCCCGCCCCGCCCCGCCCCGCCGCTGGCCGCCGCCCTGCCGTCCCGTTACCTTTTCGTTATATAAAAAGCTGTAACTCAATGCAACCAATTGACTACTCTCCGACGTCTTAACTGGTGACTGAGATCCGCTCGGGGGTTGCGGCCTCAGTCAGCCTAGAGCCGGGCCTCATCTCAGGGGAGGCCCGGACATCCGGACCGGCTCCGACCCTGCCGGTCGACCCCCGCGGGCGCGAGGTCACCGCCACCGCCCGCGGGGGTCACTCCCGCTGCCGCTGCGCCCGGGTTCGTTTGCCCGCAATGTCACATTGATGGCACTCTTTTGCCCGCGATGTCACAGTGCGCCCCAGCGGGCGGGCCGCCTCCAGTTCGGGCTCCGGTCACCTGGGAGCTACGGGAATCTGGGTTGGCGGTTCGGTGTTACAGGTGTACGGTCGGGCGAGCAGGGCATCGCGTGCGAAGGCTTGCGGCGTCCGGCTGACAATTCCATAGGGGGTGAACGGTTTCGACTTCGATGGATGATCCAGGTGAAGCGGGCCGAGGGTTGCGGTTGTGACCTCGTAAATCACGCGACCGTAAACGAATAAGTGCCAATAAAACGCGCACTAGCGTCGCTCTCGCCGCCTGAGGCGAGTTAGACGCTTGTCAGCCCGGGGACGCTCTCGACCCGGTGTCTGGCATCAGCTAGAGGGCTTACCTGCCAGCCCGGTCACGGGACTGGTGCGGGACATCTGACAGTGGCTGGGCCCGTCGGCATCTTGCCTGCGTGAATGCTGGGGCCGAGAAAATCGAAGCAGTGCTGCGCCCGGAGAAGCCCTGGTGATGCGTTGAAGGACGCGGGTTCGATTCCCGCCACCTCCACCAATTGACCCAGTGACACCCCGGACCCGATCAGGGTCCGGGGTGTTCTGCGTTCAGGAGCGGTGCCCCGCCCCCGGTAGCCGCCCGGCCGGCAGCGCCCGCCCGCACAGGACGAGGGCCAGGTCCGACGCCGAGCCCGACAGCACCTGGCCCGAACCGCCCGAACCGCCCGGACCGCCTGAGGAGCCCGAACCGAAGGACCAGTCGATGTCGTCGGCCCGCAGCTCGGTCCCGGCCAGGTCGACCCCGAAGTGCTTGCGGATCAGGCCGGGGGTGAAGGTGGCGAGCACGACCCGCATCGTGTCCTCGGGCACCGGAAGGTCGAGGCCGAGGGCAACCGCGATGTCCTGCCCGTGGACGACGTCGTGGGTGAGCCCGGCGGACGGCTCGCCGCCGGGCGGCTTCCAGACCGTGTGCTCCCGTTCGCGCAGGGCGGCGACCAGCTCGGGCGGCGGCACCGCCCCGTCGCGGCGGGCGGCCCGGTTGGCCATCCGGTCGAAGTTCCCGCCCGCCCGGGCCAGCTCGGCCAGGAAGCGCGCGGGCCGGTAGCGCAGCGGCATCAGGATGTGGGCGGTCACCTCGCGGACCCGCCAGCCGGCACACAGGCTGGGCCGGTCCCAGTCGGCCGGCGAAAGCGCGGCCAGCAGGTCGGTGAGCTGGCGGCGGTGGGCGGCCAGCATCGCGGCCAGCTCGGTGTCGCCCGGGCCGGTCACCGCGCACCGTCCGCGGCCAGCTGGGCGAGGTGGGCGGCGAACCGATCCAGCGAGGTGAGGAACCCGGCCTGGGCCTCCGGCCGCCGGAACGGTTCGGGCACGTTGGTCTGCCGGATGTGGACCTCGGTCCGGTCCGCGCCCACGTCGGTGAACGTGGCGGTGACGGTCATGCCGCTGTGGTCGTCGGTCCACACCAGCCGCTCGGGCTCGACCACCTCCACGTAGGTGGCCCGGGTCGGGTACTCGCTGCCGTCGGCGTCGTTGACCATGACGGTCTCGAACACCCCGCCCGGCCGGGGATCGACCCGGATGCGCTCGACCGGCGCGCTGGTGCCCGTCGGTCCCCAGAAGTGGGTCAGGTGCTCGGGGGTGATCATGCACCGGAACACCAGCGGCCGGGGCGCGTCGAACACCCGGGTGAACGACAGCTCGCCCACGGTTGCCTGCTGATCCATTACTGGTCCTCCTCGTCGTTCCGGCCCCCGGACGGCCCGGCCTGGAGGTCGCGGAGGTGGGCGTCGAGCTGGTCGAACCGCTCGTCCCAGATCCGCCGGTGCTCCTCGATCCACTCGACCGCCGGGTCGAGGGCGGCCCGTTCCAGGTGGCACGGCCGGAACTGGGCGTCGCGCGACCGCGAGATCAGGCCGGAGCGCTCCAGCACCTTCAGGTGCTTGGAGATCCCCGGCAGGCTCATGTCGAACGGGGCGGCCAGCTCGTTCACGGTCGCGTCCCCCCGGGCCAGGCGGGCCACGATGGCCCGCCTGGTCGGATCGGCCAGCGCGGTGAAGGTGGCGTCGAGCCGCTCGTCAGCCAGCGGCATCATCCGGACCTCATGCAGCCAACATTACCCATCGGTTAATTAGCTGACAAGTTAATTACGACCGGACCGCCCGCTACGGGATCACCACCAGCCGCTTGCCCCGCAGGTCGGTCCGCGTCCACGCGCGCTCGATCTGGCTGAGGGGAACCCGTTCCACGCCGGCCACGAGCTTCCCGTCGCGGACCCAATCGATGATTGGTTGATAAAGGGCGGACGTCGGCCCGGATGGGCGGGCTCAGCGCGGGCTGAGGTCCTGGCTGGCGATCAGCAGCTCGCTGGTGCGGCGGATGTGCTCCTCGATGAGGGTGACGGCCCGGTCCGCGTCGCGGCCGACGGCGGCGTCCATGATGGCCCGGTGCTCGCCCGCGATGTCCCGCTGGGTGCGCAGCTGGGCGGGCCGGGACCAGCAGCGGTACACCTCGGCGATGGCCCGCAGCCGGGTCGCGTAGCCGACCAGGTAGTGGTTGGGGCAGCCCGCCAGCAGGGCCAGATGGAACGCCTCGTGGGCGGCCAGCCAGTCCTCGGCGATGTCGCCGGGCCCGGAATCGCCTGCCGCCGTGGCCACCGCCGCGTCGGCGGCCGCCGTGCCGCGGGCCAGCGCGTGGTGCTTGGCCACCACGTCGGTCTCCCAGCCGAGGTCGCCGTGGGTGACCGCGTCCCTGAGCACCATCGTCTCGATCGCCACCCGGGCCGCGGTCAGCTGGGCGAGCTCGTCGACCGACACCTCGATCACCCGGAACCCGAGCTGGGCCTCGGTGCTGGCCAGCCCCTGCTCGACCAGCCGGGTCAGCACCTCGCGGAGCACGCCGGTGCTCACCCCGTAGCGCTCGCCCAGGCCGGCGAACCCGAGCCGGGCCCCGGGCGCCAGCCGCCCGTTGAGGATGTCGGCCCGCAGCTCACCCAGCACCCGATCGGACCGGGTGGGGGCGGTGCCGGTACGACGGGCCATGCCCGCATACTAATCGAAACCCTTTCAGAATTTCAAAATAATGTTGACATCTCGAATTCTCCTCTGCTTGGCTGGGCGGCACGGCGAGCCATGAAGGCCAGGAGGCAGCGATGGCAGGCGACCCCGCTCAGCGTGACGTCTTCGTCCCGCACGGGTTTCCCGAGCAGCAGGTCGATCTCGGCGAGATCACCCTGAACTACGCGGAGACCGGGTCCCCCGGCCGCCCGGCCCTGCTGCTGGTGCCCGAGCAGACCGGGTCGTGGTGGGGTTACGAGGAGGCGATGCGGCTGCTGGCCGCCGACTTCCACGTGTTCGCGGTCGACCTGCGCGGCCAGGGCCGCAGCTCCTGGACCCCCAAGCGCTACAGCCTCGACAACTTCGGCAACGACCTGGTCCGCTTCATCGCCCTGGTGATCAAGCGGCCGGTGATCGTGGCCGGCAACTCCTCCGGCGGGCTGCTGGCCGCCTGGCTGTCGGCCTACGCGATGCCCGGGCAGATCCGCGGCGCGCTGTGCGAGGACGCCCCGTTCTTCGCCTCCGAGCTGGTCCCGGCGGTCGGGCACAACATCCGCCAGGCGGCCGGGGTGATGTTCGAGCTGTACCGCGACTACCTGGGCGACCAGTGGCGGGTGGGGGACTGGGCCGGGTTCGTGGCCGCCGCTCAGGCCTCGCCGTCGAAGATGCTGCAGCTGTTCCCGCACGCGGACGAGCCGACCCAGAATCTCAAGGAGTACGACCCCGAGTGGGCCCGGGTGTTCTACGAGGGCACGGTCGCCCTCAACTGCCCCCAGGACCGGATGCTGGCCCAGGTCAAGACCCCGATCCTGATGACCCAGCACGGGCGGGCGATCGACCCCGACACCGGCGAGCTGCTCGGGGCGCTGTCGGACCTGCAGGCCGAGCAGGCCCGCAAGCTGATGGAGGCGGCCGGCGCGAAGGTCGACTACGTGTCGGCGCCGGACGCGCTGCACATGATGCACCAGTTCGACCCGCCCCGGTACGTCAAGATCCTCACCGACTGGGCGTCGACCCTGCCGGCTGGACCCGGCGCCTGACCGCGTACTCCGGCCGGTCGGTGACGAGGATGCCCACCCGCGGATCGCTCAGGTAGCGGCCGATCCGCCGGTCGTCGTTGACCGTCCACACCATCACCCGCAGCCCGGCCGCCACGCACCGGGACAGCACCGCGGGCCGGGCGTACCGGTAGTTCATCGCCACCCAGCCGGCCCCGCTGGCCCGCACCGCCGCCAGCGGGAACGACCACGGCCAGCGCAGCCGGCGCAGGTCGGCCGCGACCGACCCCCAGCCGAACCCGACCGACAGCCCGACCGAAACGGCCGGGAACGCCGCCCGGATGACCGCGACCGACTCCCGGTCCGGCGTCGTCACCAGGAACCGGCCGGGCCCGAACGCCGCCAGCGCCAGCTCGACGGCGTCCCGCTCGAACCCGGTCCCCTTGAGGTCGACGTGCCCCCGCACCCCGCCGTCGGCCAGCACCCGCATGACGTCGCGGGCCAGCAGCGCCGCCGGCCCAGCGGGCCGGCCAGCCGAGTGCTGAGCCACCAGCGCCCCGCCCGCGGCCCGGCCGACGTCGAACTCCGCGTACTCGGCTCCTGACGTCACCACCGCCTCATAGGCGGCCAGCGACCCCGGCCGGGCCCGCTCGGCGCCCCCGCTGTGCGCGGAGACCAGCACCTGGTCCACGGCCTTCAGCGTAGGCGCGGGCGGCCGGTCAGCTGCCGTCCGGGCCGGGGGCGATCTCGCCTCGGCCGCCGCGCAGTCGGTGACCAGCAGCACCGCTCCCAGGGCGCCGAGAACCGGGAGGAGACGAGTCACAGTCGTTGATACGCTCCCGCCGTCGAGCGGGATTGGCTCCGCGTCGTTACCGCCAGTCGGCGAAATAGCGACAAAACGGTTATTAACCTTTTATTCGGTAAATAATTGCGCGTTGGTCGGCGGCCACGAAAATCCACGTTAAAAACATGCATCTACGCAGGTCAAACCCTTTGGCCCGGAATGATCGGCAGAAAAGTCGGGAAGGTCATAGCGATTTATACGGCGAGATGCCTGCAGGCCCCCGCGACGCGTGGTTACCATGACTCGTCAGTAAGCGACATTACACAAAGCGTGTGCATCATGACTGTCAGTCCGCCTGCCGCACCGTACGAGGAATGGCTGAGGATGAGCGACCTGATTGATCTGACGTCCCGACTGCTGGACGACGGTTTCGTTATCTGCACCGAAAAGACCGGTGGGCAGTTCACCGTGCTGCTGCGCCGGACCCGGGCCGAGGGCCGCCGGGTGTTCCGCGGTACCGGCGCCAACTTCCCGGACGCCCTGGTCGACGCGGCCGAGGAGGCCGCCTTTACCACCGCGGCCTAGGACCGAGCCGCTAGGACCGAGCCGCTAGGACGGGGCCGGGGCCGACGTCGCCGGACCCGGGGTCACGATGCCGTACTCGTGGATCTTCCGGTAGATCGTGGCCCGCGACATGCCGAGCGCCTCGGCCGCCTTGACCTTGTTACCGTCGCAGTCGAGCAGGCTCTGCACGATCGCGTCGCGTTCCATCGACTCGAGCGGGCTGAGCAGCCGGCGGCTGACCGTCCAGCATTCCGGCGGCAGGTCGCTGGGCTGGATCGAGCCGGCCCGGCGGCGCTGCACGACCTTGCGCAGCACCTGCCACAGCTGCCCGGCGTTGCCCGGCCAGCTGGACCGCAGCAGCAGCTGCATGGCTTCCGGCGAGCAGACCACCCGGCCGTGCTGACTGAGCCGAGCCAGGAAGAACGGCACCAGTTCCTGCAGGTCCTCGATGTGGTGGCGCAGCGGCGGGAGCTCGACCGTGGCCGGGAAGAACCGCAGCAGCTTGGTCAGGTCGGCCCGCGCGTCCTTGCGGTTGAGCGTGACCGCCACCCGCAGGGTGCGGTGCCGCCGGGCGGCCCGGGCCTCCTGCAGCGCGCTCGCCAGCGCGTGCACCTGCTTGGTGTTGAGCGCGTCGACGTGCCGGATGACCAGCATGCCTTCGCCGTCGAGGAGCTCGCCGCGGGCCGTGACCAGCCATTCGGCGCTGGTGGCGGAGGCGGCGTCGATGACGTGGAACCGGCCCGCCGGGTTGCGGCGCTGGTGCACGGCCCGGGCCAGGGCCATCTTGCCCACCCCGGCCTCGCCCTCCAGCGTCAGCCACTCGGCCGAGTCGTAGGCGGCCTCGACCTCGCGGCAGGCCCGGGTCCAGAGCACGCCCGAGCCGACCAGGCCGGGCAGGAACATCGACGTCTTGACACCCTGCCGACCGGGGCTGGCGTTGGGCCGGGGCGCGCTCTCCAGCAGCTTGACGTGCACGATGCCGTCGCCGTAGGGGGCGTCGCCGTCGACCGGGCGGCAGTACATCCGGGCCCGCAGGCCGGTCGGCAGCTCGGCCGTGACCGCCCCCGAGTGCCGCCGGGCCAGCACCTCGGCCGCCTGCCCGATCAGCGCGGCCTGGTCGGCCGGGTCGAGGATGCGGCGGGCGTAGTCGTTCATCATGACCACGTCGTTGCCGATCGCGAGCACGATCCCGCCGGTCCGGCGGCAGGCCCGCACGTAGTCCTCGAGCAGGTTGAACTCGCGGCCGCTGCTGCCGTTCAGCAGCGAGCTGGTGATCTGGTCGGCGGTGTTCTTGACCAGCGCCACCAGCAGCGGGTCGGCGTTCTTGCGCCAGCAGGTCAGGTCGATGACCCCGACCGTCTTGCCGGTGATCGGGTGGTGGATCGGGACCCCGGCGCAGGCCAGGCCCTCCAGGTGCTCGGCGTAGTGCTCGTGGCCGAAGACGTGGGTCGGGCGGCCCGCCTCCAGCGCGGTGCCGATGCCGTTGGTGCCGACCAGGTCCTCGGAGTAGTTGAAGCCGGGGGCCAGCATGACCCCGTCCAGGTGGCGTTCCAGGTCACGGTCGGCCGTCAGCCGGGACAGCACCAGGCCGTTCGAGTCGGTCAGGATGATGCTGATCGGCTGCCCGTCGAGCTGCTCGTGCAGCTGCCGGAGGACCGGGTCGGCGCTGCGGGCCAGCGCCGTCTCGGGGTCGGGGTCACGGGTGTAGCGCAGGTCGATGCGGTCGGCCGCGACGCTCCACTCGCGCGAACGGCGCCATGAGGCCAGGATCGGCTCGCGTACTTCCTTGGGGCCGACCGGCTCGGCGGCCAGGAAACGTTCCCTGGCCTTGGCCAGCCGGGCGCTGCCGCTCATTGCCTGCAGCGGCACTGCTGCCTGCACCATCAAGCCTCCCGGGCCCTGCGGACGGTCGTCTTCGGCTGGAGGCTCAGCCTTCGGGTTGTGATCACCCGTTTACGTGGCTGACACCAAGCTAAACGAAACGTTAAACGCACCTCCTCTGTGTGCTGTCTCAAGTTGAGACCTGCGAGGTAGCAGGCTCGGCGTTGGCTCGACCGTATTACCCACGCACCATGTGGTCCGGATCACGTCACTACGTCGATCATGCGCCAGGAGGTGCCAGAAAGATATGGCTTCGCAGCCAGAGCATTCTCAGTCCGAGACCGTCAGCGACGAGACCTTCAACCCGTGGAGCGTCGTCAACCTGGTCTTCGAGCATCTGGCGGGCCAGGGCCTGCACCCCACCCTGGGGGCAGGCGGCGACCCCGGGGCGCCCGCCGCTGAGTTGCTCAAGTGCCTCGGAATCGCACCGGCGGCCGAGGGCAACCGGCACGTCGCGGACAAGGTCCAGGACCGGCTGGCGGAATTGCGCAGCGCGGTCTTCCCCGAAGGCTGACCCATATGACCAGGTCAACGTACGTGTCTCATTTCGAGAGCGCACCGATCTGGTGAAGGAGGTGTGATCCAGGGCACGACGACTTTTCGTAGGGCGGTGCTTCATGGCCGCCCGCAGGCTGCGCGGGAGGGCAGCCGGAGCAGCCGAGAGGAAAGGGGTGACGATGAGTCGCCAGAGTGTGGCCAAGGCCCATCAGAAGATCCAGGAGCTCTCCTGGGAACCGCAGTACCACGAGCCCGTCTCGCAGTACGGCACGGACTACACGTTCCGTAAGGCACAGAAGAAGGACCCGCTGAAGCAGGTCCTCCGCTCCTACTTCCCGATGCAGGAAGAGAAGGACCACCGCGTCTACGGTGCCCAGGACGGCGCCATCCGCGGCAACATGTTCCGTCAGGTCCAGGAGCGCTGGCTGGAATGGCAGAAGCTGTTCCTGTCGATCATTCCGCTGCCGGAGATTTCGGCCGCCCGGGCGATGCCGCTGCTGTTCCGCACGGTGCCCAACCCCGAGCTCCACAACGGTCAGGCGATCCAGATGATCGACGAGGTTCGCCACTCGACGATCCAGCAGAACCTCAAGCGCCTGTACATGAACAACTACATCGACCCGGCCGGCTTCAACAACAGCCTCCGCAACTTCCAGAGTGACTACTGCGGGACGATCGGCCGCCAGTTCGCCGAGGGCTTCATCACCGGTGACGCGATCACCGCGGCGAGCATCTACCTGACCATCGTGGCCGAGACGGCGTTCACCAACACGCTGTTCGTGGCCATGCCCGCCGAAGCCGCCGCCAACGGCGACTACCTGCTGCCGACCGTGTTCCACTCGGTCCAGTCGGACGAGTCGCGGCACATCTCCAACGGTTACGCGACCCTGCTGATGGCGCTCTCGGACGAGAGCAACCACCAGCTGCTCGAGCGTGACCTGCGCTACGCCTGGTGGAACAACCACCGCGTGGTGGACGCGGCCATCGGCACGTTCATCGAGTACGGCACCAAGGACCGCCGGAAGGACCGGGAGTCCTACGCGGAGATGTGGCGTCGGTGGATCTACGACGACTACTACCGCAGCTACCTGGTCCCGCTGGAGAAGTACGGTCTGGTCATCCCGCACGACCTCATCGAGGAAGCCTGGAACCAGATCTGGAACAAGGGCTACGTCCACGAGGTCGCGCAGTTCTTCGCCACCGGCTGGCTCGCCAACTACTGGCGGATCGACCCGATGACGGACGAGGACTTCGAGTGGTTCGAGTACAAGTACCCGGGCTGGTATGACAAGTACGGCAAGTGGTGGGAGAACTACAACCGCCTGTCCACGCCGAACGGTCACCACCCGATCGTGGCCGAGAACGTCGACTACGTGTACCCGCACCGCTGCTGGACCTGCATGGTCCCGTGTCTGGTCCGCGAGGACATGACCATGGCCGAGGTCGACGGACAGTGGCGCACGTACTGCCACAAGGAATGCCAGTGGACTGACGAGACGGCGTTCCGCCCGACCTACCAGGGTCGCGAGACCCCGAACATGGGCCAGCTCATCGGCAAGCGCGAGTGGGAAACCCTCTACCACGGCTGGAACTGGGCCGACGTGGTGAGCGACATGGGCTTCGTCCGCGACGACGGCAAGACCATGACCGCCCAGCCGCACCTCGACCTGGACCCGAAGAAGATGTGGACGCTGGACCACCTGCGCCGCATGCCTCCCGTCCAGAGCCCGAACGTGCTGCTCAACGAGTGGACGCCCGAGCAGCGTGACGCCTTCCACGCCGACTACATCAAGCAGGGCCCGGCCGGCCGGCCGGCTCCCGCGGACGACTGACATCCGCCGGAGTTAACGCCCGGTAAGCAGTGCCCGGGAGGGCCGAAGGAACGCCTTTGGCCCTCCCGCGTGCGCAGTACTCATCGTGAAGGTGGTCATGGCCGACAAGCATCTCGTGCGGTTCGAGCCCGTCGGGGTCGAGATCGAGGTTGACGAGGATCAGACGGTCCTGCGTGGTGCCGCTGAGCAGGGCATCATGCTCATGCACGGCTGCAAGGAAGGGCAGTGCGCCGCCTGTAAGTCATTCGTTCTCGACGGCGAGGACATCGAACACGACCGGTACTCGACCTTCGCGCTGCCGGACTACGAAAAGGAGGAAGGCTACACGCTGCTCTGCCGGGCCCACGTCTACGAGGACGTGACCATCGAGCTGCTGAACTACGACGAGGAGATGATCCGGTCCGGCCTGCCGATCCAGCAGGGCGTGGCCGAGGTGGTGGCCAACGACCCGGTCACCCACGACATGCGTCACCTCGTGCTCAAGCTGGTCGACCCGGCCGAGATCAAGTTCTTCCCCGGTCAGTACCTGGACATCACGATCCCCGGGACCGAGGAGGTGCGGTCGTTCTCGATGGCCAACACCAACAGCCGCGACGGCGGCCTGCTGGAGTTCGTCATCAAGGTCTATCCGGACGGCAAGTTCTCGCACTTCCTGGACAAGAAGGTCCAGATCGGTGACCGGCTGGACCTGTCCGGGCCGTTCGGCGTCTTCACGCTCCGCGAAGGCGACACCGACCTGGTGTTCGTGGGCGGCGGCGCCGGCATGGCGCCCATCTTGTCCCTGCTCCGGCACATGGCCGAGCGCGGTCTCGAGCGCAAGGCCACGTTCTTCTACGGGGCCAGGACCAAGCAGGACCTGTGCTTCGAGGAAGAGCTCCGGGCGCTGGAGGAGAAGCTGCCCAGCTTCACGTACATCCCCGCGCTGTCCGAGGCGTCTGACGACGACTGGGACGGCGAGACCGGGCTGATCACCGACGTGGTGAAACAGCACGTCGACGACCTGTCCGGAGCCCACGCCTACGTCTGCGGACCGCCCCCGATGGTGGAGGCGGCCGTGCCGCTGCTCACGCAGCTGGGCGTGGAAGAGAAACGCGTCTACTACGACAAGTTCACGACAACCGGTGACCCAGGGCAGGAATGACGCCCCGGCAATGAAGCAGGGAACCCGGAGCCTGAGCTGCGTTCTGAGCCAGACAGAGCGCCTCTTCCGGTAGCGAAATGACTGATCGAGAGAGAAGGTCTCATGACTACTCCGCAAGAGCGCAGCGTACCCAAGCCGGTATTCACCGACGCCGAGGCCGGGGCCAAGACGTTCCCCGACTCCGACTCCCGCCGGTACAACTACTTCACTCCGGCCAAGCGCAAGCAGTCCCACTACGAGGACGTGACCGTGGAGGTCCAGCCGGACCCGCGGCACTATCTGTCCCAGGGCTGGCTGTACGGGTTCTCCGACGGCCGCGGCGGTTACCCGCTGGACTGGACGGTCCTCAAGGCGTGGGGCTCCGACCGCCCCGAGCCCGAGCGTTACCCCGGCTCCGGCGGCAAGGGCTACGACTGGCCGGCCACCGGCTGGCACGAGTTCCGCGACCCCAACGAGGAGTGGGAGCTCACCTTCTACCGCTACAACTCGAACGTGGTGCGGCAGGTCAACCAGAACATTGACAACGCCCGCCAGTCCAAGGCGTTCGAGCAGTGGAACCAGAACTGGGTGAAGTTCGTCGAGCGCAACGTCGGCGCCTGGATGCACGTGGACCACGGTCTGGGCCTGTACCTGTACGCCAACGCCAACCGGCGCGCCCCGACCAACATGCACAACAACGCGATCTCCGTGAACAGCATGCACCGCATCCGGTCCGCTCAGGACCTGGCGCTGTACAACCTGACGCTGACCGAGGAGATCCCCAGCTTCGACGGGCAGGCGCACCTGGAGGCCTGGAACAACGACCCCCAGTGGCAGGGCGTCCGCGAGACTGCCGAGCAGCTCACGGCCACCGACGACTGGTGCGAGGCGATCTTCGCGTCTAACGTTATTTTCGAACCGCTCGTGGGCGAGCTGTTCCGCAGCCAGCTGGTGCAGCACGCCGCGCCCCGGAACGGCGACTTCGTAACGCCCACGATCGTCGGTGTGGCCGAGTACGACTTCGCCGAGCGCGACCTGCGCTACACCCGGGCGATGTTCGAGCTGCTCACCTCCGACCGTGAGTTCGCCGACCACAACAAGCAGATCATCAACGGCTGGCTGTCCACCTGGACGGCGCGGTCCATCGCTGCCGCCCGGGCCCTGCAGCCGATCTGGTCACAGCCCGACTCCAAGCCGCCCCGCTTCGAAGACGGCCTCGACGCGGTCAAGAGCCGCTTCGCCGCCCTACTTTCCGACCTGCACCTTGACGTCCCGAAGGAGCTCGGCCAGTGACCACGACCAACGAGAGCCCGTTCAAGTCCGACAACACCGCGTCCAACCAGTGCGGTGTCACGCTCATGAACAACCAGGTCGGCGCCGTTGTCGCCCGGGTCATGGGCGAGAAGGACAACGTCACGGTGCGGCACCTGCCGTCGATGATCCGCGTCGACGCCATCGGCCGGATGGACTTCGTCTACGACGAGATCTCCGAGGCGGCCGGTGAAGAAGAGGGCTGGTTCGACTCGGCCGAGTTCGAGGAGAACATGTCCACCCACTACGGCCGGATGATCCACGAGGACGACCGGACCATCATGTTCGCCAACCCGGAGGACGCGGCCGAGTACATCGGCTTCGACCTCAAAGATCTCACGGTGCGTAGCTAGAGCCCGTACACCCGCAAGGAGGCGCCATGGCGTACGAGAAGGACGGCGAGAAGTACTTCATCGTCGACAGCCACATGCACTACTGGGACGCATCGCCCGAGAACTGGGTGAAGGGTGCCGAACAGTACGCCAAGGGCTGGATCGATTGTTTCCACGCCTATCAGTCGCTCGGCCCGCCCGAGACGCACTGGACGATCGAGCACTTCCAGAAGTACTCCGAGGACGACCTGATGAAGGACGTCTTCGAAGACGGGCACGTGGACGTGGCGATCTTCCAGCCGACGTACCTGAAGGAGTGGTACACGACCGGCTTCAACACCACCGAGCGCAACGCGACGATGGGGGAGAAGCACCCGGGCAAGTTCATCTACAACACCCGGTTCGACCCCCGTGACGGTGACGAGGGCCTGAAGGCCCTGCGCGCGAACGTCGAGCGCTACGGGTCCAAGGGGCTGAAGCTCTACACCGCGGAGTGGAACAACGGCTCCCGCGGCTACAAGCTGTCGGACCCCGCGGCCTACCGGTTCCTGGAAGCCGCCCAGGAGCTCGGCATCAAGAACGTCCACGTACACAAGGGCCCGACGATCTGGCCGTTGGACAAGGACGCGTTCGACGTATCCGACGTCGACCACGCGGCCACCGACTTCCAGGGCCTGAACTTCATCGTCGAGCACGTGGGCCTGCCCCGGATCGAGGACTTCTGCTTCATGGCGACGCAGGAGCCCAACGTCTACGCCGGCCTGTCCGTGGTCATCGGTGGCCTCATGCACGCCCGCCCGAACTTCTTCAACAAGGTGATGGGCGAGCTGCTGTTCTGGGTCGGCGAGGACAAGATGACGTTCGGCAGCGACTACGGCATCTGGGAGCCGAAGTGGCAGGTCGAGGGCTTCGTGGACTGGAAGATGCCGGACCGCGAGGAGTTCGCCGACTACCCGCGGCTGAACACCGAGGGCAAGAAGAAGATCCTCGGCCTCAACGCGGCCAAGCTGTACGACATCGAAGTCCCGGCCGAGTACCAGCTCAAGGACGACTCCGGTGGTCAGCCTGCCGAGCAGGATGACGCCGTAGGCGTCGACGGTCGCCCCGCCCCGGTCGCGGGGGCATGACCACTTCCATCACCGACACCGGCGCCGGCCCGGGGACTCAGCTCCCCGGGCCGGCGGCCCGTGCCGGCACCAAAGTTCCCGCCGGTCGGGCGCCCGCGCGGTTGCTGGAGGCACTGGCCACCGTCCGCGACCCCGAGCTGGACGAGCCGATCACGGCGCTCGGCTTCGTCACCTCGTGTGACATGTCGGCGGCGGGCGACGTCCAGGTGCGGCTGCGGCTGCCGACCTACTTCTGCGCCCCCAACTTCGCGTTCCTGATGGTGGCCGACGCCTACGACGCCGTGGCCGAGCTGCCCGGCGTCCGTAACGCCGAAATCGTGCTGGAAGAGCACTTCGCCTCCGACCAGATCAACGGCGGGGTGGCCGCTCAGGCCGGCTTCGCCCGGTCGTTCGACGGCGAGGCGGTCGGCGAGCTCGGCGACCTGCGGGCCGACTTCCTGCGCAAGGCCGTGATGGCCGGCACCGACCTGGTCACCCGGCCGCTGCTGGCGGCCGGCCTGCCGCCCACCGACCTGCCCCAGCTCACCCTGGGCGACCTGTCGCCGTCGCGCGAGCTGGACCGGCTCCGGCAGCGCCGGGCCGACCTGGGCCTGCCCGTCGGCGACGACGCGCTCGTGCTGATCGACCCGAAGACCGGCGGCCCGATCGAGGGCAAGGCGGCCGAGCTGCACCTGCGCAAGGCCCGGCTGACCCGGATCAGCATCGAATCGAACGGCAGCATCTGCCGCGGCATGCTCCAGCACCGCTACAACAACAGCAAAGGCCAGGGAGAAAGCACCGGCGAGGAGGACCAATGAAGGCCGTCCGCTTGCACGCGTTCAACCAGTCGCCGCAGATCGACGACGTCCCGGAGCCCAAGATCACCCATCCGCTGGACGTGATCGTGAAGATC
>Ga0213875_10000659_pt1 | contig 27303 bp, 21 predicted proteins | sample BarmaccomBMRX_R8_FD_160105 | JGI IMG/M metagenome (GOLD analysis project Ga0213875, IMG submission 160105) | Root-associated microbial communities from Barbacenia macrantha in rupestrian grasslands, the National Park of Serra do Cipo, Brazil - RX_R8 | ecosystem: Host-associated > Plants > Roots... | reverse complement strand
CCCCAACCGCGGCCCGCCACCCCACCTCGTGGCCCCGCCACCCCCAACCGCGGGCCGTTGGCGCATATGGCCCCGTCCAGTGGGGCCAGTTACGCCAACGGCCCCGCCACATCTGCAGGCTTAGGCGCAGTAAGCAGCGGTAGCCGATGCGGCGATGGCGGAGTTGTGGCCCAGGCCGCCAGGCCGCCAGGCCGCCCGGTCCGCCCGGTCCGCCCGGTCCGCCCGGGCCCGTGGCCGTTGCCATGGCCGGGTGAACCCGGCCCCTGGATCTCCGGCAGGGTCCCGGACACGGGATAGCTCCCGAGCGTGACCCACTGGCCGGCGCCGGCGGCCTGGCTGACGGGTATCGTGCCGATGCTCACGGAGGTCGCCGGGTCCCCGGCGTACACCGCGTGGTCGCTGACGCCGAGGGCGTTCTGCGCTGGCACGAACACCGCCAGGCTGCCGTGCGCTACCCCAGCTCGCGGCCTGAAGAACCAGTCAGTGTCGACGGGGTGTCCTGGTTCCCGTTTGGGGTCCATGGTCCAGACGGCGCTGCCGCCAGAGCATGCGCCTGGCACCGAGCCGGATGAACGTACGCCCTGGCTCGCCCGCAACGGCCGCGCCCGCAACGGCCGCGGCCAGCCCAGTGCCCGCGCCGTCCTCCAGCCCAGCGCCAGCCCCTACACTCGTCCGCGTGAGCGAAGCGACACCCGGCACCCCGGAACAAGCCGCAGGTGAAGACACTCCCAGTGGCGCGAGCGGGCCGGGTCCGGAGGATCTCAAGATCATCACGCTGGCGCGGGCGACGCGGGCCCGGGTGGCCGCTGCCGAAGGCGCGGCCGTCCGGGACGAGACAGGCAGGACCTACACCGCCGCGGCCGTGGCGCTGCCATCGCTGAAGCTGTCCGCGCTGCGCCTGGCCGTCGCGATGGCGGCGTCGAGCGGCGCCGAGCGGCTGGAGGCGGCGGCGCTGGTCAGCGACGCCGAGCCGGGTCCGGCCGACCTGGCGGCGGTACGGGACCTCGGCCCGGACGCCACGGTGTTTCACGCCGGACCCGACGGAACCCTGCGAGCGACGCTAACCCCGTGACCTAACCCTGTGACCGAAACCGGTGACCGGTGACCGCACGGCTCGTCGGTAAAGCGGACTGCCGCGGGGCGCACGTCCGCCGTGGCGCCCGGATGCGGGAGAATCGGGGGATGAGCCCGCCCCGCGCGACCCCGAAACCAGCAGGCAAGACTGGCGCGCCCGCCCGAGCCGGGGACGCCGCGCCCGCGCGAGCCAGGAGCGCCGCGCCCGCGCGAGCCGGGGACGCCGCGCCCGCGCGAGCCAGGAGCGCCGCGCCCGCGCGAGCCGGGGACGCCGCGCCCGCCCGGGGCGAAGCTTCGCCGGGTACCGGTGAGACCACCTTCCGTTCCGGATTCGCGTGTTTCGCCGGGCGGCCGAACGTCGGGAAATCCACGCTGACCAACGCGCTGGTCGGCGCGAAGGTCGCGATCACGAGTGACCGGCCGCAGACCACGCGCCGGGTGATTCGCGGTATCGTGCACCGCCCGGACGCGCAGCTGATCCTGGTGGACACGCCCGGCCTGCACCGGCCGCGCACGCTGCTCGGCGAGCGGCTCGACAGCCTGGTGCGGTCGACGCTCACCGAGGTCGACGTGATCGGCTTCTGCGTCCCCGCCCCTGATCCGGTCGGCCCCGGTGACCGGTACCTGGCCCGCGAGCTCGCCGGGATAAAGGACACACCGGTCGTCGCGATCGTGACCAAGACCGACCAGGTGCCGGCCGAACGCGTCGCGGAGCAGCTTGTCACGGTCAGCGCGCTGGGGGACTGGGCGGACGTGGTTCCGGTGTCGGCCGTCACCGGCTTCCAGCTCGACGTGCTCGCCAACGTGCTCGTCTCGCACCTGCCCGAAGGGCCGCCGCTGTACCCGGACGGTGAGCTGACCGACGAGCCGGAGCAGATCATGGCCGCGGAGCTGATCAGGGAGGCGGCGCTCGACGGGGTGCGCGACGAGCTGCCGCACTCGATCGCGGTCGTGGTCGAGGAGATGGGGCCGCGGCCGGGCCAGCCCGGCCTGACCGACGTGCACGCCGAGCTGTACGTGGAGCGCCCGAGCCAGAAGGCCATCGTGATCGGCCGCGACGGCTCCCGGCTGAAGGACGTGGGCACCAGGGCCCGCCGCCAGATCGAGGCGCTGCTCGGCACGAAGGTCTACCTGGATCTGCGCGTCAAGGTCGCGAAGGACTGGCAGCGCAACCCGAAACAGCTCCGCCGCCTGGGTTTTTATGATTGATTTTTTACTGAACGGACGGTGCTTCGACCCTCAGCTCCCACGACGTCGTGGCGGGCCCGAGCAGCTCGAAGCCGAGCGTCTCGTTGATCGCGATCATGTGCTTGTTGGTCGCGCTGTTGCCTGTCACGATGCGCTGCATCTGCGGCTCGGCCGTGGCGAGCCACTCGAGCATCGCTGCCTTGGTCAGCAGGCCGAGCCGGTGCCCGCGGTGCGTCCGGACCACGGCCGTTATCGCCTGGTAGCCCCAGTCGGGCCCCGCTGGGTCCACCACCATCTGGGTGAGCGCCGCGAGCGTGCCCGTGGCGTCGTGCCGCGCCGCGATCGAGTACACCTCCGTCGCGAAGATGGGGTAGAGGTCGTTGATGCGCTCGCGCACCCGCTGGGCGTCCCATATCTCCGGCTGCACGCCCTCTTCGTGCGGCGCGTCCTGGAACGCGTTGAGCACGCCCGCCACCTGGCCGAGGAACTCGCCGGGTACCAGCCCGGTCCAGGAGACCAGCGAATATCCAGCCGCTGCCCGCTCGGCCTCGCCGCGGAGCTGGCCGATCCGGCCCTCCGGGATCTTGCCGAGGTCGAGCACGCGCCGCTCCTCGGTCAGGCCCCGTATCGCGCCCGCCGCCCTGGCGAAGGCCTCGCCGGATGTGCCGTCCAGCGCGCCCCCATCCATCACCGAACGCCCATGCTCCGCCGCGCGGCCCATCGCGTGCCGCAGCAGCGCGCGCCCGAGGCCATGGCGGCGCCGGTCCGGCCGCACCACGAGCACCAGCCCCGCACGGTCTTGGTTTTCAAGGTCCGGAAACACCAGCCGGTACCAGGCGCTGGCCGTGCCCTCCGTCTCGCCGGGGACGAACCAGACTTCCCTCGGATCACCGCCCCAGCCGGCCGCCAGCCAGCCGCGGAAGGCCTTCGCCATCATCGGCGGCGCCTCCGGGTCGTCGGCCCGCCCCGCCGCGAGGAACACCTCGTGACAGGCCTGCCAGCCATCCCCGTCCGGCGGATCCCATCGCAGGATACGCATACCCGTAGCAAACACCACACGCCCGGAAATCGCGAGTGATTATCCCCCGCGCCGTCATCCGGCCCCCGCTCCGCCTCGCGTCCCCGTTCCGCCTCGCGCTCCCGCGCCCGTTCCGCCTCGCGCCCCCGTTCCGCCTCGCGCTCCCGCGCCCGTTCCGCCTCGCGCCCCCGCTCCGCCTCGCGCTCCCGCGCCCATTCCGCCTCGCGCCCCCGCTCCGCCCCAGCCCCCCGGCTTCCGTTTGGCTGATACTCTGGGACACGATGCTGCGTGAGCTGCTCCTCCTTAGCGGCCGCGGCGGGGGCCGATAAGGCTGGCTCCCTCGCCGCGGAGTCCTGGCGTGTCCGCTGGCCGCTGTTTAAGCAACCCAGCCCTAGCAATCCCGGCAACTCCGCCACAAGCAGCGAGGAAGCACCGATGCGAACCCCAGCGTTTCAGCGTGTCACGCCCGTACGCCAGCAGCCCAGCGGCATGCCGTGCCACCGCTACACCCCGTTCAAACCGGTCGATCTGCCTGATCGCGCCTGGCCGGCGAGGACGATCGCCAAGGCGCCCCGGTGGCTGTCCACCGACCTGCGGGACGGCAACCAGGCGCTGATCGACCCGATGTCCCCGGCGCGCAAGCTCGCCATGTTCGACCTCCTGGTCCGGATGGGCTACAAGGAGATCGAGGCCGGTTTCCCGTCGGCGAGCCAGGCCGACTTCGACTTCGTCCGCGAGCTGATCGAGAGCGACCGTATCCCCGCAGGGCTGCGGATCTCCGTGCTCACCCAGGCTCGCGAGGACCTGATCGAGCGCACCGTCCAGTCGCTGCGCGGGGCGCGCATGGCGACGGTGCACCTGTACAACGCGACGGCGCCGGAGTTCCGCCGGGTCGTGTTCCGCATCGACAGAGATGAATGCAAGGCGCTCGCCGTGGACGGCACGCGGCACGTGATGAAGTACGCGGAGAAGTACCTCTCGGACGGCGCGGGCGGCGTGGCCGGCGAAGCCACCGACTTCGGCTACGAGTACTCGCCCGAAATTTTCATGGACACCGAGCTCGACTTCGCCGCCGAGGTCTGCGAGGCGGTCATGGACGTGTGGCAGCCCGGGCCGGGCCGGGAGATCATCCTCAACCTGCCGTGCACCGTCGAGCGGTCCACCCCGAACGTGTACGCCGACCAGATCGAGTGGATGAGCCGCAACCTGTCCCGTCGCGAGCACGTCTGCCTCTCCGTCCACACGCACAACGACCGGGGTACCGCGGTCGCGGACGCCGAGCTCGCCGTGCTGGCCGGCGCGGACCGTATCGAGGGCTGCCTGTTCGGCAACGGCGAGCGCACTGGCAACGTCTGCCTGGTCACGCTCGGGCTCAACCTGTTCAGCCAGGGCATCGACCCGATGATCGACTTCTCCGACATCGACGAGATCCGGCGCACCGTCGAGTACTGCAATCAGCTTCCGGTGCACCCGCGCCACCCGTACGCCGGCGACCTGGTGTACACCGCGTTCTCCGGCTCGCATCAGGACGCGATCAAGAAGGGTTTCGAAGCCCTCGAGACCGAGGTGGCGCAGGCGGGCGTGCCGTTCGCCGAGTACCCGTGGTCGGTCCCGTACCTGCCCATCGACCCGCACGACGTGGGCCGCTCCTACGAGGCGGTGATCCGGGTCAACTCGCAGTCCGGCAAGGGCGGCGTGGCCTACGTCATGAAGGCGGAGCACTCCCTCGACCTGCCGCGGCGCCTGCAGATCGAGTTCTCCAAGGTGATCCAGGCCCGCACCGACGCCGAAGGCGGCGAGGTGACCCCGGCGCAGATGTGGGACGCGTTCGCCGCGGAGTACCTGGCACCGGGGCCGGTGGCGCTCCTCGATCACCAGTCGTCATCGGTGGTCGAGAGCAAACACGCGCTCAGCGCGGAGATCCGCCTCGGCGACGGCGCCCAGGTCGTCGAGGGCACCGGCAACGGCCCGATATCGGCGTTCTGCGACGCCCTCGCCTCGATCGGCATCGCCGCGCGCGTGCTCGACTACGCCGAGCACGCGCTCACCGCAGGCAGCGACGCACAGGCGGCGGCGTACGTCGAGTGCGAGATCGGCGGCACGGTGTGGTGGGGCGTCGGCATCGACACGAACACCGTGAGCGCGTCGCTGCGCGCCGTCCTCTCGGCCGTCAACCGCGCCCGCCGCGGCTAACGGCGCCCAGCCCCAGCGATCCGGCCCAGCCGATCCGGGCGTCCCGCGCCCGGATCGCCGGCCGGTGTCCCGGCACCGGCCCCTGCTCCCAGTCCCGCCTCGCTCAGACAGCGCGGGGCCATTGGCGCACATGCCCCCGCGGGACGGGGCCGGGCCGCGCCAACGACCCCGATACTTTCCGCTGCGGCGCATCCGCCAGCTACCCCAGGCCGTGCGGGACAATGGAGGGGTGCATCAGTACCGGGACGACGGGGTCGTGCTGCGGACGCAGAAGCTCGGCGAGGCGGACCGCATCGTGACGGTGCTGTGCCGGACCACCGGGCGCGTTCGCGCGGTGGCCAAGGGGGTGCGCCGTACCAAGTCGCGGTTCGGGGGGCGGCTCGAGCCGTTCACGCACGTGGATCTGATGTTCCACAGCGGGCGCTCGCTCGACATCATCACCCAGGCGGAGGTGATCCGGCCGTACGGGGCGCCGCTCGGCGGCGACTACCCGCGTTACACGGCGGGTGTCGCGATGCTCGAGACGGCCGAGCGGCTCACCCCTGTCGACAAGGAGCCGGCGCTGCGCCAGTTCCTCCTGCTCATCGGCGGGCTGCGCGCGCTGGGCGAGGAGGAGCGCGAGCCGCGCCTGGTGCTCGACGCCTACCTGCTGCGCTCGCTCGCCGTGGCCGGGTACGCCCCCGCGCTGGAGGAGTGCGCCCGGTGCGGCGCCAAGTCCAACGGCGCGCGGCTGCCCGCGTTCGCGATAGCCGCGGGCGGCATGGTCTGCGCGTCCTGCCGGCCGCCCGGCGCGGCCTCGCCCAGCCCGCAGACGGTCGCCCTGATGCTCGCCCTGCTCCAGGGCGACTGGGAAGCCGCCGGGCGGAGCGAGCGCAGGCACCGGGTAGAGTGCAGTGGCCTGGTCGCCGCGTACCTGCAGTGGCACCTGGAGCATTCGATCCGGTCGTTGCGTCATGTGGAGCGTGCTTGAGCAGGATCACCCGGGCGGTCCGGCCCCCGGACCCGCACCCCAGCGGTGTGCGGCCGCCCGGTATCCCGCGTGACCTGGTTCCCCGTCACGTGGCCCTGGTGATGGACGGCGACGGCCGCTGGGCGAAGAAGCGGGGCCTGCCGCGCACCGAAGGTCACAAGGAGGGCGAGTCGTCGCTGCTCGACGTGATCATGGGCGCGATCGAGCTCGGCATCCCCTACCTTTCGGCCTACGCGTTCTCGACGGAGAACTGGCGCCGCTCCCCGGATGAGGTCCGGTTCCTGATGGGCTTCAACCGGGACGTGATTCACCGCCGCCGCGACCTGCTGAACGAGATGGGCGTCCGCATCCGCTGGGCGGGCCGCCGCCCCCGGCTGTGGCGCAGCGTCATCCGGGAGCTCGAGTACGCCGAGCAGTTGTCGGCGGGCAACACCGTGCTGACCCTGCAGTTCTGCGTCAACTACGGGGGACGTGCCGAGATCGTCGACGCGGCCGCGGCGATCGCGGCGGACGTGGCAGCCGGAAGGCTCCGCGCGGAAAAGATCGATGAACGGGTCTTCGCCCGGTATCTCGACGAGCCCGGTATCCCGGAGGTTGACCTGTTCGTCCGGTCATCGGGGGAACAGCGCCTGTCGAACTTCCTGCTCTGGCAGTCCGCGTACGCGGAACTCGTCTTCCTCGACACGCTATGGCCTGATTTCGACCGCAGGGACCTGTGGCGGGCATGCGAGATGTACGCGACCCGGGACCGCAGGTACGGCGGTGCGATCCCCAACCCGGTAAGCGAAAAATCCGGGCCCGCCGCTTCCGCAGCGCAATAGCCGCGACCCCGGTAGTGGAAACCAGGGTGTCGTATACGACCCTAAATTTCCAGAACGCGCCCGCCGCGACCATTGTGGTGGAAACTTTGGTGCCACGTACGCACCATATGCCCCGTCTATTCCGCGAACGCGGAAAGTCCCCGCCGGGGCGCGGGCTGAGTGCCTAACCTCGCCGCCTGGAGGACGGCGAGGGCGGCGAGAACCGCGAGCGCCGCGGCGCGCAGCAGCCTGCCGCGCGCGTCCAGCGACGGCCACGAAAGGTAGCCGATCCAGCCGAGGAAAACGGCCAGGACAAGCAGTGCGGCGGCGCCTCCGGCGCCACGCACCGCGATACCCGTGATGAGCAGCAGGGCGCCCAGCACCGGTACCACGGCGGCGGGCATCTGGCGCAGGAAGAGCAGCGGCGCGGCGCTGCGCCTTTCTATGGCGCGCCGTGAGCGCGCCGCGCCCGGGGTGCCGCCCGGCGTGGCAGGGGAACGTGACCGCATGCCCGGTATCTTACCGGCCTGGCGCGTAGGCCCCGGAATTCGGGGAACATCGTGACCGGGGATGTGCTGGGATCTTCCGTGCTCGCCTATTAGGGTCTGCAGCGCGCTCAGTGCGGATAAACGAAGAAGCAAACGACGCTATCGCAAAATTCGGAGTGTAGATGCGTCGCGGGCGGCGGCCGGAATGGGCTGGCCACTGATGCCGGCCTATGTGGGGCCGCAGGCGTCCTGCGTGTCCGGGGTGTACTCCAGCGGCGGCTCCGGCGTACGCGACCTGCGGTCGGCGGCCACGGGCAGAGCACGCGGCCACGGTCACCCACCGGTCCAAGCAGCACGCGGGCGGTCACCGGGAGCCCGTCGGCGGCGTCAGCCTCGACATCGACTCCGGCCTGGTCGGCGGCGCCGTGGCGCGCGGACCGCGCCGCGAAACCAGGCAGGGAATTTGACCCCGGCGATTCGCATTCGCATTCGCAGGCGCTGCCTCCTAAGCTGTTTTCCTCCGGAAGCGGCGCGCCAGCCCGTCGGCACTGGGCATCCTCATCGCGCCGGATCCGTAACCGGGGACCGCGCCCGACGCGCCCGCCGACCGCCAGCCGGATGGAGAGCTCATGGCACTACGCAGTGATCGCCTAGATGCAATCGTCAACCTCAGCAAACGGCGGGGCTTTGTCTACCCCTCCAGCGAGATCTACGGTGGCCTGCGCGCCGCGTGGGACTACGGGCCGCTCGGTGTCGAGCTGAAGAACAACATCAAGCGCCTGTGGTGGCGGTCGATGGTGCAGGAGCGCGACGACATAGTCGGCATCGACTCGTCCGTGATCCTCGCCCGCGAGGTGTGGGCGGCCAGCGGGCACGTCAAGGAGTTCACCGAACCGCTCACCGAGTGCCGCGTCTGTCACAACCGGTACCGCGCGGACCATCTCATCGAGGGGTACGAAGGCAAGCACGGCCACGTGCCGCCCGGCGGCCTGGACGACATCGCGTGCCCGAACTGCGGGACGAGGGGCGCGTTCACCGAGCCGCGCATGTTCAACGGCCTGCTGCGCACGTACCTCGGCCCGGTCGAGGACGAGTCGGGCCTGGCCTATCTGCGGCCGGAGACCGCGCAGGGCATCTTCATCAATTTCCGCAACGTGCTGCAGACCTCACGGCGCAAGGTCCCGTTCGGCATCGGGCAGATCGGAAAGTCGTTCCGCAACGAGATAACGCCGGGAAACTTCATCTTCCGGACGCGTGAGTTCGAGCAGATGGAGATGGAGTTCTTCGTCCGTCCGGGGACCGACGAGGGATGGCACCAGCGCTGGATCGACGAGCGGTTCGCCTGGTACACCGGCCTCGGCATCCGCGCGGAGAACCTGCGGCGGTACGAGCACCCCAAGGAAAAGCTGTCGCACTACTCCAAGCGCACCGTGGACATCGAATACCGGTTTGATTTCCAGGGCAGCGAGTGGGGCGAGCTCGAGGGCATCGCTAACCGGACCGACTTCGACCTCACCACGCACCAGCGGGAGTCCGGGCAGGACATGTCCTACCTGGACGCGGAGACCGGCGACCGGTTCATCCCGTACGTGATCGAGCCCGCGGTCGGCGTGGACCGGTGCGCGCTCGTGCTGCTGCTCGACGCCTACACGGAGGACCAGGCGCCGGACGCCAAGGGGAGGATGGAACGCCGGACGGTGCTGCGGCTCGACCCGCGGGTCGCGCCGGTCAAGGTGGCCGTCCTTCCGCTGTCCCGCAACGCCGACCTGTCGCCGAAGGCCCGCGACATCGCCGCGACGGTGCGCAGGCGCTGGAACACCGAGTTCGACGACGCCAGCGCGATCGGCCGGCGGTACCGTCGCCAGGACGAGATCGGCACCCCGTACTGCGTGACCGTCGACTTCGAGTCCCTGGAAGACCAGGGGGTCACCGTGCGCGAGCGCGATTCCATGCGCCAGGACCGCATCGGAATCGACGCCCTCGTCCCCTACCTCACCGAGCGCCTCGGCGACTGCTAGCCCGGCGGGCGGCGAAAGATCTCCGCCGCCGCCTCGTGGAACCCGGTCGGCAGCCCGGCGGCGGACATGCTGGCGGCGATCTCCCGCATCTCCGCCACCCACCGCCAGCCCTTCGACGCCGCCGACCCCGCGGCCCGCTCCGACCGCTGCTCCAGTGCGGGCTGGGACATGGCCCACTCGGCGAGCAGGGCCTGTTCCACGCCTTCGGCGCGGGCGAGCGCCCGGACGGCCAGTATCAGCGCCGCCGTGCCCTTCGTCCACGCGGCGTAGGCGATCTTCAGCGCGGACGCCGCGAACTCCTGGCCTTCGGCGAGACGCGCGTCAACCGCCGTCCCGGCGAAAAGGTCGCGCACGCACCCGGCGCCCGCGCCCGACAGGTAGAGGCGGGTATGCCCCGGCGCCTCCGGCGGCGGCCCGATGATCCCCCCGTCGACGTAGATGGCCCCGCCCTCCCTGACGAGCCCGGCCACCCGCCGGGCCGTGGCGGGGGAGATCGCGTTCGCGTCGGTGAAGATCCCGGTGAAGCCGTGGTCCGCGACGCCGCGCGCGACGTCGAGGGCTGCATGCGGCGGGCACACCGACAAGATGACGTCGCTGCGCCGAACAAGCGCGGTCAATCGGTCGCCCGGCGGTAGGGCGGCGGCCGCCGTCAGCCCAGCCGAAGCGGCGCGCGAAGCGGTCGCGGTGCCGCGACCGGCGGGATCCCACAGCACCGTGTGCCCGGCGCCCACCAGGCAGCGCCCGATCGCCGCGCCCATCTCTCCCGGATGCAGCAGCCCGATGACCGTCATGCGCGCTCCTTCCCGCGGCCCCGCACACCAGTGTGCACAGCACCTTCGTCCCGTCCGGCGTGATCCGCAGCATCCCGGTCGGGCTGCAGCTCAGTGGGCGCCCAGGCCCGGGTCCGCCAGTGACCGGAACAGAAAAGACCGGCCGGCTGTCCGCGAACAGGTCGTTTCCGGGGGCTGCGGTATCGAGCACCCGAATGGTCTGTACGCCGATACTGAGCGCCAGCGAGTGCCCTCCGTTCAGCCACGTCAGGGTGTTAGTGGCATCCAGGCTGCGGGAACGGCTGGGTGTCAACGACGAACGTCCGGTCATCGGCGGCGCCGGTGGTGCCCACGAACACGCTGTGCGCGGGCGGGCTCCAGACGCAGCGGAGGCAGCTCATCCACCGCGTCGCCGAGGGCGCGGGCCGCCGCCCGCACCCGGTTTTCAACAGCGCCGATACCGCCCGGCGGCCCGAGCATCACCTGCGGCTGCGGCGCGTTGGTGTCCATGTATGAGAGACGCCGGCGCCGGGCCGTAGTTGCCTGGCATGCCGGCATCAGCCTGCCGCGATCCGCCCGCGGCCGACTTGCCGGTAACCGTGCCCGGGCCGGTAGAGTCCCGAACATCCGGACTATCAAGCGGCGGCGAGGAGTATTCAGTGCCGAAGCTCGTTTACGACTTCACAGAAGGCAACAGGGACCTCAAGGACCTTCTGGGCGGCAAGGGCGCCAACCTGGCGGAGATGACCAATATCGGCCTTCCCGTCCCCCCAGGTTTCACGATAACCACGGACGCCTGCCGGTATTACCTGAAAAACGGCACCACGCCCGAGGGTCTCGGCGAGGAGGTCGGCGCCCATCTCGAAGACCTGGAACGGGCGATGGGCAGGAAGCTCGGCGATCCCGCCGACCCGCTGCTGGTCAGCGTGAGGTCCGGGGCGAAGTTCTCCATGCCCGGCATGATGGAGACGGTGCTGAACATCGGCCTGTCCGACGAGTCCGTGCACGGCCTGGCCAAGCAGGCCGGCAACGAGCGGTTCGCGTGGGACTCCTACCGCCGCCTCATCCAGATGTTCGGCAAGACCGTGCTGGGCATCGACGGCGAGCACTTCGAGCACGCCATCGAGCAGGCCAAACAGGCCAAGGGCGTCGCCAACGACGTCGACCTGGACGCCCGCGACCTGCAGAACCTCACGCAGACCTTCAAGGACATCGTCAAGGCGCAGGCCGACAGGGAGTTCCCGCAGGACCCGCGGGAGCAGATGGACCTGGCGATCAACGCCGTGTTCAACTCGTGGAACGCCGACCGCGCGATCCTCTACCGGCGCCAGGAGCGCATCCCCGCCGACCTCGGCACCGCGGTGAACGTCGTGGCGATGGTCTTCGGCAACCTGGGCGCGGACTCCGGCACCGGGGTCGCGTTCACCCGCGACCCGGCCTCCGGAGCGCAGGGCGTCTACGGCGACTACCTGCAGAACGCGCAGGGCGAGGACGTCGTGGCCGGGATCAGGAACACGGTGCCGCTGCAGGATCTCGAGCGCATCGACAAGGCGTCCTACGACCAGCTCATGGACATCATGGCCACGCTGGAGAACCACTACAAGGACCTGTGCGACATCGAGTTCACGATCGAGCGCGGCAAGCTGTGGATGCTGCAGACCCGGGTCGGCAAGCGCACCGCCGCCGCGGCGTTCCGCATCGCGATCCAGCTCGTCGACCAGGGCCTGATCGACATGGACGAGGCGCTGCAGCGGGTCACCGGCGATGAGCTGGCCCGGCTGATGTTCCCCAGGTTCGACACGGGCGGCGAGACCACGAAGATCACCACGGGCGTGAGCGCGTCGCCCGGTGCCGCCGTCGGCAAGGCCGTCTTCGACTCGGCGAAGGCCGTCGAGCTCGCCGGCAAGGGTGAGCAGGTGATCCTGGTGCGGCGCGAGACCAACCCGGACGACCTGCACGGCATGATCGCGTCGCGCGGCATCCTCACCAGCCGCGGCGGCAAGACCAGCCACGCGGCGGTGGTTGCCCGCGGCATGGGTAAGACGTGCGTCTGCGGCGCCGACGAGCTCAACGTCGACACGAAGGCGGGCAGGTTCACCGGCCCCGGCGGCGTCACCGTCAGCGCGGGCGACGTGATCTCGATCGACGGCACGTCCGGTGCGGTCTACCTGGGCGAGGTGCCCGTCGTGCCGTCCAGCGTCGTCCGCTACTTCGAGGGCGAGCTGGCGCCCGACTCCGACGAGCTGGTCTCCGCCGTGCACAAGATCCTCACGCACGCCGACGAAAGGCGCAGGCTCGGCGTGTACGCCAACGCCGACACCGGCCCGGACTGCGCGCGGGCGCGCCGGTTCGGCGCCGGCGGCGTCGGCCTGGTCCGCACCGAGCACATGTTCCTCGGCGAGCGCCGCCAGCTCGTCGAGCGGCTGATCCTCGCGGAGGACGACGCGGAGCGCCAGGCGGCGCTCGACGCCCTGGAGCCGCTGCAGCGCGGCGACTTCGCGGAAATCCTGGACGCGATGGACGGGCTGCCGGTGACGATCCGGCTGATCGACCCGCCGCTGCACGAGTTCCTGCCCGACCTTACGGACCTGTCGGTGAAGGTGGCGCTGGCCGGCGACAACGCCACCGAGAAGGACAGGAAGCTGCTCGACGCCGTGCGCCGGCTGCACGAGCAGAACCCGATGCTCGGCCTGCGCGGCGTCCGCCTCGGGCTGGTGATCCCCGGCCTGTTCGACATGCAGGTCCGCGCGATCGCGCACGCCGCCGCGCAGCTCAAGCGGGCGGGCAAGAACCCGCGGCCTGAGGTCATGATCCCGCTCACCGCGACCGTGCAGGAGATGGAGATCACCCGCGAGGAGACCGCGAAGGTCCTCCGGGAGGTCGAGGAGGAGACCGGCACCCACGTGCACACCCTGATCGGCACGATGATCGAGGTGCCGCGGGCCGCGATGACCGCCGGCGAGATCGCGAAGTACGCCGAGTTCTTCTCGTTCGGCACGAACGACCTGACCCAGATGGGCTGGGGGTTCTCCCGCGACGACGTGGAGGGCGCGTTCTTCAGCAGGTACATCGACCTGGGCATCTTCGGCGTCTCGCCGTTCGAGACGATCGACCGCGACGGCGTGGGCCGGATGGTGGACATCGCCGTCCGCGAGGGCCGCGCCGCACGGCCCGAGCTGGAGCTCGGCGTCTGCGGCGAGCACGGCGGCGACCCGGACTCGGTGCACTTCTTCCACGAGGTGGGCCTGGACTACGTGTCCTGCTCGCCGTTCCGCGTGCCGGTGGCCCGGCTGGAGGCGGGCCGCGCCGCGGCGGTCACGGCAGGGAGCGACACGAGGTGAGGTGACCGAGGGCTACGACGGCCACGACACGGAGCGCTGGGCGGCCGAGCCGCCCAAGCGCCCCGGCCGCACACATTTCCAGCGGGACCGCGCCCGCGTGCTGCACAGTTCCGCGCTGCGCAGGCTCGCCGCGAAGACGCAGGTCGTCCAGGTCGGTGCCAGCGACTTCCCGCGCACCAGGCTGACGCACTCGCTGGAGTGCGCGCAGATCGGCCGTGAGCTGGGCGCGGCGCTGGGCTGCGACGCCGACCTCGTCGACGCGGCGTGCCTGGCGCACGACATCGGCCACCCTCCGTTCGGCCACAACGGGGAGTCCGCTCTCGCCGACCTGGCCGCCGCGGGCGGCGGGCTGGCGTGCGGCGGGTTCGAGGGCAACGCGCAGTCGCTGCGGCTGCTCACCCGGCTGGAGCCGAAGGTCCCCGGCGCCGGCCTGAACCTGGCCAGGGCGACGCTCGACGCGGCGCTCAAGTACCCGTGGATCGGCGAGGGGGCGGGCAAGTACGGCGCCTACGCCGACGACGCGGAGGTCTTCTCCTGGATCCGCTCCGGTGCCCCGGCAGGGCGCCCGTGCCTGGAGGCTCAGGTGATGGACTGGGCCGACGACGTGGCGTATTCGGTGCACGACGTCGAGGACGGCCTGCACGCCGGACTCATAACGCTCAAAAATCTTAAGGATTCTTCCGAACGGGCGGTGGTGGCAGCGACGACGCTCGCCACCTACTGCCGGCCGGGCTGGGCGGCCAGCGTGGCGGAACTCGCCGAGGTGTTCGGCGAGTTCATGGCGCTGGGGTTCTGGCAGTTCAGCTTCGACGGCGGCCCGGCGTCCCTCGCGGCGGTGAAGAACCTCACCAGCGAGCTCGTCGGCCGCTTCTGCCGCGCCGCCGAGGACGCCACGCTGGGCCGCGTGTCAGAGCCCCCCAGCCCTCCAAATCCTTCAAGCCACTCAAGCCCCAGAGACCCTGTTGCCCCCGTAAGTCACTCGAACCACAACAACCCCGCCGCGCCGCGCCGTCCGCTCACCCGGTACGCCGCGTCCCTGGTCGTGCCGCGGCGCCAGCTTCTCGAGTGCGCTCTGCTCAAGGGCGTCGCGGCCCAGTACGTGATGAGCCGTGAGGGCGCGGCGGCGCAGCAGGCGCGCGAGCGCGAGCTGATAGCCGAGCTCGCGTTCGCCGTGCAGCGCGGCGCGCCTCGGACACTCGACCCGGTGCTGCGGCCCGCCTGGGCGGCGGCCGGGACGGACGAGGCGCGCCGGCGTGTCGTGATCGACCAGATCGCCTCGCTCACCGACACGTCCGCTATCGTCTGGCATCGTCGCCTCTGCCAGTAGGTCTGGGGTCGAACGTTCCGCCGGAGGCAAGCGTCGCAGTAGCGTCTGTATCAGCGGTCCCAGCCATCCCGGGAGGTTCGCATGCCAGTGTTCGTGATCGCCGGTGCCGGGCTGGCCGGTGCCAAGGCCGCGGAGACGCTGCGTTCGGAGGGGTTCGGCGGTGACGTCGTGCTGCTCGGCTCGGAGCCGGAGCGGCCCTACGAGCGACCGCCGCTGTCCAAGGGTTACCTCCTCGGCAACGAGGAGCTGTCGTCGGCCTACGTGCATCCCGAGAAGTGGTACTCCGAGCACGATGTGGACCTGCGCACCGGCGTAACGGCCGACGCGGTCGACCCCGCCGCGCACTCGGTGACCTTCGGCGGCGGTACGCTCCGCTACGACAAGCTGCTGCTCGCCACCGGCGCGTCACCGCGCCGGCTCGACGTTCCGGGCGCCGGACTGGACGGCGTGCTCTACCTGCGCACGATGCCGGATTCCGAGCGGCTGCGCGCCGCGTTCCGCGGCGCCCCGAGGGTGGTCATCGTCGGCGCCGGCTGGATCGGCCTGGAGACCGCCGCGGCCGCGCGCCAGGCGGGCTGCGAGGTCACGGTCGTCGAGCCGCAGCCGGGCGCGCTGCACGCCCACCTCGGCCCCGAGCTCGGCGGCGTGTTCGCGGACCTGCACCGTTCCCACGGTGTCCAGTTCCTGTTCGGCCAGTCGGTGGCGTCGATCCGCGGCGACGGCGGCCGGGTCGCCGGTGTCGCGCTGCCCGGCGGCGACGAGCTTCCGGCCGGCCTGGTGATCGTCGCCATCGGCGTGCTGCCCAACGCCGGGCTGGCCGCACGGGCCGGGCTCGAGGTCTCCAACGGCGTGCTCACCGACGCGGCGCTGCGCACGTCGCACCCGGACATCTTCGCCGCCGGCGACGTCGCCAACTCGCTCAACCCGCTGCTCGGCAGGCGGGTCCGCGTCGAGCACTGGGCGAACGCCCTGAACGGCGGCCCGGCCGCCGCCCGCTCGATGCTCGGGCAGGACGTCAGCTACGACCGCGTCCCGTACTTCTACACCGACCAGTACGACCTCGGCATGGAGTGCGCCGGCCTGCCCGATCCCGGCACCTACGACCAGGTCGTCTACCGCGGCGACCGGGACGCCCTGGAGTTCGTCGCGTTCTGGCTGTCCGCCGGCCGCGTGACAGCGGGCATGAACGTCAACGTCTGGGACGTCAACAACGACATCCAGTCCCTGATCCGCTCCGGCCGCGCGGTCGACACCGCCCGCCTGTCCGACCCCAGCATCCCCCTAACCGAGGTCTAGCCTCCCCGCGCGCCCGCTTCGCGTCCCGAGCGCCTCCCCGCGCGCCTGCTTTGCGTCCCGAGCGTCCGCTTTGCGTCCCGAGCGTCCGCTTCGCGTCCCGAGCGTCCGCTTCGCGTCCCGAGCGTCCGCTTCGCGTCCCGAGCGTCCGCTTCGCGTCCCGAGCGCCTCCCCGAACGTCCACCGCCCCTCGCCCGCCAGTACAAATCGGACAGCCATCATGATCAGGGAAACGCCGGGTCGTATGTGACACCCTCGTTTCCGCGATCAAGGGGTGCGGTGCTGGTGTGGCGGATGTGACTGGCGCGGGCCGCTTCGGGTGGGGCTGACGTTGTGGTTGCGGCTAACGTTGCTGACGTGGCCGGGACGGCCCGCAGGCAGCCGACGGCCGAACGCCACTAATGACGCAAACGGGTAATTGTCCGCCGTCGTGCACGGCGCTGAGGAGGAGGCAGGTGTCGGTCAGGTCGGGGAGGACGGCGTGGGCGCCGGCCGCGGCCAGGTCGGCCGCCGGGTACGCCCCCGTGGCCACGGCGACCGCGCGGGCGCCGGCCGTGAGCGCCGCCGCGACGTCCAGCGGCGTATCGCCGACGAGCACCGTCGCCGCGCCGTCAAACGCACTCCCGTACGCCGCCCGGGCGCGTTGCCTGGCCAGACCGACGAGCTCCGCCCGTACCTCATGGGCGTCGCCGTACGCGCCGGCGTCCAGGTCGAGGTGAGCGAGCAGTCCGGCCGCGCCGAGCTTGGCCTCGGCGAGCGGCCGGATGTTCCCGGTAAGCACCGACTGCCGGACCCCGCCGGGACGGGCCGTCGCGTCCAGGGCTGCGCGGGCACTCAGTGCCGCGAGCGCGTTTGCAGCGCCGGGCAGGGCCCTGGCGCGCGCCCGGGCGACGTCGCCGGACGCGGCCGCGTGCTTGCCAAGCAGGGCTATGAACGCGTCGACGTGCTCCTCCGGCCGCGGCACCGATGCCCGTGCCAGGGTCGCCAGGATGATCGCCCGGTCGGTACGCCCGGCCATCGGCGCCAGCTCCGGCAGCGGCCGGCCGAACATCTGGCTGAAGACGACCTGGTACAGGTCAGCACCCAGCCCCCCGGAATTGACCAGGGTGTAGTCGATGTCCCACAGGACCAGCAGCTCACCGCCGGTGCCGGTCATGAGAGCGACACGCAGGAGGCCAGCCCCGGGCAGTCGATGACGAGGCCGGGCACGCTGACCCAGGCGAGGTGGTACGGCAGCGGCTCCCCGCCGACCGCGATGCCGGAGGCGCGCAGGCCGCCGTCGCCGATGTCCACGGCCGTGAATTCGGCTCCGGCGGGCTTGGCCCAGGTGATCGCCGTCACGGCAGCAAGCGTACGGCGCGCCAACCGCCGCAGGCGACGGCCAGCCAGGCCCTCCATTCCCACAGGTAACACCCCCGCTGCCGGCCGCCGGCCACTGCGCGGGGCCAAATGCGCCAGCGGCCCCACTGGGCGGGGCCAAATGCGCCAGCGGCCCCACCGCTATCGTCAGCCTGGCCGCGACCACCCAGAGACACATGCCAGAGTGCTGAACATCCCCTGACCGTAAGCCAGCGGCGAGGCGGCAGGTCCGGGCCATCGAGTAGCCGCGGGGTTCCGGCGGCCGATGCCGCCCGGGCGGGAGCCGATGCCGCCCGGGCGGGAACAGCGGTCACATGGGTGAAACCACGTCCCGTTCGGCATAATTGTTCGTATGCATGACCGCCTCAGCCTTGGTGCCGGGGCGGCCGGCGTCGGTGCCGTCACCATCGACCGTGACGCCTACGGCGTTCCGCACGTGCGCGCCGAAACGGCGGCCGGCGCGTGGTTCGGCATGGGCTACGCATGCGCACGCGACCGGATGTTCCAGATGGACTACGACCGGCGGCGGGCCACCGGGCGGTGGGCCGAGATCGCCGGTGACGCCGCGCTCGGAGCGGACATCCTGGCCCGGCGGATGAGCCTCGCCGACGCGGCCAGGCGCGACGTCGCCGCCATGTCGCCGCAACTGCGCGAGGCCTTCGGCGCGTACGCCCGCGGCGTCAACCAGGCGATCGAGGCGGACGGCGCGCTGCCGTCCGAGGCCGCGCAGGCGGGATACGGCATCGAGCCGTGGGAGGCCTGGCACTCGGTCGCCGCGTTCAAGATCCGGCACGTCCTGATGGGCCAGTGGCAGCACAAGCTTGTCCAGGCCGTGCTGCTCGCCAGGATCGGGCCGGACGCCTTCGGCCGCCTGGAGACCAGGCCGCCGGCCGGCTCGCCGCTCGCGGTCCCGCCCGGCGCGCGGCTGGGCCGCCTCCTCGGCGACGCGCTGGACGACGTCACACGGTGCGGGCCGCACCTGGGGTTCCTGGCCGAGGCGGAGCCCGGCTCCAACGCCTGGGCGCTCGGCGCGGCGCGGACCGCGCACGGCGCGGCGGTGCTGTGCAACGACTCGCACCGCGCCCTCGACGTCCCGAACGTCTACTGGCAGTGCCGGGTCACCTGCCCGGATTTCGACGTCTCCGGCGCGACGTTCCCCGGCCTGCCCGGGTTCCCGCACTTCGGGTACAACGGGCACGTTGCCTGGGCTATCACCCACGCCGACGCCGACACGCAGGACCTGTACCTGGAACGGTTCGACGGCACCAGGTACCTGGCACCGGACGGCTGGCGGCAGGCGGCGGTGCGGACGGAGCGCATCGCGGTCCGCGGCGGCGGCCACACCGAGACCGAGGTGTTCCAGACCCGGCACGGCCCGGTCGTGCACGGTGACCCGCGGCGCGGCATCGCGATCGCGCTGAAGTACACGGCGGCCTACCGGCCGGACCGCGGCTTCGAGTGCCTGCTGCCCATGCTCACCGCGCGCGACGTCACCGCGCTCGCCGACGCGCAGAACGGCTGGGTCGACCCGGTCAACAACCTGGTCGCCGCGGACAACGGCGGCCGCATCGCCTATCAGTGCCGCGGGGAGCTGCCGGTCCGCTCGTCGGCGGCGCACCGAAGGCTCCCCGTGCCCGGGTGGGACGGGGAGTGCGAATGGGTGGGGACGGTCCCGTTCGGTGAGCTGCCGAGGGTGATCGACCCCGGCGCGGGGTTCGTGATGACCGCGAACAACGTCATCACCGACGGCGACCAGCCGTACATCTCGTACACATTCTCCCAGCCGTTCCGCGCCGAGCGGATCCGCGAGCGCCTGGCCGCGCCGGGGCCGCGCACCGCGGGGGAGCTGGCCGCCATGCAGGCCGACACGGTGTCCTGGGCCGCGCGCGCGTGGGGGCGCCTGCTCGGCGGCCTGGCGCCCGTCGGGCCGCCCGGCGACCTCGCGGAGACGGCGCGCCGGATGCTGGCGGGCTGGGACGGCGACCTCGCCGCCGGCTCGGCACGGGCCCTGCTGTACGGGTGCTTCCAGCGGGCGCTCGCGGCGGAGCTGTACCGGCCGCTGACCGGCGACGCGGTGTGGGAGTGGATCACCTCCGGAAACCCGGCGTCCATGATCTCCATGGTCCGCCGCTGGCTCGGCAACGACACCTGGGAACTCCTCGGCGCCCCGGCCCCCGCCGCTCCAGACGATGCGGCCCCAGACGATGCCGCCCCAGACGATGCGGTGCCAGACGGTGCCGCCCCAGACCGCGCCGCCCCAGACCGCGCCCCCTCCGCCGCCGGCGCCCCGGTCCCCGCTCCCAGCACCGGTGCCCGTGGCGAACGGGTCCTCGCCGCGCTCCCGGCCGCGCTGGCCGCCGCCTGGGCCGCGGCCACCGCCCTCGCGGGCCCCGACCCGGCCCGGTGGCGCTGGGGCGACGTCCACCGCGCCGTGCGCACGCACCCGCTGGCCGGCCTGCTGGATCCCGGCCCGCTCCCGCCGGTGCCGATGGGCGGCGACGCCGACACCATCCAGGCCGCCGGGTACGGCTGGCGCGAGGGCACCTCCTTCGGCGTGACCAGCCTGTCCGTCTACCGCCAGGTGGTCGATCTCGCCGGTCCCGCGGTCGCCAGCTGGGTCATACCCGGCGGCAGCTCGGGCGATCCCCGTAGCCCGCACTTCGCCGATCAGCTTGCCGAATGGGCCGCGCACCGGCGCATCCCGATGCGCCCCGCCCAGTGAGCGCGCCACGGGAACATTAACCGTGCATACGGGACGCCGCGCACTAGACTCGGCCCCATGCCAGGCCGCATCCGCCAGGAGGACATCGCAGCGGTTCGCGAGCGTTCGCCCATCGCCGACGTGATCGGGGAGTACCTGCAGCTGAAAAGCGCGGGCGGCGGCTCGCTGAAGGGCCTGTGCCCGTTCCACGACGAGAAAACCCCGTCGTTCAACGTGACGCCGGGCAAAGAACTGTACTACTGCTTTTCGTGTGGTGCTGGTGGCGACGTCCTCAAGTTCGTCCAGACGATCGAGAACCTGTCGTTCGTGGAGGCCGTCGAGCGGCTCGCCGCCCGGGCCGGCGTCGAGCTGCGCTACGAGCAGGGCGGCTACGTGCCGGGCCAGGAGCAGAGCCAGCGCCGTAGGCTGCTTGACGCGCATCGTGCTGCTGCCGAATTTTATGCCGAACGGTTGGTGGCATCTCCCGACAGCGCTGCGCGGGCGTTCCTTTCCGAACGCGGGTTTGAACTGGCGGACGCGGAGCGGTTCGGCGTCGGCTACGCGCCCGCGGCGTGGGAGGACCTCACCCGGCACCTGCGCGGCCGCGGCTTCACCGACGCCGAGCTGACCGCGGCCGGGCTCGCCCGGCAGGGCAGGCGCGGCGGCCTCATCGACATGTTCCGCGGCCGGCTGATGTGGCCGATCAGGGACCTGACGGGGGAGACGATCGCGTTCGGCGCGCGCAAGCTCGACCCCGACGATGACGGCCCGAAGTACCTGAACACGCCGGAGACCTCGCTGTTCCGCAAGGGCGCCGTGCTGTACGGCGCGGACCTGGCCAAGCGGGAGATCGCGCACCGGCGGCAGGCGGTGATCGTCGAGGGCTACACCGACGTGATGGCCTGCCACCTGGCGGGTGTGCCCACCGCGGTCGCGACCTGCGGCACGTCGTTCGGCGAGGATCACATCAAGGTCCTGCGGCGGCTGATCATGGACACCGACGGGTCCGACGGCGAGGTGATCTTCACCTTCGACGGCGACGCGGCCGGCCAGCGGGCGGCGCTGCGCGCGTTCGGCATGGAGGAGAAGTTCGTCACGCAGACGTTCGTGACCGTGCAGCCGGACGGTCTCGACCCGTGTGACCTGCGGCTGAAGCACGGCGACGCCGCCGTGCGTGACCTCATCGCACGCCGGGTGCCGCTGTTCGAGTTCGCGATCAAATCCGTGCTGGCCAAGCACGACCTGGACACGACCGAGGGCCAGCTCGCCGCCCTGGACGAGGCCGCTCCGATCGTCGCGCGGATCAAGGACACCGGCCGGCGCGCCAGGTACGCGGTCAACCTGGATCGCTGGCTGGGTCTCATGGACGAGCGCTTCGTGCTCTCCCGGGTCCGCCAGCACGCGGGCGACGGGGGCTGGGGCGGGGCCGGGAGGCCGCGAAACCCCCGTTCCGCGCGCGCCGCGCCGCCGGCGCCTCCCGCCCCGGCGGCGGTACGGGCCGGACGGCGCCAGCCCTTCGATACGGGTGCGGAGGAACCCTACGACAGGGGCGATCCCATCGTGGTCACCGAGCGCGAGGTGCTGAAGCTGGCCCTGCAGTGGCCGGCGCTGTGCGGGCCCGAATTCGACGTGCTCGGCGCCGAAGCTTTCACGGTGCCCGCGCACGCGAGCGTGTTCAGCCTGATCGCCGGGTGCGGCGGCGTCGTCAGCGCGGGCAGGATCAGGGACTGGGTCGCCCGGGTGATCGACGCCGCGCCGAACGACCGCGCCCGGGCGTTCATCACCGAGCTGGCCGTCGAGCCGCTCAAGCTCGCCGGTGAGCCCGACGCGAGGTACGTCGACGTCCAGCTCGCCGAGGTCGGCGCGCGGGCCCTGGGACGCCAGATCGCCGCGGTCAAGGCCCGGCTGCAGCGGATGAACCCGGTGGAGGAGCAGGCCGGGCACTACCGCCTGTTCGGCGATCTGATGATGCTGGAGCAGCGCAGGAAAACCCTGCTGGAGCGCGCTACCGGGACCTGATCTGGTTCAAACGTTCCTGCAAGGTGAGAAAATTGGGTCCCCCGTAACCGGGGGTTCTTGTCGCACACTGGTCTTCGTGAGCCTCACCGTACTAACGAGCGGACCATCGCTGGCAGATCAGATGACGGACCTCGTGGCGCTCGGGCGAGCGCGGGGGGCCGTGACGATGGGGGATATCACCTCGGCCATGGACCGGGCCGAGCTGTCCGCCGACGCACTCGACGGGGTGGTGCGGCTGCTGGCGGACGAGGGCATCGAGGTGCTGGAGGCGTCGCCGGACGAAGAACCGGACGTCCGGCTGCCCGAGGAGTCCGAGGGCGGCCGGCGGGCGGCCACCAGCGACCTGGTGCGGATCTACCTGCGGGAGATCGGCCGGGTTCCGCTGCTGACCGCCGAGGACGAGGTGGAGCTGGCCAAGTCGATCGAGGCCGGGCTGTTCGCCGAGGAGAAGCTGAACGGCGGGTACCCGCTGCTCGGCGCCGAGCGCGCCGACCTGGAGCTGCTTGTCGCGGACGGGGTGCGCTGCAAGCAGCGGCTGATCGAGGCGAACCTCCGGCTCGTCGTGTCGATAGCCAAGCGCTACATCGGCCGCGGGCTCGTGTTCCTCGACCTGATCCAGGAGGGCAACCTCGGCCTGATCCGCGCGGTCGAGAAATTCGACTACACCAGGGGCTACAAGTTCTCCACCTACGCGACGTGGTGGATCAGGCAGGCCATCACCCGGGCGATCGCCGACCAGGCCCGCACCATCCGTGTCCCGGTGCACATGGTGGAGACCATCAACAAGCTGGCCCGGATCCAGCGCCAGCTCCACCAGGAACTCGGCCGTGAGGCGACCACCGAGGAGATAGCCGCCGAGCTGGGCATCGAAGTCGAGCGGGTCGCCGAGATCCAGCGGATCGCCCAGGAGCCGGTATCCCTGCAGTCGCCGATCGGCGAGGAAGAATCCGATCTCGGCGACTTCATCGAGGACGCGGACGCCGTGGTGCCGATCGAGGCCGCGGCGTTCATCATGCTGCAGGACCAGCTGGAGCGCGTGCTCGACGAGCTGTCGGAGCGGGAGCAGCGGATCATCCAGCTCCGCTTCGGCCTCACCGACGGGCATCCGCGGACGCTGGAGGAGGTCGGCAGGGAGTTCGGCGTCACCCGCGAGCGGATCCGGCAGATCGAATCCAAGACCCTCGCCAAGCTCCGTCACCCCAGCCGCGCACTCCTCCTCCGCGAATACCTCGACTGACCCAGGTTCCGCTGTCCGCCGGCAGTCGCAGTACGGCGCCTGGACCCCGAGCGCGCCCCGTGCGCCGCGATCGGTCCGGTGCACCCGTGCATCCCCTGGGCCGCCGTGGCCCCGATGCGTCCTGTGCGTCCCCTGGACCGATGTGGGCCCGTGCGCCCCTCCGTTCGACGGGCCCGGTGCGCCCGCTGCGTCCCGATGGTCCAGTGTGTGCCGCAGGAGCCAACAGACCCGTGCGCCATTTGAGCCGGTGCGCCGCGATGGGCCTGTTGTGCCGTTCTGGGCCCTGGGTGACCGCGCGCTCCTGCGTCGGTGGGCGTGGTGTGCGCCGTATTGACCCGCCGTTTCCACCACGCGTCAGCCGCCTGCGGCATGATGGAAAGTTCGGTGTCATATACGACCCTTAACTTCCACGAAGCGCGAACATTGAACTCCTTCGTTCCCCGCAGCCCCTGCCATACCGCAACCAACTGATCTTCCACGAGTTCCATATAGTATGAATCTCGTATCATATCGTGCGAAGAGGATGACGCATGAAGCTCACCGTGTTCGGGGCGACCGGCGGGACCGGCGCCGAGCTGATCCGCCAGGCGATCGAGGCCCAGCACGACGTGCTCGCCGTCGTCCGCGATCCTGCGCGGCTGCGGGCCGCAGCGAGCCCACACCTGCACGTGATGACGGCCGACGTGATGCAGCCCGCCGCGATCCAGGATGCCGTAGCCGGGCGCGACGCGGTCATCTCGGCGCTCGGCTCGCGCAACCCCCGCGCGAAGACCACCGTCTGCGCCGACAGCGCCCGCAGCATCGTCACGGCGATGCGGGCGGCGGGCTCGCGGCGGCTGCTGGTCGTGAGCGGCAGCGGCGCGGTGGACGCCGGGGACAGCGCCCTGCTCCGCTATGTCGGCAAGCCGGCCGCGAAGCTCTTTCTCAAGCATCAGTTCGCCGATTTCCGCGCGATGGAGGACATCGTGCGCGGCAGCGGCCTGAACTGGACGATCGTCCGGCCGCCGCGGCTGAACAACCGGCCGTTCACGGCCAGATACCAGGTCAGGCGCGATATGAACGTGCGCGGAAGCTACGTCATCTCCCGGGCCGACCTGGCCGCCGCGCTCCTCGCTTTCGCAGCGGACACCGGCAGCTACCATGCCGCGTTCGGCGTGGCCAGGTAGCATCGCCCCCGTGGCCAGCTAGCCTCAGCAGGTCAGTTCGGCATGTTGCCGTCCGTGTAGCGCGCGCCGTTGACCGCGGCGCCGTCGTCGTTCCTGGCACCCCGCCCGGGGAAGTGGTCGAAGCGGCCGCCCGCCTTGTTCTTCGCGGACTCGACGAGCCTCGGGACCTGGGACGCCGCCGTCTTGGTGATTTCCGTGGTCTTGGTGGTTACGGTCCGCGTGGCCTGCTGCACAGCAGGGCTCTGCGCCGCCTGGCGGCCGTACTTCATCAACTGCTCATAACGTTCCCGGCCAGCCCGCGCGCCGACGACGAAGCCGACGGCGAACCCGGCGATGAACGTGGCCCGGTATCGCATCTGGCACCCCTTCCATGCATGACGTGTGCGCATGACCTTCCCGTTACGGGGGAGACTACTCATCCACGGTGCCACCTGCGCGCAGGCACCCCATCAGGTGCGCTAACCTTGTCCGCAGCACGAATGAGCCAGCGGCTCCAGTGCTGGCAGTCCCGCGTAGCTCAATCGGCAGAGCGTCCGGCTGTTAACCGGCAGGTTATAGGTTCGAGTCCTATCGCGGGAGCCGAAAAGTGTCGTCTGACCTGCGGTTTCTGTTCCCGCAGGATTATCCCGGGGCCTCACCGGACGCGCGCAGGTTGTGTTAGCTTACGTTGATCATGGCGGTCTGTGGGTTCGCGAGCACCAGGATGAGGCAGCGGGCCGGGTTGCGGCCAAGTCGCCTGCGGTTGTGCCATAACCTGCCGGACCGTAACCGGCCTGTCATTTGAGTCGGCCGTGGCCAAACGATTTTCCATAGCGGGGGTTACCGGGCCTGGTCATCCTGCGGCTGGTGAGTTATGCCGGAGGTATGAGGTATCCGATGGCGGCGGGCTGGACGCGGCGGAGCGGGCCCGCCGGAAGCAGGCCCGGCTGGCTGCAGCGGACCTGATCGAGGCGGGGGTCAGTGAGGAGGAGATCGCCCGGCGGTTCCGGGTGTCGCTCATGTCGGTGAGCCGGTGGCGGCGTGCCCTGGCGGCCGGGCGGCCGGGCGGCGCTGGCCTCGAAGGAGGCTGGCGGTGCCCGGTGCAAGCTCGCCCCGGCCCAGGTGGCCGAGCTGGAGGCGGTGCTGGATGCCGGGCCGGCCTCCTGGGGCTGGGTGGACCAGTGCTGGACGCTGACCCGGATCGCGGAGCTGATCCGGCGTGAAGCGCCTGGTCAGCGCTGTTAGTATCGCCTGCAGCCGCTGGCCCGGGGGAGTGCGGGACGCTGACGCGGGGTGGTGCTGGTCCCGCCGTGGATGAGCTGCCGGGCGTCAACCGGTTTGTCGTCCCGGGCTTGTCCCGTTCTTATTAGTGGTTTCACCTGGAGCTATAACTGCGAGGCAAAGGGAGTAGGCCTGGGCGGGCGATCACGGGGAAACGGCGGCGACACCTGGCGCTGTTCAGGGGGCCGTGCAGCAGCGCCAGTCTGTTGCCGGGCGCCATCGCCTACCTGGCCGCAGGCATGTTGCTGCTGTGGCGAACGCCTTTGCAGAGCCTGGTACGGCTGAGGCCGCGCGGGTGCCGAATGCTTGCCGGGTGAGTGTGATGATCATGCGGGACGTCGGCAGCCGACAGAGCGGTGCCTGGCCGTGACAGGGATCCAGGCTCACAAGTCGTGCCGTGGAGAACGTTCACCACGTAGAAAGTGCTCCTCGAACCCTGACAACAAGGACTTCAGACACCCTCACTGTCCCAGCTCAGGAGCACTTTCTTCATTCAGGCGCGCCGTACAGAGCCAGACCCGGATGAAAAGACAGGGCGAACCGTAAGGAGCCTGATCGCCAGTGCCAATAGTCGAGTGACCTGCGAGTAAAGCGTATCTTCGCAGGTGCCGACCCGTTGAGATTCGTTGTCGGCCGCGAATATGCCCCAACATAACAAACGCGAATATGGCCCCCAACAAACAAAGCGGTCAGGCCTCAGACCGCTGTAATCTGGGTCTCCAGCCCCGGCCAGCCCCAAGGAGGCGGGTTCCATGCTGGACAACTTCCGGCAGCGTACGGCATCGAGTAGCACGGCCACCGCCCCCGTGGCGCGCGGAGACGGGCGGATCGAGGCGAGGGAGCTCTACAAGTGGTTCCCCGGTGGCATCGTCCTTGAGGATGTCAGCCTGACCGTCGGCTCCGGCGAGTTCGTGTGCATCGTAGGTCCGTCCGGATGCGGTAAGACCACGCTGCTGCGGCTCATGGCGGGGCTGGCCGAGATCGACCATGGCAGCGTGTCGGTGGGTGGCATCCCCGTCACCGGGTCCAGTCCCTCAGTGGCGGTGGTGTTCCAGCACTTCGGCTTGTTCCCGTGGAAGAC
>Ga0213875_10000658_pt1 | contig 27354 bp, 27 predicted proteins | sample BarmaccomBMRX_R8_FD_160105 | JGI IMG/M metagenome (GOLD analysis project Ga0213875, IMG submission 160105) | Root-associated microbial communities from Barbacenia macrantha in rupestrian grasslands, the National Park of Serra do Cipo, Brazil - RX_R8 | ecosystem: Host-associated > Plants > Roots... | reverse complement strand
GCGCACTTCCACGACGTGCTGGAGGAGTTCGGGCCCAAGCCCGACCCGGCCCAGTGGCAGGACTTCTCCGAGCGGGTGTACTTCGCCGGCGGCGGGTTCAACTCCGACGACCCCGGCAGCCTGCTGGACAACCTGGCCAAGGCCAAGGAGCGGCTGGGCGGCAGCCCGCAGCTGATCCACTACCTCGCGGTCCCGCCGGTCGCGTTCACCGAGCTGACCCAGGCGCTCGGCCAGCACGGGCTGGCCGAGGGCGCCCGGGTCGTCTACGAGAAGCCGTTCGGCACCTCACAGCAGAACTTCGAGCAGCTCGACCAGGTCGTGCACTCGGTCCTGGACGAGTCGCAGGTCTACCGGATCGACCACTTCCTGGGCAAGGAAGCGACCCAGGACCTGCACGTGCTGCGGTTCGCCAACGGGCTGTTCGCCGCCATGTGGAGCAGCGAGCACATCGAGTCGGTGCAGATCGACGTGCCCGAGACGCTCGACATCGACGACCGGGCCGGGTTCTACGACGCCACCGGCGCGGTGCTCGACATGCTGGTCACCCACCTGTTCCAGGTGGCCGCCGAGGTGGCCATGGAGCCGCCCGCCAGCCTGGACGCCAATGACCTGCAGGCCGCCCGCGAAACGGTGATCCGCTGCTTCCGGCCGATCGACCCCAAGGACGTCGTCCTCGGCCAGTACGAGGGCTACCGGGACGTGCCCGGCATCGACAAGAACTCGAACCAGAACACCTACGTGGCCGCCCGGCTCTGGATCGACAACGACCGCTGGCGCGGGGTGCCGTTCTACCTGCGCACCGGCAAGCGGCTGGCCGAGTCCAAGCAGGTCGTCAGCATCATCCTGCGCGAGCCGGACGGGCCGCTGGCCGGCAAGCTGGAGGCCGACTCCAACGTGCTGTCGTTCTCGCTGTCGGGTGACGGCGAGATCGACGTGATGCTGGTGGCCAAGAAGCCCGGGCCGGCCCTGGTCACCGAGGAGGCCCGGGCCGCGATCCCGCTGGCCGGCCTGGACGGGGCCGACCCGCTGCCGCCCTACGTGCGGCTGATCCACGACGTGATCATCGGCGACCGGTCGCTGTTCACCCGGCCGGACGGCCTGGCCGCGGTCTGGGAGGTGTCCGCCCCGTTGCTCAACCACCCGCCCGCGGTCGTGCCCTACCCGCAGGGTTCGTGGGGACCGGCCGAGGCCGCCAAGCTGGTCGAGCCCGACCACTGGCTGCTCGGCCAGTAAGAGCTCAGTCGAGGTCTGACGCCAAGGGCGGCGACCCGCCGCCCTTGGCGTCGGCCCAGCGCTCGACCACGCTGGTGTCGGCGATGAAGCGGACCGAGGCGTCCGGTGCCCAGCGCCGGGCCGCCTCCTGCAGGCAGTCGTCGACCAGGGCGGCCACCGCCGGGCCGTGCCCGGCCGGCGCGTGCACCAGCAGCTCGTCGTGCAGGCAGAGGACGATGCGGGCGTCCAGGGCGGCGGCGCGGGCGCGTACGGTCACCGCCCACATCTTGAACAGCTCGGCCGCCGCCCCCTGGATCAGCGCGTTGCGGCCGTAACGGCCCCGGGCGGCCGCCCGGGCCGGGCTGTCGCCGCCGGCGCCGCCGCCCGCCCGGCTCAGCGCGATCAGCCGGCCGCCGTAGGTGCGCACGTCACGCCGGTCCTGCCCGGCCCGGTCGCCTTCTTCCAGGTAACCCATGGCGACCGGGTAGGCGCGCTTGAGCCGCCGCAGGGCCTGGGCGCCGTGACCGGTCGTCTGCCCGTACATCGCCCCCAGCACCGCCACCTTGGCCGTCGGCCGGTCCACCCCGAGCTGGGCGGCGACCGGCGCGTAGAGGTCGTCGGCGCGGGTCGCGGCGGCCAGCGCCCGGTCGCCCGCCACCGCCGCCAGCACCCGCGGCTCGATCTGCCCGAGGTCGGCCCGGACGAACACGTGGCCGTCGCCCGCCACCACCGCCTGGCGCATGGCGGCGGGCATGTTGTGCAGGCCACCGGACGCGGTCATCCGCCCGGCGGCCCCGTCCGAGCCGGTCCACGCCCCGCGCAGGCGGTCGTCGGGCCCCAGGTGCTGGTCGAGCCAGCCGTAGCCGTAGGTGGTGGCGATCCGCTCGGCCTTGCGCCACTCCAGCAGCGCGGCCACCAGTGGGTGGGTGTCCTGCAGGGCCTTCAGCCGCCACGCCCGGGTGTCCGGCACGTCCACCCCGATCGCGGTCAGCAGCGTCTTCACCTGGGCGGGGCTGCGCAGGTCGGCCCGGGTGCCGTCGGGCGCCAGGCGCAGCACGGCCGCATCCCGGGCGGCCCGGTTCCTGACCGCCTCGGCCTCGTCCCGGGGCCGCGGCCCGATGAACCCGGCCAGCACCTGCTCGGCCACCGCCCGGCTCATCGGCAGCCCGTCGGCCGACAGCTCCGCGCACAGCAACTCGGCCGCCGACTCGGAGTGGGCGGTGGCCAGGGCCATCGGCCGGCCGTCGAGCCGGGCCAGGGCCTGCTGCTGGCGGACGGCCACCGACCGGGCCAGCTCGGCCCAGCGGGCCACCCGCTCCGGGCTGGCCCGCCAGCCGCCGTCGGCCCACTCCGGGCGCAGGTGCCCGCTCGGCCCGACCGGCTCGTCCGGGTCACCCCCGTCGCCCGGCTGGAACAGGTCGGGCGGCCCGCTGGCGAGCGGCGGCAGCCCCGGCTCCAGGTGGGCCCAGGCCCGGCCCGGGTCGGCCCGCCAGCCGCCCGCCAGCAGCCGCTGGACGGCGGTGATGTCCCAGGCGGTGGCCAGCCGGACCGAGGCGGCGACGAGGGTGGCGGCGGTCTCACCCGACCAAACCACCCAGCGCGGCCGCAGCTCCCGGTCGACCAAGGCCAGCTGCCCGGCCAGGTCGCCGCCGAGCCCGCCGCCCACGCCTCGGCCGAGCCTGTCGCCCACGCCGCGGCCGGGGCCGCTGCCCGCGCCTGCGCTGAGCGCGCCGCCCGCGCCTGCGCCGGGGCCGCCGCCCGTCCCTTCGCCGGGGTCGCCGACCCGGTTGCCCGGGGCGGCCGGCAGCGCCCACGCCCCGGCCCCGGTGGCCAGCCCGACCGCGGTGCCCGGCGCCACCGCCAGGCCCACCAGCTCGCCCCGGCCGACCCCGGCCTGGCGCAGCCTCGCCATCAGATCCACGGCCGCATCCCGCACCCTCCCAGCCTGCCACGACCCCCCGACAACGCGGTCTGCCCGGGAGGCCTCGAATGCACATTTTCCCTGGTCAATATTCGTGCTGAGGCAAGTGACGTTGGTCCCTGTTGGCCGGGTCAGCGGGGTGTCACTCTTCGATGATGTTCGTCGCCCACGACGTCCTGCTGGACGTCTCCTTCGACGTGGCGCAGCCCCGCCTGGTCAGCCTGGCCAGCAGCCGCGCGCTCGTCGATGCGTCCCGGGCGGCCTACCTGGAGGGCGTGACCAGCCTCATCCGGGCCGGCCCGGTGGCCGGCCCGGCGGACGCCGATCCCGCCCCCCGGCTGGCCCGGGTCCGCCTGCTGCCGCCGGTCGAACGGGCGGACGCCATAACCGTCGGCCTGCGCTGGGAGGCCAGCGGCGTGTCGGTCGGGCTGTTCCCGGTCCTGGACGCCGACATCACGCTGGCGGCGGCCAGCGAGCACACCACCACCCTCACCCTGTCCGGCGTGTACCGGACTGCCGCGGACGGCGCCACCCTGCTGGGCGCGCCGGTCGCCGAGGCGCTGTCGACCGGGGCCCTGGCGGCCACGGAGGCGCTGCCGGCCACCGACCCTGCCCAGCTGGCCGAGACCACGATCCGCGCCCTGCTCCGGTACGCGGCCGGCTACCTGACCGGCTTAATCGAATGACCGCCCGGCGGCGACGCTGACCCATCGGCCCGCCGCCGGGGATCTTCTGTTTCCGGGTGTCGATCCCGGCTGGCCCCGTTCGTGTAGGAAGTGAGAGGCCGGCACCCGCCGGCCGCCGCCCCCGGGAGCCCCAGCCATGAAGCAGTACCTGCTCAGCATGTACCAGCCCACCCACGGGTCGATCCCGCCGCCCGAGGTGCTCGGCCCGATCATGGAAAAGCTCGGCCAGTTCCGGCGCGACCTGCAGGACCAGGGGTCCTGGGTGTTCGGGAACGGCTTGCACGCACCGGAGACCGCCACCGTGCTGCGGCCCGAGGACGGTGAGGTGCTGATCACCGACGGCCCGTTCGCCGAGGGCAAGGAGTACCTCGGCGGGGTCACCATCATCAAGGCGGCCGATCTCGACGCCGCCCTGGCCTGGGGACGCCGCTACGCGGAGGCCACCGGGCTGACGATCGAGGTCCGCCCGTTCCAGGGCGAAGCGGACGGGTGACGCCCCCGGACACCCCGCCTGCCCCGGACGCCGGTGACATCGAGCGGGTCTTCCGGGCCGAATACGGGCGCGCGGTCGCGGTCCTGACCGGCGTGTTCGGCGACCTCGAGGTGGCCGAGGACGCCGTCCAGGAGGCGTTCACGGCCGCGCTGCAACGCTGGCCGGCCGACGGGCAGCCGCCCAGCCCGGCGGGCTGGATCATCACCACCGCCCGCCGCCGGGCCATCGACCGGCTGCGCCGGGAATCGTCCCGCGACGACCGCCAGGCCCAGGCGGCCCGGCTGCAGGCCGTCCAGGCGGGCGCCGGGCCGCCGGAGGAGGGTCCCGTGCACGACGACCGGCTGCGGCTCATCTTCACCTGCTGCCACCCGGCCCTGGCCCCGGCCGCCCGGGTGGCGCTGACCCTGCGGCTGCTCGGCGGGCTCGGCACCACCGAGATCGCCCGCGCGTTCCTGGTCCCCGAGCCGACCATGGCCCAGCGGCTGGTCCGGGCCAAGGCCAAGATCCGCGACGCCCGCATCCCCTACCGGGTCCCGGCCGACGCCGACCTGCCCGACCGGCTGCGGGCGGTGCTGGCCGTGGTCTACCTGATCTTCAACGAGGGCTACCTGGCCAGCGCCGGTGAGGTGCTGGCCCGGGCCGAGCTGTGCGCGGAGGCCATTCGTCTCGGGCGGCTGCTGGCCGAGCTGATGCCGGACGAGCCCGAGGTGGCCGGGCTGCTGGCGCTGATGCTGCTGACCGACGCCCGCCGGGACACCCGGGCGGCGGCCGACGGCACCCTGATCCCGCTCGACGAGCAGGACCGGGCCCGCTGGGACCGCGAACGGATCGCCGAGGGCCAGGTTCTGGTGCGGGCCTGCCTGCGCCGCGGCCAGCCCGGCCCGTACCAGTTGCAGGCCGCGATCAGCGCGGTCCACAGCGACGCCGCCACCCCCGCCGCCACCGCCTGGGATCAGATCCTCGCCCTCTACGACCAGCTCCTGGCCTGCGCCCCGGGCCCGGTGGTGGCCCTCCACCGGGCGGTCGCGGTGGCCGAGGTGGACGGCCCCGCTCCCGCCCTGGCCCTGGTCGACCAGCTCGACCTGGGCCAGCATCACGTGTTCCACGCGGTCCGGGCCGACCTGCTGCGCCGCCTGGACCGCCCGGCCGAAGCGGCCCAGGCCTACCAGGCTGCCATCGACCGCACCGCCAACACGGCCGAGCGCGCCTTCCTGGCCCGCCGCCGCCGTGAGCTGCCCGCTTTCCCGTGACCGGCCAGCACCTCGCCGTACTCCGGTCCCCGCTCCGGTACCGCACTGCTCATCCCGCACCCCCATCGCCAGGGGCGAGCCGCGGCTGCGGGGCATCAAGGACCCGGCGGCCGATCGTGAGCACGATGACCAGGACGGCCAGCGGGATCGCGGGGACCGCGGCCGGGGCGGCCGAGATCAGCAGGCCGGCCAGCAGGGCGCCGACGACCAGGGCGGCCAGCGCGACCGCCCGGCGGCGATTGGCCTCCCGGCGGCGGGCGGGGTCGCGGTCGGCGCCGGGGCTCGCCAGCGAGTCGATCAGCGAGGTCAGGGTGCCGGTCAGGTAGGTGGTGCCGACCCCGGAGATGTTGAGCACCACGACCACCGCGCTCTGGATGCCCATGGCCACGGTGGCCAGCGCGATCAGCAGCAGCTGGGTCCCGCCGCCGGGCCGGGCGCCGGTCACCTCCCAGCCGATCGTGAAGCCGGTCAGGACCGCCGTCTCCAGGCCGAGGGCGGCCGCCACCCACGGTGTCCACGGGCCGCCCGCGGCCGGCCGCCGGGCCAGCCGGGAGCCGGCGGCCACGCCGGCCGCGTAGCCGCCGAAGCTGACCGCGGCGTGCACCGCCAGGGTGCCGGAGTGGCGGGCGGCGGCCAGCCCCAGGAACACGATGTTCGAGGTCATCACGCTGGCGAACACGCTGCCGAGCCGGGTGAAGGCCATGATGTCGGTGGCCGCCGAACCGACCGTGAGCAGGGCCGCGATGATCGTCAGGGCCCACGCCCCCGGAGTACCCGGCGCCCGGTCGCCGTCGCTCATGCGGCGGTCGGCACCCGGACCGCCCGGGCCCAGGCCGGGGCGTCGGGCGAGCGGTCCCCGAGCAGGGCGATGACCACCCGCATGCCCTTGGGCGGCTGGGCCGGCCAGGGGGTGAAGCCGTCGGTCAGCACCACCGTGATCGCGGGCCGGGGGCGCAGGCCGGCCGCCGCCGCGATGCCCGCGCCCATGTCGGTGCCGCCCCCGCCGACCAGCTCGATCTGGCGGGCCGAGGAGACCCGCTGGGCCGGCCCGGCGGCGGCGTCGCAGGCCAGCACCCGCAGCTGGCGGATCACCCCCAGCGACCGGAGCAGCCCCTCCACCTCGGCCAAGGTCATCGCCAGGAGCTCGCTGGTCATGCTGCCGGAGGTGTCGCAGACGACGGCGACGTCGGGCACCGGCCGCCGCAGGGCGGGCAGCACCACGTCGCCGACGGCGGCCGCCCGCCGGGACGGCCGCCGGTAGGAGTAGTCGGCCGCGCCCGCCCGGTCGGCGACCGCCCGGCGCAGCTCGGCCGCCAGCAGCGTGCGCCAGTTGACGACCGGCGCCAGCGTCTGCTGGGCCCAGCGGGCCAGCCCGGCCGGGACCGTGCCCGCTTCGCGGCCGTGCCGCAGGATCTCGGCTGCCACCTGGCGGCGGAGCAGGTCGGCCTGCCAGCCCGGCAACCCGCCGTCCCCGTCCGGCTGGTCGTCGCCGGCCGGCGACTCGCCCGGCCGGGGCTGGCCGTCGGCGCCGCTGCCGCAGTCACCGTCGCCGCCTGCCGCGGCCGCGTAACCGGGGCGGAAGTACTGCTCGGCCAGCCCGCCCGGGTCGGCCCCGAGGTGGTGCGGCAGCACCGGCCCGCCCGGCAGGTCGAGCCCGGCCGGGACCAGGTCGTCGTTGATCTCGGCGTCGGCCGCCCGGGTCCACTGCGGGGCGTCCTCGGGCCGGATCCCGAGCGCCCGGGCCCGCTCCGCGTGCGCCCGCAGCAGGTGGCACACGTGGTGCACGAGCACGCTGCCGAACTCGGCCGCCGTCCACTGGCCGGCCAGGTCCGGGTCGGCCCGCAGCCGCCACTGCTCGTCGACCGCGACCGACTCCGCACCGGGGGCCGCCGTCACCTGGGTGGCGAAGATCCCGCTGGCCAGGTACGGGAACCGGGCGGCCGCCCACAGTCGCGCCCCCGCCAGACCGGGCAGGTGCTGGCTGGTCACGACAGCAGCCCGGCGTCGCGCAGGACCGGGGCGAACAGCCGGATCTCCGGTGGCAGCGGGGCGCCGTCGGGGCGGTGCCGGGCCAGCACCCGGGCGGCGGCCGCGGCCACGTCGGGGGCGCCGGTAGCGGCGGTGGCCAGCACCCGCCAGCCGGCCGACCAGCGCTCGGGGGTGAGGTCGGCCGTGACCGCGGCGGTGACCGCGGCCAGCGCCGCGTAGGCCCGGTCGGCCCGGTCGGGCAGGGTGAACGAGGCCGGGTCGGCCAGCACCTCCTCCGGGTCGGGCAGGTCCATCTCGGCCAGCCAAGTCAGGAACTCGGCGCCCGCGCCGTCGCCCACGCAGCCGCGCACCAGCGCCGACCGGGTCTCGCCGCTGGCCCCGGCCGCGTCGGCCGCCGCCCACAGCCGGGCCGTCATCTCCCAGGTGCGGGGGCTGGGCCAGCCGCGCCCGGCGGTGGCCGGGTCGGTCGGCGGCGCGCAGGCCAGCGCGGGCCGCACCCGCAGGAACGCCGCCACCAGCCCGCGCGCCATCACCTCGGCCGCCGCCCAGTCCCCGGTCAGCTCGGGGATCCGCGGCGGCGTCCAGCCCCCGGCCAGCCCGTCGGCCACCACCCGCGGGTTGATCTCCCAGGTCAGGTGGCAGAGCCGGTTGGCCAGGGGCGCGGACAGGTCCCAGCCGTCGGCCGCCTGTTCGGGCGGGTTGGCGGCCGCCACCACCGCCACCCCGGCGGGCAGGTCGAGGTCGCCGACCACCCGTTCCAGCACCACCCGCAGCAGCGCCGCCTGCACGGCGGGCGGCGCGGTCGACAGCTCGTCCAGGAACAGCAGGCCGCGGCCGGCCGCGGCCAGCCGCTGGGCCCAGGTCGGCGGCGCGAACCGGACCCCCTGGCCGACCACCACCGGCAGGCCCGCGAAGTCGGACGGCTCGCGGATCGAGGCGATCACGGTCTCGCACGGCAGCCCGGCCGCGGCCGCCATCGCCCGGATGGCCGAGGTCTTGCCGGTGCCGGGCGCGCCCCACAACAGCACCGGCACCCGGGCGGCGACCGCCACCGTCAGCGCCGCCACCGTCGGGTCGGAGTCGCGCACGCCGGCCGGGCGGGCCCTCGGCTCCTCGTCCACACTCACAGTGTTCCCCGCTCGCTCCCGGGCCCCCGCCCGCCTCCCCATTCCCCCTTCACTGCGTCGCCTTCCCTCGTCGCGCCGCGCTCGTTCCTCGCACGGCGCTCCTCAGTCCAGGCAACGCCGCGGCCCTCCCGCTCGCTCAACGCTGGCCGCCTTCCTGGCTGTCGGTTGTCTCCCAGTGTGCCCACTGGGCGGAGTGCCCGGGGCCACCGACGTCGATTCCGGTCTCGCCGTCGACCGCCCGGACCCGCAGCCGGACCGGCGGCCGGCCCGGGGCCGGGACGGCCAGCACGGTGGCGTCCGGCCAGGCGGCCTGCTCGACCGCGACCACCAGGTGGCCGTCCACCACCGCCAGCCCCGGCGCCCACACGGTGGCCAGCCAGCCGACCGGCAGCGTGGCCCGCAGCCGGGCCCCGGCCCGGGAGCCGGTCAGCCCGAGCTCGCCCCAGCCCGAGTGCTCCCCGGCCCGGCCGGCCTCGGCCAGATCGGCCTCGACCAGGTCGGGGTCGACCCCCAGCCAGGCCTTGGCGGCCGGGGCCAGCCGCCCGGTCAGCGCCGCCTCCAGCGCGGGCCGATGATCGGCCGCCTCGCCCGCCCGCAGGCCACCGTCCGCCCAGGCGGCCGCGATCGTGCCCGACAGCAGCTGCTGGAAGGCCGAGCCGAGCGCCAGCAGGATCAGCATCTCCAGCCGTTCGGCCCGCAGCTGGGCCAGCTCTGGCGGCGGCCCCGGGGGCAGCCCGCCCCCACCGGGACGGCCGCCGGCCGGGATCATCGGCCGGCTGCCGGGGCGGCCGGTGCCCGCGAACAGCCCGGCCCCGAACCCGCCGCTTCCCGGCAGCCGCCGGGCGAACCGGCTGCCCAGCCGGTTCTCGCGGAACTCGCGGACCTCGTCCCAGCTGACCCCGACGTCGTCGTCCGGCCCGCGCGGGCCGACCGCCAGCAGGTCGAGGTCGTCGTCGTGGCGGTGCCAGGCCTCGGCCACCTCCAGGCAGGCGGCCCTTTCCCCGCCCAGCGCGGCCAGCACCGCCTCCCCCTCGGGATCGGCGTGGGCGGGCAGCGTCAGCGCCCCGTCCTGCCAGCGCACCGGGTGGAGGCCGTCCCCGCACGGCACCCAGGTCTCGACCGCCGGCAGCGCCCGCCACCAGGGCACCCCGGTCACGGCGCCGCCCACCAGCGCAACGGCACCTCGGCCCGCACCCGGCCGGTCAGCGTGCTGGCCAGCACCGTGAGCCGGGTGCTGTCGCGGCCCAGCGGCGGCAGCACCCGCAGCGTCCCGGCCAGCTCGCCGCCGGTCTCGCCGTGCCAGGTCCCGGGCACCGCCACGTGCCACTGGCTGGTGTCGTCGCGCAGCCAGCAGCAGAAGTCCCGGTACGAGAACGGGCCGCCGTCCGGCCGGTCCCCGGAGGTGGCCGGCGGCGCCACCACCAGGTGCAGGAACGTCTGCTGGCTGCGGGTGTGCAGGCCGCCGAGCGCGACCCGGGCGCCGTTCACGTCGGGCAGCACCGCGCTGAGGGCGGCGGTGCCGTCGTGGACCGGGGGCCGGTGCCGCCGGCCGGACCAGGCCAGCACGCTCAGCCACGGCCCCGGCAGCCGGGCGCTGGGGGCGGCGGTGATGCCGTGGTTGCCGATGCCGAGCCGTTCGCAGATCGTGGCCAGGTACCCGGGCACCGGGCTGAACGGCGACAGCGCCCCGGCCGCCTCCAGCGCGGTGACCACGTCGCCGAGGCCGTAGGCCTGCCGCCGGGTGTCACCGATGCGGCCGGCCGCCGAGGTGGCCAGCAGCTGCTGGGCGGCGTGCTCCAGCAACTGCTCGCCGGGCTGGCTGTCCTGGGGCTGGCCGCTCACCTCGGCCGTGGGCGGCGGCCCGGTCAGGTCGATCCGCAGCCGGGGGGTGCCGGCCCCGGTCGCCAGCTCGAGCCAGCGGGCGCCGTCGGGCGGGGCCGGCTCGATGTTCAGCTCGCCTTCCCACTGCAGGCCGGCGCCGCCGCCCTGGAACGTCACCTGGTAGGCGGTGCCGCGGTCGTCGGCCGCGACCAGCCGGGCGAACGGTTCGGGGAAACCGCTGAAGATGCCGCCGCTCACGGCCGGGCGCAGCGGCGCGAACGTCAGCGCCTGGGCCCGCCGGGCCGTCACCAGCAGCGCCAGCACGTACAGTTCGCCGGCCACGAACTCATCCCGGAACGGCAGCATCCGCCCCACCGGCCACAGCCGCCAGGGCTTCGCTGGCGGCTCCGGTTCGGCCGGCTCCGGTTCGGCCGGCGCCCCCGGGCCCGCGGTGGCCCCGGCCCCGGCCGCGGCCATGACCCGGGCCCGGCGGCCGCGCCGCAGCAGCGGCCCGGCCGTCTGCGGCTGCAGCCGGCGGCGGACGGCCAGCGCCGCCTGGAACTGCACCATGATGTCGTCGGCCGCATCGACGTCGAGGGCGCCGACCGCGGTCAGTGCCATCGCGACGCCGTTGAGCCGGAGCACGCACTCGCTGAAGACCGCCTGGGCGCCGGGACCGCCGTCATCGGACAGGGCCCGGGCCCGCCGCAGCCCCGCCTCGGCGGCCAGCCGCAGATGGCGTTCCGCGCGGTCACGGTTCACCCGTCTACGGTCTCACTCCGGCCCGAACATGCGCGAATCAGCGAGGTCCGGGCCCGAGCCCGCCGGGCCCGGCCGGGCCGGAAAAAGTGCGGGGGCCGGGCTGGCGAGGATGGGTTCGCCTGCCCGGCCCTCTGGCCACCGGCAGAACTATGACGCGGCCGACCGCCCTCGCGGTTCCCCCGGCGGCATCATTTTTCCGAGTTTTCGCTGGCTGCGCTGTTCGCCGGGCTCCCCGGCCAGTGACCGGGGAACGGCAGCTCGAGCTCGGCCAGCCACGGCGGCGGTGGCCGGCGACGGCCGTCGGCGTCCCACGGCGACGATGGGTGCCCGGGCGGCAGCCGCTCCAGCTGGGTCTGCATCTGCGTGTCGGAGACCATCGCACCCTTCCGTCCTGGCCACTCAAAGTGAGGATCAAGATACCGAAGGTAGTGCCCCGATGACTCTGATGACACGGAGCGCGTGGGTCAGCGCATGGGGCGGCCGGGGCCCCTCGGGTGTCGGGCCCCGGCCGCCGGTCCATCGGCCGCCCGGGCCCGCCCGCCGCGGACCGTTCCGAGCTTCCCCCTGGAGCTGCCGTTCGAGGCATCCCCAGCCGCCGGCGGCGGTAATCACCCGCGGGTGTGTCGCCCCGCACTTTCCGCTTTGCGCAGGCCAGTGCGGACCCTTTAATAAAAATATTTAAAGGGCCTTGAGGCGGCCGAGTACCTCGTCGTGCAGGCGGCCGTTGGTGCAGACGATGCTGCCGCCCTCGGGGGTGCGGTTGCCGTCGATGTCGGTGAACCGGCCGCCCGCCTCCTCCACGATGACCTGGAGGGCGGCGATGTCCCAGAGCGAGACCTCGGGCTCGGCCGACACGTCGACCGCCCCCTCGGCCACCAGCACGTGGGACCAGAAGTCGCCGTAGGCCCGGCTCCGCCACACCGACTGGGTCAGGCCGAGGAAACCCTCGATCCGGTCCCGGTCGACCCAGCCGCCCAGGCTGGAGTAGGACAGCGACGCGTCGCTCAGCTGACTGACCCCGGACACCGTGCAGCGGGTGGCCTTGAGCAGGCTGCGCCCGGTCCAGGCGCCGCCGCCGGCCGCCGCCCACCAGCGGCGGCCCAGGGCCGGGGCCGACACCACGCCGACCACGACCTCGTCGCCGTCCATCAGCCCGATCAGCGTGGCCCAGACCGGCACGCCGCGGATGAAGTTCTTGGTGCCGTCGATCGGGTCGATGACCCAGCAGCGCGGCCCGTGCCCGGCCCGGCCGAACTCCTCGCCCAGCACCGCGTCGCGCGGCCGGGACCGGCGCAGCACGTTGCGCAGCGACTCCTCGGCCGCGCGGTCGGCATCGGTCACCGGGGTCAGGTCCGGCTTGGTCTCGACCTCGAGATTCAGCGCCTTGAAACGCCGGCTGGTGATGTCGTCGGCCGCGTCGGCGAGGACGTGCGCAAAGCGCAGATCGTCGTCATAGCGGGGCACGCGCTGAACGCTACCGCTTTGGCGAGTCTGGTGACCAGGCGAGCGCCGGCGCGGCGCAGGGGGCACACTGAACAGATGGGCGAAGTCAGCCTGAAGAAAGCGGGGGACGCGGCCAGCCGGGTGTCCGGTCAGCTGGGGCAGGACGAGCAGTTCGGGCCGTTCGTGCGCCAGGGCCGCATCGTCGCCATGCCGGCCCGCCCGGCCCGGCGGCGGCTCCTGCTGGACTGCGTGGCCCAGGCGTTCGAGCCGGGCCTGCGCTACCCGGAGGCGGTCGTCGACGACGTGCTGCGGGTGCTGTGCGAGGACCACGCGGCCCTGCGCCGGTACCTGGTCGACGAGGGATTCCTGTCCCGGCAGGCCGGCGTCTACTGGCGCAGCGGCGGCACCGTCGACCTCGAACCAGCCTGACCCGTACCCCTCACCCCGCTCGCCCCTGCGACCTCAGGCGTCACTGCCGTCCCGGCTGGCCAGCAGCCGGCGCAACGAGTCCAGCCGGGTCTGAGCCCCGTGTTCGGCCGCCCACTCGTCCAGGTGGCAGTCCGGGCCCAGGTGATCGTCGCCGGGCGGACAGTCGGCGATGCCCTCGGCCAGGTCGGGGAAGGCTTCCAGCACCCGCTCCGGGCTGACTCCGCCGAGGCCGAAGCCCCGCACCCCGGGGGTGTCGATGATCCAGCCGCTGCCGGGCAGCGGCAGCGCCACCGCCGACGACGAGGTGTGGCGGCCCCGGCCGGTCACCGGGTTGACCGTGCCGGTGACCCGGTCGGCGTCCGGGACCAGGGCGTTGACCAGCGTCGACTTTCCCACCCCGGACTGGCCGATCATCACGCTGATCTTCCCGTCCAGTACCGCCTGCAACCCGGCCAGCTGCTCCGCGGTCAGCGGGCGCTGGGTCACGTGCGCGGGCACGCCCAGCGGCGCGTAGACGCTGAGCACCTCGTCCGGCGAAGCCAGGTCGGCCTTGGTCAGCGCGAGCAGCGGGCTGATGCCGGCGTCGTAGGCGGCGACCAGGCACCGGTCCACGAACCGCAGGTGCGGCGACGGCTGGGCCAGCGCGCAGACGACGACCAGCTGGTCGGCGTTGGCCACGATGACCCGCTCCACCGGGTCCGTGTCATCGGGCGACCGGCGCAGGGCCGAGGTCCGCGGCTGGATGCGGACGATCCGGGCCAGCGTGCCCGGGTCCCCGGACACGTCGCCGGCCAGCACCACCCGATCGCCGACCACGACGCTGCGCCGTCCCAGCTCGCGGGCCTTCATCGCGGTGACCATCCGGTCGTCGGTCAGGCAGGTGTAGCGGCCCCGGTCGACCGTGGTCACGAACCCTTCCGGCGCACCGGAGTGGGCCGGGCGGCGCCGCGTGCGCGGCCGCGTGCCCTTACCCGGGCGCACCCGGATGTCGTCCTCGTCGAGGTCGCGTGGGCTCAGTGCTCCCGCTCCCGTCGTACCGTGTCACAGGCCATAGCGTGAGGTTATCGGCTGGCGGCCGGGGGCGCCTTGTCGCGCGCGGCCGCCAGCCGGGGCCCCGGGTTTGGCTGACCGCCTTTCCGGAAATGAAACGGCGCATTAAGCGTCTGTTCACGCAACGACTTATGTATCGGGACATGGAGTATGTGCGGGCGATTCGTCTCCGCGCGCGAGCGCCGGCAACTCATCGACGAGTTCGGCATCGAGCGCGATCAGGTGGCCGGTGAGCTGGCGCCCGACTACAACGTCGCCCCGACCGATTCCATCTACGCGGTCATGACCCGGCCGCCGCGGGAGGACAAGGACGCCCCGCCCGCCCGCGAACTGCACACGGTGCGCTGGGGCCTGATCCCGTCCTGGGCCAAGGACCTGTCCGGGGCCGGGCGGCTGATCAACGCCCGGGCCGAGACCGTCACCGAGAAGCCCTCGTTCCGCAACGCCTTCGCCCGGCGGCGCTGCCTGATCCCGGCCGACGGCTACTACGAGTGGCGGACGCTGCCCAGCGCCGATGGCGGCAAGCCGCGCAAGCAGCCGTACTTCATCCACCGGGCCGACGGCACCGGGCTGGCGCTGGCCGGGCTGTACGAGCTGCGGCGGGACCGGGATCTGCCCGACGACCACCCCCAGGCCTGGCTGTGGACGGCGACGATCATCACCACCAGCGCCACCGACGAGCTGGGCTGGGTGCACGACCGGATGCCGATGGTGGTCAGTCCCGACCGGTGGACGGAGTGGCTCGACCCGGTCCCCGGTGACGCCGAGCGCCTGCTCAAGGTGATGACGCCCGCCGGGTCGGACGAGCTCGGGACCCGGGCGGTGTCGACCGCCGTCAATTCCGTGCGCAACGACGGGCCGGACCTGATCGCTCCCGTGGCTGAAGCGGGTGAGCCGGGGACGGCATGACCACCCGGCCGCAGGGGCCGGCGGACAGGAGGCGGATGCTGCCGTGGACACTGACGTCACGCGTAAGCGCCTTGAGGAGATGCTCGACGGCCTGGACCGGTCGATCGCGGTGCTGACCGGCGAGCGCCCGGCCCCCGAGGACGGCCCGTCGAACCCGTTCGACCCGGCCGACGCGGGCGCCAACCTGTCCGAGACCGACCGCACCGCGGCGGTGCTGCACTCCGCCCGCCAGCAGCGCGGCAACGTGCTGGCCGCGCTGACCCGGATGCAGGACGGGAGCTACGGGCTCTGCGTCGACTGCGGCAAGCCGGTGCCGGACGGGCGCCTCGAAGCCCGCCCCGACGCGTCCCGCTGCGTCGCCTGCCAGGGGAAACACGACCGGCGCCATCGCTGACGCCGGGGCGTGACGCGCGGGCTCCCGCCCGGCCGCTGATCAGCGGGGGCGGCGGGGGCCTTGCTTGCGGGCGGAGACGATCAGCTGGACGCCGACCGACTCGTCGGGGTGGCTGGCCAGCTCGGCTTCGACCAGGCGGGGGAGGCCCTTGGGGTCGCGGTTGAGGACGTGGGCCACCGTCGACGGCGAGAACACCGTGCGCGGCCGGATCCACATCACGGTCAGGCCGGCGTCGTTGAACAGCTCGCGCAGCTGCTCGGCGCCGAAGCAGCGGGTGATCGTCCCGTCCGGCCAGGGCACCAGCACCACCTCGGCGTGCGGCAGGTCGGTCAGCTCGGCCCAGTGCCGCTGCTCGGCCAGCATCGCCATGCCCAGCACCAGCGAGTCCACGCAGGCCAGGACCCGCCCGGCCGGGCGCAGCACCCGGGCCACGTCGGCGATCAGGTTCTCGGCCGCCAGCTCCATGGACAGCGTGCGGTCCTCGGCGATGACGCCGTCGGCGCAGCCGTCGGCCAGGAACGACAGCGAGCCCGAATCGGAGGACACGCTGGCCACCTGGCCGCCCCTGGCTCCGTGGCGGTCGTGGTGGCCGTTGACGCTGAAACCGTTCAGGTGACCGTCGGGCGGGGGCGGCACCAGGCCGGGCGGCACCCCGTCGACCTCGCCGCTGGGTGACGGCGCGACGCCGGACACCCGTACGACGGTATGGCCGGCTGTGGCGGCAATGCTGGCCGCTCGCGCGTGCGGTCCCGAGATGTCGACCAGCAGGCGGCCTTCGCGCGGCAGCCAGGACGCGAGCTGCGCCTCGGCCACCGCCTGGTGAAAGCGCCAGTACGGCGACAGTGACCCGGGATCGCCGACGGCCGTGGCGCTGGCCGAAGGCCTCACCGAAACTCCTGCTGTGGCTGCGGCTTCCCCCTCGGCCGCACGGGTTGTCCCATGTATGTTCCCCGCCGCGGCCAGTTCACCCCCACTGAGGAGGAATGAGGGCCACCCGGAATGACGCGGCCAGCCTTCGTGTTCCAGTGCACATGCCAGTAGCTTGTGGCGCACCTCCGGCGGCGACCGCCGGCCTCGACCTGAGTGTCCAGACGGTGCCAGCGGCACCGCGGAAGGGCGGAACTGCCAGCCTCGGGGACATCAGCGGGGCACCCAGCCATGTATCCTCCCGGCCATACGGTTTTTACGGGCCGGCCACGCAGGATACCGAGGAGGTGGGTCCCGTCCCGGAGACACTTGAGCAGCGCGACGAACGGTTCGAGCAGGATGTGCTGCCGTTCCTGGATCAGCTGTATTCCGCCGGGCTCCGGATGACCCGCAACCCAGCGGACGCCGAAGACCTGGTGCAGGAGACGTTCGCCAAGGCGTACGCATCCTTCCACCAGTTCCAGCCGGGTACCAACCTCAAGGCCTGGCTGTTCCGGATCCTGACCAACACCTTCATCAACACCTACCGGAAACGGCAGCGGGAGCCGCAGCGTTCCGGGGCCGAAGAGGTGGAGGACTGGCAGCTCGCGCGGGCCGCCTCGCACACCTCCGGCGGGCTGAAGTCGGCCGAGGCGGAAGCGCTCGAGGGGCTGCCCGACTCCGACATCAAGTCGGCCCTGCAGGCGCTGCCCGAAGACTTCCGCATCGCGGTCTACCTGGCCGACGTGGAAGGTTTCGCGTACAAGGAGATCGCCGACATCATGGGCACGCCGATCGGCACGGTGATGTCCCGCCTGCACCGCGGGCGCCGGCAACTGCGCGACATGCTCGAGGACTACGCCGCCGAGCGCGGCCTGGTCCGGTCCGGCACTGGATCCGCCAGCAACGGAGCGGCGGATGGCGAGTCCGGGGAGGAAGCCCGATGAGCTGCGGTAAGCACCATGACACGCCCTGTACCGAGGTGCTCGACCGCATCTATGCGTACCTGGACGGCGAGCTCGACGCCGAAGAGGGGTCCAAGGTGCGGCAGCACCTCGACGAGTGCGGCCCCTGCCTGCGCGAGTACGGCCTCGAGGACGTGGTCAAGAAGCTGATCCGGCAGCGCTGCTGCGACCCGGCCCCGGTCGACCTGCGGGCCAAGGTCCTCGTCCGGATTCAGGAAGTCCGCGCCGAGATCCGGGTCGTCGACTGATCCGGTCACTTTGGGCGATCCGGTAGGTACTATTCGCTCACGATGAAGTTTGGGCCTACAGAGATCTACCAGGTCGGGTTACGCTGAGCTTTCCAGTGTTGTGCGGCGGGTTACGACCGTCGGCCAGCACCGCTGGACGTGACCCTCGCGTCCCGCTGACCCGGCGGGTCCGAGTGAGGGAGGAGGCACGGCGTGCTGCGGCTAGGGATCAGCTGGGGCTTACCGTGCCTGGCCTGATGCTCGGCATCACTCGGCCACGGTGAGGGGGGAGTTTGGGCAGGCTGTCGCGAGCAGCATGGCTTTACATCGGTGTCATCGCCGCCGCGGCCGTAGCCGTCATCGGCTACGGCCCGCTGCCGGGTACCGAGTGGAGCCGCCTGGCGGTACTGGCCGTGCTGTTCCTGGTGTGCGAGTCCACCCCGACGTCGATCATGCCGAGCCGGGTGGCCTGGTCACCCGGTTACGCCGCCACCCTCGCCTCGGTGGTCCTGGTCGGCCCGGTCGGGGCCGCCCTGGTCGGCACGGTCAGCGCGTTCAGCCTGCGCCGCGGCCCGACGATCATGCAGCGGGTGTTCAACGGCGGCATGTACGCGCTCAGCGCCTACGCGGCCGGGCGGGTGTTCCTGGTCCTCGGCGGCCCCGTCGGCATCCCCACCCGCGACTCGTTCCCGCTGATCATCGGCCCGTTCGTGGGAGCCGCGGCCGCCCACATCGTGGCCAACTACGGCATGGTGAGCCTGGTGCTGGGGCTGACGGCCGGGCGCGACAGCGGCCGCCGCCTGCTGAACCTGCGGCTGTCGCTGCCCGACCTCGGCTACGCCGCCTTCGGCCTGCTGATCGCGGCGCTGTGGAGCGTGGTGGGCGCGTTCGCCGCCATCCTGGTGCTGATCCCGCTGTTCGTGGCCCGCTGGGCCATCGCCCAGTTCGCCGACCAGCAGCGGGCCTACGAAGGCACCCTGCGGGTGCTGTGCCAGGCGGTCGAGACCAAGGACTTCTACACCCGCGGGCACAGCGAGCGGGTGTCCCGGGGCTCGGTCATGATCGCCCGCGCGATCGGGATGCGGCCCGAGCGGGTGGAGGCGATCAGGTTCGCCGGCATGCTGCACGACGTGGGCAAGCTCGGGGTCCCGACCAAGGTGCTGCAGAAGACCGGCAAGCTGACCGAGGAAGAGTACGCCGCCATCCAGCTGCACCCCATGCGCGGCCTGGAGATCATCAAGGAGATCGGCTTCCTGGACGAGGCGCTGGCCGGGATCATGCACCATCACGAGCGGATCGACGGCTGCGGCTACCCGATGGGGCTGGCCGGGGACGAGATCCCCGAGTTCGCCCGGGTGCTGGCGGTGGCCGACGCGTTCGACTGCATGACCTCGACCCGGTCCTACCGGGGCGCCCGCCCGGTCGCCGACGCCGTCGCCGAGCTGCGCCGGTGCTCCGGCACCCAGTTCGACCCGGCCTTCGTCGACGCGCTGGTGTCCGCGGTCGAGCGGGACGGCTGGCAGACCCCGGACACCCCGGTCGCGCCGCCCGGTGAGCCGGTCGGCCCCGGATACGACCACGACGACCCGGCGGCGCCGCTGCGCGTCGTCGGCAGCCGCTGAGGGACGGGACAGCAGTGAGCATCAGCCAGGGCCGCGTGAGCGTGGGCGAGCGGGGCCGGATCGTGGCCCCGCGCCTGCGTACCCGGCCCTGGCGGCCCGGCGGTACCGGGTCCCGGGTGGTGATCGCCGCGGCCGGCCTGCTGGTGGCGGTCGCGGTGGTGCACACGCTGCTGGTCGGCGCGGTCCAGCCTCGCTGGGCGCTGGTGTTCACGGCCCTGGTCGCGGTGGGCGAGCTGCTCCGGCTCAACCTGCCCGGTGACCGCGAGGCGGCCCCCATCGGCACCGCCTGCGCGCTGGCCAACGCGCTGCTGATCCGGGTCGGGCCGATCCCCGCCCGGCACTCGGTCCTGCAGGTGGTGGCGGTGACCGGGATCGGCATGACGATCGGGGCGCTGCCGCACCTGGCGGCGGGCCGCCCGGCCCGGCTCACCAGCATGGCGGCCCGGCTGCTGGCGGTGGCGTTCGCCGCCTTCGCGTTCCGGCCGCTGGCCGCCCGGCCCGCCGTCATCGAGCACTGGTGGACGGCGTTCGCGGTGATGGCGTCGCTGCTGGCGGTGGCCTGGCTGATCACCGTGGTGATCGAGACCGTGATCCGGGCCGGGGCGCTGCGGACCCGCTGGTGGGTCACGTTCACCGACGAGGTGCGGGTCCAGGGCCCGCTCGGGGTGGCGATCGGCGCCTCGGCCGCCCTGATCGTGTTCGCGGCCGAGGCCATGGGGCTGGTCGCGGTGGCCGTGTTCATCGCCCCGCTGCTGGTCACCCAGGTCGCGTTCCGCCGCTACGCCGGTATCCGGGCCACCTACCTGCAGACCGTCCGGGCCCTGGCCCGGGTCACCGAGATCGGCGGTTACGTCGACGCCGGCCATTCGGACCGGGTCAGCCGGCTGGCGGTCACCGTCGGCCGCGAGCTCGGCCTGACCGAGCAGCAGCTGCTGGAGCTGCAGTACGCGGCCCTGATCCACGACATCGGCCAGCTGTCGCTGCCGGACCCGATCCCGGGCGGGGCGACCGTGCTGGTGCCGCCGGAGGAACAGCGCCAGATCGCCGAGCTCGGCGCCGAGGTCATCGAGCAGGCCCAGATGCTCGACAGCGTGGCCGAGATCGTCCGCCGCCAGAGCGACGCCTACCGGGACCCGGCCGCCACCCCGCCCCCGCTCAGCAGCCGGATCATCCGGGCCGCGAACGCCTTCGACGACCTGGTCGGCAGCTCGGTCAACCCGGGCAAGGCGGCCGCGGTGGTGGAGCGGCTGCGGCTGGACACCAGCGCCGAATACGACCCCCACGTGGTGGCGGCGCTGGGCCGGGTCATCGCCCGCCGGTCACCGCTCCCGCCGCCGTAGCCTCCTCTATGCTGCTCGGGGGCAGTCGAGACCAGCCGACGAGAGGAGCTTGGGTGGCGGAGATCCGGGCGGAGATGGTCGCCAACGTCTGGAAGGTCGTCGCGGCCGAGGGCCAGCAGCTCGACGCGGGCGACACCGTGGTCATCCTCGAGTCGATGAAGATGGAGATCCCGGTGCTGGCCGAGGATCCCGGCACGCTGTCCAAGCTCAACGTGGCCGAGGGGGACGTGGTCCAGGAAGGCGACCTGCTCGCCGTCATCGACTGAGGGCCGGGCCCGGCGCCGCCGGACCCAGCCGGCTAGACCCCGGTGGTCGACCGGGGGTAGGCGATCTCCGGGTCGGTGACCACGTTGACCAGGTACGGGACCCCGGCCGCGAACGCCCGCCGCAGGGCCGGGCCGATCTGCCCCGGCTCGGTGACCAGCTCACCGGCCCCGCCCAGCGCCCGCACGACCTCGTCGTAGCGGCAGCCCGGCTGCAGGTCGGCGGCGACGTCGTAGCCGTACAGCGCCCGCATCGGGTGCTTCTCCAGCCCCCAGGCGCCGTTGTTGCCGCACACGATGACGACCGGCAGCCGGTGGCGGACCAGGGTGTCCGCGTCCATCAGCGAGAACCCGGCCGCGCCGTCCCCGAGCAGCAGCACCACCTGCGACGACGGCCGGGCCAGGCGGGCCGCGATCGCGTAACCGAGGCCGGTGCCCAGGCAGCCGAACGGGCCCGGGTCGAGCCAGTGGCCGGGCCGGGCCGGTTCCACCAGCCGGCCTGCGTAGGAGACGAAGTCCCCGCCGTCGCCGATGATCACCGCGTCCTCGGCCAGCACCTGGTTCAGCTCGCCGTAGATCCGCATCGGGTGGATCGGGGTGGCCGCGCTGGCCAGCAGCGGGGCGTCGGCCGCGATGGCGGCCCGGGCGGTGTCCTGCAGCCGGGTCAGCCACTGCTGACGGGCCTGGTACTCGCCGCCGCCGGCCACCGCCCCGAGGGCCGCGAAGAACGCGCTCAGGTCACCGGCGGCCGCCGCCACCAGCGGGCAGTGGGTGGCGATCTGCCCGGGGCTGTCGACCACGTGCACCACCGGAGTCTTCTCGCCCCGGTGTTCATTCCCGGGCCCGAACTGGCCGTAGCCGAGCCGGAAGTCCAGCGGTGCCCCTGCCACCACGACCAGGTCGGCCTCGCGGAAGGCGGCCGACCGGGCCCGGGTGACCAGCTGCGGGTGCCCGGCCGGGAGGATGCCCCGGCCCTGGCCGTTGGCGATGACCGGCAGCGACCAGGCCTCGGCGCAGGCGCGGGCGGCGTCGTCGGCTCCGTCCAGCCACACGTCCGACCCCAGCACCAGGACCGGCCGCCGGGCGCCGGCCAGCCGGGTGGCGATGTCGCTGACCATCCCGGGGTCGGGGGCCCGGCCGGCCGGCTCGTCCGGGCCGCCCGCCGCGGCCGGCGGGGCGGCCTGGTCGTACAGCGCCTCCAGCGACACGTCCAGGAACACCGGGCCGCGGTGCGGGGTCGCGGCCAGCCGGAACGCCTCGTCCACCGACCCCGCGACCTGGGCGGTGGTGTGCTCGGTCCAGGCCCGCTTGGTCACCGGGGCCAGCAGCGGCGGGTGGTCGATCTCCTGCAGGCTGCCCGCCCCCCAGCGGTAGTCCGGCGCCCGGCCCGCCAGCACCACCACCGGGGCGCCGTTGAAGTGGGCGGTGGTGACCGCGCTGACGCTGTTGGTCACCCCCGGCCCGGCCGTGACCACCGCCAGCGCGGGGGAGCGGGTCAGCCGGGCGGTCGCCTCGGCCGCGAACACCGCGGTCTGCTCGTGCCGGACGTCGATCAGCGGCAGCGGCGGCTCGGCGTGGACGGCCGCGTCGTACAGCGGGAAAACGTGCCCGCCGGACAGCGTGAACAGGTGGGTCACGCCGTACCGCTGGGCGGCCTGGACGGCCAGCGTGCCGCCGTGGTGCCGGGCCGATCCCTCGTCAGTCATACCCCCGGTCATACCGTGCCGGGGTGGGCAGGCGGGTCGAGGGCCATCGCCGGCGCCTCCGCTTCCTCGTAATCGGCCGGGCTGGTCTGGTCCTGACCGCGCGGCAGGCGCCCCAGCAGCGGCGTGAGCGCGCTGGCCACGATCAGGTTGGCGACCAGCCCGACGACGCCGGTCCAGATCGTCACCTTGGTGTGGAAGCCCCAGGTGCTGAACGCGAACGAGGCGCTGCCGAAGTGGGCCGCGGTCTTGCTCGGGGTGACGTAGAGCATGTAGACCGACAGGCCCATGCCGACCACCCAGCCCGCCACCAGCGCCCACTGGTGGAACCAGCGGGTGTAGAGGCCGAGCACGACCGCGGGCAGGATCTCGATGATGATGACGCCGCCGATGAGCTGCAGCTCGATCGCGAACGAGACCTTGAGGGCGACGATCACCGCCACCGCGCCCAGCTTCAGCACCACCGACGCGATCTGGCTGACCAGGCCCTCCTCCCGGTCGCTGGCCGACGGCCGCAGGTAGGGCCGGTAGATGTCGCGGGCGAACGTGTTGGCGGCCGCGATGGCCATGATCGCGGCCGGGACCAGCGCCCCGATCGCGATCGCGCCGAACGCGAGGCCGGCGAACCAGTGCGGGAACTCGGTGTTGAACAGCTGCGGGACGATCGTGGTGGTGTCCGGGGCCTTCTTGGTGCCGCCCACCGGCTTGACCTTGGCCGCCAGCGCCATGTACCCGAGCAGGGCGATGAACCCCAGCATCAGCGAGTAGGCCGGCAGCAGCGCCATGTTCTTCTTGACCGTGTTCCGGCTCTTGGCCGCGAGCACGCCGGTCAGCGAGTGCGGGTAGAGGAACAGGGCCAGGGCCGAGCCGAGGGCCAGCGTGGAGTAGCCCAGGTACTGCGACCCGGCCAGCAGGGTGGTGGCCTTCTTGGGGACGAGCGCGGTGTTCGCCTTGTGGAAGATGACGTCGTAGCCGCCCAGCTTGTACGGGATGTAGATGATGGCGATGAGGACGACGACGTAGATGAGGATGTCCTTGACGAACGCGATCAGCGCCGGCGCCCGCAGGCCGGAGGTGAACGTGTAGGCGGCCAGCACCACGAAGGCGATCCACAGCGGCCAGTCGCCGCCGATGCCCATCGCCTCGATGATCGCCTTGATGCCGGTCAGCTGGAGCGCGATGTAGGGCAGGGTGGCGACGATGCCGGTGATCGCGATCAGCAGCGCCAGCAGCGCCGACCCGTGCCGCCCGCGCACGAAGTCGGCCGCGGTCGCGTACCCGTGCTCGTGGCAGACCGACCACATCCGGGCGGCCGCGAACATCACCAGCGGCCAGGCCACGATCGTGTACGGCACCGCGTAGAAGCCGATCGCGCCGGACCCGAACAGCAGCGCGGGCACCGCCACGAAGGTGTAGGCGGTGTAGAGGTCGCCGCCGAGCAGGAACCAGGTCACCCAGGTCCCGAACCGGCGGCCGCCCAGCCCCCACTCCTCGACGCTGGCCAGCGTCGCTCCCCGCCGCCAGCGGGTCGCGGCGAAGCCGAGCACGGTCACGATCGCGAACATCGCCAGCACGATGCCGAACTCGAGCCCGCTGAACGGGGGGATCACCGCGGGCTCCGGGTGGCGCGGTAGACGATGCCGGTGCACACGGCGACGCCCGCGATCCAGGCCAGCTGCCACCAGTAGAAGAACGGCATGCCGCCGATGGCCGGGTGGCCGAAGTTGTAGAACTCCGGCACGAGGACCGCGATCAGCGGTAGCACCAGCAGCAGCACCACCGGACGCCGGCGACGCGGACGGCCGTTGTCAGTCATCGGTCTCCCTCCGTAGCCCCCAGGTGACAGTTGGGCAAAAGTCACCACAATGTTGCCGCGATCGAACAGGGAGAGCAATGGTTCAGAAGTTATCGATCATCAATCGATTGCGGTGGGGGTGGGGCCGGGCCGCTAGCGGCCGAGGGTCGGCGGCGGCCAAGGGCCGGGGGTCGGCGGCCAAGGGCCGGGGGTCGGCGGCGGCCAGGGCCGGGGATCGGCGGCGCAGGCCTGCGCGGCGCGGAACGCGGCCACGTCGAACGAGCCGCCCAGCGCCCGCCCCAGGCTGCGGCTGGCCAGCTCCGTGAACGGCCCGGGGGCCAGCCGCCCGGCCCCGGCCGGGAGGAGGCCGGCCAGCGGCCCGTCGGCCAGCGCGGCCAGGTCGACCAGGTTGCACCGCTCGGCCAGCCCGGGGTCGGCCGGCCAGCTGCCGACCACCACGCCCGCGCAGGTCAGCTTGCGGGCGGCCAGTGCTTCCAGCGTCAGCGCGGTGTGGTTGAGGGTGCCCAGCCCGGCCGCCGCCACCACCAGCACCGGGGCGTCGAGCATGGCGGCCAGGTCGGCGATGGTGGACCCGGCCGGGTCGTAGCGGACCAGCAGGCCGCCCGCGCCCTCGACAATGACCAGGTCCCGGTCGGCGGCCAGGGCGGCGATGTGGTCGGCCGCCCGCCGCAGGTCCAGCGGGGGCCGCCCGGCCGTGCGGGCGGCCGCCTCGGGTGACAGCGGATCGGGGTAGCGGGCCAGCTCGTGCAGGTCGTCCAGGCCGGTCAGGGCGGCCACCGCCGCCAGGTCACCGGGCGCCCCCGGCCGCTCGCCGGTCTGGACCGGCTTGACCACCGCCACCCGCCGGCCGCGGGCGTGGGCCAGCGCGGCCACCGCGGCGGTGGCGACGGTCTTGCCGACGTCGGTCCCGGTGCCGCTGACGATGAGCAGGCTCAACCGGATAACCGCCGCAGCCGGGTGACGAACTTGTACCGGTCACCCCGGTACCAGGACTGGGCCCACTCCACCGTCTCACCGGTGGTGTCGACCGCGTGCCGGGACAGCAGCAGCAGCGGCAGGCCGACGTCGACCGCCAGCAGGTCGGCGTTGTGCGGGTCGGCCAGCACGGTCTCGATCGTCTCCTCGGCCTCGGTCAGCCGCACCCCGTAGGCCGAGGCCAGCGTCTCGTACAGCGAGCTGTGCCGGTTGAGCTGCTTGCGCAGGCCGGGGAAACGGCGGGCGGGCAGGTGCGAGGTGTCGACCGACATCGGCTCCCCGTCGGCCAGCCGCAGCCGGTGGATGCGCAGCGTGCGGGCGCCCGGGCGGATACCGAGGCGGGTGGCCAGGTCCTCGTCGGCCGCCATGTAGCCGATCTCCAGGATCCGGGTCTGCGGGTGCAGGCCGTGCGCCCGCATCCCCTCGGTGTAGCTGGCCAGCTCCAGCGCCTGGGCGACCTTGGGCTTGGCCACGAACGTGCCCTTGCCCTGCCGCCGCAGCAGCCGGCCCTCCACCACCAGCTCGGCCAGCGCCTGCCGGACGGTGGTCCGGGACGTGCCGTAGTCGCGGGCCAGCTCCCGCTCGGGCGGCACCGGGCTGCCCGGCGCCATCGTGACGATCAGCTCCAGCAGCTGCCGCTTGACCGTGTAGTACTTGGGCAGCCGGAGCAGCGTGCTCGGGGCCGACTCGTCCGGCGTGCTCCCCCCGGTCCGTGCGCCCGGCACGCTGGCATTCTCCGGCGGCTCCGGGGCGACGGGGATAGGGGAGACGGTCATGGTTGATTCCTTCCCGCTCAAGCGGTTATCCGGACATGATCCCTCACGGAACCCAGTGCACGGAATGCCAAGGCGAGGTGAACTTCTGAGAGATTTGCCCGCGCGGTAAGCCGGAGGCATGCTTCACCGGGCATGACCGAGGGGGGCCGGAAGCATCCGACCCGCACGCCCTGGCGGGCGCAGGTGTCCCGGGCCGCGGCCGCCGCGGCCGCCTCCCCGAGCAGTACCCGGACCACCGCGGCGGCCGGTTCACTGGTTTCGAAACCCAGGGCCCTGGCCGCCTCGGCCAGCCGGCGGGCATGGTCCCGGGCGCGCTGGCCGAGGCCGGGCTCGTCACGCAGGATGGCCAGCGCCGCCAGCGCGGCGGCGGCGCTGGGCGGGGCCAGCCCGGTGTCGAAGATGAACGCCCGCCCCACGTCGGTCAGCGTCTCGGTCACCTCGGCGGCCGCCACCACCGCCCCGCCCTGGCTGCCCAGCGCCTTCGACAGCGTGAAGGTTTGCACCAGGTTCGGGTCAGCGGCGATCCCGGCCGCCGCGGCCGCCCCGCGCCCGCCCGGGCCGAGCACCCCGAACGCGTGCGCCTCGTCCAGCACCAGCAGGGCGCCGTGGGCGGTGGCCACCCGGTGCAGGTCGCGGACCGGGGCCAGGTCGCCGGCGACCGAGAACACGGTGTCGGAGACCACCAGCGCGTGCCGTTCCGGCCGGCCGGCCAGCGCCCGTTCGACCGCGGCCACGTCCGCGTGCGGGGTCACCGCGACCCGGGCCCGGTTCGCCCGCGCCAGCCGGCAGCCGTCGATCAGCGAGGCGTGGTTGGCGGCGTCGCTGACGATCAGCACGCCATCCCCATCCCCGGCCCCGCTCCGGCCCAGGACCTGCGCCAGCGCGGTCACCACGGCCAGGTTGGCCAGGTAGCCGGAGGAGAACACCAGCGCCCGGGGCGCCCCCGCGAACGCGGCCAGCTCCGCCTCCAGCCGCCGGTGCAGCTCGGTGGTCCCGGTCACCAGCCGCGAACCGGTCGCCCCCGGCCCCCAGTCGCGGGCGGCGGCGGCCGCCGCCTCGGCCAGCCGCGGGTCGCCCGCCAGCCCCAGGTAGTCGTTGGAGGCCAGGTCGAGCGGGCCGCGGGCGTGGGCCGCCCGGGCGGTCAGCACCCGGTTCAGCCCGGCCGCCCGCCGCTCGGCGGCCGCCTCCCGCAGCGCCGGCAGTACCTGTGACTCCACCCGGGCCTCCTTTTTCCGTTCTTGCCAATGACCGATCTTTGTCCTACCAGCCGGGCCG
>Ga0213875_10000657_pt1 | contig 27401 bp, 26 predicted proteins | sample BarmaccomBMRX_R8_FD_160105 | JGI IMG/M metagenome (GOLD analysis project Ga0213875, IMG submission 160105) | Root-associated microbial communities from Barbacenia macrantha in rupestrian grasslands, the National Park of Serra do Cipo, Brazil - RX_R8 | ecosystem: Host-associated > Plants > Roots... | reverse complement strand
CGTCATATTCTGCGAAGCTCTGATAGGAGAGCGCCGCGACGCGATCGCCGACCGCGAGACCGTCGACATCAGGCCCGACCGCGTCGATCACCCCCCAGCCCTCGTGCCCGAGGCCGCCCGGCTCGCCGGGATAGCTCAGCCACGGCAGCCCTGCCCACGGTTCGAGGTTCGAGGCGCAGACGCCGCATCCCTCCAGCCGGAGGCGAACCTCGCCCTCGCCGGGCTCCGGCAGCGGCGCCTCGATCAGCCGAATAGCACCGGGGGCATGGAGAACTGCCGCCCTCATCGCGACCGCCGAAGGATGCAACGAACTGCTGGCGCGGGAATTTGAACCGGCATGGCGGATCCCTTCCAATTCGAGATGAGCGAGACGCTGCGGCAGAACATCACGCGTCTCTCCGAACGGCGACGGCGCGACCATGCCGAAGCCCCGCTCAGCGAGCGCATGGCGGATCGCATTACCTGCTTCGTCGGATCGATGCGCTTCGTCCTGCTCCATGCCGTGCTGTACGGCTGCTGGATCGCGGCCAATATCTGGCCGCTGCCGCGCATCGGACGCTTCGATCCCAGTTTCGTCATTCTCGCGATGGAGGCGTCGGTCGAAGCGATCTTCCTATCGACCTTCGTGCTGATCAGCCAGAACCGCATGGCGAGCGCCGCCGATCGCCGCGCAGACCTCGATCTCCATATCAACCTGCTCACCGAGCACGAGCTCACCCGTATCGCGCACCTGATCGAGCGCGTCGCGCGCAGGCTGGAGATCGACATCACGGATCCTCAGTTCGAAGAGGTCAAGAAGGACGTGCAGCCGGAAACTGTGCTCGACGCGCTCGACAGCGAGCCGAGCTCAGCCGACTGATCCGTCGCCGGCGATGAACGCCTCGACCGCCTCGTGCGCACGATCATCGGTGGTCTGCACGGGCGGATGCTTGCAGAAGAAGGCGGACGCCGCCTCGATCGGGCCGCCGATGCCGCGATCGCGCGCGAGCTGCGCGCAGCGCACCATGTCGATGGCGACGCCGGCGGAATTCGGGCTGTCCTCGACGGACAGGCGCAGCTCGAGGTTCATCGGCACCCCGCCGAACAGCCTCCCTTCCATGCGCAGGAAGCAGACCTTGTTGTCGTTCTGCCAGGCGACATAGTCGGACGGGCCGACATGGATGTTCTCGTCCTCGAGCCGATGCTCGGCGACGGACTGGACGGCTTCGGTCTTGCTGATCTTCTTCGAGGCGAGCCGCATCCGGTTCGACATGTTGAGGAAGTCGGTGTTGCCGCCGGTGTTGAGCTGGTAGGTGCGATCGAGCTCGGCGCCGCGCTTGGCGAACAGATCGGTGAGCACGCGGTGGACGATCGTCGCGCCGATCTGCGCCTTGATGTCGTCGCCGACGATCGGGACGCCGGCGTCCGCGAAGCGGCGCGCCCAGGCTGGATCACTGGCGATGAACACCGGGATGTTGTTGACGAAGGCGACGCCGGCTTCGAGCGCGCACTCCGCGTAGAACTCGGTCGCCTTCTGGCTGCCGACCGGCAGATAGTTCAGCATCACGTCGACCCTCGCTTCGCGCAGCGCTGCGACCACCTGCGAGCGATCGGGTTCGGCGGCGTCGGCGAGAACGAAGGTGCGGTCTTCCTGCGGATGATCGAGCATGTGCGCGGCGACGCCGTCGAACACCGGGCCCATGCGCACGAGCGCGCCTGTCGACTCGACCTCGGCGCAGAACACGGTCGTACAGTTGGGCTTGGCGAAGATTGCCTCGGCGACGTCGCGGCCGACCTTGCGTGCATCGACGTCCCAGGCGGCGACGACGTGAATGTCGCCAGGCCGATAGCCGCCGATTTCGGCATGGAGCAGCCCGGTGAGATCGTTGACGCCGCGGCGATAATGCTGGATGCCCTGAACGAGCGAGCTGGCGCAATTGCCGACCCCGACGAGCGCGACATTGATCGGGCGGGAAGCGGGCGCGAGCATCAGGCGGCGCTCCGCTCGGCAGCGAGACGCTCGTCGCGATCGAAGTGGAGCGTGGTCAGCGGCGAGGCGCCGGCGATCTCCAGCGGCGCGAACGGCGCCGGCGCGGCCTGGCTCGCCTGCACCGGGGCGTAGCGGTCGATCATCCAGGCGCAGAAATCGGCGAAGGCCTGCGGATCGCGCGCCGGGCTGGTGTGGTGCGGCGCGATGCCGAGATGTGCGGGCGTGAAGCAAAAGGTGACGGTCACCTCGAAATCGGCGAGCGCCTCCATCTGGCGATCGAACCAGCCGATCGCGTCGTCGCGGAAACTGTCTGCCCAGGAGAGGCCGGTGCGCAGCCGCTTGGTGCCGAGCCGCTTCAACCACGCGACCGCCTCGTCGAGCCGTGGATCGCGATAGTGAAACCATTGCATCAGGCCGACTTCGGCGGCGTGCCGCGCGTAGGTTTCGAGCGCGGGCTTCGGCGTGCCGTCCTCGCGGATCAGGCCGAGATAGAAGTGGCGATAATAGGACGAGCCCTCCGCCTCGCGGTGACGCGTCTCCGCGCCCCAGCTCTGCGGCAGATCGAACAGCGAATACCAGAAGATGCGCTCGGCCTTGCCCTTCAGCAGCGCGGCGGTGCGCTCCAGCCCGAAGACCTGCACCTCCTCCGCGCCGAACGAGCTGACGCCAACCTCCGTCACCCACACCGGCTTGGTCGTCACCGCCTCGATCTCGGCGATCTTGTCCGGCCAGGCGTTCAGCGGCCACAGGTTCCAATCCAGAGGGAAACCGTGGACCGCGACCGCGTCGACGGCGCTGAGTGCGCCATAGCCGTCCATCCGTCCGAGCCAATGCGGATCGATCGGCGACATGCCGCCGAGCACGCGCGTCACCGCCGGATTGATCGAGCGGATCGCGGCGCCGGCGCGGATGACGTGATCCGCGAACTGCGACCAGTCGGGATCGACCGTAGGATCCCAGTGCGACTTGTTGTTGGGCTCGTTCCATATCATCGCGGCTTCGATCAACGAGCGTCTCCTCGCGCGGGATAGACCGCGCCCGTGGGGCCCCAGCCTTCGAACGGGATCGGCGCCACCCGGCAGAGATAGACCTCCTCCTCCGGGTTCGCCTCGATGGTGAAGCCCGCGGCGCGCAGCATCGCCTGGCTGCAGGCGGCGTTCGGCGCCCACCAGTTGGTCCAATCGTGCGCGAACTGCCGCTCGATGAAGTGCATCTTCGGATAGCCGGGATTGTCGAAATAGCGCGGCGGCTGGGTGGTGCCCGGCAGATGGAAGGGATGATCCTCCGGCACCTGCAAAATGTCGGTCGAGCCCTGCTGCATCGTCTGGAAGAGCATGAGATCGACGGCGACATGCTCGCGGATCAGGTCGAGCGCGAGCAGCGGGTGGCGCAGATGGTAGAGCACGCCCATGAAGATCACGAGATCGAAGCGCTCACCGAGCGCGGCGACATCGTAGACCGACAGGTTGCGCAGCTCGATGTCGGGAAAGCCGAGCGTGTCGGCGACGAAGCGGGCTTGGGCGAGATAGCGATCGTCGCTGTCGATACCGAGCACGCGGCCGGCACCGCGGCGCTTCATCTCGACAGCGTAGAAGCCGGCGTTGCAGCCGATATCGAGCACGCTCTTGCCGCCGAGATCTTCCGGCAATGCGTCGGCAAAGCGTGCGAACTTGAAGCGCGGATAGTCACCGAGGAAATGATCGGGCGCTGTCATGAGCCCGTGACCGAGATCGATGTTCTGGAACCACGGCGCGAGCGCTTCGACCTTGCGGCGGAGCGCGGCGGACGCGATCGGGCGGATGGCGGCCTCGCGATCGCTCATGCCGCGCGCTCGTTGAGGGCGACGACACGGCCGCCGCTGGAGGAATGGAGCGCGAGCGTCGTCAAGGAGGCGGGATCGACGTCGAACGCGAGCAGTCGATCGAGGTCCAGACCGAGATAATGCGCGACGACGCCGCGGATGATGTCGCAATGGCTCACGCAGAGCGTCCCGTCGGGAACGCCGGCAATGTGATCGACGGCGCGACCGACCACGCCCGCCATGTCCTCGCCGCCGGGCGTGCGGGCGCTGGCGCGGGCGTCGTTCCAGAGCGTCCAGCGCGGATCGGCCGCCAGCGCGTCGAAGCGGCTGCCCGTCCATTCGCCGAAGTCGATCTCGTCGAGCGCGTCGACGACCGTGACGGACAGATCATGGCGGGCGGCGACGATCGCCGCCGTCTCCCACGCGCGGCGGCGCGGACTGCTGTGGATCGCGGCGAGCGGCACCTGCCGCAGCTTCTCCGCCAACTGCTCCGCCTCGCCGCGCCCGGCTTGGTTGAGCGGAATTTCGGAGCGGCCGCTGAGCACCAGGCCGACCTCGTCGTGGCTGCCGTGGCGTGCGAGCAAGACAGTAATGCTCACCGGGCAGCGGTGGGATGCGGCAGGATCAACATAGAAGCTAGGAACCCCGTCCGCGTATATCTGTTCCGACTCCGCATCGAAAAACTTTGTTCCGAACGTTTTAGGCAGGGAACAAAGATGAAGAAGAAGCACTTATCGCACCCGTTCTCACCCGAAGTCGGCTCTTAACTTACATCATAAAGCAGTTTCTCAAAATGCAATTGTTGATCTAGATCAATAATCGATGTTGCATCTTTATTCGGATCGACCCAAGCAGCGGGGGTAGCCATCGACGTGGAAAATATCCTGATCACCGGCGGCGCCGGTTTCATCGGCCGTTCGGTCGCGAACGAGCTCCTCGCGCGTGGTCATCAGGTACGGGTGCTCGATAGCCTGATCGATCAGGTCCATGGTGAGACCGATGGTGCCGAGCTGCTCGACGACGAGGTCGAGCTGATCGTCGGCGACGTGCGCGACAAGGATGCGGTGCGGCGCGCGCTGCGCGGCATCGACAGTGTTGTCCACCTCGCCGCCGAGGTCGGTGTCGGCCAGTCGATGTACGAGGTCGAGCGCTATACCTCGACCAACGATGTCGGCACCGCGGTGCTGTTCGAGGCGCTGATCGACCATCCGGTGCGCCGCGTCGTCACCGCCTCATCGATGTCGATCTACGGCGAAGGCCTCTACCGTGACGCCGACGGCGCGCCGATCGAGGATGCCGAGCGCAAGACGCTGCGCGACGGCCAGGCCAATTGGGAGCCGCTCGACCGCGCGGGACGCCCCCTAACCCCCGTCGCGACGCCGGAGTGGAAGCGCCCCAACCTCGCCTCGATCTACGCGCTCAACAAATATGTGCAGGAGCGCACCACCCACATCATGGGTTCGCCCTACGGGATCGAGACGGTGTGCCTGCGGCTGTTCAACGTCTACGGGCCGGGCCAGGCGCTCTCCAATCCCTATACCGGGGTGCTTGCGATCTTCGCTTCGCGGCTGCTGAATGGCCAGCAGCCGCTGATCTTCGAGGATGGCGAGCAGCGTCGCGACTTCGTCCACGTGTCCGACGTGGCGCGCGCCTTTGCCGATGCGCTGGCGCTGCCGCAGGCGGCGGGCGGCACGTTCAACATCGGCTCGGGGAAAGACCGCTCGGTGCTCGACGTCGCGCATTCGCTCGCCCGCGCGATGGGCAAGAATGCGATTGCGCCGGAGATCGTCGGCAAGGCGCGGATCGGCGATATCCGCCATTGCTTCTGCGATACCCGTCTCGCCGCCGATCGGCTCGGCTTCGAGGCGCGACAGGATTTCGAGGAGGGGCTGGCGGCGCTCGCCGAATGGGTCGCGCAGCAGACCGCGCAGGACCGGATCGAGCAGATGCGCGCCGAGCTGGACGCACGCGGGCTGGTGGCATGAGCGGCGGGCGCGACGCACGGCCGGTGCTGGTCACCGGCGGCGCCGGCTTCATCGGCTCCAATCTTTCCGACCGGCTGGCCCGCGACGGCCATCGGGTGATCGTCTACGACGCGCTCGCGCGCGCCGGCGTCGAAGCCAACCTGGCCTGGCTGCAGTCGCGGCACGGCCACAAGGTCGAATTCGTCCATGCCGACATCCGCGACGCTGATCGGCTCGCCGATGCTGCCGCTCAGGCGCAGGCGGTGTTTCATCTCGCCGCACAGGTCGCGGTCACCACCAGCCTCACCGACCCACGCGAGGATTTCGCGATCAACATCGCGGGCACGCTCAACCTGCTCGAGGCGCTGCGCACCCGTGCGCCGGAGACGCCGATCGTCTTTGCCTCGACCAACAAGGTCTATGGCGACCTCGCCGATCTCGATTTTCGGCTCGAAGGCGACGCTTACCGTCCGATCGACCGCGAGGTGCGCGCCCACGGCATCGGCGAGCTCCGGCCGCTCGACTTCCACACGCCCTATGGCTGCTCGAAGGGCGCGGCCGACCAATATGTGCTCGATTATGCGCGCAGCTTCGGCATCCGTGCCGCCGTGCTGCGGATGAGCTGCATCTACGGCGAGCGCCAGATGGGCACCGAGGATCAGGGCTGGGTCGCGCACTTCCTGATCCGCGCGCTCCGGCGCGAACCCATCACGCTCTACGGTGACGGCCATCAGGTTCGCGATATCCTCCACGTGTCCGACGCGGTCGCGGCATATCTCTCGGCGTGGCGGCGGATCGACGCGGTCGGCGGCCGCGCCTTCAATCTCGGCGGCGGGCCGGCCAACGCGGTCAGCCTGCGCCGGCTGCTCGGGCATATCGGCGACCTGCTCGGTCAGGACGTCGAAATCGAGTTCTCGGATTGGCGCGCCGGCGATCAGCGCTACTTCGTCGCGGACACACGCGCCGGCGAAGCGGCGCTCGGCCTGGGACCGAAGCGCGACTGGCGCGACGGCGTCGCCGATCTCGCACGCTGGCTGGCCGAAGAACGGGGGATCCCGCTGCCCGGTCCGATGCTCGCGGAAGCCGCGGCATGAGCGGCACGCGCCGCTTGCTGATGACGGTCGATGCGGTCGGCGGTGTCTGGCAATATGCGACCGAACTCGCCACCGCGCTGGCGCCCCGTGGCTGGGAGACGGTGTTGGCGCTGCTCGGCCCCGCCGCGACCCCGGCGCAGCGTGGCGCCGTTTCGGCCATCGTGGGCGCGCGCCTGATCGAGACCGGGCTGCCGCTCGACTGGCTCGCCGACGACGCGGCGGCGGTCAGCCAGACGGCGGAAGCCGTCGCGGCGCTGGCGGCGGATAAACAGGTCGACCTGATCCATCTCAATCAGCCCGCACTTGCCGCGACGGCGCGGTTCCCCACCCCGATCGTCGCCGTCGCGCACAGCTGCGTCGGCACCTGGTGGGAAGCGGTGCATCCGGGTGAGCCCGAGCCTGAGGCATTTGGGTGGCAGACCGACCTCATGCGCCGCGGATTGCAGCGCGCGGACGCAGCCATCTGTCCGAGCGCCAGTTTCGCCGAAGCCGTCCAGCGACGCTACGCGCTGGCGCGGCCGCCGCATGTCGTTGCCAACGGCCGTTCGCCGCTCGCCGGCCCGGCCGGCGCGCTCCATGATTTTGCGTTCACCGCGGGCCGCCTGTGGGATGCGGGCAAGAACGTCGCGACGCTCGATCGTGCAGCGGCACGGCTAGGCGTGCCGATCAAAGCGGCCGGTCCGCTCGCCGGGCCCAACGGCGAACGCGTCGCGGTGTCGCACCTGCATGCGCTTGGCAGCGTCGACACGCGCCGTCTCGCCGGCTGCCTGGCGGCGCGGCCGGTATTCGTGTCGGCGGCGAAATACGAACCCTTCGGTCTCGCCGTGCTTGAAGCCGCGCTGGCGGGATGCCCGCTCGTGCTGTCCGACATTCCGACCTTCCGCGAGCTCTGGGGCGGCGCCGCGCTGTTCGTGCCCGCCGACGATGCCGATGGCTTCGCCGACGCGATCGAGCATGTGCTGCGCGACGGTCGGGAGCGGCTGACGCGGGGCGACCTCGCGCGACGCGCGGCGCAGCGCTTCACGCCCGCGCAAATGGCGGCGGGCATGGCCGCGATTTACCGGCCGCTGCTCGCGCCGCAGGCAAAGGCGGCGGCATGAGGATCGTCTATTTCACCCACTCGCTTGCATCTTGCTGGAACCACGGCAACGCGCATTTCCTGCGAGGGGTGCTGCGCGAGCTGATCGCGCGCGGCCATGATGTGCGGGCGCTGGAGCCCGCCGGCAATTGGAGCCTCGGCAACCTCCTTGCCGATGGCGGCGAGGCGGGGCTCGAGCCTTATCGCGCCGCCTACCCGGAGCTTTCCTCCGAAAGCTTCGCCGCCGATGCCGATCCGGAAAGCCTTGTCGGCGATGCCGAGCTGGTGATCGTGCATGAATGGAGCGAGCCCGCGCTCGTCGCCGCGATCGGCGAACTGCGCAAGCGCGGCGGCCGCTTCACTCTGCTGTTCCACGACACACATCATCGCGCGGTGAGCGATCCCGAGGCGATCCGCGCCTTCGATCTCTCCGGCTATGATGGCGTGCTCGCCTTCGGTGAGGCCCTCTCAGCGGTCTACCGCCGCTGGGGATGGGGAAACCGGGTCTGGACCTGGCACGAGGCGGCCGACACCCGGCATTTCCACCCGCCCGCCGAGGAGGGCGAGCGCAGCGGCCTTGTCTGGATCGGAAATTGGGGCGACGGCGAGCGCACCGCCGAGATCGAGGACTTCCTGCTCCGCCCCGCCGCCTATGCCCGTCTGCCGCTCGACATATACGGTGTGCGCTATCCTGACGAGGCGAAGGCGATGCTCGCCCGCCACGGCGCGCACTATCGCGGCTGGGCGCCGAACGCCCGCGCGCCGGAGATCCTCGCGCGCCACCTCGCCACCATTCACGTGCCGCGCCGCTATTATGCGACGATCCTGCCGGGCATCCCGACGATCCGCGTGTTCGAAGCGCTCGCCTGCGGCATCCCGCTGGTCTCGGCGCCATGGGCCGACGCCGAGCATCTGTTCCGCCCCGGCCAGGACTATCTCACCGCCGGGGACGGCGCGGAGATGACGCGCCGGCTGATCGCGCTGCGCGACGACGCTGCGCTGCGCGAGGCGCTGGTCGCCTCCGGCCTCGAGACGATCCGCGCCCGTCACAGCTGCACCCATCGTGTCGACGAACTGCTGGCGATCGTCTCCCAGCTCGCGCCATCCCACCGTGAACCGGAAGCGCGGCAGGCGGAGGCCGCCCCTGCGGCACGGGATCCGAGCTTTCGCTGGGACGACGACAAGGAACACAATTCGGAGATCGCCGCATGAAGATCGCCTTCTACGGTTCCAGCCTGCTTTCTTCCTACTGGAACGGCGCGGCGACCTATTATCGCGGCATCCTGCGCGCACTTGCCGAACGCGGCTATGCCATCACCTTCTACGAGCCCGACGCCTTCGACCGGCAGCAGCATCGCGACATCGACCCGCCGGAATGGGCGCGATCCGTCGTCTACCCCGCGACCGAGGGCGCGCTACGCGGCGTGCTCGCGGAAGCCGCGGATGCCGACATCGTCGTCAAGGCCAACGGCGTCGGTGTGTTCGATCGCGAACTGCTTGAGGGTATCGTCGCGTATGCGCAGCCCGATGCATTGCGCATCTTCTGGGATGTCGATGCCGCCGCGACGCTCGATGAGATGCACGGCGATCCATCGCATCCGGTGCGCGCGGCGCTCGTCGACCTCGATCTGGTGCTGACCTATGGCGGCGGGCCGCCGGTGATCGACGCCTATCATGCGCTCGGCGCGCGGATGTGCGTGCCGGTCTACAACGCGCTCGATCCGACGACCCACTTCCCGGTCGCGCCCGATCCGCGCTTCGCCTGCGATCTCGCCTTCCTCGGCAATCGCCTCCCCGATCGGGAAGCGCGCGTGGAGGAATTCTTCCTGAAACCCGCCGCCGCACTGCCCGAGCGGCAGTTCCTGATCGGCGGCAATGGCTGGGAGAGCAAGGCCATGCCCGCCAACGTACGGCATCGCGGCCACGTCTACACGGCCGAGCACAACGCCTTCAACTGCACGCCCAAGGCGGTGCTCAACGTCGCGCGCGACAGCATGGCGAACGTCGGCTTCTCGCCCGCCACGCGCGTGTTCGAGGCAGCGGGCGCCGCCGCCTGCCTCATCACCGACGCGTGGGACGGGATCGAGCTCTTCCTGACCCCCGGCGACGAGGTGCTGATCGCGCGCGATGGCCAGGATGTCGCCGAGCATCTCGCCACGCTGACGCCCGAGCGCGCGCAGCGGATCGGCCGCGCCGCCCGGGCACGGGTTCTCGCCGAACACAGCTATGATCTCCGCGGCGATCAGGTCGACCGGCTACTGAAGGGCTATGTCGCGCTGCAGCGGGAGGCGGCATGAGGCTCGTCGTCCTCGGCCTGTCGCTGTCCTCCTCGTGGGGTAACGGCCACGCGACGACGTTTCGCGCGCTGCTCAAGGCGTTCGCGGCGCGCGGCCAAGACATCCTCTTCCTCGAGCGCGACGTGCCCTGGTATGCGACCCAGCGCGACCTCGCCGCACCCGATTATTGCGAGCTGGCCTTCTACGCGGACCTGGACGATCTCGCCCGCTGGCGCGGCACGATCGCGAGCGCTGACGCGGTGATCGTCGGCTCCTATGTGCCGGAGGGCGTTGCCGTCGCGCGGTTCGTGCAGCAGGCGGCGAGCGGCGTCACCGCCTTTTACGACATCGACACGCCGGTCACGCTGGCGAAGCTCGCGCGCGGCGATTTCGAATATCTCTCGCCGGATGTGATACCCGGCTACGACATCTACCTCTCCTTCACCGGCGGGCCGACGCTCGACCGGATCGAGCGCCGCTACGGCTCACCCGCCGCCCGGCCGCTCTATTGCTCGGTCGATCCGGCGCTCTACGGCCCGACCGGCGCCGCGAAACGCTGGGATCTCTCCTATCTCGGCACCTACAGCGTCGATCGCCAGCCGACGCTCGAACGGCTGCTGATCGCGCCGGCGCGCGCGCTTCCGGAGCGTCGCTTCGTCGTTGCCGGGCCGCAATATCCGGATGGGATCGACTGGCCGGCGAACGTCGAGCGGATCGAGCATTTGCCGCCCGCCGATCATGCCGCCTTCTATTCCGCCTCGCGCTTCACGCTGAACGTCACCCGCGCCGACATGATCGCCGCCGGCTGGTCGCCGTCCGTGCGCCTCTTCGAGGCGGCAGCGTGCGCGACGCCGATCATTTCGGACGTTTGGGACGGGATCGACAGCCTGTTCGTGCCCGAGCTCCAGATCCTGCTTGCCGCCGATGGCGTCGACGTGATCGAGGCGTTGGGCCGTGGCGACGCCGACGATATCGGCGCAGCCGCCCGCGCCCGCGTGCTCGCCGCGCACACCGCTGCGCACCGCGCCGCCGAACTCGAGGCGCATCTCGCCGAAGCGGCGGCGACACGGCCCGCCGCGCTTGCGTTCGCCTGAAGCGCGCGAGCCGCGTCTTGTAACTGGCGCGCGATCGGACCATCTCCGCGATCCTCATGTTCAGTGACACACTTCCAGCGGCGCTCGCCGAAGCGCTGACCGCACGCGGCTATCCGGCGCTGACACCCGTCCAGGATTCGGTCATCCAAGAGGAGGCGCGCGGGCACGATCTGGTCGTCTCGGCGCAGACCGGCTCGGGCAAGACGGTGGCCTTCGGCCTCGGCATGGCCGAGCAGCTCTTTACGGACGGCCAGCTGCCTCCACCGGCGCTGCCGCTGGCACTCATCATCGCGCCGACGCGCGAGCTGGCGCTGCAGGTCAGCCGCGAGCTTGGCTGGCTCTATGGCACCGCGGCGGCGCGGATCACCACCTGCGTCGGCGGGATGGACGCCGCGCGCGAGCGGCGTGCGCTGTCGCATGGAACGCATATCGTCGTCGGCACGCCCGGGCGGCTGCGCGACCATCTCGAGCGGGGCGCGCTCGATCTCTCGGGACTGCGCGTCGCGGTGCTCGACGAGGCCGACGAGATGCTCGACATGGGCTTCCGCGAGGATCTCGAGGAAATTCTCGATGCGACGCCGGCCGAGCGCCGAACCTTGCTGTTCTCCGCCACCATGCCGAAGCCGATCGTCGCGCTCGCCAAACGCTATCAGCGCGACGCGGTCCGGATATCGACCGTGGGCGAGGAACGCGGCCATGGCGACATCGCCTATCAGGCGGTGCTCGTCTCCCCGTCCGACATCGAGGCCGCCGCGATCAACTTGCTGCGCCTGCACGATGCCGAGACGGCGATGCTGTTCTGTGCGACGCGGGACAATGTCCGCCATCTCCACGCCAGCCTGGTCGAGCGCGGTTTCGCGGCGGTGGCGCTTTCGGGCGAGCACAGCCAGAACGAGCGCAATGCCGCGTTGCAGGCGCTGCGCGACGGCCGCGCCAAGGTCTGCGTCGCGACGGACGTCGCCGCGCGCGGCATCGACCTGCCGACGCTCGGGCTGGTTATCCATGTCGAGCTGCCGCGCGACGCCGAGACGCTGCAGCACCGTTCGGGCCGGACCGGACGCGCCGGCAAGAAAGGCGTCGCGGTGCTGATCGTGCCCTATCCGCGCAAGCGGCGGATCGAGGCGATGCTGCGCGACGCGCGGATCCGCGCCGAGTGGATCGAGGCGCCGACTCCCGCCGCGATCCACGCACGCGATCGCGAGCGGATGCTTGGCGCGCTGCTCGCGCCCACCGACTATGAGGAGGATGATCTCGCGCTCGGCCGCGAGCTGCTCGCAGGCAAAAGCGCGGAGGAGATCGCCGCCGCGCTCGTTCGCGCCCACCGGATCGCGCTGCCCGCTCCCGAAGAGCTCATCGAGGCAACGCCGGAGGCGCGACGCACCGCCCAGCAAGAGCGGCACCGCGCCGGATTCGACGATATCGTCTGGTTCCGCCTCAACGTCGGCCGCCGCCACAATGCCGATCCGCGCTGGATCCTGCCGTTGCTCTGCCGCCGCGGCCACATCACCAAGCAGGAGGTCGGCGCGATCCGCATCGCGCCGAACGAGACGCTGTTCCAGGTGCCGCGCGCGATCGCCGACCGCTTCGCCGGCGCGGTCGCGCGCAGCGCGGGGAGCGACGATGGCGACGTCCGCATCGAACGGGCGGAGCGCGGACCCGAGCACGCACCACAGCGCCCAGGTCCGGCCGGCGCCGCTGCGGAGCGCCGCCCGCCGTCGAGCCGCCCACGCTCGAGCCGACCACCGGCGCGGAACGCCAGGCGCTCGTGACGGTTCGCGTCCTGGTCGATGCCGACGCCTGCCCGGTCAAGGAAGAGATCTACCGCGTCGCACTCCGCCATGAGGTGCCGGTGACGATCGTGAGCAATGCGCCGTTCCGCATCCCGGCCCACTCGCTGCTGACACGCGTCGTCGTCGCCGACACGTTCGATGCCGCCGACGATTGGATCGCCGACCGTGCCGACCCGAGCGCGGTGGTGATCACCGCCGACATCCTGCTCGCCGAGCGCTGCCTCAAGGCCGGCGCGACGGTGCTCGCGCCCACCGGGAAGCCGTTCACCGGCAGCTCGATCGGCGCGGCCATCGCCACGCGCGCGATCATGGCGGATCTGCGCGCGGGCGGCGAACAGATCGGCGGCCCCGCCCCCTTTGCCAAGACGGATCGATCACGCTTCCTGCAGGCGCTCGATACCGCGCTCGTGCGGCTGAAACGGACCTGCTAGACGGGCGGCATGGCCGAACGCTTCGAACGACATCGCCAGCCGTGGCGCCCCGACGAGCTCCAGAAGCTCCACACTCTCGCCAAGAAGGGCATGGCGCTGAAAGCGATCGCCAAGGCGCTCACCCGCAGCGAGGAATCGGTGAAGGAACGCGCGAAGCTCGACGGCCTGTCGATCGCCAAGCTGCACTGATGGGCGTCGCCGCGACCAAACAGGCCTAACGGCCAAGGTCCGCAAAGCTCGCGTCGAGAAACGCGAGTGCCGCCGACCAGGAGACCGCATCCGCGACCGGATCGTAGCGCATGCGCGGATCGTCGAGCGCGTCGACGTCGGCGTTGGTGAAGCTGTGCCAGGCGCGCCCATGCGTCAGGAGATGCCAGTCGGCACCGGCCTGCCGCATCTCCTGCTCGAACGTGCTCACGTCCCCGGGCGGCACGAGCGGGTCCATCGCGCCGGTCGAGGCGAGAATCGGCGTCCGGATTTCACCGGCACCGGCGCCCCGCGGGCTGGTCAGGATGCCGTGGAAGCTCAAGACGGCGGCCGCCGGCGCACCGGCCCGGGCGAGCTCGAGCACCGCGAAGCCGCCGAAGCAATAGCCGATCGCCGCTACCCGCGCGGGCGGCAGCCCGGTTTCGACAGAAAGGGCGTCGAAGGCGGCGCCGACCCTCGCGCGGATCAGAGTCGCATCGTTCCGGAAGCGGGCGATCGCGGGCGGGATCTCGTCCGGTTCCAGCACCCTGCCGCCGCCGTGCATGTCCGCGGCCGCCGCGACATAGCCCCGCTCCGCCAGCAGCACGCAGCGCCGGCGGACGTTCGCGCCGATGCCATCGGCTTCGTGGACGACCAGAACGGCGCGGCCGTTCGGCGGTCCATCGGGCTCATACAGCTCACCGACCAGCTCGATCGCGCCATCGGCGTACATCCAGCGGCGCCCGGTCATTCACCCCTCCTCCGCCATTCGTCGGCTGAACAACGCGCGACCGGCCATGCAGTCGCTCCGCGCTGGTGAGCCGCTTGAGACATCACGGAAAAGACGTTCCATTCACCGTCTTGACCTGCGTAAGCATCCGGAACCTTGCGCCTCCGTCGCCATTCTGAAGTCTTCCACGAGGAGGTCTCGACGGCGCAGAAGGGCGCGCGCGGTGACCACGAAGGGTGGCGAGGAAGGCTCCGGCATGAATTCAACGGCACCGGTGGCAAGGGCGGCGGCGGCCGGTCCGGTGGAAGCAAGAGCTGCGGCTTCCATCACTGAGCGGCGATCATGCGCATCCACCATCTGAACTGCGGCACCGACTGCCCCTTCGGTGCGACGGGTTCGGGATGTTCGTCGTCGAGCATGATGGCGCCCGGGTCGGTTTGTGCGGGCTGGTCCGGCGGGCGGGGCTCGAGGCGCCGATCTCGGCTTCGCGTTCCTCGAGGCGCAGGTCCGCCGCGGCTCTGGCCTCAAGGTGTCGACGGCAATGATCCTGTGGGTGCGCGAAGCTGCGGGATTGAGCCGGCTGCTGGCGATCAGCACGTTGGACAACGCAGCTTCGATCGCATTGCTAGCTCGGCCAGGCTTCCGCGAAACCGGCGTCATCCGCTTGCCGAGCCATGCCGATTTGAGCCGCCTGTTCGAGCTGATCCTCGGTCGTCATACCGGCGAGAGCCGGTATCCTGCTCCGGCGGTCGCTGATCTGGATCCCGGCCTTCGCCGGGGTGACGGGAAGAGCCGATCGGAGTAGGAGCGCCGCAACCCGAAGGACTTGACCTCATGCCCGCCTATCGCTCCCGCACCACCACCCATGGCCGCAACATGGCCGGCGCGCGCGGACTGTGGCGCGCGACGGGAATGAAGGACGAGGATTTCGGCAAGCCGATCATCGCGGTCGCGAACAGTTTCACCCAGTTCGTGCCCGGCCACGTCCACCTTAAGGATATCGGCCAGCTGGTGGCGCGCGAGATCGAGGCGGCGGGCGGCGTAGCCAAGGAATTCAACACGATCGCGGTCGATGACGGCATCGCCATGGGCCATGGCGGCATGCTCTATTCGCTGCCGAGCCGCGAGCTGATCGCCGACAGCGTCGAATATATGGTCAACGCACACTGCGCCGATGCGGTCGTCTGCATCTCCAATTGCGACAAGATCACGCCGGGCATGCTCCTCGCCGCGCTCAGGCTCAACATCCCGGCGGTCTTCGTCTCGGGCGGGCCGATGGAGGCCGGCAAGGTCGTGCTCAAGGGCAAGGAGGTCGCGCTCGATCTCGTCGACGCGATGGTCGCTGCGGCGGACGAGACCTATAGCGACGAGGACGTGAAGGTGATCGAGCGATCGGCCTGCCCGACCTGCGGCAGCTGCTCGGGCATGTTCACCGCGAACTCGATGAACTGCCTCACCGAGGCGCTCGGCCTGTCGCTGCCGGGCAACGGCTCGGTGCTGGCGACGCACGCCGATCGCGAGAAACTGTTCCGCGAAGCCGGGCACTTGATCGTCGATCTTGCCAAGCGCTGGTATGAGCAGGACGACGCCACCGCGCTGCCGCGCAGCATCGCCACTTTCGCCGCATTCGAGAATGCGATGAGCCTCGATATCGCGATGGGCGGTTCGACCAACACGGTGCTCCACCTGCTCGCCGCGGCGCAGGAGGGGGGCGTCGACTTCACCATGGCGGATATCGATCGTCTCAGCCGCCGCGTGCCATGCTTGTGCAAGGTCGCGCCCGCCAAGCAGGACGTCCACATGGAGGACGTTCACCGCGCCGGCGGGATCATGGGCATCCTCGGCGAGCTCGATCGGGCGAGGCTGATCGACGCCACGCAGCCGACCGTTCACACGCCGTCGCTCGGGCAGGCGCTCGCCCATTGGGACATCGCGCAATCGAACAGCGAGGATGTCCGCCGCTTCTTCAGGGCGGCGCCGGGCGGCGTGCCGACGCAGGTCGCGTTCAGCCAGTCGGCGCGCTGGGAGGATGTCGATGCCGATCGCGAAGCGGGTGTCATCCGTTCCGCCGCGCACGCCTTCAGCCAGGACGGCGGGCTCGCCGTCCTCTTCGGCAACATCGCGCCCGAAGGCTGCATCGTGAAGACCGCCGGTGTCGACGAGAGCATCCTGACCTTCCACGGCTCGGCGATCGTCTACGAGAGCCAGGATGCGGCGGTTGCCGGCATCCTCGGCAATCAGGTCAAGGAAGGCGACGTCGTTGTGATCCGCTACGAGGGGCCCAAGGGCGGCCCCGGCATGCAGGAGATGCTCTATCCGACGAGCTACCTGAAATCGAAGGGGCTGGGAAAGGCGTGCGCGCTGCTCACCGACGGCCGCTTCTCGGGTGGCACCTCGGGCCTGTCCATCGGCCACGTCTCGCCGGAAGCGGCCGAGGGCGGGCTGATCGCGTTGGTCGAGACCGGCGATCCGATCGAGATCGACATCCCGAACCGCTCGATCCGTCTCGCCGTCGACGATGCCGAACTCGCCCGCCGTCACGGCGCGATGGAAGCGAAGGGCGCGAGGGCGTGGAAGCCGCACGGCCGCAAACGCGAGGTCTCTCCGGCGTTGCGCGCCTACGCCGCGATGACGACGAACGCGGCGCGCGGCGCGGTCCGCGACGTCAGCCAGATCGAGCGCGACTGATCGCGCTAGGCTGGTTCGCGCCGAGCCACGCCCAGGCGCGGGATGTCGATCTTCGGGCAGCGGTCCATCACGACCTTGAGACAGGCAGCCTCCGCGCGCGCCGCAGCCGCCTCGTTGATGACGCCGAGTTGCATCCACACCGCCTTGGCGCCGACCGCGATCGCCTCATCCACCGCCGCGCCGGCGGCTTCCGGGCGGCGGAAGATGTCGACGAGATCGATCGGCTCGCCGATCTGCGCGAGATCCCGCCAGACATATTCGCCGTGAACATGCTCGCCGGTGATCTGCGGATTGACTGGCAGCACGCGGTAGCCGTGGCGCTGCAGGAAGGCCATCACGCCGTAGCTCGCACGATCGGGGCGATCCGAAGCGCCGACCATCGCGATCGTGTGTGTCTCCTCAAGCAGCGTCTTGATCGCGGCGGGATCAGTGAGCGGCATGGATGGGTCCTCCTCGGGGGAACAACCTCCGGAACACGCGCTAGTTCACTTCCAGCTCATTCGAGCAGTTTCGAGCTTGTCGAGAAGCGTCGGTCGAGATCCGGCCACGTCCCTTGCCTTCTCGACTTCGTTCCCGACAGGGTCGAACCCGCTCCAAGCGACCGTATAAGGTTGGTTGCGGAATAAGGATGGTCGCGGAGCTGCGCTTGGTTGGGATCGTGCCCCCTGAAGCCCAACCTTACGCCAACCAAAGTCTGTCAGGCGGCCGGCGCCGCCGTTTCGTTGCGGTCGAGCCAGTCGCGTACGCCGCGCGCCAGTGCGAGGAACGGGGCAGCGGGCTCGCCGTCCATCGCGGCGGGCGGGTGGCCGAGATCGGAGGCGCGGCGGATGGCAACATCGAGGGGAACGCGGCCGAGGAAAGGCACGCCCATCGATCGCGCCGCCGCCTCGGCGCCGCCGATGCCGAACGGATCGGAGACCTCGCCGCAATGCGGGCATTCATAGCCCGCCATGTTTTCGATGATGCCGACGATCGGCACGGTCGATTGGTTGAACAAGTCGATCGCGCGGGTCGCGTCCATCAGCGCCAGGTCCTGCGGCGTCGAGACGATGATCGCGCCGGCCGGCTTGTGCTTGGAGATCATCGAAAGCTGAACGTCGCCGGTGCCGGGAGGCAGGTCGACGATCAGGATCTCGGCCTCGCCCCAATCGGCATCGAGCAGCTGCCCGAGCGCATTGCCCGCCATCGGCCCCCGCCATGCGATCGCCTGGCCGGGCTGGACGAGCATCCCCATCGAGAGCAGCGGCACGCCATAGGCCGTCGCGACCGGCAGCAGCTTCTGGCCCTCCGCCTGCGGGCGCGTGCCCTCCGCGCTCATCAGCCGCGGCTGGGAGGGGCCGTAGATGTCGGCGTCGACGAGGCCGACCTTGAGGCCCGAGCGGGCAAGCGCGATCGCGAGGTTCGCGGAGAGCGTCGATTTGCCGACGCCGCCCTTGCCGCTGCCGACCGCGACGATCCGTCGGGTCGTCTTCTGCGAGGTGAGCAGCACGCGCGTAGAGGCGACGCCCTCGACCGCCATCAGCGCTTCCTTCACCGCCTCTTCGAGCGGCGCATGGCGCGCGGTCGGTACGCCCGAGACGTCGACAATGACGCGCGCGACGCCGCCGACCAGCCGCGGCGCCGCGGCGCGGCCGCTATCGACGAGTCCGCGCCCCCCGATCGGATCGAGCACGCGGTTGACGGCATCGCGGAGCGCTTGATCGGTGTCCATGGCAGGGGCCTTTAGCTTCTGACCGGCAGATGCAAACCCCTGTTCGCCCTGAGCGTAGTCGAAGGGCACGCACCGGCAGTTGCTGTGCTTCGCCTGCGCTCAGCACGAACGGGGTTCCGCGCAAGGGGGACTCTCGCATCGGACCCCTCTGTTTTTCCGTTCGCCCCATCCTATAATGGCCGCATGGACGTGGAAGACAGGCGGTCGCCTTGGCGGGCTATGTGCTGAACGACAATGGCGAGGGCCCCTGGGGCGGCGGCGGTGGTTCGGGCGATGGCGGGGACGGCGATGGCGGCCTCGGCCCGCGCAACCCATGGAGCCAGCCGCCGCGACGGCGCTCGGGGCGACGCTCGTCGATCAACCCGTCGGCGATCGAGCAGCTAGTTAATCGCGGCCGCGAGCGCTTCGGCGGTCGCCTGCCGAATGGTTTTGAGAATCGTTCGATGTGGGGCTGGGCGCTGCTCGCCTTCGCCTGCCTCTGGATCGTGCTCACCAGCATGCATCGCGTCGAGCCGCAGCAGCGTGGCATCGTGACGCGCTTCGGCCGCTACGTCGCGACGCTGGGTCCTGGCGTCGGGCTAACCTTCCCGGCGCCGATCGACACCGTGACCAAGCTCAACGTCGACGAGATCCGCCAGATCGACATCGGTGCCGGCGCGAGCGACACGAGCTATCTCGTGCTCACCGGCGACGAGAACATCATCGATCTCGCTTATTCGGTGCGCTGGAGCATCCGCGATCCGGAGCTCTACATGTTCGCGCTCGCCGATCCCGAGGATACGATCCGCGAGGTTGCCGAGAGCGCGATGCGCGCCGAGATCGCGCGCGTGACGCTGCAGGACGCGATTGGCCCCGGTCGCGGCGCGATCGAGGATCGCGTCCAGGCGCGCATGCAGCAGATCCTCGACGGCTATCGCGCCGGCATCGAGGTCGAGGGCGTGGCGATCAAGCAGGCCGATCCGCCGAGCGCGGTCAACGATGCCTTCAAAGCGGTTTCCGCAGCGCAGCAGCAGGCGCAGTCCGACATCAACAATGCCAACGCCTACGCGCAGCAGATGATCGCCAAGGCGCAGGGCGACGCGGCTGCGTTCGACAAGGTCTTTGCGCAGTACAGGCTCGCGCCCGAGGTCACCCGGCGGCGCATGTATTACGAGACGATGGAGGAGGTGCTGTCGAGGGTCGACAAGACCGTCGTCGAGACGCCGGGCGTGATGCCTTACCTGCCGCTTCCCCAGGCCAAGCCGAAACCGCAGGCTGAAGGCAATGCGAGCGCTGGAGAGGGCCAGTGAGCGCCGTCGAGCGCTTCGCGCGCACTCCGATCGCCTGGGCGATCCTCGCCATCGCTGCGGTGCTCGTCGCCGCCAGCACGCTCGCGGTCGTACCCGAGACCAAGCAGGCGCTGATCGTGCGGCTCGGCCAACCCAACCGCATCGTCAACGCCTATAAGTCCGGCGAGCCGTTCGGCCGCACCGGCGCCGGGCTTGTGGCGCGTATCCCGTTCCTCGAGCAGGTGGTGTGGATCGATAAGCGCGTGCTCAGCTTCGACATGGATCGCCAATCGGTGCTGTCAACCGATCAGCTTCGCCTCGAGGTCGACGCCTTCGCGCGATACCGCATCGTCGATCCGTTGCGGGCCTATGTCGTCGCGCGGGGCGACGAGCGCCGCGTCTCCGAGGCGCTGCGGCCGATCCTCGGTTCCGAGCTGCGCAACGAGCTCGGCAAGCGGCCGTTCGCGGCGCTGCTCAGTCCGGAGCGGGGCCGGATCATGGAGGATATCAAGGACGGCCTGAACCGCATCGCGCGGCAATATGGCGCCGAGATCGTCGACGTGCGTATCAAGCGCGCCGATCTGCCCGACGGCACGCCGCTCGACAGCGCCTATAACCGCATGCGCACCGCGCGCACGCAGGAGGCGCTCACGATCCAGGCGCAGGGCCTCAAGCAAGCGCAGATCATCCGCGCCGATGCCGACGCGCAAGCCGCCAAGGTCTATGCCGACGCCTTCGGACAAGATCCCGACTTCTACGATTTCTATCGCGCGATGCAGTCCTACCGGCACAGCTTCGGCGCCGACGGCACGCAAGCCGAGGGCTCGACCACGATGGTGCTGGGCCCCAATGACGCCTATCTGCGCCAGTTCAACGGGGGAGGACATACCGAGCGGCGGTGAAGCCTTTCATCCTCCCCCGGCCGGGGGGAAGTGGCAGGCGTCGGCGTTACGCTAGGGGTGGGCAGCGAGGCAGTGCAAAGGCCGTTGCATTCCGCCCTCTCCGTCGGCTTCGGCGCCACCTCCCGGCGGCGGATAGGGCAAGCCAATCCCTCCACGCCAGGAGTAGAAGTCACCGTTCAATATGTGTTCAGCCGGCCGCGCCAAGCATCGCCATCGTCGCTGCGTCCTGCTAGCGCCTGAAGAAATCCAGCCCATCGGAGACCGACCATCGTGCGTTACGCTTATGCGATCACCACCGCGCTTATTGTCGGCGGCGCCGCCGCGACGCTGACGCTGCAGCAGCCTGTTGGGGCCCAGGTCGCACAGAACGCACCGGGGACCGTGCCATCGATGGTGCCGCGGGCGGGCGCGCCGTTCAGCTTCGCCGATCTCGCCGCCAAGCTGACGCCGGCGGTGGTCAACATCTCGACGACGCAGCGCATCGCGGTCCAGCAGGCCGATCCGTTCGCGGGTACGCCGTTCGGCGACTTCTTCCGCCACTTCGGCGGCGGCGACGACGATTTCGGCGGCGGCGACGACAACAATGGCGGCGGCGCACCGTCGGGCAAGGGCCGGCCGGTGACGCGCGAGGCGACCTCGCTGGGATCGGGCTTCATCATCTCGCCGGACGGCTATGTCGTCACCAACAACCACGTCATCTCGGGCGGCAATCCGGGCTCGAGCGCGCCGGTCGAATCGATCACCGTAACGCTGCCCGATCGCACCGAATACAAGGCGCGGCTCATCGGCCGCGACACCGCCGCCGATCTTGCCGTGCTCAAGATCGAGGCGCGCGACCTGCCGTTCGTCCAGTTCGGTGATTCGCAGCACGCCCGCGTCGGCGATTGGGTGATCGCGGTCGGCAATCCCTTTGGTCTCGGCGGGTCGGTGACCGCCGGCATCATCTCGGCGCTCCACCGCAACATCGGCGCGGGCGGCGCCTATGACCGCTACATCCAGACCGACGCCTCGATCAATTCGGGCAATTCGGGCGGCCCGATGTTCGACATGCAAGGCAACGTCATCGGCATCAACACCGCGATCTACTCGCCGACCGGCGGCAACGTCGGTATCGGCTTCGCCATTCCGGCGGAGGCTGCCAAGCCGGTCGTCGACGTGCTGATGAAGGGCGGCACCGTGAAGCGCGGCTATCTCGGCATCGGCATCCAGCCGGTGACCGACGACATCGCGACCTCGCTCGGCCTGCCCAAGAACCATGGCGAGATCGTCAGCCGCGTCGAGCCCGGATACGGCGCCGCGCGCGCCGGCATCCAGCAGGGCGACGTCATCGTGCGCGTCAACAACCAGGATGTGACGCCCGACAACACGCTGAGCTTCATCGTCTCGAACCTGCCGGTGAACACGCGCGTGCCGATCGAACTCGTCCGCGACGGCAAGCGCATGACCGTCACCGCGCAGGTCGGCCAGCGCCCACCCGAGGAGCAGCTGGCCAAGGAACTCGGTGGCGATCAGGGCGACAACGGCGCGATGCCGGGCGGCCCCAATGCCGGCCAGCAGCAGGCGCGCGCGTCGCTCGGCCTAACGCTGCAGCCGCTGACCGCGACGGTCGCGCGCCAGCTCGGCGTACCGGCGACGGTGCACGGCCTCGTCGTCTCGGCGGTCGATCCGTCGAGCGATGCCGCCGAGAGCGGGCTGCAGCGCGGCGACGTGATCCTCTCGATCAACCAGCAGCCGGTCGCGACCACCGCGCAGGCGGCGGCGATCGTCGCCGCGGCGCAGAAGGCGGGCCGTCCAACGGTGCTGCTGCTTGTCCAGCGCGGCAGCCAGCCCGGCCGCTTTGTCGGCGTGAAGCTCAACAACGGCCGGTAGGCTCCCCGCCGTCACCGTTCGCTTCGAAGCGGTCGAGAAGCGGCGACGGGCGCGGCGCCCGCGGCCGGTTCTGGCAGGCTCGAGCCGAATGAAGGGGAAGAACTACGCCTTCGCTTACCTCCTTGATCCGTTCGCCCTGAGCAGCCACTGAGCGAAGTCGAAGCGGTGACCGTCGAACGGCACGCGCGACAGGCTGTGTTTCGACTGCGCTTAGCACCAACGGCTGTGGTGCGGAGTGGAAGGGAGCTTCATGGCGGACGGCTCGGACGGCATCTTCATCGGCGCGGGCCAGGGCGGCGCCGATCCGCAATATCTCAACCTCAAGCGCGCCAATCGTCACGGTCTCGTCGCGGGCGCGACCGGAACCGGCAAGACGGTGACGCTGCAGGGCATCGCCGAGAGCTTCTCGCGACTGGGTGTGCCGGTGTTCGTCGCGGACGTGAAGGGCGACCTCTCCGGCCTGGCGATGGCCGGCTCGCCCGATGCCAAGATGCATGAGATCTTGGCGCAGCGGGCCAAGGACATCGGCGAGACCGACTGGGTCTATGCCGACACGCCGGCGGTGTTCTGGGATCTCTACGGCAAGAAGGGCCATCCGGTCCGCACCACCATCTCGGAAATGGGCCCGCTGCTGCTCTCGCGGCTGATGAACCTCAACGACACGCAGGAGGGCGTGCTCACCGTCGCCTTCACACTCGCCGACAAGGAGGGGCTTTTGCTTCTCGATCTCGACGACCTGCAGGCGATGCTCGCCGAGATCGCCAACCGCGCCGACGAGCTTTCGACGACCTACGGCAACGTCTCCAAGGCGAGCGTCGGCGCGATCCAGCGCGCGCTGCTGCAGCTCCGCTCGCAGGGTGCCGAGCATTTCTTCGGCGAGCCCGCGCTCGACATGAACGACTTCTTCGCGGTCGACGAGCAGGGGCGCGGGCGCGTCAACATCCTTGCCGCCGACGCGCTGATGGCGGCGCCGAAGCTCTACGCGACCTTCCTGCTCTGGATGCTCTCCGAACTGTTCGAGCTTCTCCCCGAGGTCGGTGATCCGGACAAACCCAAGTTGGTGTTCTTCTTCGACGAGGCGCATCTGCTGTTCGACGATGCGCCGGATGCGCTGCTCGAGAAGGTCGAGCAGGTGGTGCGGCTCATCCGCTCCAAGGGCGTGGGCGTGTATTTCGTCACGCAGAACCCGGTCGACGTGCCGGACAAGGTCGCCGCGCAGCTCGGCAACCGCGCTCAGCATGCACTGCGCGCCTTCACGCCGCGCGACCAGAAGGCGATCGACGCCGCGGCGCAAACCTTCCGTGCCAACCCTGGCGTTGACGTCGCCAAGGCGATCATCGAACTGAAAGTGGGCGAGGCGTTGGTCTCGCTGCTCCAGGCGGACGGCTCGCCGACGCCGGTCTCGCGCACGCTGATCGCGCCGCCGCGCTCGCGCGTCGGGCCGGTAACGGATCAGGAGCGCGCGCTGCTGATCTCGACGTCACCGCTCGCGGGCAAGTACGACACCGCCGTCAACAAGGAGAGCGCGGCCGAAATCCTCGCCGCCAAAGCGGGCGATGCCGCCGCTGCCAAGGCCGCCGCCGAGAAGGCAAAGGCCGATGCCGCGGCGGCGGCTGAAAAGGCCAAGGCGGACACCGCCGCACAAAAGGAGGCGGATCGCGCCGCCGCCGCGCAGGCCACCGCCGAAGCGCGCGTCCAGGCCGCGCAGGCCAAGGCTGCCGCGCAACCTTCGATGATGGACAAGATGATCGTCTCGGCGACCCGCGCGGCCTCGTCCTCGCTCGGTCGCCAGATCGCCAACCAGGTCGGCCGCGAGATCTTCGGCGGCGGCCGGAGCAACTCCGGCGGCCTTGCCGGCACGCTGGTGCGCGGCATCTTCGGCAATTTGCTCAAGTAGAAAAGGAAAGAGCAGCCCTTCGACGAGCTCAGGGCGAACGGAAGTGACCATGCACCAATCCCGTTCGTGTGAGCCTGTCGAAGCACGGTCCTTCTTCGGGCGAGACAATGGCGGTTCAAACACTCTCATTGCGCGATGGCGATCGCGATCCCGCCGGCTTAGCCGCGGCGCTGGGGCAGTCGCTGGAGACGACCGGCTTCGCGGTCGTCGCCGATCATGGCATCGATCCCGCGCTGATCGCACAGGCCGAGGCGAAGGCGCGCGCGTTCTTCGCATTGCCGGACGCGGAGAAGCGGCGATTCCATGTCGCGGGCGGCGCGGGGCAGCGCGGCTATACGCCGTTCGGGACCGAGGCGGCAAAGGGCTCGGACGCGGTCGATCTCAAGGAGTTCTGGCATGTCGGCCGTGCGCTGCCCGCCGGCCACGCGCATGCCGCGCTGATGCCGGCGAATGTCTGGCCGGAGCGCCCCGCCGGCTTCGCCGAAACGATGCTGGCGCTGTTCGCCGCGCTCGAAGCGGTCGGCATGCAGCTGCTGGCGGCGATCGGGCGGCATCTCGGCTTGCCGGCCGGCTGTTTCGACGACGCGATCAGAGACGGAAACTCGGTGCTGCGGCTGCTTCATTATCCACCGATCGCCGTCAGCGCGGCCGGCATCCGCGCCGCCGCGCACGAGGACATCAATACCATCACGCTGCTGCTCGGTGCCGAGGAGGCGGGGCTCGAGCTGCTGACGCGCGAAGGCGAGTGGATCGCGGTCGCGCCGCCGCCGGGCGCCCTCGTGATGAACGTCGGCGACATGCTCCAGCGGCTCACCAACGGCCGGCTGCGCTCGACGACGCACCGCGTCGCCAATCCATCGCCCGAGCGCGCCGGCCGCTCGCGCTATTCGATGCCGTTCTTCCTGCATTTCCGGCCGGACTTCGTGATCGAGCCGCTGCCGGGCATGGGTGGTGGCGAGCCGCCCGCGCCGATCACCGCCGATGCCTATCTGCGCGAGCGGCTGCGCGAGATCGGGCTGCTATGAGGCAAAGCATCGCAATCGCCCTCGCTGCGCTGGCGCTGGTCGGTGCCGCGGTGGGGGTGCGGAGCATGGCGAGGCCGATGAACTACGGCGAGTTCGAGGAGCGCGTGCCGCAGCCGGCGGCCCGCGGCCCGATCATTTCCTACGGCCCCGATCCGCTTCAGCATGTCGAGCTGTGGGGGCCGGCGATCAAGCGGCCGATCGGTGTTGTGCTGATGCTTCACGGCGGCTGCTGGCAGACAGGTGTCGCCAAGGCAGACATCATGCATGCGGCAGCCGCTGATCTGGCAAAACGCGGGTTCGCGGTGTGGAACGTCGAGTATCGCGGTGTCGACGTGCCCGGCGGCGGTTATCCCGGCACCTTCCACGATGTCGCGGCGGCGGCGGACCTGCTCGCGCAGCGGGGCAAGGCGCTCGGGGTCGATACAAGCAAGGTGGTGGCGGTGGGTCATTCGGCGGGCGCGCAGCTCGCGCTTTGGCTAGCCGGACGTGCGCGCATCTCCCGCTCGAGCATCCTCGCTGGCAGGCCTCCGCTTCATCTGCTGAGCGTCGTCAGCGTCGGCGGACTGCCGGACCTCGCCTCCGCGCGCGTCGATGCGGCGGGCGCCTGCGGCACGGATACCGTCGACCGGCTTGTCGGCGCGCCTGGCGCAGCGCGTCGCGACGTCTTTGCCGATACGTCGCCGACGGCGCTGCTGCCGCTCGGCATCCGCATCGATCAGGTCAGCGGCGCACAGGACCCGATCGCGCCGCCGCGCTTCGCCGAAGCCTTCGCCGCGAAGGCGCGGGCGCACGATCCGGTAACGACGACGGTGGTACCGGGCGCAGGCCATTTCGAGCTGATCGCGCCGGGAACGGCGGCATAGGCGGCGGTCGTCCGCAAGATCGAACGGCCGTTCACCGCCGAAATCGGCGCCCGCGCCGCCGCTCAGCCGCGCCCGCGATAGCTCGGCACGCCCTGGTCGGGCAGCCAGAGCTCGGCCGGGGGCGCGCCCGATTGCCAGAAGACGTCGATCGGCATGCCGCCGCGCGGATACCAATAGCCGCCGATCCTGAGCCACAGCGGCTGCATCTCGGCCACGAGCCGCTCCGCGATGCCGACGGTGCAGTCCTCGTGGAAGGCCGCATGGTTGCGAAACGCGCTCAGGAAGAGCTTGAGCGACTTGGATTCGACGATCGTCGCGCCCGGCGCATAGTCGATCACGAGATGCGCGAAGTCGGGCTGACCGGTCACGGGGCAGAGCGAGGTGAACTCGGGCGCGGTGAAGCGGACGAGATAGGGTTTGCCGGGGCGAGGATTGGGCACATAGTCGAGCACCGCCTCGCCAGGGCTGGCGGGCTGGGCGCTCTGTTGGCCGAGATGGGTGATCGCCATCGCGTGCACCTAGGTGCGAGGCCGCCAGCGCGCAATCCCGCCACCGAATGGCCAGGTGACGCTAGAGGTATCGCGCTGCGGCGGCTGCCTCGAACTCGGCCGCGTCATGGGCGCATAGCACGTCGACGTCGCCTCATCGTTCGATCGACAGGCGCCGCACCCGCGCCTGGTTCTCGAGACGGAGCCGACGATCGACTTCCATCATGACCTGGTGGCCGCGCAGCCCAGGCGTGCAGCGGCGTCTGCGCGAGCGAAC
>Ga0213875_10000656_pt1 | contig 27417 bp, 20 predicted proteins | sample BarmaccomBMRX_R8_FD_160105 | JGI IMG/M metagenome (GOLD analysis project Ga0213875, IMG submission 160105) | Root-associated microbial communities from Barbacenia macrantha in rupestrian grasslands, the National Park of Serra do Cipo, Brazil - RX_R8 | ecosystem: Host-associated > Plants > Roots... | reverse complement strand
GGTGGGCGGGCCAGCCTCCCCGGACAGTGTGGTTCCGTGGCCGTGGGGTCGGCGGGCCGGAGTGCTACCCGCCCGCGTGGTGCGGGCGGGTAGCTTGGCTGATTTCCTCTTTGTCGTCGTTGCCGTCGCTTTGCGAGCGTGGTCCTGGTGGCGGTCGTCGCCTATCGTTGGGGACCTGGTCAGAGCTGTATCGTTGCTTCAACGGTGAGCCGGCGGGCGGGGCGCGTGATCACGGAAGTGTTGGCACGATGCCCTATCCGGCCCGCCGTTTCCGCGATCATGATGACTGCCCCTTTTGTCCGGTTGGCAGGAGGCTGGATGAGGAGCACTGATGCCGTCAGGAACAGGGCGAACAGGGACAATTCGCCGCCGAACTGTCCCCAGAGAAGGGGAAGGCCCGTGTGTACATGCCCCGCCACATGGTGGAGCCGCCGGCGCAGGAACTTCGGAGACTCCTGTGAGCGTTGTCGACAGGACGGGTACTGTGCCTGCGTACGGGGGGTACGGGCGGTCTGCTGGAGGGACAGTAGGACGTGTCACAGATTCGGGTCCCGCGTAAGGGTGTGACGCAGGCTGAACTCGCCGGGGTGCTCAGCCGCCGGCTCGGCGGAGGCTACCAGGTCGAGCCCGATGGGAACGGCCGGGTCGTGGTCAGGCGGAGCACCCTGAGCGCGGCGAGCGTCAAGATCCGCGACGTCCCAGGGGCGACGGTGTTCCGCGTGCGCGGCGGCGGGGTGCCGATCATCCGGATCGGCACCACCAGGCGGGTAGCCGACGCCCTGCGCCGCTCCCCCGAGTTCCGCAGCGTCTAGAGGACGGGGGCGCGCAGGCGGCGGCGGTCGTCTGGGAGGCGCTCGGTGACGCGGGCCCGGTCCAGGTACTCCAGCAGCGGGATGACCACGCGCCGCGTCGTGTCGAGCGCCTGTCTCGCCTCGGCGGTCGTGAACGGCTGCGGGAGCCCGCCCAGCACCCTGGCGGCTTCGGCGTCGGCGCCGGGGGCGAGCACGATCTGGTCGCTGACGCGCAGCAGCAGGCCGTTGCGCGCGGCCGCGGCGACCGCCTTGACGTCCAGGCCGAGCTCGCGGAGCCGGCCCGCTTCCGGCGCGCGGAAGGGTGTCTTCGCCAGGTCGGCGCGGACCGCCTGGATCGCCTCGGCGATCCGTGGCGGAAGGGGCGGAAGGGACGAAAGGGGCGGCCCCGGGTCGCGACCGCGCGCGTCCCGCGGCCCGGTGTCTCCGGACGCGGTGCTTCCGGACGCGGCGCTTCCCGGCCCGGCGTTTCCGGACCCGGTGTTTCCCGGCCCGGCGTTTCCGCCCGTCGGCTGGCCGGGCTCCGGGACCGGCGCGAGGCGCAGGTATCCCTTGTCGTTCACGAGGCGCCCGCCGTCGCCAGGGCCGCGCGCGAGCGCGGCCACGAGATCACGGCTGGGAAGGCCGAGCGCGGAGCGCGCGGTCTCCACCGGCATGCCGGGGGCCAGCGGCTCGCGCGCGGTGAAACCGGCGACCGCCTTGATGAGCTCCTTGCGCAATCGCGCCCAGCGCGCCGGGTCGGCGAGCCAGTCCCCCGCGACCGGCGCGGGCAGGTCCGCCAGGCCCATCGCCCCGAGCCGGCCGGCGGTCAGCAGGCCATGCCTGCGGATCAGGTCGGCGGCCGCCGGGACCGCGGGCCACCCGGCGAGCTCGCGCGCCGCCGTGGCCGCGGCACCCCGCCGGCCGAGCGGCGGCGGCGCCACGTCCAGCACGGTCGCGCCGATGATCGCGGGCGCGGAGTCATCAAGCTGACTTGCCGACCTATCGGCTCCGGGGTCGCGCAGCAGCACCCGGTCGCCCACGTGCAGCGGCAGCGGGTCACGCAGCGTGAGCCGCGCGAACACCGGGCCGGCGATCGCGCGGTCCGCGAGGGCCCACGGCCCTCCGGCCGCGCGATGATACGGCGAGAACCGCAGCGGGCCATCGGGGGGTTCCGGGGGGTCGTCCCCCCGGGCCAGCACCGCGCCGAGGACGCGGACGCGGACGGGGGTCCGGGCGGAGCCTATGTGCAGCGCGAGCTCGCGCGGCAGCCGCGGCTGCGAAACGCCGCCTCCGGCGACGCCGCCGACGGCTGCGGGGCGCCCTGCGGTCATCTCGAGGCGCACGTCGGTCTCGCCGGTCAGCGTCCAGCGGCCGGCCTCGATCAGCGCCATGCCGCGCTCGGGTACGTCAGGCGGCACGCCGCGCAGGTTGAGCGCCACCCGCGCGACGCCGCGAACCGTGGCCGCGGGCTCGCGCAGCGACTCGATCCCGCGCACCCGCACCGGCAGCATCGACGGGGTCAGCAGCAGTTCCTGGCCCGTTCTCAGCGTCCCCCCGGGCAGCGTCCCGGTGACCACGGTGCCGGCGCCCCTGATCGTGAACGACCGGTCCACCCAGAGCCGCACGGCCGCGTCCGGGCTGGGCGCGGGAAGCCCGGCCGCGAGCCTGGCCAGCGCGTCCCGCAGCGAGTCCAGGCCCGCGCCGGTCATCGCGCTGACCGCGACCGCCTCCACCCGGCCCAGGCTGGTCGCCCCGAGTTCGGCCGACGCCCGGCGCAGCACCGGCCCGGGATCGGCGAGATCGGCCCTGGTCACGGCCAGCACCCCGTGCCGCACGCCCAGGGCGTCGATGGCGGCGAGATGCTCGGCGGACTGCGGCATCCAGCCGCCGTCGGCCGCCACGGTGAACAGGACCGCCGGCACCGGCCCGACGCCGGCCAGCATGTTCGGCACGAACCGCTCGTGACCCGGCACGTCGACGAACGCCAGCGGCTCCCCGCCGGGCAGCGTCATCCAGGCGAAGCCGAGGTCGATCGTCATGCCCCTGCGCCGCTCCTCGGCCCACCGGTCAGGCTCCATCCCGGTGAGCGCGCGGACCAGCGTGGACTTTCCGTGGTCCACGTGCCCCGCGGTCGCTATGACATGCATGTGACGCCGCCTACCCCTGTGACTGACGGGACTGAGGGGCTGGAAGGGGCGAAGAAGGCTTACGGGAGGGTTCTGGCGGCGCTGGGGGCCCGGGCGCCGACACCGCGGCGAGGATCGCCCGGACGAGCACGTCGTCGTCCTCCGGCAGCACGGAACGCAGGTCGAGCAGCAACCTCCCCCCGTCCACGCGGCCGACGACGGCGGCCACCTCACCGCGGCGCACCCGCTCACCGGCGCGCAGCACGGGGGCGAGCGACTCCGGAAGGCTCACCGCCGCGCTCGGCAGCGGCACCCCGGGCGCGCCGCCACCGCCGACCGCGCCCTCGGCGGCCACCACCGACGCGTCGACGGCATTGCCGTTGAGGAGTGCCGCCATTCGTTCGGCACGCTGAAAAAGGGAAGCGGGGTCGGCGGCCAGCGCGCGGGCGACCGGGGACGCCGGTCCGGCGAGGGTCGCCTCCAGCGCCGCCAGGGTCAGCTTGTCCACCCGCAGCGCCCGCGCGAGCGGATGCCGCAGCAGCCGGCGTACCAGCTCCGCCTCGCCGAGCAGCAGGCCCGCCTGCGGCCCCCCGAGCAGCTTGTCGCCGCTCGCGGTCACCAGCGCGGCGCCGGCGCGCAGCGCGGAGGTGGCGTCCGGCTCGTCCGGCAGCAAAGGATGCGGCCGCAGCAGCCCGGAGCCGATGTCGAACACCACGGGGACGCCCAGCCCGGCGAGTTCCGCGACGCCGGCGGACGCGGTGAAGCCCTCGATGCGGAAGTTCGACGGGTGCACCTTGAGGATGAACGCGGTCCGCTCCCCCACCGCGGCCTCGTAGTCGGCGACGCCCGTCCGGTTCGTGGTCCCGACCTCGCGCAGGACCGCCCCGGTCGAGGCCAGCAGCTCGGGCAGCCGGAAGCGGTCCCCGATCTCGATCATCTCGCCGCGGCTGATCACGATCTCGCGGCTGCCCGTCCCGGCGGCGAGCGCGGTCGCGGCCAGCACCAGCGCCGCCGCGTTGTTGTTCACCACGCCCACGGCGCCGGCCGCCGGGACCGCGGCGGCGAGCGCGGCGAGGGCGCCGCGGCCCCGCATGCCCCGGGTCCCGGACCCGAGCTCGAATTCCACGTCACAGCTTCCGGCGGCCGCCGTCACGGCCTCGACCGCGGCTTCGGACAGCGGGGCACGGCCGAGGTTGGTATGCAGCAGCACCCCGGTGGCGTTGATCACCGGCGTCAGCGTGCTGGCGCGCGGCGGGAGCCCGGCCACGGCGGCGTCCGCCACGCTCTCCGGGCCGATCGCGCCGTCCCGCGCCCGCTGCTGCGCCCGCGCCACGGCGGCCTTCACCAGCGGGCGGCCCAGCCGGCGCTCGGCCTCGGCCAGCCTTGGATCCGAAAGCAGCAGGTCGGTGCGCGGAATGAGGCGCCGGGCGGGGCTGGCGGCGAAATCATTCACGCTGGTGACCATACCCGCGCCGCGGTGAACAAGCGCCAGGGGGCCAATGCCGGATGGCAAAGAGCGAAACTGCCGCGCATGTAAGGGAAATCCGGGGGTACGGGGTAGGAAAATCCGCCCTCTACAGACCAGGAAGTGATCACGATGACCACCGGATCGCTGCGGATCTCGCGCAGTCGCGGCGCTCTCAGCGGGATAATTCTCGTCCTGCTGGGCATCTGGGGTGGGCTGATCGCCTTCGTCGGCCCATATTTCCATTACGCATATACGCCCGACAAGGCGTGGACCTACAACACCGGCCGGCTGTGGCTGGAAATCCTGCCAGCCGTCGGCGCCTTCGTCGGCGGTCTGATCCTCGTCGTCAGCAAGCACCGAGTGGGCGCCATGTTCGGCGCGTGGCTCGCGGCGCTCAGCGGGGCCTGGTTCGCCGTGGGCCCGGTGCTGTCACCGCTGTGGAACAACGGCGTGACCGCGACAGGCGCGCCCGTCGGCAGCACCACGCTGATTCGCACCGTCGAGCAGATCGGGTTCTTCACCGGTCTCGGCGTTGTCATCGTGTTCGTCGCCGCCGCGGCGCTCGGCAGGCTCACGGCCGTGAGGCCGGCGCAGGTGACGGTCGTGCCGGAGCCGGAGCCGGTGCCCGAGACCACGCGAGCCTCCGCGGTCCCCGAGGAGACCACCCCAGCCTCCACCGTCCCGGAGGAGACCACGCCCACCTCGACGATCGCGACCGCGGACACGCGCCGGAACTCATAGCGCGGTTCTCGTATCGCGGTTCTCGTATCGCGGTTAGAGGCCGCGATAGGCCGCCCACCCCGCAGGCGGCAAAGTGGCCGGGCTCCAGCTCAAAGGAGCCCGGCCACAGGCATGCTCCGGCAGCCGGCATGGCGGCGCTCATGATAGTTTGACTACGCTTAGTCACCGAATCTCCGGGCGGGTTCGCGCGTATCCTGACCCCGGGAGATCACCACACTCGGTGGCGTGTTAATAACCGGTTATGCGTGGCCTGACTTGATTGTACGGAGCGCCCCTATGCCTGCTAATCTCCGCCCGTGAGCGGGAACCGCGGTACCCCCAGCGAGGTAGTCGGTGCACCCTTCCCCCGGGGCGGTCAGGACACAGCCGCGCGGATCAAACCCCCGCACGAGGGCAGGACCAGGTCCGCGCGGCTGCGCGGCTACTGGCTCACTCCCCCGGGCCTGGCGATACTCGCGGCGACCGCGCTGGCGCTGATCCTGCGGCTCTGGATGATCACCAGGAACGGCTACTTCAACGGCATCACCGAATACGACGACGGCGTCTACCTGGGAGGCTCTGTCAGGCTTCTGCAGGGCGCCCTGCCGTATCACGACTTCGCTTTCGTGCAGCCGCCGGGAATCCTGCTGCTGATGGCGCCGGTGGCCCTGCTGACGAAGGCCACGACCACCGCGGCCGCCATGACGGTGGCGCGGATCCTCACCGTGCTCGCCAGCACCGCGTGCATCCCGCTCGCCGGAAACCTGGTGCGCTACCGCGGCGTTCTCGTGACGGTCGTCACCTGCGGCATCCTCGCGATCTACCCGGACGATGTGGCGACCGCGCACACCGTGCTGCTCGAGCCGTGGATGAACCTGCTCTGCCTGCTCGCGGCCAACGCGGCCTTCTACCGGGGCAGGCTCGCGCGGCCCGGCAGGCTGGCCTGGGCGGGCGTGGCCCTCGGGTTCGCGGCCGCGGTGAAGTTCTGGGCGGCGGTGCCCGCGGGGGTCCTGCTCGTCCTGATCCTGCTCGCGCGCGACCAGAGCGGTGCCCGCCCGGTTCGTGCCCGGCGCACGAAGTTCTACCTGGCCGGCCTGGCCGCGGGGCTCATCATCCCGGTGGCGCCGTTCGCGCTGACCGCGCCGGGCGCGTTCGTCCGCAGCACGCTGCTCGACCAGGCGACACGGGCGGGGTCCTACGTCCCGGTCTCGCTGCGGCTGGCGCACCTGACCGGCCTGATCGACTTCCTCAACCGGCAGGGCCGGTTCTCGCTGCACGCCGGCATCCACTCGCTGTTCGCCGGCGGCGGCGCCGCCACCACGGGGATCGCCAGCGCGGGATGGCTGCCGTTCGGCTTCGCGGCGGTGCTGGTCGTCGTGATCGCGGTCGGGTACACCTGGGACCCGAACCGGCCGTCCCAGCTCGAGTGGTTCGCGCTCGCGACGGCGGCGCTCGCCTCACTCGCCATCCTCGGCTATTCGGCGTTCTTCTACCACTACCCGGCGTTCCCCGGGCCATGGATCGCCCTGACCGCGGGCGGTGCGGTCCGCAGCCTCGGCGGCCGGCCGGAGGTGCGGAAGGCCATGATAGGTTGCGCCGCCGTGCTGATCGTCGCGGTGGCCGCGCTCCAGATGAACGAGGTCGCCGACCTCGGCGCGCCGCACGCCTACGCGGACGCGGCGGTGATACCGCAGGGCGCGTGCGTCGTCACCGACGAGATCTCGATGGTGATCTCGGCTAACCGGTTCACCGCCGCGCATCCCGGCTGCCCGGACATCATCGACTCCCTCGCCACGACGCTCGTGCTCAGCAACGGGGTGTCCGTGCAGGGCGGCGCGCAGAACATGTCCAGCGTGGTGGCCGCGTGGCGGGCCCTCCTCGGCAAGGCGCAGTATGTCTGGCTGTCGTCGAGCAACGCGCGCCGGATCCCGTGGACTCCCGGGCTCAAGCTCTGGTTCGCCGACAACTTCACTCGGGTCCTCACCACCGGCCCCAGCGCCGGTGACCTGTACCAGCGCGTGACCGGCCCGGTGCCTAATCCTTCGGGGGGGTAACCCCCCGGACCCGGGCGGCGGTCACCAGGACGATCGCGAAGAGGGCGGCGCCGGCCAGGAGGTAGAGGTTTCCGGCGATCAGCTGGAGGCCGTGCCAGTGGTACTCCAGGTACCGCGGGTTGTCGCCGTGCCCGAAGGAAGTCGCCGGCGCGTACCCGATGAGGCCGCCCTGCAGCAGCCCGGCGCGCCGCGACCAGAAATGCGGCCACGCCGCGTAGAGGACCGCGACTGCGGCCGCCACCGCCAGCCATCCGGCGCGCGCCCGGGCGCCGCGGCCCGCCCGCACGGCCGCATCCGCCAGCACCGCCAGCCCGGGGGCGATCCACACCCAGTGGTGGTCCCAGCTGATCGGGGAGATGAGCAGCGCGGTCAGCGCGCACGCCATCAGGCCCGCGAACGTCCGCCCGGCGCGGTGCAGCAGGACCGCTGCCGCCAGGCCGAGGACCCCTACCACGATCGCGGCGGCCCACCAGAGCGCCTGCCCGGTCCCGACGGTACCGGCGAGCCTGGTCAGAATGCCGCGCAGCGACTGGTTGGCCTGGTCGCCGACGAACCCGGTCCGTCCCGCCTGCAGGAAGGAGCCGTGCAGCCACCACTGCGCCGACGCATGCGGCAGCACGGCGAACCCGGTGACCACCGTCGCCACGAAGGCCCCCGCGGCCACCGCAGCCTGCCGGAACCTGCGGGTGAGCACCAGGTAGGCGATGAAGATCAGCGGAACCAGCTTGATCCCGGCCGCGATGCCGGTTGCCGCGCCCTTCCACCAGCGCCGGTCCGGCTGGCACAGATCCCAGACGATGAGCCCCATCAGCATGAGCTCGATCTGGCCGAGGAACAGCGTGCGCTGCACCGGCTCCAGCCAGAGCGCGATGCCGGCGACCAGCAGCGTCGCCCCCATCCGTGCCGTGCCGCGCCAGCCGAGCTCGCGGAACGCGATCCAGACCGTTGCGACCAGCGCGAAGACGGACACCGCAGCCGCCACGCCCATCAGCGTATGGAACGGCACCCCGCTGATCGCGGCGAAGACGAGCGCCGCGAACGGGGTGTAGGTGAACTGGATGCCCGGCTCACCCGGCAGGTGCCAGGTATAGAGAGCCGCCGCGTTGTTCCTGGCCAGCACCCCGCCCATCCGGTAGACGGACAGGTCGAACCCCTTGAGCATCGCGGCCCAGGGGTGCGTGGCCACCGCGGCGAGGTACAGCGCGGCGGCCGCCGCGGCCACCACCAGCCCGGCGGTCAGCAGGGCGCGCTGGTCGCGCCCGGCGGCGCCGCTGGCCGGGCGCCGGCTGACCAGGCCCGTGTCTGTGCTCATCGCTGGCATCTCCTCGATCCCGCCCGGCGCTTTCCTACCCGCAGCCGGCGTCTGGCTGTGCCTGTCGGCAGCATAGTGGGCGACCGGGCATAGCGCCGGGCCGCCGGCGCGTTGAAGGCAGATATGAGCGACTACCTCGAGATCGAGCGGAAGTTTGACGTCGATCCGGGGTTCGGGCTCCCCGACCTCGGCAGCGTGCCCGGCATCGCCGACGCGGCCCGGCCGGAGCGCTACCACCTGGTCGCGACGTACTTCGACACGCCGGACCAGCGGCTCGCCGCACACAAGATCACGCTGCGCCGGCGCACCGGCGGGTCCGACGAGGGCTGGCACCTGAAGCTCCCGGCCAGCCAGGCCGGCCGGGACGCGCGGCAGGAGGTGCGCGCGCCGCTCGCCGACGGCTCCGCCGACGGCACCCGGATCCCGGCGTCCCTCGCCGCGCGGGTGGCCGGCATCACCGCCGGCGCACCGGTGGTGCCCATCGCCGTTCTTGTTACGGAACGGACGGTGCATACTCTCACGGGCACGTCGGGCGAGGTCGCGGCGGAGGTCGCGGACGACGTGGTGACCGGTGAGCGGACCGCCGCGGCCGACGGCGGGGATCCCCTCAGCTGGCGGGAGATCGAGGTCGAGCTCGGCCCGGCGGGCACGCCGGCGCTGCTCGACGCCACCGCGAAACTGCTCCGCGCGGCCGGCGCCCGCCCCTCGCGCTCGCCCTCCAAGCTCGCCCGGGTGCTGGGTTAGGGCGCCCACGTCACGATCGCCGCCGCAGCGCCCGTCTCACCGCGGAATTCAGAGAAAACCCATAATCCGGGCACAGGTCACGCCGTTGTTGGCGTGATTAAGAATGGATGTGTACGTGGGGGGCAGAGCCCGGAGATACACGTCACAGAGAAACTTCGATGAATGAGCATGGAGATGCCTGACAACTCTTCGAACGGTGCGACCCAGGTTCAGGTGCGTGGCGCGGGCACGCAGCACCAGGACGGCTCCCCGGTTCGCGTGCTGGTTGTCGACGACGAGCCGAGCCTGGCAGAACTGCTCGCGAGCGTGCTCCGTTACGAGGGCTGGAGCGTCCGCACGGCCGGCAACGGCGCCGACGCGGTCCGCGGCGGCCGGGAGTTCCGGCCCGACGCGGTGGTGCTCGACATCATGCTGCCTGACTTCGACGGGATCGAGGTCATGCGCAGGCTGCGCGCGGAGATACCCGAGGTCTGCGTCCTCTTCCTGACCGCGAGAGACGCGGTGGAGGACCGGGTGGCCGGGCTCACCGCGGGCGGCGACGACTACGTGACCAAGCCGTTCAGCCTGGAGGAGGTCCTCGCGCGGCTGCGCGGCCTGCTCCGCCGCGCCAACCTGGCCAGGGCGAACAGCGAGGGTTCGCTCAGCGTGGCGGACCTGACCATGGACGAGGACGCGCGCGAGGTGCGCCGCGGCGGTGAGCTGATCGACCTGACCGCCACCGAGTTCGAGCTGCTCAGGTTCCTGATGCGGAACCCGCGCCGGGTGCTGTCCAAGGCGCAGATTCTGGACCGGGTGTGGAACTACGACTTCGGCGGCCAGGCGCACGTCGTCGAGCTGTACATCAGCTACCTGCGCAAGAAGATCGACGCCGGCCGGGATCCGCTGATCCACACGGTCCGCGGCGTCGGGTACGTGCTCAAGCCGGCCGGCTGATATCACCGGCCCGGACGCAAGAGGCGGCGAAGTGACGTGTGAACTGTTTCGCCGTGTGACGGAGCGGCGGTGACACGGTGACACCGGCAAGGCGGTGGCGCTGGCCGACCGTGCGCACGCTGCGGGGCAGGCTTATCGCCGGTTTGGCGTTGCTGCTCTTCGCCGCGTGTGCGGTGGTGGGCGCGGTCACCTACATCGCCGTGCAGCGCTCGCTGTCCAGCGAGCTCGACGCGCAGCTGCTGACCGCGAGCGCGGCGTGGAGTGGCTGCGGGGCGCATGTCGACGGCAGCGACCATGACGCCGACAACCGGGGCGCCCCCGGCGGGGGCGACTCGATGAACTGCTACGGCCTCGGCCCGGGTACCTTCACGGCATACATTCGGGACGGCCGCCGGGACGCAGGCATCGTCGGCAGGAACTGCCGGCTGTCCAGGGCCGACTGGAAGGCGCTGCAGCGGCTCCCCGCCACCCCGCCGCCGCAGCCTGGGAGTCGTCCGCAGAGGATCACCACGGAGGACCTGCAATCGGCGGGTGGGCAGTACCGGCTGACCGCGATGCGCGCGCCGGACAAGGACTTCTACGTCACCGGGTTGTCCACCTCACCCATGAACGACACGCTACGTGACGTTGCGCTGACGGAGCTCGCCGTCTTCGGCGCCGTCGTGGTCCTCGCCGGAGTGCTCGGCACTGGGTGGGTGCGGCTTTCGCTGCGTCCGCTGCGCCGGGTGGCGGCGACCGCGTCCGCGGTGGCTGAACTGCCGCTGGAATCCGGCGAGGTCGAACTCCCGTGCGGTGTGCCGGACACCGACCAGGGTACCGAGACCGGCCAGGTCGGGGCGGCGTTCAACCGGATGCTCGGGCACGTGCAGGCCGCGCTGGGGCGCCGGGAGGCGAGCGAGGCGCGGCTGCGCCGGTTCGCGGCGGACGCCAGCCATGAGCTTCGCACCCCGCTGGCCGCGATCCGCGGCTACGCGGAGCTGGCGCTGCGGCATCCCGGGCCGGTGCCGGACGCGGTCGCCCACGCGCTGAGCCGCGTCCAGTCGGAGTCGGCCCGGATGAGCGTGCTGGTCGACGACCTGTTGCTGCTGGCCAGGCTCGACGCCGGGCGGCCGCTGAGCAGCGAGCCGGTGGACCTGTCCCGGATGGCCATCGACGCGATCAGCGACGCGCAGGTGGCGAGGACCGATCACCGCTGGCAGCTGGAGCTTCCGGACGACCCCGTGGAGGTCCTCGGCGACGAGCACCGGCTGCATCAGGTGCTTGTGAACCTGCTGTCCAACGCCGGGAGGCACACGCCGGAGGGCACGACGGTCACCGTGAAGATCGCGGCCGGCGACCCGCACGATCACGCCGAGGCCGTCGGCTCGGTGCGCCGCGGCGCGCTGCCGCCGCCGCCCCGGGCCGAGCTGAGCGTGACCGACGACGGGCCTGGCATACCGCCCGGCCTGCTACCCGACCTGTTCGAGCGGTTCACCCGCGCCGACACGTCCAGGTCGCGCGCCGGCGACGCCTCGTCCGCCGGACTCGGCCTGGCGATCGTCGACGCGGTGGTCGCCGCGCACAAGGGCGCGGTCACCGTGAGCAGCCATCCCGGCATGACGCGCTTCACGATCGCGCTGACGGCCCTGGGCGGAGCCGCGGACGCCGACCAGGGCGAGAACAGCGCCCGTCCCCGTCCCTCCCGCCGTACCCTGCACCGGTCCTTACCGCCCCGGACCCAATGGCGCCCCGGGAGCGTTCCAGGACCCCCATGGCGCCCCGGGAGCGTTCCGGGGCGGTGGCCGCCAGCTCGTCGGCCGCTCCCGTATCATCACGCCACCGCAGAACCACTAGCCACGCCGTTAGCTGACCACACCGGCCCCGCTAGTCGCTGTAGCACCACGCCTCATGATCGCGGAAGTCCAGGTGCCGCCCACGGCCCGCCGTTTCCGCGATCATGAAGGCTGTCCGTTTTGTACGGTTCGCAAGGTGGCGCGCTGGGTGCGCTGTCGCGGGCCAGCCATCCGGGCGCCCTGGCGTACCGTGCGTCAGTCCGGGAACCTCTCCGCGGCCTCGGCCGACTCCGGGGCCTGGGGTGATTGCGCCGAAGCCGTCGTGCCGGCCGACTGCGCCCGCGCCTCCGCCGGCGCGGCGACGATGCCCGGGGCGCCCGCTCCCGCCGCGGCGCGGGGGAACAGCGGGCCGGGGCGCAGCAGCGCACCGCAGATGACGGCCCCGGCGGCGAAGATGCCCGCTGACCACCAGAAGGCCGTGACGTAGCCATGGACCAGCGAGAGCTGAACCAGCTGCGGGGTGGGATGGCCACGCACCAGGGTGCGCGGGGATGCGTTCGCGGCCAGGTAGTGCGCGGTGGCGCTGGCGGCGATCGTGTTGAGCAGGGCGGTGCCGATCGAGCCGCCGAGCTGCTGCCCGGTGTTCACGCTTGCCGAGGCCACGCCGGCGTCGGAGGGCGCGACCCCGTACGTTCCGGTGTTGATCGCGGCCGAGAACAGGAGGCCGAACCCGAGGCCAGCGACCAGGAGCGGCGGCAGGATATCGGCGGCGTAGCTCGAGTTCGGCCCGATGTTCGTCAGCCAGACCATGCCCCCCGCGGCGAGCAGCAGGCCTAGCGGGATGATCGGTTTGGGCCCCAGCCGCGGCAGCAGCACGATCGTGGACACGTTGGCCGCGACGCCGATGCACGCGGCCATCGGCAGGAAGGCGAAGCCGGTGGTGACCGGTGTGTAGCGCAGGGTCACCTGCAGGTAGTAGGTGAGGAACAAGAAGATGCCGAACATGCCCGCGCCGACGATCAGGATGCTCAGGTACGCGCCGCCGCGGTTGCGGTCGATCACGACCCGCGGCGGCAGCAGCGGGTACGGCGCACGGGCCTGCCAGGCAGCGAAGATGGCCAGCAGCACGACCCCGGCGGCGAGGAAACCCAAGGTCGACGGCGCGCTCCAGCTGTGCGTGGCGGCGTTCGAGAAACCGTAGGTCAGGCAGAACATCCCGCCGGACACGGTGAGCACGCCCGGCACGTCCAGCCGGGCCCCGGCCAGCGCCGGCTGGCGGCGGAGCAGCATCGAGCCGCCGATGAACGCGAACGCGGCGAAGAACAGGTTGACGTACAGGCACCAGCGCCACGACAGGTACTCGGTCAGCACGCCGCCGAGCAGCAGCCCGACCGCGCTGCCGCCGGCCGCGATCGCGCCGAACACGCCGAACGCCTTGCCCCGCTCCTTCGGGTCGCTGAACGTCGTGGTCAGCAGCGACAGCGCGGACGGCGCCAGCACGGCGGCGAATGCGCCCTGGGCGGCGCGCGCCGTCACCAGCATCGCGAAGCTGACCGAGGCGCCGCCAACCGCGGAGGCCACCGCGAAGCCCGCCAGCCCGATCAGGAACGTGACCTTGCGGCCGACGAGGTCCGCCACCCTCCCGAAGAACAGCAGCAGGCTGCCGAAGGCCAGCGAGTACGCGGTCACCACCCACTGCCGGTCCACGTTCGAGAAGTGCAGGTCATGCTGTGCCGAGGGCAGCGCGATGTTCATGATCGTGATGTCGAGGACGATCATCAGCTGCGCGGTGCCGATAATGGCAAGGACCAGCCAGCGCCGCCGGTCCTGACTGCCCGTCTCACCGGCAGCCGCTGGCACGCCGCCTGGCACGCTCATCTCGGACATGGGGCCCCGCCGTTCTGGAGAGTTGGTCTCCGCTTTCCGGGTTATCATACTCTAAGCGGAGATGGCATCTCCGTTCCGGGTAGCGTTAGGAACCCATGGCAGCGAGCACCGAGACGCCGGAACAGGCGGATGGCCAGGCGGCCCTGGCCAGGCACGCGCCCCAGCCACCGTGCCCGGCAGCGCGGCCGCGCCTGCGCCGCGACGCGGAGCGGAACCGGCAGCGTATCCTGCGCGCGGCCGCCGAGGTGTTCACCGAGCGCGGGCTCGAGGCGACGCTGGACGACGTGGCACGGCACGCCGGCGTCGGCGTCGGCACCGTGTACCGGCGGTTCCCCGACAAAGTTGCGCTCGTATCGGAACTGTTCCAGGACCGGATCGACGCCATGGTCGCCGAGGCCGAGCGCGCGCACGCCGAGCCAGACCCGTGGACCGGCCTCGTCTCCTACCTGAAGTACGTCGCGGAGACGTTCGCCGGCGACCTCGGTCTCCGGCAGATGATGATGTTCGGCGCCCATGGCGGGACCCGTACCAGGTATGCGCGCGAGCGGATGCGCCCGGCGGTGACCAGGCTTGTCAAGCGCGCTCAGGCGGCCGGCCAGGTCCGGGCGGACCTGCGGGCGACCGACATCCCGTTCATCGCCATCATGCTCACCACCGCGGGCGAGTACGCCGCACAGGTCAGGCCGGACATCTGGCGCCGGTACCTGAACTTGATCATCGACGGGCTGCGCCCGGAACGGGACACCGCCACCCCCCTTCCCGTTGCCGCGCTGACCCCCCAGGAGTTGGAGCAGATGCTCAGTGCTGGCCCGGGGGGAGGTGCTGGCCCGGGCCGCCGGTTTTCGCCGTAGCGGTCGCGGGGCGGGTGGCTTCGTGCATTTGCACGTGCGTTTGCCGAATAGCTTTAGAACGTGCATTTATGCCAACGTTAGCGCCCGCGGCGTCCGGCCGGGGAGGCCGGAACCGCCGTAATCGTGGACCCCCGGGCCCCGCGGCTGGCCCGGCGACTTCTTCCTCCGGTCCGGCACCATATATGCTGGTAGACGGCGGTCCAGGCGTACGTATCAAAATAATGCCTGCATCGTGCAACAAATCAACAGAACTCCTACTAGAATCATTTCGACAGTTAGCCGGCGGAACGGTCCCGCCCACCGTCCCACCGTCTCCCTTCCCCAACAGGAGATCTTCGTACATGAAATCCGGCAACGGCATGCCGGGCGCAAGCCACGACCAGGACTCCGCCGACCGTTACGGCCGCGGGGCCAGCCAGCCAGTCAGGGACATCCAGGAGATCATCGCCAAGCTCGAGGTAGTCACCAGGCGGCTTGCATTCCCGGTTCGCGCGGTGCCGGTACCGCGCGGCAACGCCGATCCGGACGATTCCGAGTCTCCAGGGTCACCGCCTCAGGGCTGACCCTCAGTCTCTTGCCATTTCGCGGAGCAGCCGCGCCGACGCCGCGGGCGTCAGAGCGGACGCGCGGAGGTGGGCGAAGGCACGCGCGTATCGCGTGACATCCTCCTGACCGTCCAGGCAGACCCCGCCGGAAAGAGCGGCGAGGCAGATCACGCCCAGGCTCGGCGCGCCGGCGAACCGGAGGACAGCTAGCGACCCGCTGCCCGCCGCGGCGTGCGCGCCCGCCGCGAACGGCAGCACCTGGACCGTGACCCCTGCGCCGGCGTCTGCCGTCTCGGCGAGGCGCGCCAGCTGCGCGCGCATGACCCCGGGGCCGCCGACGGCCTGGTGCAGCGCTCCCTCCGCGATAACCACGTCGAGCTTCGGCCGGCGCTCACCCAGGATCAGCCGCTGCCTGCTGAGCTTGACCTCGACCGCCTGAGCCCGCTGCTCGTCGTCGGTGAGGCCCGGGTCGGCCTCGGCGGCCGCCCGCGCATAGCCGGGAGTCTGCAGCAGGTCCGGGATCTGCTGCGGGTCGTAACACATGATCTCCGACGCGGCCGCCTCCAGGAGGAGAAAGTCCCGGTACTCCTCGGGGAGGGAGTAGGACTCCCACCAGCCGCGCTGCCTGCCGCGGTGCGCGATGGCCGTCAGGGCGGCCTGTTCCTGCTCCGTCACTCCGTACTCGTCCAGCAGCTCGCGCAGTTCCTTCGCGCGGATGCCCCGCTGGCCCGTCTCGATCCTGCTGATCTTGGAACGGTCGCAGTCGAGAACGCGGGCCGCGTCCTCGAGCCCGTAGCCGAGGTTCTCACGGTACCGGCGCAGCGCGGCACCAAGCATCCGGCGCCTCACGGGGGGTGTTCCGGTCACGCTACGTCCCTCCTCACTCCAGGGCCTCAGAGGCTTACTGGAAGATGAACGTGGTATTCATGAAGCAACGTAGCATTCTATGTAGTCCATAAGCGGACGACACGCCGGCGCCGGATGGGTGAATTCGGTTGCTAGCGCATCCTTTCGACGGCACTGCGGATGCGGCGTTCGGAGACCGGGGCGGGGGTGCCGAGGGTCTGGGCGAAGAGGCTTACCCGCAGTTCCTCGATCATCCAGCGAACCGCACGGACGCCGGCCGAGCCGCGCCGCGCCGGGGGCAGCGCCGCGACCGCGCGCTCGTACTCTTCGGTCACCCGCCTGACGATCGCCATGTTCTCCGCGTCCCTGCCCGGGCTGTCCGGCAGCTTGTCGAGCCGCCGCTCGATGCCCCCCAGGTAACGCTGGAGGTGCGGCAGCCGGGCGCCCCCGGCCGCCGTGAGGAACCCGCGGTGGACGAGGCCGCCGAGCTGGGCGCGGATGTCCTCCGCTGCCGGCTGCAGCAGCTGGCTGTGCATGGCGCTGAGGCGGGTTTCGATGGAGTGAGCTGAACGGAGGATGGTTTCCGCCCTCGCCACGACCTCCGCCGTCTCGGCGTGCAGTCCCGCCCGCACCGTGTCCCGCAGCTTCCCGAAGCCTTCGCGGTCCCAGGCGGGCCCTCCGGCGCCGGAGATGAGCGCGTCGGCGGCGCAGTTCACGCAGTCCTCGAACATCGCGGAGACCGAACCGTGCGGGTTGTGGCTGAGCGTGAGCTTCGCGGACACCGGCAGCGTCCCGGCGATCTCCTTCACCGGCGACCGCACGCCGAGCAGGATCAGCCGCCGCGTTCCGGCCCACATCGCCGCGCGGGCCGCGGACTCGGTCTCGAACAGCCGGATGTCCACGGCGTCCCCCGCGTCGTACAGCGCCGGGTACGCCTTGACCTCCCCCTGCTCGAACACCCGCGGCAGCGACCCGAATTCCCAGGTGGTCAGGCCGGTGCGGGTGATCGCTCCGGCGGCGGCCGACAGCGTGGCCCGCAGCCGGGGGCGGAGCTGGCGCTGCAGCGCCGTCAGGTCCTTGCCGGTGGCGAGGACACGCCCGCCGTCGGTCACCCGGAACGTGATGCGCAGGTGCGGCGGCAGCCGGCCGGGGTCCCAGGCGCCGTGCGGGATGTCGACGCCGCGCAGCGCCCTCAGCTCGCGCGCGAGCACGTCCCGGATGTCCCCCGCCGGGTGATCCCCGTCCCCGGCGGCCAGCCGGGCCAGCACCTCCCGTGCCACGTCCGGCGCGGGTACCAGGTCACGGCGCAGCGCCTTCGGCAGCGACCGGATCAGCTCGGTGACCAGCTCCTCACGGAGCCCGGGTACCTGCCAGGAGAACTCGTCGGCGCTGGCCTGATTCAGCGTCTTCAGCGGGAGATCGATCGTCACGCCGTCGGTCTCGGCGCCGGGTTCGAACTGGTACGACAGCGGCAGCACGGTCTCGCCCGCGCCCGCGGACGCCGACGTCCACACGTCCGGGTACTCGTCGGCGTCGAGACCCGCCGCCCGCTCGCTGAGCAGCTCCTCCGCCGACAGGGTCAGCAGGCTTGGCGCCTGGTTGCGGGCCTTCTTCCACCAGGCGTCGAAGTGGCGTGCCGACACGACGCCGGACGGAATCCGGGCGTCGTAGAACGCGAACAGGGCGTCCTCGCCGGCCACCAGGCCGCGGCGCCGGAGCCTGCGCTCCAGTTCCCCGGCCTCGGCCAGCCGCTGCTGGTTCTCGCGCAGGAAACGGTGCCGGGCGTCCCAGTCCCCCTCGACGAGGGCGTGCCTGATGAACAGCTCACGTGAGCCCGCCGGGTCGATCCGCGAGTAGGTCACCTTCCGGTCGGCGACGATCGGTATGCCGTAGAGCGTCACCTTCTCGGTGGCCATGACCGCGCCCTGTTTCCGCTCCCATCGCGGCTCGCTGTAGGAGCGCCTCACCAGGTGCTGGGCGAGCGGCTCTATCCATTCCGGGTCGATGGTCGCCACAAGCCGCCCCCACAGCCGGGACGTCTCGACGAGTTCCGCCGCGACCACCCAGTCCGGTGGCTTCCTGGCGAGCGCCGAGCCCGGGAAGATCGCGAACCGGGCGTTGCGGGCGCCCAGGTACTCGGTCAGCGGCCGGCGCCCGCCGGCGCCGGCCGCCCTGGATCCGTTCCCCCTGGCCCGGTCCGCCACCAGCTTCATTCCCACCTGCGAAAGGAGACCGGCGAGCAGTGAAACGTGAACCCGCTCCCGTTCGGTAGATGACGAAGTGACAGCAACCCCGAGATCGCCGGCCAGGCTTTGCAGCTGGCCGTGCAGATCCTGCCACTCCCGCACCCGCAGGTAGCTGAGGAACTCAGCGCGGCACATCCGGCGGAAGGCCGAGCCGGACAGCTCGCGCTGCCGGGTGGTCAGGTACTCCCACAGGTTCAGGAAGGCGGCGAAGTCCGAATCCGGCTCGGCGAACCGGCGATGAGCCTGGTCGGCCGCCTGCTGGGCGTCGGCCGGGCGTTCCCGCGGGTCCTGGATGGACAGCGCGGACGCGATGATCAGTACCTCGCGTGCGCAGCCGTTCCGGTCGGCCTCCAGGATCATCCGGCCGATCCGCGGGTCCACCGGGAGCCGGGCCAGCTTCCTCCCGAGGCCGGTGAGCCTGCCGCTGGCGAACGCGTTCAGCTCTTCGAGCAGCCGGACGCCGTCCGCGATGCTGCGGGCGTCGGGCGGGTCGATGAACGGGAACGCGCGCACGTCACCGAGCCCCGCGGCCGCCATCTGCAGGATCACCGACGCCAGGTTGGTGCGGAGGATCTCCGGATCGGTGAACGCCGGGCGGGAGGCGAAGTCGTCCTCCGAGTACAGCCGGATGCAGATGCCGTCGGCGGTGCGTCCGCAGCGGCCCTTGCGCTGGTTTGCCGACGCCTGCGAGATCCGCTCGATGGGAAGCCGCTGCACCTTGGTGCGCAGGCTGTACCGCGAGATCCGGGCGGTGCCCGGGTCGATGACGTAGCGGATGCCCGGGACGGTGAGCGAGGTTTCCGCCACGTTCGTCGCGAGCACCACCCGGCGGCCCCGGGACCCCGGCCTGGTCTCGAAGACCCGGTGCTGCTCGGCGGCGGACAGCCGGGAGTAGAGGGGCAGCACGTCGAGGCCGGGGCGCCCCTTCAGCGTGTCGGCCGTGTCGCGGATCTCGCGCTCGCCGCTGAGGAAGACGAGGATGTCGCCGGGGCCCGCCGCGGACAGCTCGTCGATGGCGTCGCCGATCGCCTGTGCCTGGTCCCGCTCCTCCCCCTCCCCCGGTGTGTCCGGGCCGGCGAGCGGCCGGTACCGCACCTCGACCGGATAGGTGCGCCCTGAGACCTCGATGACGGGTACGTCCGCGGCATCCGCTCCGAAGTGTTCCGCGAACCGCGCGGGGTCGATGGTGGCGGAGGTGATGATGACCTTCAGGTCGGGGCGGCGCGGGAGCAGCTGCTTGAGGTAGCCGAGGATGAAGTCGATGTTCAGGCTGCGCTCGTGCGCCTCGTCGATGATCAGAGTGTCGTAGCGAAGCAGGTCGCGGTCGCCGGCGATCTCGGCCAGCAGGATGCCGTCGGTCATCAGCTTCACCAGCGTGCGGTCGGTGGCCTTGTCGGTGAACCTGACCTTGTAGCCGGCGACCGAGCCGAGGTCCGTGCCGAGCTCTTCGGCGATCCGCTCGGCGACGGTCCGGGCGGCGATCCGCCGGGGCTGGGTGTGCCCGATCTGACCGCGGATTCCCCGGCCCAGCTCGAGGCAGATCTTGGGGATCTGGGTGGTCTTACCGGAGCCGGTTTCGCCGGCGATGATCACCACCTGGTGGTCCCGGATGGCGGCGAGGATCTCGTCCTTGCGCTGGCTGACCGGGAGGGCGTCCGGGTACGTGACCACCGGCGCCGAGGCGCGCCGCTGTCGTTCGCGCTCCGCCGCCCGCTCGACATCGGCCGCGAGCTGGGCGACGGCCTTCTCCCGCGCCTCCGGCGCGCGCATCGCCGCCGTTCTGGCGGCGCGCCGGCTCAGCCGGTGCTGGTCGATCAGCATCAGCTCAGGCAGGCGTTCCCTCAGCTCGGCGAGCGAGGGCAGCACAGTCGGCGTGTTCATACCGGCGGGAAGAGTAAACGACATGGTCCAGATCGGCTAACGCTTTTCGGGGCCGGAGGCTTCCTCGCCGAGCGCGCGGCTGCGGCGGCCGCTCGCGGTTCGCGTTTGAGGTGATCTGTCACCCTTCTCACTCTCCGAGAAGATACGCTCCGAATGTGATCACTCGCGAGGAGCACGCGCGGCGTACGAGGGAGGCGCTGATCGAGGCCGGCCTCCAGCTTGCCGAGACCAGCTCGCTCGCCGGGATGAGTGTGAACCGGGTGGTTAAAGAGGCTGGTGTCGCCAAGGGCAGCTTCTTCTATCACTTCGGTGACCGGGCCAGCTACCTGCTGGCCCTGCACCGGGGATTCCATGACGGCGTGCTGGCGGAAGTGCGGCGGGCGATCGAGGGCCTGCCGCCCGGCGCCGGCCGGCTGTGGAGCGGCGCCAACGGCTACCTTGACGCATGCCTGCGCCGGCGGGGCGTACGCGCGCTCCTGCTCGAGGCCAGGGCGCAGCCGGCGGTGGCGACCGAGATCCGGGTGCGCAACGACCAGATCGCGCACCTGTGCGAGCCGGATTTTCACGTCATGGGACGGCGGCGCCCGCTGGAGAGCGCCCGGCTGTGGGTGGGTCTCGTCGCCGAGGCGGCCCTGATCGAGCACGACTCGGGGCACCGCCTGCCGGACCTGCGGGAAGCCGTGCGCGAGTACCTCACCTAGCCCATGCTGACGTGCTCGTGGCCAAGCCGGGGACCGCACGGCGTGCGCGTCGCCCTCGACGGCGAGGCCATCGCCGCCGCCGCTCGCGAGGCCCAGCCCTTCCGGCAGAGCTAAGGTCTTGGCGCGGTCAACGTCCGGCGGGACCGGGCGCGTGTCAGCAATCGGGGGCCACACCATGCCGACCAGAAAGAAGCTGCGATGCGGCGAAATACCGGGGACATCGACGAGCGTTTCGCTGCCTTCGTGCGCGGACACGGCGAGCGTCACCTGCGGGTAGCTGTCCTGCTCACCGGCGACTGGCATGCCGCCGAGGACCTCGTCCAGGCCAGCCTCGTCAAGCTCTACCGGGCATGGCCCCGCCTCGACACCAGCATCGACCCCGACGCCTACCTGCGCCGGATCGTCATCAACACGCACCGCTCGTGGTGGCGCGCCCGGTGGCGAAGGGAAACGCCGGCCGCGGCGCTGCCCGACGACTCCTCCGGTGAGGACATGGCCGACCGGCACGCGCTCGGCGCGCTTGTCAGGCAGGCGCTCACCACGCTGCCCCGCCAGCAGCGGGCCGTGCTGGTACTTCGCTACTGCGAGGATCTGCCGGAAACCGAGGTGGCGAAGCTGCTCGGTTGCTCGGCCGGATCGGTCAAGACCCACGCGTACCGGGGGCTGCGGGCACTCCGCGCGCAGCTCGGCAGCGAGTTGCCCCGTTACACGGTCAACCAAGCACCGGCCCCACAGTGTGACAGGGGATGAACTTAGCGTGAAGGAGCCTTGCATGCACAACATCCAGACCGACATCGACACCGATCTAGAGGAGGAGGCACGCCGGCTGTTCACCGCGGCGGCCGAGAACGTCCCGCCGGCAGCCGACCTGCTGCGCGGCCTGCGGGCCCGGCGTGCCCGGCGTGCCCGGGCGAGGGCCGTGATGTCCACGGCGACGGCGGGTTCGGTGGCGGCCGGCACGTTCTTCGCGCTGACGGCAACCGGGGCACCGTCAGCGCTTGCCCAGGTCGCCAGCGCCGCGTCGCGTACCGCGGCGCAAAGCTATAGCGTCACCGCGGTCACGACCACCGGTGAAACGGGTGTGCGCGGCGTCCAGTGGCGGCCGATCGGCCGGCAGCAAATTTCCGCCCAGTTCGATCCCGCGCGCCGGGTGGGAGAGCAAACGGCATCGGACGGCGTGCAGATACGCTACATCGGCGACTATGAATATATCCGGGAGCCTTCCGCCGTGCACGGCAGGTCATGGCTGAAGACACGCGAGCTGTCGGTGGCGGAACCGCGGACAGAGAGCGGGCAGGCGCTCTTCGACAGCCTGCTGCGGCTGAGCCAGGTGTACCCGCAGAACCTGCTGCGCACGCTCCAGTCAGCCGGCCGGGTTCGGGCCGCCGGCGGCGCGTCCGGTCCTGGCTGGTCCGGCACCCGGTATGAGATCGCCGCCAGCACCCCCCAGTACGTGTTCGAGCTCACGCCCAGCCGGCACCCGCGCGCCAGGATGGTGAAGATCGGCGAGGCTGTGACCACGAGCGGCTCGGTCGACGTCGACCGGCAGGGGAGGGTACGGCGCATCGACGTCACCGTCAGGACACCGCTCCCGTACGGCAGACCGAATGGCGCCATGTCGGCGCGAGGGGCGCTCGTCACCGCGATCCAGATGACGCTCGGCGACTTCGGTGCGCCCGTTTCGGTGGCCGCGCCGCCGCCGAACGAGACCACCACACAGCCCGGGACCGGGATCTCCATGCCGGTGGTCCTCGCCGCTGGTGAGATGAGCGTCGCCGTGCCAGTCACGCCTGTTATCGCGCCGACGCCGGCCGGCGCGCCGAAACCACTCCCGCGCCGGTAAGCCGGAAAAGCGGCGCCCGCGGATCCGCCGGCGGTCTCCTTGGGGGCCGTCGGCGGATCAGCTCATTCCAGGCCGTAGCACTTGCGCGCGGTACCGCCCAGGATCGCGTCGCGCTCGCCGCCGGACAGCGCGGCGAGCACCGCCGACAGCTCCGTCCAGACCTTCCGGTACCCGCCGCCGAGTTCCGCGACCGGCCAGTCGCTGCCGAACAGCAGGCGGTCCGCCCCGAACAGCTCCACGGCGAACTCGACGAACGGCCGGATACCGGCGGCGTCCCAGCCCTCCCCGGGCGGGTACAGGCCGGAGACCTTTGCGTACACGAGCGGGTTGCGCGCCACCTCGGTGATCAGCGAGCGCCACGGTTCCCAGTCCGCTCGTCCGAGCGGCGGGTGCGCCAGGTGATCGAGAACCATTCGCAGCCCGGGATACCGCGCGGACAGCACGGGAACGTGCCGCAGGTGCGCGGGCAGCACGGCCACCACGTCGAACGGCACGCCGCGCCGTTCGAGCAGCGCCAGGCCCTCGCCGGCGCCGGGCCGCAGCACCCAGTCCGGATCCGGCTGATCATGGATCAGCGTGCGGATGCCGGCGAACTTCGGCCTGGCAGCCAGCCGGTCCAGGTGGTCCGCCGCCTCTTCCGGGCGGTCCAGCGGGATCCACGCGACCACGCCGGCGATCTCCTGATGTGCCCGCGCGACGTCGAACATCGCCTCGGTGTCCGCGGCGTCATCATCGGCCTGCACGAGTACCGCGCGGTCGACGCCGGTTCCGGCTGACCGCTCCATGAAGTCCGCGAACGCGAAGGTCCGGTTGAGCGGCTCGTTCTCCGGACGCTGCAGCCACTCGTAGTGATGCCGCCCGGTGTCCCACAGGTGCAGGTGTGCGTCGATGATCATCGGTGTCAGCTCCCCGGCTCCCCGGCTCTCCGGCTCCCCGGCTCGGAGGGTGCGGGCCCTGGAGCCGCTCACGGACACAACCTGCCATAGCGGACCGGCGCGTGTCCATGCTCTGGCGCGGGTGGCGCCGCCCGGGAATGCGGTGGCACCTGCCGGTGTTGGCGTGTACAGTCGCGGCCGAGCGATCGTGTATGCTTGCGGCCGAGCGATACCGCGATCAGCGGGACGGCGCCCCATCTGAGCGGGCACCGAGCGTCCTCCCAGGTTTCCCGGGTTTATCACCTGCCACTGTGCCCGTACCCCGTCCCGGGCATTGTGCGGCAGCGTTGCGCGATCACGGAGACTCCGGCTCTCATAACACCTGAATTTCCGCGAGGTTTTCAGAGCTGGCGGGTTCTGGAAGTTACGGGTCGTATTCGGCACCTTCGTTTCCACCACACCGGTTGCGCCAATTAGATCGCGGAAATTACGGGCCCAATATGGGGCTCTGGCTTAAATCCCGGGATGGTAGCTAACCTCATCGATCGCTACCCGCCCGCCAGGCCCACAGGTAACACCCCTGCTGCCGGCAGCCGTCCCCTGCGCGGGGCCAAATGCGCCAGCGGCCCCACTGGGCGGGGCCAAATGCGCCAGCGGCCCCGCTGCCATCGTGAGCCCCGGACCGTGGCCATCCAGAAACACATGCCAGAGCCCGATATGGCACCCAGGTCTCCGTCAAAGCGTGCCGTCCGGGTGGCTCTTCAATGCTTACCAACGAAAGGAAACGCCTTTATGGCAACAACAGCTACACAAGAAACAGAGCGCGCCCGGACGAGGGCGCAGGAAGCGCGCGAAGCGGCCGAGGCGCAGGCAGCGGCCCAGGCGCAGGGGACCCGTTCCGGCGTCTCCCTCGTGTCGGGGATTATCGACGTCACCGACGGGCACGCGTTCGTCCGCGTCTCCGGCTACCGGCGCTCGCCGGACGACGTCTACATATCCGCCGCGAAGATCAGGCAGTACGGGCTCCGGGCAGGCGATCTGATCGAGGGTGCCGCGCGGCCCCAGGACGAGAACCCGGACGCCGGGCACAACGCGAAATCCGCGAACGGCCGCAATGGCCGCGACGGCCAGAACGGCCAGAACGGCCAGGCCAAGAACGGCCGCCGGGCACGGGGCGGGCAGCACGGAAAATACCGCGCGCTCGACCGCGTCGACACGATCAACGGCATTCCACCGGAGGCGGCGAGGACGCGCCCGCGTTTCGACGAGCTGACACCGCTTTATCCCGAAGAATGGCTCCGCCTCGAAGACGGCGACGCGTCCGCGACGGCGCGGATCATCGACCTCGTATCGCCGATCGGCAAGGGGCAGCGGGGCCTCATCGTGTCCGCGCCGAAGGCGGGCAAGACGATGATCCTCAAGGCGATCGCCACCGCGATCGCGAACAGCCATCCCGAGGTGCACCTGATGGTGGTGCTCGTCGGCGAACGGCCCGAGGAGGTCACCGACCTGCGCCGGTCCGTGCGGGGCGAGGTCGTCTACTCGACGTTCGACCAGTCGCCCGAGGACCACATCAGGGTCGCGGAGCTGGCCATCGAGCGGGCCAAGCGCCTGGTCGAGCTCAACAGGGACGTCGTGGTGCTCCTCGACTCGATCACCCGGCTTGGCCGCGCCTACAACCTGGCGGCTCCGGCGAGCAGCCGGACGCTGGCCGGCGGGGTCGCGGCGTCCGCCCTTCAGCCGCCCCGCCAGTTCCTCGGGGCCGCGCGAAACGTCGAGGACGGCGGATCGCTGACGATCCTTTCCTCCGCGCTTGTCGACACCGGATCCAGGATGGACGACGTGCTCTTCGAGGAGTTCAAGGGCACCGGCAACATGGAGCTGCGGCTGCGCCGCGAGCTCGCGGAGAAGCGCATCTTCCCGGCGATCGACCCAATGCCTTCCGGTACCCGCCGCGATGAGCTGCTGATGCCGCCGGCCGAGCACGCCGCTGTCGGCAGGCTACGCCGGGCGCTGGCCGGGCTCGATTCGCAGCAGGCCCTGCAGCTGCTCATCGACAAGACCCGGCAGACGGTCTCCAACCCGGAGTTCCTGCGCCAGATCCAGCAAGGCGGGTAAGGCGAATGAGGCGAATCGCGTAAGTCCGCCCGCCGCGCCACGTGCAGGACGGCTCCCCAGTGCCGCCGCAGCGGCCTGCCCGGCCGCAGGGCGAGCCGCCGCCGGATCTCGCCGAACAGCCGCTCCCGCTGCCACTCCGCCATGCTGATGTGCCCCGAGAAGGTGCCCAGCAGCGCGATGTACTCTTCGGCATCGTAGGTACGCTCCCAGTCGTACTGCCGGACGGACACCACCGAGAACAGCCCGGTCGCCTCGATCTCCGCGCGGTCGTCGGGAAGCTCCCCCGGGCGCGTCCACACGGTTCCCGGCGGCAGCCCCTCCCCGATTTCGTCGTAGACCTCCTGGATCTGCGGGAAGAACGGATCGCCGTCCTCCGGCAAGACGTGCGCCGCCGCCCAGAACGCGAGATGCCCGCCGGGCCGCAAGGCCTGCCACGCCCGCAGGTACCGTACCTCCGGGTCGATCCAGTGCCACGCGGTGGCCGCGAAGACCAGCGCGAACCGCGAATCCGGCCGCCAGTCCTCGAAGCGCCCCTCGGTCACCGAGATGGCACCCGAGCTGCGGCGCGCCACCGCCGCGAGAGCCGGGCCGAGTTCGATGCAGGTCACCGGGTAGCCGCGCCGGGCGAAGGGCCTGGTGGCCTTTCCGGTGGCGCAGCCGACCTCGAGCACCGGATCGCCGGGCGACAGGCCGGTGCCGGCGATGAGGTCATCGAAAAGCGGCTCGGGATAGTCCGGGCGCACCCGGTCATAGGCCTCCGCCGCCTGGTCAAACGTTTCCCGCAGCCGCTTTCGCTCGCCGTCTGCCATCACGCGGAAAGTATCCCAGCCTCGCCGTCTGCCATCACGCGGAGAGTATCCCAGCCTCGCCGTCTGCCCTCACGCGGAGCGTATCCAGCGGTGAATCAAGATCTTTTGATTTACCGAACGAGCGCTGGCTCACGCCCGCGCGGCCGGCATGGGCTTCGGGGAGACGGCGTGTCTGGCTGGATGTGCGGATGGCGCTGCCGCTTACGTTTCACCCGGCGTTGTCACGGCCGGACCTGCTCGCGCCGCCGGTGTCGGCGGCGGTGCGCACCTGGCCCGCCGCGGATGACGTCCGTGCCGCCGCGATCGGCCCGGAGCTGGCGGGCACCGCGGCGTTCTGCGAGCGGTACGGAGTGCCCCCGGAGGAGTCCGCGAACTGCGTGGTGATCGCGGCGCGCCGCGCCGGGGAAACGACGTACGCGGCGTGCGTGGTGACGGCGGCGGCCCGCGCCGGCGCCAACGGGGCTCGCGCGGCGGCATCCCGGGGCGCGCAAGGCGTCGTTCGGCCGGGTGGACGGCGTGCCGGTGACCGGGATGGAGTACGGCGGGATCACGCCCATCGGGCTGCCGCCCGGCTGGCCGGTCCTCGTGGACGCCGCCGTGGCCAAGCCCGGCAGCGCGGTGGCGGGCTCCGGCATCCGCGGCTCCAAGCCCTGGCTGCCCGGACGGCTGCTCGCCGCCCTCCCCAGAGGCCGAGGTCCTCCCCGGCCTCGGTATCTGACCTCCGCCCCGCCCTCACCCCCATACCCCCTCACCCCCCATACCCCTCACCCCCCGCCCCGCCACGGCCGCGTCCCCGCAACCCCCGGCCGTCCCTGCAACCCCCCGGCCGTCCCGCAACCCCCGGGCCGTCGCCGCAACGAAGGAAATCTGAGCCGGTTATAACCGGCTCAGATTT
>Ga0213875_10000655_pt1 | contig 27458 bp, 25 predicted proteins | sample BarmaccomBMRX_R8_FD_160105 | JGI IMG/M metagenome (GOLD analysis project Ga0213875, IMG submission 160105) | Root-associated microbial communities from Barbacenia macrantha in rupestrian grasslands, the National Park of Serra do Cipo, Brazil - RX_R8 | ecosystem: Host-associated > Plants > Roots... | reverse complement strand
GGGCGAGAATCAGTGTCGCGCCGCATTCCCGCGCGGCCTGAATGTGGGCGGGGGCTGCCAGGCCAAGTCGGTCACCTGCGCCAAAGGAAGTCTTGAGACCTAAGGGTTGCGGTGCTGTCCACGGAAAGAGTTGGCGCAGTTTAGCGGCATTGGAGCGCGTTGGCATACACCATTTAATTGCCACATCCGGTTCAATGTTTTGGGTCTCGCCACTAAAAGTATCGCGGGTCGGGGAGAGCAGATGTGGATCGAAAATAATAATAAGATAGTGTTGGTGCCCATCTTTGGCGAAACAGTAAATATCACTATCAACGTGCTGAATGGATTGAGTGTAGAGTTTGGTAGAGCCAAGGAGTGATTGGATCTGGTCTGGTGTCATAGAGAGTTTACAGGTAGTGCTATTAAATTGTGACGGATGAGAATCCACCATCAACGACAATATTCTGTCCCGTTACAAAAGAAGAGGCGCGATGAGAAGCGAGCCAGAGGACGGCTCCAGCCAGTTCATGGGCTTCTCCGAAGCGGCTCATCGGAGTGTGACCAATGATTTGCTGGCCGCGTTCGGTATATGTGCCATCGGGGTTGAAGAGCAGGGCACGATTTTGTTCGGCAGGAAAGAAACCAGGGCTAATGGCGTTAACGCGCACGCCGCGCATTGCCCATTCACGGGCTAAGAACTTGGTAAGGTTCAGCACGGCGGCTTTCGCGGCAGAGTAGGCGACAACGCGAGAAAGCGGTGTCATGCCCGACATCGAAGCGATATTGATAATACTGCCCCGGCCACCTTCTAACATCGTTTCACCGAATATCTGACAGGGCAAAAGCACGCCACCAACCAAGTTGAGATCAAACACATCACGCCACGCATCCAGTTCTAAGCCAGAAAACTCTGCCCCCGGAGCCAGGGTCGCCGTGGGGCGGTTGCCGCCTGCTGCATTAACCAACACATCTATAGTGCCAAACTGCTGCACAATTTCATGGCGGGCTTGTGTTAGCTCTTCTGGTTTGAGAGCATCTGCCGATACGAACAGGGCGGTGCCATGCTTGTCTTTAATACTTTGCTCGCGTTCTTCCCCACGTTCACGGTTGCGCCCAATAATAGCCACGTTCGCTCCTGCCGCCGCCAGTGCCTCCGCCATCGCGCCTCCCAGAGCTCCGGTGCCGCCGATGACAACCGCCGTCTTATCTACGAGGTTGAAAATTTCTTGAATAGTCATGTTCTATCCCTAATGTCTCTAGTGAGTAGCCCCGTAAAGATGCTCGTATAAAGCATTTTGTCGCTCTAAGGCTCTCTTGTAAAGTTCATGATGTGCTGGGGTTGGTTGGAGTTCTTGACCACGGTCGGAGGGCACGGCTCCAATGTCTTCGATAACCCCGCACGCTTCCAGAGCCATCAGTGCCGCACCCCTGGCACTGGCTTCTTTTTCGCGGGATTCGACTAAGGGCGTGCCAATGCAGTCACTCATAATTTGTGCCCACACGGAAGAGCCTTCCAACGCGCCACCGCTAAAGACTATATCCACATCCGGTGGTGCTTCTGGTATCGCTTTGCGCACCGCAAAGGCAACTTCGGCAAAGCGTAGTGCCACAGCTTCTAAAGAGGCGCGCAAAATTTCCACTGGCGAAGTATCGAGGGACGCCCCGGCCAAAACATAGCGGGCGTTGGCATCCCAGAGCGGCGAGCGTTCCCCGGCCAGAAAGGGCAACACCGTTAAGCCATGCGACATCGGTTCCAAATCGGCTAATTGCGCTTCAAAGTCTGGCGGGAGGTTGAGCGTGTCATGTGCCCACTTCCACACGTTGCCAGCATTGCTCAGTGCCCCACCCATGACGCTCCGCTTGCGGTCTATTCGATAACGCCATAGGCCATGCGGAGCCGGGTCTTGATAGTTTTCCAGCACCACGCGCAATGCACCGGAAGTCCCCACATTCATCGCAATGTGTGATGGCGTCACGCAGCCCGAACCAATGTTAGAACAAGCGCCATCGCCCAGGGCCGGGAACCATTTGGCATCTTTGAGGGCAGGCCAACGCTTAGCCCACTCCGGCTGTAAGTGGGGTAGCGCATCATGAGCATCACACAGGGGCGAGAGTTGATCGCGCTTAATCGGCAGGGCAGCTAAAGTGTCATCATCCCATTCACAATTGACTTGATGGAAGATGCCCGTGCCAGACGCCATCGAAAGCGAACAATGCGCTTCTCCGAAAAGCCGCAGGGCCGCGTATTCAGCAAACGACATCCAGCGGATGTTGTCTTGGAACAATTCCGGTTGGGACTGGTGCAGCCATAATAATTTCGCAGGCCAATAGGAGGGGTGAAAAACACAACCCGTGCGCGCATGGGTATCGTGTTCATTGAGTAGGGCGCGCAATGCAGGCACCCACGCAGCGGCACGATTATCCGCCCAGGAAAGGACTTTAGTGGCTGGCTGACCATCGGCACTGACGGCCATCAGGGAGTGCCAGAAACTACAGGTGCCAACCGCAATGACGGGTTGGTTTAGGTGAGGCAGTAACTCATCAATACACCGCGCCGTCAATTCAAGCAAGGCGTCGGCATCTGTTTCAATGCCGCCATCAGGCGTCGTGGTTTGATGGTAGGCATACTGAACGGCCTGTCCGACTTTGTGCCCCTGCGCATCAAACGCGAGCGCACGAGTGGACGACGTGCCAATATCTAAGGCGAGAACCAGCGGTTGGGATTCCATTCATTGATATTAAACCGCACGCGCTTGGCTTTTGCTATAGTGGGTTTGATTTTAGCCACGGAACCACACGGAAGGACACGGAAAGAAGAGAAGGGTGATAGGGTACGACGATGACAAGGTGACACCAGCAGGTATGGGCTACCTTCTCCCGCTAAACCCTACACCCTGAACCCCATACCCTAAATTCCGTGTCCTTCCGTGTGGTTCCGTGGCTAATAAAATGAAAAGAAAACGTGATAAAGATATAATGCGTAGAGGGAAAGGATATTCACTAATGAAAGCATCTTCTAAATCTGTTAAGGCGGCAGCGGCCAAGCAGAATTTAACTAAGAAAACACAGAGCAAAAAACCAAATAATCAAACCCAATCAGCGCATCGGGAATATTCGGCCATAATGGTAGACGGGCCAGACCGTGCGCCCAGTCGCGCGATGTTGCACGCGGTTGGATTCACCAATGAGGACTTCAAAAAATCTCAGGTTGGCATCGCCTCGACCTGGAGCATGGTGACCCCCTGCAATATGCACATCAACCGCCTGGCGGAGCACGCCGCAGCAGGCGTGGATGAGTCTGGTGGTAAGGCTGTCATTTTTAACACCATCACGATTTCCGATGGCATCTCGATGGGCACCGAGGGCATGAAGTATTCCCTCGTGTCGCGTGAAGTGATTGCCGATTCCATTGAGACGGTAGCAGGCTGCGAAAACTTTGATGGCGTGGTGGCCATTGGCGGTTGTGACAAGAATATGCCAGGCTGTCTGATGGCGCTGGCGCGGCTCAATCGTCCATCGGTTTTCGTTTATGGCGGCACGATTCTCCCCGGTTGCCACAAAGATAAAACCTTAGATATTGTCTCGGTTTTTGAAGCGGTGGGCGCGCACGCTAACAATCGTATTGATGACGCGGAACTGGGTGCCATTGAAGCTTGCGCAATCCCCGGCCCCGGCTCCTGTGGCGGCATGTATACGGCCAATACAATGGCCTCGGCTATTGAAGCCCTTGGCATGAGCTTGCCCAATAGCTCGGCGCAGGTGGCGATTTCAGCCGACAAAGAGCGCGATTGCCGTGAGGCTGGCGCTGCCGTGATGAACCTGATTAAGAAAAACATCCGGCCCCGTGACATCATGACCAGGGAAGCCTTTGAAAATGCCATTACGGTGGTGATTGCTCTCGGTGGCTCGACCAACGCGGTGCTGCACCTGTTGGCGATGGCGCACACGGCAGGTGTGCCGCTTTCTATTGACGACTTCACCCGCATCGGTAAGAACGTGCCGGTGTTAGCCGATCTCAAGCCTAGTGGCCGCTATGTCATGGCCGACCTGGTGCGTATTGGTGGATTGACACCGCTCATGAAAATGCTGCTGCGCGCTGGGCTTCTGCATGGCGATTGCATGACCGTAACGGGCAAAGCTCTCGCGCAAAACTTACGAAGCGCACAGCCCTATCCTAAAGATCAAGACATTATCCACCCGATGGATGATCCCATCAAGTGGGACAGCCATTTAGTCATTCTCTATGGCAACCTGGCTCCCACGGGTGCAGTGGCGAAAATCACTGGCAAAGAGGGCTTACGCTTCACCGGCAAAGCGCGGGTTTTTGAATCCGAAGAAAAGGCTCTGGAGCGCATTCTTGATGGCACCGTCAAGCGTGGCGATGTGATTGTGATCCGTTATGAAGGCCCGAAAGGTGGCCCTGGTATGCGCGAAATGCTTTCACCCACTTCGGCTATCATGGGTAAGGGTTTAGGCGAGGATGTCGCGCTTATCACCGATGGCCGCTTCTCCGGTGGTAGCCACGGTTTTGTGGTGGGACATATCACGCCTGAAGCTTACGAAGGTGGCCCCATCGCCATCATCAAAAATGGCGATCCCATTACCATTGACGCCGAAAAGCGTGAGTTGCGCCTGGACATACCCGCTGCGGAGATCAAGCAGCGCTTAGCCAAGTGGAAGCAGCCGAAACCTCGCTACACACGCGGCGTATTGGCCAAGTATGCCAAGCTCGTTAACTCCGCCGCTCTCGGCGCAGTGACGGACGCGAATTTGTAACTCTTCCGTGTAGAGAAACACAGAAACAACAGCGGCCCCGTCTTTAACAACGGGGCCGCTGTTGTTTTCAATAGTCCATGCTACAGTATGAATGAACGCTACTTAAGCATTGCCTTCATCGCTCAAGATTTTGCCTTCACGTTCTAACTGAGCGCGGAACTCGGCTAACTCGTTGGCGGCTTCGGCGCGGATACGCTCCATTTCTCGCAGTAGTTTGAAGACCACTTCCACGCCTGCTAAGTTGACGCCCAATTCTTGAGTTAAGTGCTGGATACGCCGTACCTGCTCGACATCGGCATCTGAATAGAGGCGAATATTGTTACGGGTGCGACGGGGCGAGACGAGGCCCATGCGCTCATACATGCGCAGGGTTTGAGGATGGGTCTCCACCATCTCTGCCACGACCGAAATATGATAGACCGCCATTCGCTGATCGTGCTGCGAATGCCCGTTGCGCCCTTTAGGTTGTCTGTGATTTTCGCGCCCATCGCGCATTGTTCTCACCACCGTTAACTACTATGTTCTGACCTCTCCCAGCCCTCTCCCTCCTAAGTCCAATAAACGGCGAGGAGAACACAGGTCTACTCTATCGGTTATCCTTTGACACCCCTTCCTGTGCCGGGAAAGGGCCGGGGATTAGGTCTTAAAGTCCCGTCGGCAGATTTTGTCGCACGTTCTGATCGCGCAGACGAGACAACTCATTAATTAATTCTTCTTCACGCGGCCCTAAACTCTTGGGCACTACGATTTTTACTTTGACAAATTCATCGCCCGCCCCGGAGCCATTGACATGCGGCACGCCCCGTCCCGAAAGGCGAAAGACCTGGCCGCTCTGTGTCCCGGCAGGCACTTTTAATTGCACCTGGCCCGATACAGTTGGCACACTGATCTGTGCGCCCAGGGCAGCTTCTGCGAAGGTAATTGGCACTTCAATGTGTAGGTCATCGCCTTCACGCTTCCAGAAGGCGTGGGGCTGGATGTGCATCTTCAAATAGAGGTCGCCGTTGGTGCCACCGTTACTGCCAGAGGCTCCCTGATTAGCGACCCGCACTCGTGCCCCTTCTTTTACTCCGGCGGGAATTTTAACTGTGACGTTGCGTCGCTCTTCCGTACCGTCGGGGTTGCGAATCGTCAGTTGCAGACTGCGTTGCGTGCCTTTAATAGATTCCAGCAGAGAAATTTCCAGCGGTTGCTCGATGTCGTCACCCTTTTGCGGGCCGCGATTGCGGCGTGCCCCAAAGTTGAAGCCGCCACCACTACCTTTAGTCGCGCCGGGACGGGCATTGCCAAACAGGTTCTCAAAGATGTCGCCCATGTTGGAGGGATCAATTTCCTCCACATGGACGCCGCCGCCACCACCGGCTGTGCCGCCACGTCGGGTTTGGTTGAAGATGTCGCTGAAATCCACTCCGCCAACTCCGCCCGTGCCCCCACCCCGCGTGTAACCCGCCGTGGGATAGCCCGCTTGCTGGGCTTGGTGAACCTTATCGTAATCGTCGCCAAACTGGTCATACAGCGTCCGCTTTTCTTTGTCGCTGAGAACCTGGTAGGCTTCGTTAATCTCTTTGAATTTCGCTTCCGCACCCTTGTTGTTGGGGTTAATATCGGGGTGATGCTGGCGCGCGAGCTTGCGGTAAGCCTTTTTGATTTCCTTCTCATCGGCGGTGCGCGCTATCCCCAAAATTTTGTAATAGTCCTTAGCCATTGCAGTTTCCGATCTAGAAGCGAAAAAGGAGGGATAAGCCGTGAAGAAAGCCTACTTCGCCTTATCCCTCCGGCACTTAAATCAGTGACTTCTATTTCAATACTTTCTTTTTACCTCAGCTCGACTTGGATTTCGGCTTGCGGGTTTGACTCGGCTCATGAGATGCCGTATTGGCATCATTTGCATTCCCGGCTGATCCCAGGGCGGCGTTACTCTGCGTTTGCCCCGCTAACGAACTCTGGGTGCTACCCACGTTAATCTGGCGCGGCTTGGCCTCTTCACTCTTGGGCAAACGAATCTCTAAGACACCATCATGCAGGTTCGCCGTCACGCTATCACCCGCTACATTGCGCGGCAGAGTGAGAGAGCGGGCGAAGGAGCCATAACTGCGCTCCACCCGGCGATATTGTCCCTGCTGATGCTCCTGTTTCTGCTCTTTAATACCGCGAATCGTCAAGACGCTTTCTTGTAGGGTGATATTGAGATTCTCTTGCTTGACGCCCGGCACTTCCATATGCACGGTGTAGGCATTGGCATCTTCTTTGACATCCACGGCGGGCGTAAACATCCCGCCACCTAACTCTTCGGAGTGCCCGAAAAAGTCGGGGTCAACTTGATCGAACATACGATTGATTTGCTGTTGTAAATGATTGAGTGAGTAAGGTGTATAGCGAATTAAGCTCATAGATTAGGTTATGGGTGAGTGGTTATAGGGGATTACCTATAAAACCCTTACCCATGACCTCTCACCTCCTACTATTTAACGTCAATAGCGATTTGGCGTGGTTTGATGGATTCTTGTTTAGGCAGATGCACCGTTAAGACTCCATCTTCATAGTTGGCCGCAACCTTTTGCGTGTCAATCGGCACTTCAATCTGGAAGGTGCGCTGCCACGCTCCATACTGCCGCTCGATACGGTGATAATGCTCGCCGCGCTGCGCGGATTCCAACTTGCGCTCGCCGCGCAGGGTGAGGGTATCACCAGTGAGTTGGATGTCAATATCTTCCTTCTTCATCCCCGGCAATTCGGCTTGCAGCACAATTTCGTGCGGGTTCTCGCTGACATCCACTGCCGGTGCCCACAAACGGGGCGCTGCATCGTTAGTCTGTCCGCCGGATTGCTCCATGATCTGGTTCATCCGACGACGCAATTCTTGTAAATCGTCCGTTCCTTGTCGCATCAGACTCATCGCAATTCCTCCTTTGAGACTAATGTGAGGAGTGAGTGGTGGAAAGGTGAGTGGTCAGTTACCGTGAGTTCCTAGTTCTCCGTATGAAGTAGTATCTGTGTCATTCTGAGCGCAGAGAAGAATCTAATAAGCGGAGCTATAGAAGTCTGGTTTGCAGAGTCAATTATAGTTCTATGGTCACAGATACCAGATTCTTCGCTGCGCTCAGAATGACACAGATACTTGCATTCAGGACTATGAGTCCGTCAGCAACTCACCACTCATTACTAACCACTCACTCCTAATTACCGCTTATCTGTCACTTCGCCTTCGACAACTTCGCCTTCGACGGCTCCATCGGGCGAGGCCGCGCCATTGCCAGCCGGGTTATCGTAGCCCGCATAGTCACTGCCGGAAGGCTGACCTTGCGGAGCACCCGATGGCTGCGCCTGTTGATAGGCACTGGTGCCTGCCGCATGATAGGCATTGGTCAGGGTTTCCTGCGCCGACTTCATGGCGGCCTGGTCATCACCCTTCAAGGCTTCCTGCGCCGTGGCAATAGCCGACTCAAGCTGTGTCTTCTCGCTTGCGCCAACTTTCTCGCCGTTGTCGGTCAAGAACTTCTGCGCCTGGAAGACAGTCGCATCGAGTTGGTTCTTGGTCTCAACCTGCTCGCGTCGCTCGGCATCGGCGGCAGCATTGGCTTCGGCTTCGCGCACCATACGGTCTACATCCGACTTGTTTAAGCCAGTGGTGCCGGTGATGGTAATCTTCTGCTCTTTGCCTGTTGTCTGCTCACGGGCCGTCACGTTGACGATACCGTTGGCATCAATGTCAAAGGTCACGTCAATCTTTGGCATACCACGCGGCGCGGGTGGAATCTCCGCTAGGGTAAAGACACCCAGGCTCTTGTTGTCGGCGGCCATTGCGCGCTCGCCTTGCAGCACCTTGATTTCCACACTTGGCTGGAAGTCGGAGTAGGTTGTAAAGGTCTCCGTCTTCTTGTGCGGAATCGCCGTGTTGCGCTCGATCATCTTGGTGAACACGCCACCAGCGGTCTCGACACCCAATGACAGCGGCGTTACGTCTACTAAGACCATGCCAGTGCCCGCGCTGCCGGGGTTGGCTAAGGTATTGGCCTGCACCGCCGCGCCTACTGCGACCGCTTCGTCCGGGTTGATACCCATGTGCGGCGACTTGCCCGTGATTTGCTTGACCAACTCTACCACGGCGGGCATACGGGTCGAGCCACCCACTAAGACCACTTCGTTGACATCGGTGGCTTTGAGGCCAGCATCGCTTAAAGCACGCTCAAACGGCTGACGGGTGCGCTCCAGGAGGTCATGGGTCAGTTCCTGGAACTTGGCCCGTGTGATGTCTAAGTTCAAGTGCTTGGGGCCGTTCTGATCGGCAGTGATAAAGGGCAGATTAACATTGGTCTGGGTCGTGGAAGACAACTCCACCTTAGCCTTTTCTGCCGCTTCCTTCAAACGCTGCAAGGCTTGCGGGTCTTTGCGCAGGTCAATGCCCTGTTCACGCTGGAAGCTATCGGCGATAAAGTTCATCAATCGCTCGTCGAAATCGTCGCCGCCCAAACGGGTGTCACCGGCGGTCGCTTTCACTTCCAGCAAACCTTCTGAAATTTCGAGCACTGTCACGTCAAAGGTGCCGCCACCTAAGTCATAGACGATAATTGTTTCTTCTTTGCCCTGGCGATCTAAGCCATAAGCAATCGCGGCGGCGGTCGGCTCGTTGATAATGCGTAATACGTTCAAACCGGCTACTTCACCGGCGGTCTTGGTGGCTTGGCGCTGGCTATCATCAAAGTAGGCCGGGACAGTAATCACCGCTTCCGTGACCTTCTCGCCCAAGCGTGATTCGGCATCGGCTTTGAGCTTGCTCAAAATCATGGCCGAAATCTCTTCGGGCGAATACTGCTTGCCGTCAATGGTCACCCGCTCACGGGTGCCCATCTGACGCTTGATACTGCGAATAGTGCGCTCCGGGTTTAGCACCGCCTGGCGCTTGGCCAGGTCGCCCACCAGTCGCTCACCGGTTTTGGTGAACGCCACGATGGAGGGCGTTAAGCGGCTGCCTTCCGAGTTCAGTAGCACTTCCGGCTCGCCACCTTGTACCACGGCTACCACCGAGTTTGTTGTTCCTAAGTCAATTCCCACAGCTTTCGGCATAAGCTTTCACCTCTTCTGAAATCTTCTAAAACGTTTTTATTTATTTAAAGCTACGTGTATGGTCTATAATTAACCTTAACACAAACAATATATGAGTGCAATAGACTCAAGTCAAGGGCAGAAGAAAAGCGCGTCTCGAAGTCAAACTCCCACGCGCTTCTCCTTATAATTTAGCCAATGCCATCCGGTGTGGCTTGCTCTGGGGCAATGACATGCTGCGACTGGGTTGGGCCGCTATAAGTCTCCTGTCCAAAGCAGCGACGGCAGACCAAAGGGGCTTGACTCATCGTCACCGCACCCATCACGGTTCTAATCGGCTGACCACAAATACTGCATTTCGCACGTTTACTGTTAGGCATGATTACACCTCGCTTCAAGGTTGAGTATAGGACGCTCAACCCAAGGGGGTGGTTCCGCACCTAAATCGCATTATTTTAGGGCTTAAGTGCTGATACTGTGCCAGGTTGGAGATCATGGATTTAAGTTGTTAGCTTGAGTTGCCCGGCTATAATGATTTATCCAGTGATTACGTCAGAATTATGGTCAGATGCCGGGCTATCCAGCGGCGAAACTCATCGGTCATGGGGGTGAGTGTTTGCTGCCAGCCAGGAGTTCTGCGGCGCTTGCGATTACTGAACGCGTTGCTTGATCCAATCGCTAATCAGCGTCAGCACGGCGGGCGCGATAGTCTCTTTGGATTGGCTTTGTTCTGCTGGCGAAGCGGTCGCGGCAGTCTGGAATAAGTGGTTCAGTTTGGGCAGGGATTTGACTGTATAATCCGGGTTGTTGCCTTCCTGCAAAGCTTGTTCGATATTATTAAGGTTCTGCTTGGCGGGTATGAAGGGGTCTAATTCACCGTTAATAGCTAAGACGGGACATTGCACTTTGCGCAAGGTGGCTGCGGGGTCATAGCGGAAGTAGAAGCGTGTGGCGGGAGCCATAATTGCTTTGACCTGGGCGTCTACAATGTTTTTAAGCACCGCGTTGTAGACCTCCATCTGCGGGCCGGGGGCTTTGGGCTTGGGAATGGCATTGCCGATAACCCGCGTGAGGACTTCCCGCACGCGTGGTTCCTGGGTCGCCTTATCCTGCTCGTCATTCAGGATGTCCATAATTTCCGCCTGGGCCTCCAGACTTTGCATTCCGCCTTCCTTGCCCATGCCGTAGGCTTTGGCGATGCTGACGGCCTGTAACGCCATCAAATCCTGACCTGGTATACCTGGAGCGGCCATCAAGATGATAAAGCGGACATCGGGCGATTTTACCGCCGCGAGCGGTGCCACGATGCCGCCGCCGCCATGCCCGATGAGTCCGATTTTATGAGCATCAATTTCTTTGCGCGTCTTCAGGTATTCGATTGCGGCTAAAACATCCCCGGCGCGGTCTTCCCCGGTAGTTTTGCTTTCTTCTCCGGTCGTTTGTCCTGCCCCGCGATCATCGGCCCGCAGTACGGCAAAGCCCTGGCGGGTTAGATGGTCGGCTAAAACCAGGAAAGGACGGTGCCCGGCATCTTCGTCGTTACGATCTTTGGGAGCCGTTGGTGCCGAGTCGGGCAGCAGAATAATGGTTGGGAAAGGGCCATCGCCCTGAGGATGGGTCAGGGTGCCTGCGATATTGATGCCTGCGGCTTGATTTTGATAGCTAACCTCTTCTTCCATGTAAGGGTAGGGCTTTTTGGGGTCTTGGGGCTTCGCCAGTTCTGGCACATCATCCACATGCTCCACGTTAAGAGGAAAAGTTTGGCCTTGTGTCCAGTTGCCAGTGACCTTGGTTCCATCGGGGCTAATCTTGCCTTCAAAAGCGCCGCCAATGGCTCCTGCCTGCAACTTTAAAGTGCCATTTTGCAAAGTGGCCTGGTCAAAGGGGATAGCGGCGTTCCCTTGATCCAAACTATAAACTTGTCCCGCCAAAGTGCCATCGGCCTTTGTCCTGATTTGAAATACCAGGCGCAGCTTGGCTCCGCCTGCGTTGAGGGTGCCCCGCCAGTAGCCCGCCAGTGGTGTAGCAGGAGGGGCATCTGCCGCTATCGCCAGCGGCCTGTTGCCCAGAGCGCAAGTCATAAATAAACTGAGCCAAACGAAGACGCGCAATTGTTTCATATCCATAGCTCCTTAAAGCCGTTGAACCGCCATCTCTGCTTAGATGATAACAGAGCCGCACTAAGTTCGCGTGAGAAATAAGCGGTAAACACGTTATACTATAGGAAAGAAGATTTAGGATAACTTTAAGGAGAATTATGATGTTAAAGAAATTATTGGCACTGTCCGCTGCCACAGCCATGCTGACTGGTGCTGCCCTGGCGAATGCCCCGGCCAAAGATGCGGGTAAGAAAGCCGCCAAGAAGCCGGTGGCTACCAAGCTGACCGATGTTAAGGTCTGCCCGATGACGGGCGAAGAGGTTAAAGGCAAGGGGGCTGGTAGTGAAGTGGTGGGCAACTACAAAGTGAATTTCTGTTGCGCTGGCTGCAAGCCGGATTTCGATAAGCTATCCAAAGCCGACAAGCAGAAGAAAATTGCCGAGGCATTAAAAAAGCAGTCGGGTAAGAAAGGCTAAAGCGTTTGTGAACAGTCAAGAGGCCCCGGTGAAACTCACCGGGGTCTTTGTCTTACTCCTGATCGGGGCTTGATTCTGGGCTGCCTTTACAATTTGGCGAGGGTCACGCGAACGTTGTCGAGATAATAAGCACGCGGCACCTCAAAAGTTCCCCAGACACCAATCGTGACGTAAAGCTTGCCGTTCATAGCGGATGTGGCATCGAAACTATAAGTCTTTTCCAGCCACTGATAGCCTACATCCGTTGGAGAGCCATTCCCCGTGTTGCCCTGAAACATCAGTTGGTCTCTGGTGCGTGGTGGCTGTGCGGAGACCCCTGTAATCAGATTCCACAATCCAATATCCCCAAAGTCCGCAGTGGCCAATGCGTATTTAACGTTCACTCGATACCGCTGATTCGCTTGAACGCTAAAAGGCCGCTCAATCCAAACTTTTCCCGCATCAGTCAGGTTGTCGAGCGATAACTTCAAAGCAGTGTGTCCGCTTGTAGCCCGCTCCCCGGAATGCTGCACCGACCATCTGGCTATCGCAGGCGGCGCATTCGGTGCCTGACCGGGATCATAAACATCGAGGGCATGTGCGCTCCACCCTTCAAGACTTTTCTCAAAGGAGAATACTTGAGTTCCTGCCGGTGTTGTGGGGGTGCTTGGCGTCGGAGTTGGAGTATTCACGCCGTCGAGCGAACTGCCACCGCAGCCCGCTAAAGCCATGATAGCCAAGAAAATCAGCAAAGTTTTAAGAGACTTCATAGCGTGTGCGTGTACCATTCAGCAGCTCAAAAACTTCTACCTGTAGGGCCTTTACGTTACTTCTTATTTTCTAACTTGGTGAGGAGTTCCCGTGCTTTTTCATGCCCTAACTCAGCCGCTTTCAAGAGTGCTTGCTTGGCTTTAAACTTGTGCTTACAACGGATCAGATGCTTGCCCAAGAAATAGTGGGCATAAGAGTAGTCCGGGTCGAGTTCAGTTGCCTTTCTTAACAGTTGGCCTGCTTTAGCTCGATCAAAATCGGTAGCAAATAAGAAATTGCCGTAGTATGAATACGTTAGAGTATCTGGCCATATAGTTACTGCTGCTTGAAAGTGTTCCTCAGCCGCCTTACCCTTTCCCAGGTGCCACATTAATTCAGCCAAATAGAGGCGTGACCATCCATAATCTGGTTTGAGTTCAATAGATTTGAGGAGAACCTGCTTGGCTTCTGCTCTCAAGCCGTCATCGGATTCATCCCTTCGCAGTCTGGCTAAAGCTTCACTATAAAGCACAACACCTAACTCTGCGTAAGCCACCGCATAATGAGGATCAATCTCAATTGCACGCCGTAGATGATACTCTGCTAACTCATATTTGTTCTGTAACTTGTACTCGCAGCCCAGATTATAATGCGCTTCCTCATACTCTGGATCAAGCTTTAGAGCTTCTTGGAGGCATTCCATAGCTTCCTGATCTCTATCCAAACGACTGAGCGTGTCATATAGAAAGATGCACGACCAGGGATGGGGCTTGATAGCTAAAGAATGTCGTAGTGCTGTCTCTGCGTCAGACAGTTGATTAAGCTCCATATAGCAATGACCGATAAGCGTATACGCTGTAGCTCTGCCTTTCCCACTTTCCAGTATTTCAAGGCCAACATTCAATGCCTCTTGCCAATTTCCTTGCTGCATAAAAATTCCAGCATACCGGAGGCGGACTGCGGTAAGTTTATAAGGATCAGTATCAGAGGCCGCCATAACCATACAGCGTTCATAAATCTGGCGAGCTGCTTCCAGGCTACCGGATTCAACCGCTTCTAAACCTTGCCGCATTAGCTCATCAAAGTCACTCATTTCTCTTCATTTTTTTCCGCGCCGATTTCGCCTTTGCGTTGCGCCTTGGCTTTTTGCCGCAGCGACTCATTGGCATCAAAGGCTTCATCAAGCAGGGAAGGTTGAATGGTGATCGCGCCGGGTGGCGGTGGCTCGCCTAAATGCTCATAGGCGCGACGCGTGATGCGGCGACCAGATGGCGTGCGGGCCAGAAAGCCGATTTTGAGCAGATAGGGTTCGACCACATCCACGAGAGTGTCAACCTCTTCGTTTAAGGTGGCAGCTAACGCTTCGATACCCACCGGGCCACCGTTATAAATATCTTTAATAACGTTTAAGACCCCGTGATCGAGACGGTCCAAACCTAATTCGTCTATGCCTTCGAGCTTTAGCGCCGCCTCAGCTACTTCTTTGCTAATCACTCCATCGGCACGCACTTGCGCATAATCACGCACGCGACGTAGCAAGCGGTTAACAATTCGTGGCGTGCCACGAGCGCGACGGGCCAGTTCATGCGCGCCTGCCGTTTCAATTTTAGTATGCAAAATGCGCGAACTGCGGCGGGCTATTTTTACTAGATCGCTCTCATCGTAAAAATCAAGATGCTGCTGGATACCGAAACGGTCGCGCAGAGGCCGTGTCAGCATGGCGGGACGAGTTGTTGCACCAATGATGGTGAATTTCTTCAAACGAAACGGTAGTGGTTTGGAGTACATGCCTTTATCGAGTGTAAAATTAACCATGTAATCTTCCATCGCCGAATAAAGAAACTCTTCCACCACACGCGGCAACCGATGGATTTCATCAATAAAGATAATATCGCCATCATCGGCATTGGTCAGAAAAGGCATCACGTCCCCCGGTCGTTCCAGTGCTGGGCCAGAGGTGATGGAGATTTCTCGGTCTAATTCTTCGGCTATAATGTACGCGAGCGTGGTCTTACCAAGGCCCGGTGGACCATGCACCAATAAATGATCCAGCGTTTCACCACGCTGTTTGGAAGCTAAAATAGCGATATGAAGGCGTTCGACGGTTTCCCGTTGTCCCACATACTCATCTAACGATTTTGGCCGTAGTCCCCAATCAAAATCTGCTTCGCCTGTTGTGGCTTCTGCTCCAACTACACGCTCCTTGGACGTTTTAGGCTGACTTTGACTCTCTTGATCGTATTGTTCTCGCTTTTCTTTATCACCTAACACTTCGTATGCCTCATTTATCTCTTTCATTTTCCGTTCTGCCCACTCGTTATCTTCTGCGTTGGCATCAGGATGCAATTCACGGGCGAGTTTACGATACGCTTTTTTGATTTCGTCCTCAGTGGCACCACGATTTATACCCAGAATTCTGTAATAATCTTTGCTCATTTATTTCTCCCGTGTCTCCCTATTGGGTTTTAACAGAGTAAAAGACTTGATGAAGCTCATTCATATCACTGCTGTTTGTTAGGGATTAATATACTCTTGGCCTATACTTTTGCATCCTTTACATTGGTCTCAGTGAAAACTCGAATATTAACGTTAGTTTAGCAGGAATGGAACAGTGAGGACGACTTTGGCAGCCTCCATGTCCAAGTCAATGCAGCCCCAAACTATGACGGCAAATTATCGGTGCGCAGCGTCCAGTCGAGGGGTGTCCAGTTGGGTCGGGGTGAGCCAGCCTTGCGCTCATAAGGCTGCTGCGGGTCGGGCATGACGGCGGTGTTGAGGCCATAGCGAATATGGGCGGAGCGATTCTCGGAACCGGAATGAACCGTGAGATAATGCATAAAGATGACATCGCCTGCCTGCCCCGGCATTGGTATGGGTTCAGCATAGGGCAAATCGGGCGGCACGGTACTGCCGGGATGCTGAGTCGTGACCCAATGCTCGAATACCTGGCGATGGCTGCCAGGCAGAATGGTTGTCGCGCCACCGTGCGCGGGCACATCGTTCAGGTAGGCAAAGACGATTAGGAAGTGCTTGTCTGGCCAGAGCGTGGTGTGCTTCATGCCATCAATGTGCCAGCCGCTGGGCCGCACCCACTGCGCGGCTCCGGGAGTGGGGAATTGCAGAACGGGAATAAAGCCCTGAATGAGAGGATCGGCTTCACCTCGCGTTTCCAGATAGGGACTAAAGCAGAGACCCGGCACGAAGTGCGGCCCCACCAGTTGTTCCGCCACAGACTCGATTTGCGGGGTGCGGCAGGGCACCGTCGCCGCACGCGCCTCTTCATCCCACACCACGTTCTTCCCGACCCATGTCGCGGGGTCATTTTCATCCACTTGCAGAGATTCCTGGATTTGTTGCCGCGCTATATTGACGACATCGAGTGGAATCAGGCCACGCATGACGATATAGCCGTCTTGAATGAACTGGTCTTTATGCTGGGGTGTAAGAGTAGGTGAAGTATTCATGATTTATGGGCAGGACTAATTAGACTTAATTCCATCCAGAAACGAGCGGGCTATTAATAGCAGACGGCTGCTTTAGCGACGGGTGGGGCTAAGACAGCATAAGAGTTTCCGGTGCGCCAGCGCCGGTTCGAGTGCTCACGGTGCGCAAGTCACCGGGAAAGAAAGCAACGGTTAGGCTGCGCCGTGTGTGCGTCGAGTTGTTGCCCGCTGAACCGTGTAGCAACAGGCCGTGAAAGAACACGGCATCACCGGCCTTGAGGTCTACTTTGACAGCGTGCTGCTCAATGTCGCGGCGGCAGGTTTGGGCGATGCGCTCCGTATTTTCTTCCCAGCCCAGACCGACTGGCCCCGCGTGATGGGAGCCGGGCACCACTTCAAGGCAACCATTCTCTGGCAGAAAGTCATCCAGTGCCACAATCGTCGAGAGATGGGCAAAGGTGCCCTCGTCCCATACTGCGGCGTCCTGATGCCACAGCACGGGAGCAGGATTAAAGGGAGCTTTAAGCATCACCATGTTGTGGCGATTCAGACAAACGCCAAAAGGCGACGGCAAGAGTTGTGTTGTCGCTTGAGCTAACGGACCAGAAACAATTTGAGAGAAAGCCCCGCCCCGATCAATCACGCGGTTCAGGCGACGAAAGACGCGGCCCCGCTCATCTTTATAGAGCTGCGGTACCGCTGCGCAGGCTTCGGGGGTCTCTTGCTCGAACAGAATTGGCTCTATCTTCTGGGCCACGGCGTAGTCAGTCGCGTCACACAGGGCTGTTAATTCATCAGGATGCAGCAAGTCGCGCACGATGAGGTAGCCGTTTTCGTGATATGCTTGAAGGTTCAGGGGAGCCATGCGTTTAATCCTTTACGCCTATTGATGAATGCCAGTATGGATTTAGCCCACTTTTTCGGCTTCCACATAAGCGAGGGGAATGGTTAAGGCAAGCTCCCCATGCCATTCTGCGTAAAGATTGAGATTGGTTTCCAAACGAGTCAATACTGCCGCTTGCTCAGCAGGGTTCAAGATTCCTTTCCAACTGTCCAGAAAAGCCAACTTAATAAAGTAATGGTTTAACAGCGCACTGCCATCGGCGAAACGCATAGTTGCTGTCTCTTCCTGCACTTTGATTATGGCAAAGCCCGTTAGCTCTAATAATTGGCGCAAGCCTTCAACAGTCGCACGATGATGGATATGCGCGTCCAGGGCTGCTACTGCCTGGGACAAATCAAGTTCTTGCAACGTCGTGGCATAGACCTCATAAAACTCCACCATGTGCCCCTGCAAATTGGTAGTTAGGGCCAACTTTGCTGTGGGTTTTGCCACGCGCCAGCACTCCCTCAAGGCGGCTTCCGGGTGACTGAAGTTATTGATGCCCAGATTAGAAATGATAAGGTCAAACTGCCCATCAGGGAAGGACATAGCTTCGGCACTTTGCAGGCTTAATCTAACATTTGAGACATTCCAGAGCCGCATTTTAAGTTGAGCGCGTTGTAGGGCAGCCTCCCAGGGATCAATGCCATAGACCGTGCAGGTGGAGCCTAAGCGTTGCGCCAGTTCCAAGGCCGGGAAACCAGTGCCACAGCCGACATCTAGGACTTGCAGGTGACGTTGCAATGGGACGTGTTTCAGCAGCAACGAGCCAGCCAGCGCCGACCATAAGGGTAGTTCGTCGTAAGCGGATACAACGTCAGGATCATTAAGATCAGCTTGAAAGGAGAGATACTCTGGCTGCTCTGGCATCATGCGTCTCCTCAATTTGATGTAGTTAGTTCATGCTCAAACAATGATAGAGGAATTATACACCCGTTCGCGGCGAGGCATGATTTGCTAAACTGCCATTCATGCAAGCGGCACTGATAAATCCCAGTTTTGAAGAGTTTGAGGCGATGGCGCAACAGGGCAACCTGATTCCGGTGCATTGCGAAGTCTTAGCCGATCTGGAAACGCCCGTCTCAGCTTTCTTAAAACTGCGGCCTGATTCCAAAGACTCATTAGAGGCGGGAGATGCCTTTCTCTTAGAAAGTGTGGAAGGCGGCGAATCCCTCGCGCGTTATTCGTTTATGGGTGTCACCTCGCGGGCGACCCTCAAGACCAAGGGCCACGAAGTCTGGTTGTGTGAAGGTGATAACGAGCAACACTTTACCCTTGAAGCGGGGCGCGACCCTCTACACGTTATCGAGGAGTGGATGGGGCGGTTTCGTTTCGTCAATGCCTCTGGTCTGCCGCGTTTTTGTGGTGGCGCCGTTGGCTATCTGGGCTATGATCTCGTGCGCTTCTTCGAGCGTCTACCCGATGCGCCGCCTGATGATCGGGATATTCCCGATTGCCACTTGCTATTAACCGATACCATTCTGATTTTTGATTCAGTGCGCCACTCGATTCGCGTGCTGAATAACGCTTTTATCCAGGGCGATGTGCGGGCGGCTTATGATGAGGCTTGCCAGAAGATTGAGGCTACCCTCGCTAAGCTGCGCTGCGAAACGGCCCACGCTGAATTACTGCCCTTGGCGGCACCTCTGGAAGAGAATGAACCGCAGAGCAATATGTCGCAGGCCCAGTATGAAGCCGCTGTGGAAAAGTGCCGCGAGTATATTCACGCTGGCGATTGCGTCCAGGTAGTGCCGTCCCAACGCTTTGCCGTGCCCCTGCACGCTGGCCCCTTCAATGTTTATCGCGCACTGCGCCATATCAGCCCCGCGCCGTATATGTTCTTTCTAAGTCTGGGCGATGTGCAGCTTATCGGCGCTTCGCCGGAGATTCTGGTAACGGAAGATAACGGTAAAGTCGTAACGCGTCCCCTCGCTGGCACACGGCGTCGCGGCAAAACGGCTGATGAAGATGTGGCCTTAGAACGTGAACTGTTAGCTGATCCTAAAGAACGTGCCGAGCATATAATGTTGGTGGACTTAGGGCGCAACGATTTAGGCCGTGTGTGCGAGTATGGCACGGTTGAAGTGCGTGAACTGATGAAGGTGGAACGTTACTCGCATGTGATGCACATTGCTTCGGATGTCATCGGTAGACTGCGTTCCGACAAAACACAATTCGATGTGCTGCGGGCTGCGTTTCCAGCAGGCACCTTGAGCGGTGCGCCCAAGATTCGCGCCATGCAGATTATTGATGAACTGGAGCCTACTCGTCGTGGCCCCTACGGTGGCGCGATTGGCTACTTTTCTTTCAGTGGCAACCTCGATAGCTGTATTACGCTACGCACCCTGGTTGTAAAAGATAACATGGCTTACGTGCAAGCGGGAGCCGGGGTGGTCGCCGATAGTGTGCCCACTGTAGAATATAACGAAACCCGCGACAAAGCCCGCGCCGCCCTACGCGCTGTCGCCCTCGCCGAAAAAGCCATGAGTGCGGAAAAATAAGTGCTGAGTTCTGAGTAAAAGTTCTGAGTGTTCAGTTGTAGTAACAAGTTGAAGAATGCCAGTGTTCCGTAACAGTAAGAGTTTGTCATTCTGAGCATAGCGAAGAATCTGCTTTGCGGGGTTATAGAGAATAAGCATAACCTCTAATTCTATGGACGCCCTTACAAGATGCTTCGCTACGCTCAGAATGACAGCTATCACTATGTAGATTGAACGATAAAAATATATTACCAGATGAAATCCACCTCCCCATCACAACCACAACAAAGCCTGTTCACTTCTGAACCCGATACCAACTCACTCAGCACTCAGTCCTCAGCACCCGGCACTATCTATTGCGATGGTGCGTGTTCGGGCAATCCTGGCCCCGGCGGTTGGGGCACGATTGTGGATCAAGATGGCACGCGGCGTGAGCTTTCTGGCGGACGACCCAGCACCACCAATAACCAGATGGAGTTGCAAGCTCTGATTGAAGGGTTAAAAGCGGTGCCTGCTGGCACGAAGGTGCATATTGTAACGGATTCTGAATATGTGGCGAAGGGTGTCACTTCCTGGCTGAAGGGGTGGATCAGGAACGGCTGGAAGACAGCCTCCAAGCAACCAGTCAAAAACCGAGAGCAATGGCAGGAACTGTACGCCTTGCTACAAGCGCGACCCCATAAAATCGAATGGGTGCGTGGCCATGCCGGGCACGCCGAGAACGAGCGTTGCGATGAACTGGCGCGGGCCGCGATTAGTCGCTATGCCTCTAAAAATAGGAATGGGGCTGGCGTGTGAAGGCCGAGGTGCTAAAAGACTCTCTGCGCGACGAATGGCAGGCTATGGCCGCCGATTGGATGGTGGCCATGAGCAGCGGCCATGATGATAACCGCGATGGCCTCTTAGATGGCTGGATGCTGGATGCCATCGGTGATGTTGAAGGTCTGGATGTCATTGATCTCGGTTGTGGTGAAGGTCGTTTTTGTCGCCAGTTAGCCGAGCGTGGCGCGCAGGTGACGGGTGTTGATCTGTGCGCTTCATTTGTTGAATTTGCCCAGGCTCACTGTGTGGGCCATGATTTCTATGTGTGCGGTGACATCGAAGACTTATCGGCTTTTGAGAGTGCTCATTTCGATTTAGCGATTTCCTATCTAAGCTTGGTAGATGTGCCAGATTTTGCCGCTGTGGTGCGTGAAGCGAGCCGCGTCTTACGTCCTGGCGGACGTTTTGTAGTGTGCAATATGGCACCGATGGTCACGGCGGGTAATAGCTGGGTTAAAGACGAGACCGGGCAAAAGCTGCACTTTAAGTTGGATAATTATTTTGATGAGACCGAGCGCATGGTGCATTGGCGGCATTACAAATGGACGAATTTTCATCGCACCTTAGCCACTTATATCAACGCCTTCTTAGAGCAGGGATTTCAACTCACAGGCTTACGTGAACCAATCCCCACCGCAGCACAAATCCAGCAATATCCCAATCTGGATGATGGGCTGAGAGTGCCCCTCTTTGTAATTTATTTGTTGCAAAAACAGGCTTAATGGTGAGTTCTCTTCTCCAAGTCCAAAACCTGAGCGTGCGCTTTGGCACAGTCACTGTGGTGGATGGCATTGATTTAAGCATCAATCCCGGTGAAACCCTCGCCCTCGTGGGCGAGTCGGGTTGTGGCAAGTCCGTCACGGCCCTTTCCATTTTGCGCTTGCTACCAGCCCCGGGTATTATTAGCGGTGGAGGGGTGGCGTGGACGGGGCAGGACTTGTTGAAACTTCCGTTGCGTGCGCTTAATGATCTGCGGGGTGGCGATATTGCCACCATCTGGCAAGACCCCTTAGCGGCCCTTAATCCTGTTCTGCCCATTGGCACCCCTATTATCGAAGCCTTAGTGCGACACCGAAATTTAAGTTCGGCAGAGGCGCGCACTGTAGCCATAGAAACCCTGCAACGAGTGGGCATTGCTCAGGCCGAAAAACGTCTCAAAGATTATCCTCATCAGCTTTCGGGTGGCCAACGACAGCGCGTGATGATTGCCGCCGCGATTGCCGGTAAGCCTAAGCTTCTGATTGCTGATGAACCCACCACCGCCCTGGACGTTTCGGTGCAGGCCCAGATTTTGGAATTGCTACGGGGCTTGATTCGAGACACTGGCACGGCGATGCTGTTGATTACGCATGACCTGGGAGTGGTGGCGCAGATTGCCAACCGCGTAGCCGTCATGTACGCCGGGCAAATTGTCGAGCAAGGGACTACCGCCCAAATCTTTGAGCATCCGCAACACCCTTATACTCAAGGATTGTTGCTGGCTACACCACGCTTGCATGGGGATTCAATGCCCCTGCCAATTCCTGGTGTGGTGCCCCCGCCGGGGCGCTGGCCGACTGGCTGCCGTTTTAAAACCCGTTGCCCCCTTTATACTCAACCTACCTGCGATGATATGCCGCCCTTAATGCCCGCAGGAGAAGCCCAACCCGCCCGCTGCTGGTTCGCAGGTACACCCGCCTGGGATAAAGCCAAGGTGGAGGCTTGAGCCATAGAGTTGTAGATGTTTACGGATACGAAAGTAATATGATCCCATTGCCGCGTCTTTTCCTGGCACTAATTATTTTGCTGCTTGTTGCAGTGCCACTTTCGGCACAACAACCGGGGCCGGATACTATTGTGCTCACGGAGGTGCCGGGCTGGAATTATGGCTTGACGCGTGTGGTGCCAGTATCTGGGGGCTACCGCGTCATTCAAAATTACAAAGATAGTAAGTTCAGTTGGGCTGAATTAAAAATGCCCATTGACCTTGACCGCTATCCAGAACTGCTGGTTGATGTTGAAGGGGCTGACCTCTCGGATAAGTGGTGCATTAAAATCCAGCCAGCCGGAGGCGAGGAAGTCTGGTTAATTACCGAGACTGAAGAGAGTGGTGAATATGTATTTCCGATTGGGGAATATTTAGACCGCTATGGCCAGGTGGAATGTACCATTCGCTTCTTTATTGTGGGTAGACATGGAGCCAATGTAAAACTTAAACGGCTAGAGCTACTCAGTGGTGGGGCACGAGGCAGGACAGAGCAAATAGCCGTGGACGAAAATGCCCCACGTCAGAAAATGGATGGTGCTGGTGGTCAGGCTGATTATCCCCTATGGACTATTGGTAAAGATTATGACCACGTTACTCCGCATGAAATTGAAGGACTCATAGATCAACTTCAGGAGGCAGGCGTCTCTCTGGCTCGTGTGGGGGCTTACGGGGATGTCATTCAAGCGGCGACCAGTAATCCGACCCAGGCCACCTTACAAGGCTTGTTGCAACATCTAAAGCTCCTGCATGGCAAGCATATAAAAGCGTTATTTGTAACCTGGAGTCCTCCACCAGATAGCCAGGCGCAGCCTCTCAAGAGCGATGCCTTCTTGACTTCTTTCGTGGCACATTGCGCTAACTTCATCGCTTATTGTCACGATCATGATGCGCCTATCGCCTATTTTGAACTGCAAAATGAACCTCACGCCAATCTCAACTGGTGGAGTCCCCAGTTCTTAGCCAAGTGCGCGGTGGCCTTAACCGACGAATTGGAGCGGCGCAAGTTGGATACAGAAGTGATTGGCCCCGACAATTGGGATCTGAAGTGGGTCATCCCCTGGACGCAGGCGTTGGGTGCGCGAGCGCATATTGTGGCTCTCAAGTCGGGAGCAAACTTGCGTGGAACCATGCAAATGACAGCACAAACCGTGCGGCGGGTGAGTGCGGCATGTCGCAAGGTCACAGGTCTTAATCCGCACTTCTGGTTATCCGAATATGGTTCCTGGGCTTGGGGCAACCCGGATGCTGACCGGCGGGCACAGGGCGGGCCAGCCGATGGCTATCGTTATGGGGTAGCTATGGCCGAATTGACACATTATTATGTGCAGGCTGGCATCTCGTGCCCCAGTATCTGGGAATTGTATGATGTGCGCCGCATTGACGAAGTTAATGGCAAGACACCTCCTGAGCCGCCTAAACGTTGGGGCATGTTCAAATATAAAACTGAAAATTGGGAGAAACGGGCACACTATGCAACGCTGGGCCACTATTATCGGGCCTTAGCCCCAGGTTCACAGGTTTGGGCAGCGCATAGTTCGGGTGGTCTTTTACCGACGGCGGTGTCGGGTGCTGATGGCTGGCATATTATACTCTTTAATCGCTTTCGCTATGCGAAAACCGCTGTCATCCAATTGCCCTCTGGTCAGTGGGGCGAGTCGGTCTTATGGAGCGTGACGGCTGAGGATAATCCTTTGCACACGATACCTGTGGCGATTCAACAGGGGGCAGTCACTATTGAGGTGCCGCCTTATGGCGTTGGCTCCTTAATAGTGCATCCTGATGGCAAGAATCTCATTGCTCCTGTTATGCCCTTGCAGGCCCCCACAGCGCAATAAGCAACGCAGGTTAAGGAGGACAGCCCCAGTTGCGTTCTCTTTAGTATAAGAATTAAGTCCCAGTTATTGAATATGAATCAACCGCTACTAACAGCTAACGGACTTATCAAGCACTTCCCCACACGAGGGGGCGTAGTGCGTGCGGTAGATGGTGTTGATTTGGAAATCCAACAGGGTGAAACGCTGGGTTTAGTGGGCGAGTCTGGTTGTGGCAAGTCCACTCTGGGGCGTTTGATTCTGGGCTTGATTGCGCCGGACGCAGGGCAGATGGCTTTGCAAGGTGATAACCCTGCATCGGTGAGCAATGGTGCTGCCCATTTTAGACGCCGCGTGCAGATTGTGTTTCAAGACCCCTATCGCTCTCTCAATCCTCGCCGTTCCATTGGGGATGCCATTGCTGAACCGTTACTGATTCATCATCTGGAAACGAAAAAGATGGTGCGGTCGCGTGTGGCACAGTTGCTTCAGGAAGTCGGGCTTGATCCTTCTGTTATTGATCGTTACCCGCACCAGTTCTCCGGTGGTCAGCGCCAACGGGTCGGCATTGCGCGTGCCCTGGCTGTGCAGCCGGAACTCCTGGTCTTAGATGAGCCAGTCTCGGCCCTCGATGTTTCCGTGCAAGCACAGATTGTGCATTTGCTGGCACAACTCCAACAGCAGCGTAGCCTGAGCTACCTCTTTATTTCGCATAACCTGGGCGTAGTGCGCCACATGGCAGATCGGGTCGCTGTGATGTATTTAGGTAAAATTGTGGAGCTTGCCTCTGTGCGAGAGCTATATGCGGCACCGTGTCACCCGTACACTCGTGCTCTATTAGATGCGGTGCCAGAGCCAGACCCGGCGCAACCTCTGGAAGCGCAGTTGCGCGGTGATGCTCCCGATCCGATTGCCGTGCCCTCAGGATGTCGCTTTCATCCACGCTGCCAGTTGGCACGGCGGGTGGCGCAGGAAGCAGAGGAGAGTATCGAAATTGGCAACGTCCAACGGGTGCCGCTCGTCTGCCACAACCAGGAGCCTGCCTTGCGTGAAGTTGTGCCAGGTCACTTTTCGGCCTGCCATTTCGCGGAACAACTTATGCCATTACAGCACGCCGCAGCACCAACGATTGAAGGCAAGGTTGCAGTGTAGGCTCAAAACTTGTAAAATTGCTTTGGACTATTTAAGGAGACAATCGTAATGCCAAATATACGCTCAGCCAAGAAGCGGCTGCGCCAAAATGAGAAGAAGCGTCTGCGCAACATGGCTATTAAGACGCGTATTAAGACCGAAACGAAAAAAGCCCTATCCGGAGGCGATGGCGTGTCGGCTTTTGGTGCCATTGATCGTGCCGCAGCTAAAGGTGTCATTCATAAGAATGCGGCGGCTCGCCGTAAGAGTCGCCTGGCCAAGAGACTGGCTGCCGCTGCCTAACCCAAGTCATTAAAGTTGATCGAATTAAGGCGCACTGAATCTCCATTCAGTGCGCCTTTTGGCGTCTCCGCTTGGCCCTAAACTCGCATTCTTCCGTGTATGGAATTTTGGTAGATAGGTGTGGTGGCAGTGGAAGCAAAAGACTTGGTGGGATGGCTAAGTTCCGCTATTTTATTGATGACGGTTGGTCGGCAGATTTATAAACAGTGGCAGGAAGGTTCCAGTGAAGGCGTTTCCAAGGGGCTTTTCGTGGGTCAGATGGCTGCTTCTTTCGGGTTAGCTGCTTATAGCTGGATGGTGCGCAACTGGGTCTTTGTAGCGACTAATCTCCTGATGCTGCTCAGTGGTGTCATTGGCTATGGCATTACGCTGCACCATCAGCGAAACGCAAAACGCTCTGCTGATTCATAGCAGAGCGTTTTGCAAGCGACGTGCCGGTTTATTGAGTCCCTACAATTTAATAATACGGGCTTTAGAGTCTTGGACTGCTTTGAAGGCATTGCGCGTGTCTACTACTAAGTGCGCTTTTTGAGCAATTTCTTGGTAGTTGTAATTGCTGTGGTTGGTCAGTAGCGCCACACAGTCAGCCGCTAAGACTTGCTCTAAGGGTTGTGAGGTGATAGTTTCGCCATGCAGCCGGATGCTGGGCACATGTGGGTCATTGTAGATGATCTCTGCCCCCAAACTGTGGAGCAGTTCCGCCACGCATAACGACGGCGATTCCCGCGCATCCCCCACATCGGGTTTATAGCTCATGCCAAGCACCCCAATGCGTGAACCGCGCACCGCTTTGCTCTCATCATTGAGGGCGCGTGTGATTTTATCTACGACATAACGCGGCATGGCGCGGTTGACCTCTCCGGCCAGTTCAATGAAGTTGGTCTGGAAGTTATACTGGCGGGCTTTCCAACTCAGATAAAAGGGGTCAATCGGGATACAATGTCCACCTAAGCCTGGCCCTGGCGAGAACTTGGTAAAGCCATAAGGTTTGGTTGCGGCAGCGTCAATGACTTCCCAGATGTCAATGTTCATGCGGTCGCAGAGCATCGCCATCTCATTGACCAGGGCAATGTTGACGGAGCGGAAGATATTTTCTAAGAGCTTGGTCAGCTCTGCCGCCTGCGTGGAACTGACGGGCACTGGCTGCTCGACGATGGTGCCATAGAGTTCTAAGGCTGCCTGCTGGCAGGACGGGCTATAGCCACCCACCACCTTGGGCACTTTAGGCACGGGGAACTTGGTGTTGCCGGGATCAATGCGCTCTGGGGAGAAAGCCAGGAAGAAATCCTGTCCGGCTTTAAGCCCCGTTTCTTCTAACAAGGGCCGCATGACTTCATCGGTAGTGCCGGGATAGGTGGTGCTCTCTAAAACAGCGAGTTGTCCCGCATGGAGTTGGTCACGCACCGCTTTACAGGCGGAACAGACAAAGGTCAAATCCGGCTCGCGCATTTCTGTGAGCGGGGTGGGCACACAGATGATGGCGACATCGCAGGAGCCTAACTGTGAAAAATCGGTAGTGGCCTTGAACTTATTGGCCTGGCGCAACTCCTGGATGAGAGCCGAAGGCACATCGCCAATGTGCGACTCGCCCCGCTGAAGGGCTTCTACGGTAGTGGTTTTGGTATCGAAGCCGATAGTGGAAAAGCCAGCTTTGCCAAAAGCCGTAATGAGAGGCAAACCGACATAACCCATGCCCAGGATGCCGATAGTGGCCTGTCGTGTCCTTAATTTCTCCA
>Ga0213875_10000654_pt1 | contig 27475 bp, 20 predicted proteins | sample BarmaccomBMRX_R8_FD_160105 | JGI IMG/M metagenome (GOLD analysis project Ga0213875, IMG submission 160105) | Root-associated microbial communities from Barbacenia macrantha in rupestrian grasslands, the National Park of Serra do Cipo, Brazil - RX_R8 | ecosystem: Host-associated > Plants > Roots... | reverse complement strand
CGGCTCCGGCGCTACGTCACGCGGCTCCGGCTGGCGTGCTGCGTGATCCAACGCGGGAACGTGCCTTAACCGACTTCGCAGAATTCCAGCAGGAACGGATGGCCGATTGCGTCTGCGACTTTGCCCGCGTCGTGCGCCAGGCATCGCAAGGCCGCAAACTGGTCGTCTTCTTTTATGGCTATGTCTTTGAGTTTGGCGCAGTGCATACAGGAGCCAGCACCGCCGGGCACTATGGCTTGCGGCGCGTGCTCAATAGCCCCGATATAGATGTGCTGTGCTCGCCTATCTCCTATTTTGATCGGGGGCTGGATGGTGGCGCACCTTCCATGACGGCGGCTGAGAGTGTGGCTCTGGCTGGTAAAATGTGGCTGAACGAAGATGATACGGCCACTTATCTCAGTAGCGGTGATGCCCCCGGTTGGACAGAAAAAGTCACGACTCTGGCTGATACGAACGCGGAACTGGTGCGCAACGTGGGACAGGAAGCGATACGCAACTTCGGCACCTGGTGGATGGACTTAGGCTCGTCGGGTTGGTTCAATGATCCGGGCATGTGGGATGCGCTGGCACGCCTGAAGGCTCTGGACGAACCACTCTTGCAACAGCCGACTCCATATCATCCTGAAGTCGCAGCCGTCTTAGACCTGCGTAGCATGTGCCATGTCGCAGAGGGCGGCGAAATAGTGACGCGCCCGGCAGTTTATGAAGCACGTAAGCCGTTGGGTCGCACAGGCGCACCTTATGGACAATACCTGCTGGATGACGTGATAGCACGACGTGTGCAGTCCAAGCTCTATGTGTTCCTCAATGCCTGGTGCCTTTCTGCCGCACAGCGGGCGGGGATATTGCAGGCCACACGCGGCAGCACCCGCATCTGGTGTTATGCTCCTGGCTACCTGGATGAGAACGGTGCCTCGACTACTCAATCTGTCACCGCTATGCGGGAACTCACCGGTTTCAACCTTCAACCTGTGACACCACCGCAGGCATGGGCGACTCCGACCCAGGCTGGCCAAAAGCTGGGACTGACCAAGCCTTTCGGTGTTGCCAGGGCGGTGCAGCCACTCTTTGCGGCAGCAGACGCCAGACCTGACGAAGTTTTGGCGACTTACCCCGATGGCTCCGCCGCCGTCGCCTTACGTACTACGGCAACTGGCCCCTCACTGTTTGTAGGCGTGCCGGGTTTGACCGAAGAATTGCTGCGCATCGCGGCCCGCACCGCCGGGGTGCATCTCTTCACCCAAAGTGACTGTTATGTATATACCAATGGCCCATTCCTGGTATTGCACGCGGCCCAGGCTGGCCCTCTGATGGTTGATACAGGTAAAGCATCTTCACTCAAAGATGTTTTGAGTGGCCAGACCCTGGGCCGTGGCCCCCGCATTCCGCTTGTGATGCAACGCGGTGAAACGCGGGTGCTACGCTATTAACCACAAGCGATACATGCTAAATAGCTTAGAATGCCCCATCCAGAATCTGCCTTTACGTCCTTGCCTCGACATCAAGATTTAAAGCCCGAAACGAGATTTTTACAATGGTGTAACTTCGCAGTGATACCCTCGGAGTAAGCTTGAGGTAGTTAAACGCGGTGGGGTAGCGAAGATGTCAATCATCCAGGAGGAAACGGCAGAAGAACAGTTGCTCGAATGTATTGCTCAAGCGCAGGCAGGCGATAATGAGGCCACCGAAGTTCTGCTGCAACAGTTCCGGCCTCTTTTGCGCTCGCGGATGCATCAGGTGTGGACGGCATTGCAGGAGAATCTGCTAACCGTTGAATGGGCGGAAGTTGAAGCGCAGGTTCAATTCTGGTTTTTGATGCGTTTGCAGAAGTTTCAGGCTGATGCGGGCGTCTATTTCCCTTACTATATGGAGCGGATGCTCGATCTGGATAGTCGGGCGTGGGTGCGCCAGCAGCGGATTGCCGATACAGTACCATTCTCCCAAATGGGCGAAGCGGATCATAGCGATGATGCATGGACGCCCTATGGAGCTGAATCTACAGCCGACCTGACCTCTGATCTAGAACAGTTAGTGAGCTTGCGTCAGGCACTCACTATTCTGACAGAACCCCAACGCCAAACCGTATGGGATTGCTGTGTGCTGGGTCATACAGAAAATGAGGTTGCCACCCAATACGGAGTGGCACGCTCCACCGTGCGTAATCGCCTGGCCGGAGGACTCTCCCGTCTGCGCACCTATTTTCAAGAAACGACAACGTTTAGCCTCAATTCGACAGGTATCCTGGAGCGGCCTGGAGCTACGACACGCACCGGGCGCGACTCGTCCTCGTTAATAGCTTCCGAAAGAGTATTTTGGCTAAGGAGGACAGCTATGGCCAATGATGAAAAGCGGCCCGATTTAGTGGGCATCGGTGCGGGACGAACCGTGCTGTTGCAGGGTGTATTTGATTTTGAAGCGACGGGCCTCAAAACTCCACAACTCTTAGCAAAGCAATTGTGCTATACGGTACCCCCTGGCTGTGTGGTCGGTATTCGCTTCTTTAGGGTTGGGGTCATTTGTGACGAGATGGTCTGTGTATCAAGCGTGGTTAATGGCTTACCGCATCGCCTGGTGCCTGTGGCCGCCAATTCAACCATTCACGTTCCCTTAGCGATTGTTGATCCCATTACTGCCGGGTCGCAGATTGAAATTCATATTGCGGCGTCTGCTCCCGGCACTGCCATTGTGGATATTGGTTGCCTGCAAATGCCCGCTTAGAGGATAAACGAAGATAGACATATATCGCCTGTAGAGACGCGATCAATCGCGTCTCTACACCCTTTGAAATCGCTAACATCTCTGCTGAATTAATGCCTCTTGAGCAATGTAATCTATTCGTAACATAAAGTTCACACAAAATAAATTTATGTCAAGGGGACAACTGGAGCGACAACCATCACTTTATAGATGTGAACAGTATGAATACCGCTGCAACCGCAACGCATTGTCCTTATTGTGCCCTGCAATGTGGCATGAACTTGGTGCCACAGGATGGACTGCTCACGGTTGCCTCACGGGACTTCCCCACGAATAAAGGCGGGCTATGCCAGAAGGGATGGAATGCCACAGAACTGTTAGCCCATCCTGAGCGGCTCACCACCCCGCTTATACGCGACCATAAAGGTGCGGATTTACGGCCAGTTTCCTGGGAGGTGGCGCTTGACCGTATTGCGCAAGAATTTCAGGAGTGCCAGGAGCGTTACGGCCACGATGCGGTCGGCGTCTTTGGTGGCGGTGGGCTTACTAACGAGAAAGCTTATTTATTAGGTAAGTTTGCCCGTGTTGCATTGCGCACCCCGCACATTGACTACAATGGGCGGTTCTGCATGTCTTCGGCAGCCGCCGCGGGCAACAAAGCGTTTGGCCTGGATCGCGGCTTGCCCTTTCCTCTCGAAGATATTCCTGGAGCCGAAGTCATTTTGCTGATCGGTAGCAACGTGGCTGAAACTATGCCGCCGATTATGCAGTATTTTGATGAGCAGAAGCGGCGTGGTGGCAAACTGATCGTCGTTGATCCCCGCACCACGCCCACTGCCAAAGCCGCCACGCTGCATTTGCAAAACACGCCCGGCACCGACCTTGCCTTGGCTAACGGTTTGTTGCATATTGCGGCTCGTGATCGCTTACTGGATAAGGATTTCATCCAGCAGCGCACGGGGGGGTATGAAGAGGTGCGCCGCGTCATCGCCTCTTACTGGCCAGATCGCGTTGAGCGCATGACCGGGGTTCCGGTTCAACAGATGGTTGAGGCCGCGCATCTGTTAGGCAAAGCCAGCACCGCTATGGTGCTAACGGCACGCGGTGCTGAGCAGCAAAGTAAAGGCACTGCCACAGTATTGGCTTTCATCAACCTGGCCCTGGCTTTAGGCAAGGTGGGTAAACCGCACTGTGGCTATGGCTGCATCACCGGACAGGGCAACGGGCAGGGCGGACGCGAGCATGGACAAAAAGCGGATCAGTTGCCGGGCTATCGCAAGATTGATAACCCGGAGCATCGTGCCCACATCGCCGCTGTATGGGGCATAGATGCCGCCGATTTGCCAGGGTCAGGGCGCTCGGCCTATGAACTGCTGGACACAATGGGTGAAGCGGGCGGGGTGCGGGCGCTCCTGGTGATGGCCTCGAATATCGTGGTCTCCGCGCCGCGTGCCAGCCATGTGCAGGAGCGGTTGGATGCCCTGGATTTCCTCGTCGTCTCTGACCTGTTTTTGTCAGAAACTGCACAACGCGCTGATGTGGTGTTGCCTTCCACCCAATGGGCCGAAGAAGAGGGCACCATGACGAATTTAGAAGGACGTGTCCTGCTTCGACAACGTGCCACGACCCCAGCACCCGGCGTGTGGTCGGATGCGCAAATCTTAACTGCTCTGGCCGCCCGCCTGGGCTATGGCAAATTCTTCACGGCGGAGCCAGTCGCCATCTTTGAAGAATTGCGCCGTGCCAGTGCTGGGGGGCTGGCCGATTACTCCGGCATTACTTATGAGCGTATTAAGGAGAAAGACGGTGTGTTCTGGCCGTGCCCCTCTCCAGAGCATCCCGGCACACCGCGTCTCTTCTTAGACCGCTTCGCTACCGAAGATGGCCGCGCCCGCTTTCATCCTGTGCGCCATCAGGCGGCAGGTGAAGAACCGGATGATGAATATCCGCTCTACTTAACGACAGGGCGGGTGATGTCACACTATCAGTCCGGCGCACAGACCCGGCGTGTCAAAGCCTTGCGAGAGGCCGTGCGCGAGCCTTTTGTGGAAATTCATCCCACGCTGGCGAGCCACTTTGAAATTAATGAAGGTGATAGCGTGCAATTGACCACGCGGCGTGGCACCGCAGAGGTGAAGGCTCGTCTCACTGCCGCCATTCGGCAGGACACGCTCTTTGTGCCATTTCATTGGGGTGGACGGGGGCGAGCCAACCTGTTGACGAACCCGGCTCTCGACCCAACTTCTAAAATGCCCGAATTTAAGGTATGCGCCGTGCGCCTGGAAAAACTCGCGCGGCATCAGTAACAGCAAAATAAACAGTCTTTGCCAGTGACAATGGAGAACACCAGCAAAGTTAAAGCAGGAAATGGTGAGCATCATGACAAGCAAGCAGACGAGTAAGCAGCGATTAGTGGTTATCGGCAACGGCATGGCCGGGGCGCGGGCCGTCGAAGACATTTTGACGCGCGGGGGCAGTGAGCAATTCGAGATTACCGTCTTTGGTGAAGAGCCACACGGCAGTTACAACCGTATTCTGCTGTCGAGTGTGCTGAGCGGTGCGCAGGACATGCAAGATATTTATCTCAACCCCATCGAGTGGTATCAGGAGAATAACATCACCCTGCGTGCCGGGGTGCGGGTGACGGCTATTGATCGCGCCACTAAACAGGTGAGCACCGCCAATGGTGATGTGGTGCCATACGATAAGCTCTTGATAGCCACTGGCAGTCGCCCTTTTGTGCCGCCGATGGAGGGGCTGGACATGGCCGATGGCAAAAGAAAGCCCGGAGTCTTTGTCTTTCGTACTTTAGATGATTGCACGCGCATCGCCAGCTATGCCACCAAGTGCAAGCGGGCCGTAGTTATTGGCGGCGGGTTGCTGGGCTTAGAGGCCGCGCGCGGCCTACTCAATTATGGCGCTCAAGTGCATGTTGTCCACCTGGCGACCCACCTCATGGAGCAGCAACTCGATGCCGATGCCGGAGCGATTCTGAAAGGCACAATGGAGAAGATGGGCGTGCAGTTGCATCTTCAGAAAATTACCACAGCCATCTTAGGCGAGGACATGGTGACAGGACTATCTTTCAAAGATGGCAGCACGCTCGACTGTGATATGGTGGTGATCTCCTGCGGCATTAAACCCAATAACGAATTAGCCGCTGAGTGCGGGTTAAAAGTGGAACGTGCCATTGTGGTGGATGACCAGATGCGCTCGGTGGATGACCCGGATGTGTATGTGGTTGGTGAGTGTGCGCAGCATCGCGGGCGCGTTTATGGCCTGGTGACACCGCTCTGGGATCAGGCGCAGGTCTTGGCGAATCATCTCACCGGATTTGATCCAGAGGCGGCCTATACTGGCTCCAAGTTAGCGACCAAGCTGAAAGTAATGGGAGTCGAATTGGCTTCTATGGGCATCACCGGGCCAGCCAATGAGGGGGATGAAGTGGTGCAGATAGCAGAACCGCAGCGCGGCACTTATAAAAAGATGGTGATCCGTGATAACAAACTGGTGGGTGCCATCCTCCTCGGCGACCTTAGTAAAGCCGCGCCCTTGATGCAAGCCTTCGATAAAAACACGCTCTTACCGGAAGACCGCCTCTCTCTCCTGTTAGATTTCGACACATCTACCAAAACGAAGCAAATGACGATGCTGGAGATGCCCGACGAGGCGCGTGTGTGCAACTGCAATAATGTCACAAAAGGCGAAATTCGCAGATGTGTGTTGGGCGGCCAGCACAGCTTAAAAGGTGTCATGGCGGCAACCAGAGCAGGCACCGGATGCGGCTCGTGCAAGATGCTGGTGCAGGATATTGTGGAGTGGGCCAGCGAAGGCCACCTGGACGCTGATGCTGCTGAAGATGCTGGCGCATCAAACACCGCGCTAACCACGGGAGCAGGTCGCATTCCTTTAGGGATGGCACCCATCGCCACTCAGGATATGCGTGGCTTAACCCCCACCGAACTGCGCAAAATTGCGGATTTGGCAGAGCGATGCAATGCCCCTACCGTGCGCATCACTGATGGCTATAACGTGGATTTGTTAGGGGCGAAAAAAGATGGGCTGCTCGCTATATGGGATCAACTATCTTGATTGAGGCAAGCATTACTTGAGCGTTTCTAAGCTGGTAGAAAAGGATAACTTTTGCCCTACGTCATGCTGAGCGCAGCGAAGCATCTACTCTGCGGAGTTATAGGATTACTGTTTAATTCATGCTCTGTGAACACTCGTACCAGATGCTTCGCTTCGCTCAACATGACGAACTCTTACTTCCCCTAAATCTTTTACGCGCTTTGAGTTGCTTTTGAAATATGTATTAGTCGTTTGAGGTTATTATGAATCAGTCGCAAGAATTTACAGCAGAACAAAAGAATTATCTTCAAGGTTTTCTCAGTGGCAATGATATGGCGCGCACCATGCGCGGTTTGCCACCGTTAGCCAGTTTAGCCAGCGTGCTGGGCTTACCCGCTCCTAACGGACAGATGTCCAACGGGCAAGCTGACAATGGACACTCGCAGCCGGTAGAGCCACTTCCCGCCGGGCCAGAGGCGATTCATCACAGTGCGCAGAATCGTGTTTTGGCCGAAGGAAAAAAGTTAGTTCCTGAAGAGGTCGCCAAGCGCAAGAAGTTCCCCTTAGATAGCTGGGACGATATGCAGCAGCACTCGGAGCAGGGACGCTATCCTAAAGGCACCGATGTTCTGGCCTTTAAGTATCATGGTCTGTTTTATGTCGCACCCGCCCAGGATTCCTATATGTGTCGCTTACGCTTTCATGGCGGCATCATGCGCTCGGATCAAATGCGCAACCTGGCCGATATTGCCGATCAATATGCGGGTGGTTACGCGGATGCCACCACGCGAGCGAACCTGCAACTGCGCGAGATTAAAGCCGAAAATGCCACCCCACTTTTAATCGCCCTGCAAGATGCGGGTATTTGCAGTCGTGGTTCAGGCGCGGATAACATTCGCAACGTTACCGGCACACCCACGGCAGGCATTGATCCTCAAGAACTCATTGATACGCGCCCCTTGAGCAAAGACATGCATTATTACTTTCTGCATCACCGAGAAATGTACGGATTGCCGCGCAAGTTTAATATCGCCTTTGATGGCGGTGGCACCATTAGCTCAGTCGCTGATACCAACGATATTGGTTTCGCTGCCGTGCGGGTTGGCGAAGATAAAGCTGTCCCTGCTGGAATTTACTTCCGCATGGCGTTGGGCGGTATCACCGGGCATGGCGATTTCGCCCGCGATGTCGGTGTCTTGCTTAAGCCAGAACAGTGCGTGCCAATGGCGGCAGCGGTGGTGCGTGTCTTTATTGACAACGGAGATCGCACAGATCGCAAGAAAGCCCGCCTGAAATATGTACTCGATGCCTGGGGCCTAGAAAGGTACATGGCGGAAGTCCAGAAGTATTTGAACTTTGAGCCATTACGACTTCCCCTCGCAGAATGTGAACCGCGCGGGCCAGTTACCAAGCACGCGCATATCGGCGTCCATCCGCAACGTCAGCCGGGGTTATTTTACGTGGGTGTGGTGCTGCCCGTTGGCCGCATGAGCAGCACACAGATGCGGGGCTTGGCCGCTATTGCCGAGCGTTATGGCAGTGGCACGCTGCGCCTCACCGTCTGGCAGAACTTGCTCGTTTCCGATATTCCCGAAGCGAAGATTCCCGCCGTCCAGGAAGAATTGAAAAAACTGGAATTAGGATGGAGCGCAACCAGTGTGCGCAGCGGTTTGATTGCCTGCACCGGGAACACTGGCTGTCGCTTCTCCGCTTCCAATACGAAGAAACACGCACTAGAAATTTCGGACTTTGTCGAGTCACGTCTGCAACTGGATCAACCGGTCAACATCCACCTCACGGGATGCCCTCACTCGTGCGCTCAACACTACATTGGCGACATCGGTTTACTGGGCGCGAAGGTGGAAGTGGAAGATGACATGGTAGAGGGCTATCACATCTATGTCGGAGGCGGCTATGGTGAAGAGCAGAGCATTGGCCGCGAGGTTTACCGTGATGTTATCGCACCGGACGCGCCGCTTGTGGTGGAGCGAATGCTGCAAGCTTATAAAGAGCATCGCTTGAGCGAAGCAGAAACCTTTTATAATTTCACCAGGCGCTACTCGGTGGAGCAATTAACGGAGATGTTTGAGCGACAAGTGGCACCGGTGGGAGCGCAATAGATGGAGTCAAGTATGGTTATTCCAATTCTTCCTGCAAGCGCACCTTTTACGTCTGAGCAACGCGCCTGGCTCAATGGCTTTCTGGCTGGTTTGGTTGCATTAGACAATAGTGCGGCTCCTACTTCTGGGCACGGGGCCAACGGTGCCAGCAGTAATGGAGTGGCAGCCGCAGCAATTACTACTAATGGCGTGACACCAGCGCCAGTAGCGGGCGCATCGGCGGCTGATGAAGACGAAGATTTCGCCTGGCACGACCCGAATTTGGAAATAAGTGAGCGCCTGCAACTGGCTGAAGGTAAGCCCATTCAACTCAAGCTAATGGCAGCAATGGCTCAACTCGACTGCGGGCAATGTGGCTATCTCTGTAAGACCTATGCCGAAGCTATCGCCAACGGTGAGGAAAAGAGTCTGAACAAGTGTGTGCCCGGCGGCAAAGAAACTTCTAAAAAATTAAAAGAATTAGTTGCGGCCCCATAACTATAGAGATTGAGAAAATGCTTTGCACCCTTGTAGGACAGGCACTCCTGCCTGTCTTGCCTGCTAAACCAAGCCAGACAAGAGTGTCTGGCCCACAAAGGCAGCTTCTTATTCCAACACCTTTGCTTAACCTCTTTATGATACATCTCAAGAAGCAACGAAGGAAGTAACCATGAACATTGAAATTGTGCCTACAAGTGCGCCCTTTACTGCTGAGCAACGATCCTGGCTCAATGGTTTCCTGGTGGGGGCACTCGGCTTAAATGGCGTCAGTCCCCCTGCGGCCAGTAACACTAATAGATCTGGACACTCCACAGTAACCAACGGAGTGCCATCAATCGTAGAGCAAACACCGCTACCAGTGGCGGTATCGCAAACCAGCGATGAACCGGCGACTGCGCCAGCCAGAGTAGGGGCGTCCTTTAAAGAGAATGAGAGTGGAGACGCCAGGAGAAATGTTGCACCTGCCTATGATCGCATCAATCCATTCCCAGCAGCTATTTTAGAAATTCGACCTCTCAATCGCAAAGACTCGGAGAAAGACGTGCGTTCAGTGGCGCTTGACTTACGGGGCAGTGGTTTGACTTACGAGGTTGGCGATGCGCTGGGGGTTTACCCTGAGAACTGCCCCGAACTCGTCGAATCTATTCTGGAAGTGTTAGGGGCCAGTGGCGAGGAACCTGTTATTACTCCCGAAGGTTCCATTATTCCGGCACGCCTGGCTCTGGCCAAAGCTTATGTTATCAATCAGTGCCCCGAAGAGTTTTTGGAGTTTCTCTCTCATACGGCGGCTGATCCGGCAGAAGCGAGCCGCCTGGCAGATTTGGCGGCGGATGACACCGATGATTTCTTAGATGGGCATGATGTGCTGGATATACTGCGCTTATTCCCTTCGACCATGCCCACCAGCCGGGAGACCATCAGTGAACTCATTGCTTCGTTAGCTCCGCTGCGTCCTCGTCTGTATTCCATTGCCTCTTCGCTTAAGGCACACCCGGAGCAGGTGCATTTAACCGTTGGCGTGGTGCGCTATGTCAAAGAAGGTTGTGACCGCTTGCGCAAAGGCGTGGCGTCCACTTTCCTCACCGAGCGGATGCGACCCGGCCACAAAGTCGGTGTCTTCGTGCAGAAGTCACATGGCTTCCGTTTGCCGCATGATGAGCAGACACCCATCATCATGGTTGGCCCCGGCACAGGCATCGCGCCCTTCCGCGCGTTCTTGCAAGAACGCCGGGCCACCGGAGCCAGCGGCAAGAACTGGCTATTCTTCGGCGACCAGCGGCGCGAATGCGACTTCCTGTATAGCCAGGAATTGGAAGAATATGTTAGCTCCGGTCTGCTGGCTCGATTGGACACAGCGTTTTCGCGGGATCAGGCCGAAAAGATTTACGTGCAACACCGCATGATGGAGAATGCAGCACAACTCTGGTCATGGCTGGAAGAAGGCGCACATTTCTACGTCTGTGGCGACGCCAAACGTATGGCCCGTGACGTAGACAAAACGCTGCATCAGGTTGTAGTGGAACAAGGCAAGCTTACCCCACCCGAAGCGAAATCTTATATTGCCACTCTCGTTAAGACCAACCGTTATCAACGCGATGTTTATTGATTGAAACAATGGTTTATTGCCGGGCGAATGAATTCGCGGCAACCACAGCACCAAGTCCGCCTACGTGGACTCCACCTTGTCCTGGCGCTTCGGTGTGGTTCTGAGAGCCTGCGCAGGCAGGCTTTGCGCTGTGGTTGCCGCGAATTCATTCGCCCGGCCCTAGAAGACAGACAATAGAAAAGCTATTTAGTCCCACCAAAATCCGCTTAATTCCAGTTCGTTAACCTGCACGAAACAAGAAGTTTACGCAAAGTAAATTTGCTTTGTGGGGACAAGCACAGCCGCCCACGTCACTTTACTGAGTAGTAAACGACGTGCTATAGCGGAGGTGGCTGATGCGGTTTAGAGTGGGTTGAGTTGGATAACCAAAGAGAAAATTATTTAAGAATTTCAGAAGTAACACAACGGTCGTTATTAGTAACTATCACAAGAAAGGTCATACAATGCATTTAAAAGATTTTACCAAGAGCGGACACGCGCCAACACTTTTTAGTGCGTTTCTCTATTTCGACACCAGCTTTATGGTGTGGGTCTTATTAGGCCCATTAGCCGTATTTATGGCAGAGGACTTTCACCTGAATCCAGCCCAGAAGGGCTTGTTAGTGGCTTTGCCGGTTTTAGGGGGTGCGGTGCTGCGGTTAGTGCTGGGCACCTTAACAGATCGCATTGGCGCGAAGAAGACAGCGTTATGCGGCCTAACCATTACCCTCGTGCCCTTACTGTGGGGCTGGCTGGGCGGCAGGACACTCACCGAAATGCACTACATCGGGTTATTATTGGGTATCGCCGGTGCCAGTTTCGCAGCGGCTTTGCCAATGGCCTCGCGCTGGTATCCCCCGGAGCAGCAAGGACTGGCAATGGGCATTGCGGGGGCTGGCAACAGTGGCACGGTTTTAGCGGCATTGATGGCACCACGCATCGCCAAGCACTATGGGGGCAACTGGCATGTGGTCTTCGCTTTTGCCATGCTGCCGATTCTGGTGACGTGGCTGGTGGTGGCACTTCTCGCTAAAGACAGCCCGGAGCGGCCAGCGCCGAAGCAGATGAGCGATTATTTGGCTGTGCTCAAGCAACCGGATACTCTGTGGTTTTGCCTGTTTTACAGCATCACCTTTGGCGGCTTTGTGGGTCTCGCCAGTTTTCTTCCCACTTTCTTCAAAGATCAATATCAGCTCGACAAAATTCAGGCCGGTAATTTGAGTGCGCTCTGTGTGTTCTCTGGTAGTTTCCTGCGCCCTATCGGGGGGTATCTCGCCGATAAGTTTGGCGGCGTGCGCATGTTGTTGGTGCTCTATACCGGTATTGCTCTGCTGGCCTTGGCGATAGCCCAACTACCTGCTGTCGGGTTAGCCACCGTGCTGCTCTTTATCATCATGGCCATGTTAGGCACCGGCAATGGCTCTGTCTTTCAATTGGTGCCGCAGCGTTATCCTCGCCAGATTGGGGTTATGACCGGCATTGTGGGTGCTGCGGGTGGTTTTGGCGGATTCCTGCTGCCTTCCCTGCTGGGCTATCTCAAAGGCTCGATGGGAACTTTCGGCGCGGGCTTTATTGTGTTCGCTCTGGGTGCGCTTTGCTGCGTTGGCTTGATGCTGATTCTGCACCCTCAATGGCAGCGTGCCGGGTGGCTCGGTGCCGGGGGTAAAGCGGTGCAAGCGCCGGACGCTGCAAGTAGTGAGGGTAATCGAAGTATGCCGATGCCAAGCGGCGCGCAGGAGGCTGCCTGATGCGCCTGCGCTTCCTGAACCTCCGTCTGAACACCGTGTCCTGCTCTTGCTTCATCGGTACGCTCGCCCTCTCAACAGTCAGTCTATCGGGAGCGCGAGCACAAACCCTCACTACACCAGGCGCAGCAGTGCCACTAAATCCATCAGGGCAGGGTTCCCCGGCATCAAGTCCATCTACTCAACCAGCACCTGCCCCGCCGTCCCAATCCGCAGCTTCGCCATCTGCACCTAAACCCATAAAACTGGGCAACCTAACGGTGAGTGGCACCTGGCGTTTACGGGGTGAGCATTGGAACTGGTTTAATGCACCGGGGTTCGATAATAATTACAACTTCCTGGGTTCGCTACTGCGGGTTGGTATCGGACAGCAAAAGCCCAAGCAAGACTTCTTGATAGAGATTGCCCAACCAACGCTGCTGGGCTTGCCCGACAATGCCATTGCTCCTGCCCCACAGGGACAGTTGGGATTGGGAGCCAATTATTATGCGGCGAATCAAAGGAAGACCGATGCGGGCATCTTCATTAAGCAGGCTTATGTGCGCTTGAAGGGGCTGGGTAATACATCTAATAATTTGCAGTTGGGCCGGTTTGAATTCAACGATGGACTGGAAACAACAGCTAAAAACCCGACATTAGCCTGGCTCAAGAATAACCGTTTGCAAGCGCGTTTAATTGGCAACTTCGGTTTCTCTCATGTGCAGCGTTCTTTTGACGGCGCGCAGTTTGTGCATAATACACCACAACTTAATTTCACGGCCCTCGCCATGCGCCCTACCAGGGGTGTCTTTCAAGTGGATGGCAATGGAGAGTTAGAGGTCAATACGTTCTATGGAGCACTCACTAAGCCATTGAGTCATGGCCAGGCGGAAGGACGGCTCTTTGCCATCAATTATCAAGATGAGCGCAATAGCGTGCCCAAGGTGGATAACCGTCCCGCCGCTGTGCGAGCCGCTGATACCCAGGACATCAATGTTAATACTTTTGGAGCGCATTATATCCACACCTTTGCGCTCGGCAGTGGCCAGGGGGATGCCCTGCTCTGGGGCGCATGGCAGACCGGCGATTGGGGAACGCTCAAACAACGCGCTAATGCTGTGACGGCAGAAGTCGGTTATCAACCAAAAAATAGTTCTCTTAAACCCTGGCTGCGGGCTGGTTACTTCCGGGGCAGTGGGGACAAAAACGCGGCGGATACCGAGCATCAGACTTTCTTTCAATTGCTGCCAACGCCACGCATTTATGCCCGCTTCCCCTTTTTTAACATGATGAACAACGAAGACGTATTTGCGCAACTCATCCTGCGACCGCGCAATTACACTATCCGTGCTGACGCCCACCAGTTGCGGTTGACCAACTCAACAGACCTCTGGTACAGTGGTGGCGGCGCTTATCAACCCGGTAACTTCGGCTATGCCGGACGGCCCAGTGGCGGTAGCCGCAATCTGGCTAATCTCTTTGACTTGAGCCTAGACCACCCTCTGTCCTCCTCCACCTCATTAACTCTTTATTTGGCCTATGCACAAGGTAAGCAGGTTATTACCAACATCTACCCCACTGGTAAAAATGCGCAATATGCCTATTTGGAATTAACTCAGCGTTTCTAACACGGACTTTGCAATTCCTGCCCAATATCAAAATCTTCAATAGCCATAAAATTCTCAAGCTGAGGCCAGGCAGCTACCCCCAGCCCGACAGTTTGGTGCAGGCTGTGGCAGCTAATATCGCCCTCGGTGATGTTGAGACGCACATAATCTTCGCCCTGGCTATAGAGGTCGGGAGTCGCACGGCGGGCACGTTGTTGGTCTTCCGGGGAAAGGTGCGACAAGCCGCGAAAATAATGATGCCCGTTGCGCTCGGCGTGGGTGATGCCTAGAGAACTAAGGGCCGTTAAATCCTCTTGTAAAGCGACAATGCCAATGTTTGTCAAGTCTTCTGCGCTCATCAGTCTGGGTTGCCCCGTTTGCTCCTGAATGCGCCGCGAACGTGCCAGGTTCGCTACACTCTTAAAAGCGTTCTTGCAGTTCTTATGGCTGGTGCCGCTGTAGCCGATTTCCAGGGCGCGGCGGTAGGCATCGAGAGCATCATCCGATTCATCAATGATAACCGGGAACTGCTGGGTGATGCGCTCAATACCTGCACAGCGAGCTGGATCAAGCGCCACGGAACGCGCCAGAGGTTGCTCGATAAAGAGTAGGGATGAGGCAAGACGCTTTAAAACGGGATGAGTAGTTAAGGCTTCCATCACAGGCAGCAGTTGTTCCAGGGCTTCATATTGCTCATTGCCATCTAGGGTGCAGAAGTAAGGGGTGGCGGGCAACTGGCTATCTAATAAAGTAGCGATAGCTGTGAGTCGCTCAATATCTTCTTGCAGCTTATTTTGAATTTTAATTTTGAAGTAGCGCACGCCATAGAATGCAATAACCTCTTCTAAACTTTGGGGGAGGCCATCATAGAGTCTGTCGTCGAGTGCAATGTCCCCCGTGCGAATGGGATCGGATAAGCCGACCGTATGACGTGCTGCTATAGCTTGCAGCGGTTGGTCGGGCAAGACTTGCTGTGGTGTGATGTTAGAGAGAGCCGGGTCTATTAAGTTCAGTTCAACCCCTAAAATGTTGTGACGGAGCAGGGAGTGAAATGGTAGCTCCGTTAAATGCCCCACCGCATCATTGACAGCACGCTCCACCAAAGAAGGCCCAAACCCGGCTAAGAGAGGTGGCAGATTCGCAGTGTGAGCTGCTTGTTGCACGGCCTGGTAAATGCTCAGCCATAAGCGGAAAGGCGTGGTGGGCGCTTCGGCTTGTGCTGCGGCGCTGGCCCACTTGACCACTTGAAGTTGATCCGCTACTTCCTGGGTAAAGCTTTTGGTCGGGTCTTTATCAAACCAGCGGGGCGGCAAGTTATCGGCGGCGATACCGCGTGCGGTGCGGCCCTGGGTATCGCTGATGGTGGCTACCATATAGAGATGGGGGCAGCGGATCAGCATGGCGGAGCCGTAGCGAAACGGCATCCGGGTATCAACCATCTGCATATAACACTGAATTGAGTGGACTTTAATCACAGGAACCATATATCCTTCGCTTCAAGCATTCCTTTCCATTACTTTACCTAAATTTTCCTCCTTTAATTTGAACATCCGCCCAGCGGCACCGTCTGACTGATTAATAAGGCGCAGCAAGACCTTAATGAAAGCTAAAGATTAAAGTGGAAGCGGTGTTAGCCTGGCCTGACAGATTGAGCCAGCATGAAGATGCCGAGTCCGCGACGTTAAGCAGAATCTTAATGGAGGACACGACAATGAAAAAGCATGGAAATCGCTTAGTAGCGTTGGGCACTTTAGGTGTGATGGCCGCCAGCACTGTCGGTGGGTTGGGCGTCACCGCGGCCCAGGCAAGCTCGAAGAGCAAGCGTAACCTGGCCATCGGGCTTGGTGCGGTAACGGCTTACGGCCTGCTCAAGCATAATAATACTGTCGCCATCGCGGGTGGTATTGGTACCGCCCTGGCTTACAAGAGCTATCGCAAGGATAAGAAGAAAGAAGATGCTCGTGAAGCGCAGCGTCAACAGTGGTATCAACAGCGTTATGGCAGCAACTGGCGCAGCCATTACAAGCCCGGTGCCTAATTTGTAAGGGCATCAGCTTGTGACGTATAAACAAAACCGCTATTCCAGAATCTGGAATAGCGGTTTTGTTGCGTCTGCTAGTTATTACCCTGCATCTACCTTTTCGACTCACTCTTGCCTTCACTTGAGCTTAGCAGCCTATAAGCTTCGGAGTAAGATAAAATAAGAAATAGACAACTATTTATGGGATTGCAAGGCAGTCTAACGCGGGATAGTGCAAGTGGAGGCTATTCGGTATCGGCAGGCCAGGGGGTTGCCGCTTAGGTAGGTAGAGGGGCGTCAAAACTCCCCTCTATTTATGAAATACCAACTTGTGGACGCTTGAGGTATAAATGGCTAGCACAATTCTTTATTCCACTAATACATACCTAAAACTCTATATACAGGAAAGGTTTCGACATGACCTACACTATGTTTGGTGCAGCGAGCATTTTGATGTCAATGCGCTACCTAAATACGCTTCCGGCAGAAATGTTCCCGCCAGTTCTAACCCAATTGATGTTTTCCGCGAAATAAAACGTGATGTCGAAAGCCAAGATCAACATAGTGCCAGAATTAACGGTCAAAAGGCTAGCCTAAATTCTTTAGCTGTTAAATGGGAGGCTGCTGGCGACATTACCACAGACGAAAAAGATGAGATTATTTATATTGTCAACAATGCCAGCTTTCACCAGTGGCGACCTCTTATGTACGTGATTCCGCGTGCGCCAGTGGCCGCTCGGATGAAACTTGTGCCACCCCATAGCCGTGCGGGTCTCAGTGAGGAATACATTATTGAAGACCTCAAACGGCCAGAGTTTGATATTATAGAATTTTGAGGGTAGTATCATGCTGAAAGTATTAAGGAACCACAATCGAGATGAATCACAGCGTCTCATTTCTGCTGTGATTCAAAGTTTGCTGCCCGACCCTGGCATTGAACCGACCCCTGAGAGAACAGAGGAGCAGCAACAGGTATTGCAAGAAGTTCTTGATAGTCTGCGCATCAAGAACGATGACAAGTCGGGCAGGTCACAAGCGCAAATATTTGATTATCTTTCAAACGAACTTCAGAGCTATGCTTTGAAAGGTAAAGATGTTCAATCCATAAAAGCACGGCTTGCAGAAAAACACTCTCTGCCTAACCATCTCTTCGAGGTGGCCTTTATAGACGGCGAAACCGAAGCATTGCGCTCAAGAGGCATTGATACACGTCAGGTTATTGAAACTATTCACAGTCCCGATACTTTCGAGCAGCTAATTCCAGAAGCAGCATTAGCCAGAGGGGTTGACCCAGTATTTATTTTTGCCAAAAGGTACGGGGGCAGGAATGAAGCTCATGCATACATACTCTTGGTAAGGACATTTCAACAAGGGGCAGTTCAAACAGTCACAGTAGCTCATGCGGTGTATTTGTCGGATGTGCCTATCGCAAACACAGATAGGCCATTAGATATTCTACGTGCCTTTATTGATGTATATGGTTTGGAATTTAGCCTTTTGGGTTTACCGTCCACCAACTTCGTTCAACACCAAATGATTTCTACTCTGCGCCATCAACCACCGCCTTTTGGATGGAATAGTTTTGAAATCATTAGAGAATTGTTCGCATTTTCAAGTCCGGCCTACGAGGGCCGACCTACAGACCACGTCCTTAGCTATCGCGTGGGGGAACTAGGCACAATCGAAATATCAGTGGCGTATTTTATTAACCTAACTAAGTATTTTGCTGACCTGCAAAAGCACGGTGTAAAAGCAAAAGCCCATCTGTACCATAACGACACAGGTATAAGTAAGCTTTAAGGTAGACGTATTGACTACGGTCTGTTTGCCGATGCCAATACCTGCAAACAGACCTTGTGGGGTACCCCTATAAATGACCCTATGGGAATCGGCAACTCGTTTACCGATGTGCAAGAGCGGCGACGGGGGAGCCGCTGTTATAGAGTGATGGTTAAGGGGTGGCTTGTTGGAAGGCGATAGCTACTTTAGATGCACTTGTCATTTCGGGCGAAGTCGAGAAATCTTGGGTATGACTTTATGGCTATGACTCAAAGATTCCTCGACTTCGCTTTGCTGCGCTCGGAATGACGCACTCCTACAGCCACGTCAGATCAGCGGATGTAAGCCTCAGTGACGTAGGAGCGCATCATGCGGTGGGTGTTGAAGTAGCAGGCGTTTTTGCCGATGGCACCCTTCATGATCTTAATCCACCCCTCGTGATTATCACCCGCATAGTAGAGCGGTAAAACCACATGCTCTAACTTGGCATAGAGGTCTTCAATGTCGGCGCTCTCGTCATTTTCGGTCAGGTTGGTTTCGACCGGGGCTGGGCCGATGCTCCAACCGGTGACGCCTTCAATGTGACCTTCAATCCACCAGCCGTCAAGGACGCTGAAGTTGGGCACGCCATTATGCGTCGCTTTCATGCCCGAAGTGCCAGAGGCTTCGCGGGGGCGCAACGGAGTGTTCAGCCACAAATCTACCCCGGCCACGATTTTAAGAGCTAAGTCCATCTCATAGTTCTGCATATAGACGACCTTGATTTGACCGGAGAGGTTTCTGGCCCCATTGATGATATTGTGAATCAGTTCCTTGCCGCCGCCGTCTTTGGGGTGGGCTTTGCCGCCATAGACCACTTGCAAACGTCCCCCGGCTATTTCGGCCAGTTTGTGAATATCGCGGAAGAGCAGGTCGGCGCGTTTATAAGGTGTAGCACGGCGGGCAAAGCCGATGGTGAGAATATTCGGGTCAAGGTCAATGCCTGTATTGCTCTTCACCTCCGCCATGAGTTCGCCCTTGGCGACCTGATGGGCTTCCCAGATGCGCTCATCGGGGATGTTATCCACGCGCACAAATAATTCCGGTTCGTTGCTCCAGTTGGGAATGAATTCATCATAGAGGCTGGCGAAGGCATGATGCGTCCAGGTGCGCGAGTGAACGCCGTTGGTAATGCTGCGAATGTCATAACCGGGGAACATATGCTGCGACACAATGCCATGCTTTTTAGCCACACCATTATGATATTTGCTGAGGTTGAGACCCAGCGTTGTCATATTCAGCATGTCTTCACCGGCCAGGTCGTGTAGCACATCGAACGGGAAGTAATCGCCCAGCATCTTTTGCACCAGGTCATAAGAGAATTTATCGTGGCCCGCTTCGACTGGGGTGTGGGTCGTGAACACGCACAGGTCACGCACGGGTTCTTCATTCCAAATCTCGCGGTCATCCCACACGTTCTCGATATTCTGGCGGTAGCGCTGCATCAATTCTAAGGTCAGCATGGCGGCGTGGCCTTCGTTCATGTGGTATTTCTTAACTGTGTAGCCCAGGTCTTGCAGCATCCGGGTGCCGCCGATGCCTAGAATAACCTCTTGCTTGAAACGATAGCCTTCATCCCCGCCATAGAGATGATAGGTCAGGCCGCGATCCCATTCGTGGTTCTGCTCCACATCGGTATCCAGAAAATAAACTGGCAGGTTCGAGCCAGTCGCTCCACGCACTTCATATTTCCAGGCTTGCAGATAAACATCCCGCCCTTCGAGACGCACTTTAACGGAATTGGGCATCAGTTCCATGTGGCGACTGGGATCCCATTCCACAGGATATTCCACCTGCCAGCCATCCTGGTTGAGTTCCTGATGAAAATAGCCTTTTCGGTAGAGCAGCGAAACCGCCACCATCGGCAGCCCTAAGTCTGCCGATGATTTCAGGGTATCGCCTGCCAGGACGCCCAACCCGCCGCTGTAAGTTGGCACATCGCTTTCTAAACCGATCTCCATTGAAAAATAGGCGATACGCGGCTCACGAATCTGTGTAATACGCAATGATGCAACCTCTTATCTGTTAATTAGGAATCTCACGCAGAGAGTAAGAACGAGGATTGAGGATAGAAAATCGAGGATAGAAATAGCACCGCAATACGATCCTCTATCTTCCATCTTCGATCCTCGTTCTTACTCTCTGCGTAAGCTAAAAATTATTAAAGTCTCCGCGTAAAGCTTACTAAGCCCGTGGCTTTATGACCATAGATTAGCTCTTGAGGTGATGGGGGCGCAGGTTTGATGCCTTGTGAGGGTGCGTGCTAAACTAATCAACCCGCAGTAGCAGTGATGACACAACTCTCAAATATCAGGATTTCTAATCTCAAGGAGCCTTTGTCATGTCCGAAACTCCCTCCTCCGGCGAAGTTAATAATGCCACGCAAAATGCAGGGCCAACTGGCACGAGTGCCACGTCGTCCGATGAACAGCTTTCCTCATTGCAAAAGCAGGAGGAAAGTTATGTGCCTTCCGCCGAGGTGAAAGCGCGGGCGCATGTGGCTGATTTTGATGCGCTCTATGAGAAGTCCATCGCCGACCCGCAGGCATTCTGGGCTGAGCAAGCGCAGGGGTTAGAGTGGTTCTCGCCGTGGCATGAGGTCATGCAGTGGCAGGCCGCGCCGCCGCAGGTGAAGTGGTTCCTCAATGCCCAATTTAATATCACGGTCAACGCCTTAGACCGTCATGTAAAACATGGCCGACGCAATAAAGTGGCTTTGCTGTGGGTGGGCGAGCCGGGTGGGGGGCAGGATGGGGCGACCACCGCGCCAGAGCGTGCCCTGACTTATGGCCAACTGTTGCGCCGGGTCAACCAGTGCGCCAACGTCCTCAAGGGGTTGGGGGTGCAGCAGGGCGACCGCGTTACGCTCTATATGGGCTTAACGCCTGAGTTGCCGATTGCGATGCTGGCCTGCGCCCGTATTGGGGCGATTCACAGCGTGGTTTATGGCGGCTTTAGTGCCCCGGCCCTGCGCAGCCGCATCGAAGATTCGCAGTCGAAAGTCGTTATTTGCACCGACATCGGCTACCGCAGGGGCAAGCGCATCAACCTCAAAGGTGCGGTGGATGAGGCGGTGGAGGGGTTGGAATCTGTCGAAAAAGTCCTTGTCTACCGACGTGACCCAGCGACCACTTTAAACAGTGACCTTGAAATAGATTTTGAGACGGCCTTGGATGCCGAGAGCGCGGAGTGTGAACCAGCCCGACTCGATAGCGAAACGCCGCTCTTCTTTCTTTATACCAGCGGCACCACGGGCAAGCCGAAGGGCGTGGTGCATGTGCATGGCGGCTATGCCGTGGGCACCAGCTACACCCATAAAATCTGCTTCGATTACCATGAAGACGACATCTACTGGTGTACGGCTGACCCCGGCTGGATTACTGGACATAGTTATGTGGTCTACGGCCCCCTCATCAATGGTGCAACCGTGTTGCTGGCCGAAGGCGCCCTGGACTTCCCGGATGCGGGGCGTTGGTGGAGCGTTATCGAAAAATACGGCGTCAACATCTTCTATTCAACTCCAACGGCCATTCGTGCCCTTATGCGTTTTGGGGAGGAGTATCCGGCCAAGTATGATTTAAGCTCTTTGAAAGTCATGGGCACGGTGGGCGAACCGATTAATCCCGAAGCGTGGCTTTGGTATCACAAGAACATTGGCCACGAAAAGACCCCCATTGTGGATACCTGGTGGCAGACCGAAACCGGCCAGTTTATGATTGCCACCGTGCCCTCCTATCCCACCAAGCCTGGCTCGCCTGGCAAGCCTTTGCCGGGCATTGAAGCGGATGTGGCAGATAAAGAAGGGCACCCGGTGGAACCAGGTAAAGGCGGTTTTTTAGTCATTAAAAAGCCGTGGCCTGCCATGATGCGCACCATTTACAAAGACCCAGAACGCTATGAAAAGTATTGGAACACCATTCCGGGCCTTTACTCGGCAGGCGATGTGGCGACCAAGGATGAAGAGGGTTATATCCGCGTTATGGGCCGCGCCGATGATGTGATGAACGTCTCCGGCTATCGCATCGGCACGGCAGAGGTGGAATCGGCCCTTGTCAGTCATGCTGCGGTTGCCGAAGCCGCCGTTATTGGTAAGCCCGACCCGGTGAAGGGCGAGAACATTAAAGCCTTCGTTATTCTCCGGCAGGGGAACGAGCCGAGTGAGCAATTAATGACCAGCCTGAAACAACAAGTCCGCGAAGAACTTGGCCCGATTGCGATTCCGGGGGAAATTGAGTTTGTGGGCAGCCTGCCCAAAACCCGCTCCGGTAAAATCATGCGCCGTGTCTTAAAGGCCAAAGAGTTGGGCGTTGAGCCAGGCGATATTTCGACGCTGGAGGATTAAAGCCCTCACCCCCGGCCCCTCTCCCAACCTTGGGAGAGGAGAGAATAGGTCTTATCAATGGCATTGATTTATAACCGCAGAGACGCCGAGGGCGCAGAGGAGAAACGGAAGAACCCTTTTCCTTACTCTGTGTTCTCTGCGTCTCTGCGGTTTATCCAATTCTACGAGCCAGTGATAGTTCGTGCTCCCCTCTCCCAAGGTTGGGAGAGGGGCCGGGGGTGAGGGCTTCACAACACTCTATGGAAACTCCATCCACATCCACCGCATCAACGGTTTCTCTGGAAGTTCCCGGTGAGCCGGGTGTTTATTGGTGCGCTAGGCATAAGAAGGTTAAGACCCGGCTGCGCTGTGGTCGTTGCGAAAGGCCAATCTGCGTCAAATGTACGGTCATGGGGCCAACGGGCGCACGTTGCCCTGAGTGTGCCTCGAACCGCACGTCGCATATCTATCAGGTCACTCCCGTTCAATATGCCACCGCGTTTTTAGCCGCTCTGGTACTGGGTGGTATCGGTGCCGTATTAGCCAGAGCGGTTGGCGGCATGAGCTTATGGCTTTTGCTCTATGCGCCGGTCATTGGCCCATTCTTAGGCAAGATTGTCACGACTCTCACACGCGGCAAGCGTGGCCCCAAGTTAGCGACTGTGGTCTCGGCGGGCATGATTTGCGGCGCGGTACTGTCAGCGGCCAGTGTCGGATTGATTGCTCTCGCTGCTCTGTCCCGCGTCCCGGCTGCCAAAGCTCCCCCCGTTGGGAGCATGGTGGGCGTGCTGCTGTTAACAAGCCTCGCTGACCCCTTCCTCTGGCTCTATTTAGTCCTGGCGATTGCTGGCGTTTGGTGGTGGCTCAAGTGATTGACGATTGTGGATTGACGATTGACGATTACAAGTGACTTTAACCTTTCACGTCTAACCGTGAAGTAAGAGTTTGTCATTCTGAGCGCAGCGAAGAATCTACTCATAGTGTCTCTAGAGCAATGCCTGAGCTTTGCACTCTATAAGTGCCGCAGAGTAGATTCTTCGCTGCGCTCAGAGGGTGTAGAGAAAGTCATGCTAAACGTTTTATCATCAAGCCAATCATGGCTACGTAAATCCAGGCCACGCTACTGCACGGATTCTGCTCGTAATCCTTGCTCAAGCGCCGCCAGCGTCCCAACCAGGCAAAGGTGCGCTCTACCACCCAGCGCCGTGGCAACGGCACATAGCCTTTGGGTTGGCCTTTGCGGTTCACCACCCCATCGGCCACCTTGCTCACGATCTGCACCTGCCACCCCCAACGCTCCTGCACCCATTGGGGAAAGTTATCGCCCCAATAACCCGCATCAGCCCACAAGCATTGCATCCGCTGGGCAGGAAAGTGTAACTGCTCTAATAACCAACGCGCTCCAGTGCGTTCTTGCACATTGGCAGGCTGCACTTGCACCTGTAAGAGCAAGCCGTTGCTATCCACCAAAATATGGCGTTTGCGGCCTTTCACTTTCTTCCAGGCATCAAAGCCTTTTGGCCCCCTTTTTCGGTGGTCTTAACGCTTTGACTATCCAAGATTGCGGCACTGGGCGCACGCTCTCGACCCGCTTGAGCACGCACTTGGTCGCGCAGGGTGGCATGAATATGCTCCAAGGTGCCGTTGTCGCGCCAGCGCCGAAAGTGTTCCCATACCACCGCGTGGGGCGGCAAATCATGCGGCAAGGAGCGCCACGAGCAACCGGTGCGTGCCTGATACAAGAGGGCATTAACGACTTCGCGCAAGGGATATTTGCGGGGTCGCCCACTGCGCCCCTGGGGAGGCGGTGGCCAGGCGGCTTGCAACTGTTGCCACTGTCCATCGCTGAGATCGCTGGGATAAGCTGGGCGTTGCATAGCTCTAAGTTTAGCATGACTTTCTCTACACCCTCTCAGAATGACTGCGTAATGCGGTATTGTAAATTGGAGGCGTTCAAAAGAATGGTCACTTTCCGTAAGTAAGCTTCTGCTAATCGTCAATCGTCATTCTACAATCGTCAATCAATATGCTTCCTCTGCGTGACCTACACTCTCCGAAACGTCCGCCTCTGATTACGCGCCTGCTGATTGCCTTGAATGTCGGAGTCTTTCTATATCAGTGTGTTGACTGGTTTATGGGTGGCAAAGGCGAGTTAATAACCGCTCTGGGGGTACGGCCTCTTTGCTACTTTCACCCGGCGGCCTGTGGCATCAATATCAAAGCGCACAGTGAGTTACTGTGGGAGCCGCTTTTGGCTTCGCTTTTCTTGCATGGCGGGGTGTTGCACTTAGCCTTTAATATGCTGTTTCTGTGGGTCTTTGGGCCAGGTGTGGAAGAGCGGTTGGGGCGCTGGCGATTTGCGCTTTTCTATTTAATCTGCGGTATTGCGGCGAGTTTAGCCCATGTGGTGACTCACGCTCATTCGTCCATACCCAGTATTGGTGCGAGTGGGGCCATAGCCGGGGTCTTGGGTCTCTACCTTATCTTGCTACCACGCTCGTGGATTCTGACTTACTTCCCCCCTATTTTCTTATTTCCCGTGCCAGCGCCCTTATTTTTGGTGGCTTGGATTCTGCTCCAAGTTGTCAGTGGTTTTACTCATCTACCGGGCTTATTACCGTCTCATGCCCACAGCGACATCGCGTGGATGGCGCACATCGGCGGCTTTGCCATCGGTGTGATTATGGGGTGGAGTATCAACCCCCGGCGCAAGGCTAAATCTAGACGCTCTGTGAGAGCTTAGGTAGACGACTCCAGGCCATAGCAACGTGAGTTATAGAGTTCATAGTAGCAGGCAGAGCGTATTTATGAAATAATGAGCCACAGCATACTTTGTTACGATGCCACTTTGCTTGCATGAATATACCCTCACTTTCTCGCCGTCCAGTAGGGCCGTTGACCTTACTCTTTATCGCTGCGCTGCCACCAATTCTACCATTGCGTGCTGATACATCCGCACCGGCTGCTAGCGCACCGGCTACTGGCCGCAAAACTCTTGCTTCTCCCAATCCTATTAATGCTAAGAGTGCTACTGCAACTGGTGGTAGAGCCAATTTATTCAACCCGGCTCTGCTGAGCGAGCGCACCTTACCCAATGGGGTGCGGGGCGTTGTGCGCGAGACGCGTGGGACGGGTCTGGTTTCAGTACAAATTTGGGTGCGAGCAGGTAGCCGTTATGAAACGGCTGCTAACAATGGCGTCTCGCACATGATCGAGAACCTGGCTATGCACGCCTCGAAGAATTATCCCCGCTCACCTTCGGGTGGCATTGGTGGCGGAGCGTCGGATGCGATTAACGCTCTGGGTGGGGTGGCTGGTTCTTTGACCTCCCGCGATTCCACCTTTTATAGTGCCACTGTTGCTTCGATCTTCCTGTCCGCTGCGGTGCGTGCGCTCTCCGATGCCACGTTGCACCCGAATTTGACCGATGGGGATGTTGAATCGGCGAAAGCGGAAGTGGAGGATGACGTGTTGCGTCGGGGGCAAGACCCGTTGGGGACGGCTTCGGACTTAGCGTATCGTACGGCATTTGCAAAGCATCCTTATAATAAGCCTGCCGCTGGCACTGAAGCCAGCCTGGAAGCCCTCAATGGAGCAAAAGTGCGTTCTTACTATAACGCGCGTTATGTTGGCAGCAATATCAGCGTGGTGGTCGTTGGGGATGTAAAACGCGAGGCCGCGTACCGATTAATCGAACGCTATTTTGGCGAGGCTGCGGCGGCCAAGCCACCGCAGGACACTATTCCCGCAGAGCAGGCACCTAAAACTTTTAAGAGCATTTCCCGCCGTCTCACCGATCCTGGCACGACCCTGGCCTTAGCCTTTCGCTCACCGGGCATTAGCACGCCACAAGATGTAGTCGCAATGGACGTGCTGCTCTCCTATTGGAAAGAAGGACGCGACGCGACGCTGCGGCAAGTATTGTTAGGCGGAGCAGATACGGGTAATGACGATACGGGCGATTCCGGTGATAATGCAGCCAATGGAAATGATCAGACAGACAGTAGCACCACCGATACGTCTGGTAAAGAACCATTGGCTTTAGCTTTTGATGTGGACTTTCTCACGCAGCGCGACCCTGGCCTCTTTCTCGTCACGTTACGGGTTGACCCGCAAAACCAGGAATCGGCAGTCACAGCCACTTTAAATGAATTTGGCCGGGTGCGCAGCCAGGGCATTGATGTGGCTGGCCTCAAGCGTGCCAAGCGACAGCTAACCACGCAATACATCCAACAAAGCGAGACCGTTTCTGGTCAGGCGGGAGCCTTGGGCTTCTACGAGATGATTGATACTTATGACTTTGCCGCCACTTACCTGGATCGTATTCAGCACGTTACCTTAGCCGATATTAAGCGGGTGGCGAACCGCTATCTGTCCAAGACAGCTTATGTACAGGTGATATTACAACCCACGCCACGCCCGACCATTCCCAATCCTCGTAACAACGATGGTGGCACCTTCACGGCCCGTGCTGATAGCCCCGAAATATTGAGGCACAACGTAACATCCTGACCGGCTGTAAAATCCTGATTTTAATGACTTCTAAAGTGCAAAGTATAAAATGCAGATTCTTCGAGCCATAGACACCCATAGTCGAATCCACATGACAACCGCCAAGCGACAGCGTAAAACGTTGATGCTGGTGTTAGGTATGTTCTGCTGTCTTGTGGGCAGTAAGAAACTGGTCTGGGCAGATGCCTTGCCTGCTGCCCCAACCGTGCTGCCCAATGGCATAACTCTGGTCACTCGTGAAGATCACACCGCCCCCCGCGTCGCCATTTCCCTCTTAGTGCGCGCCGGTGCTGCCGATGAAACGGTGGCGAACGCTGGCTGGCGTCGCCTGCTGACGGAAGCCATGCTGCGCGCCTCACAACGGGGGACGCAGGGTAGTAACAATGCGCGCACTATCGTTCAACTGCAACGCGAAATGGAAGCTGTTGGTGGTCGTATGGGCGCGGGTGTAGCGGATGATGTTATCGAGTTCTGGGCCGTCGGAGATAGTGGCAGTACGGGTCACCTGCTCGATTTGCTA
>Ga0213875_10000653_pt1 | contig 27576 bp, 21 predicted proteins | sample BarmaccomBMRX_R8_FD_160105 | JGI IMG/M metagenome (GOLD analysis project Ga0213875, IMG submission 160105) | Root-associated microbial communities from Barbacenia macrantha in rupestrian grasslands, the National Park of Serra do Cipo, Brazil - RX_R8 | ecosystem: Host-associated > Plants > Roots... | reverse complement strand
CGCCACGCAGGTGCGGGCGACGTTGTTGAAGGCGTCCTGGGCGGTCAGCGACCAGCCCGAGGTCTGGCAGTGCGTGCGCAGCGACAGCGACTTGGGGTTCTGCGGCTCGAACTGGTTCACCAGCCGGGCCCACAGCAGCCGGGCCGCCCGCAGCTTGGCGATCTCCATGAAGAAGTTCATGCCGATGGCCCAGAAGAACGACAGCCGGGGAGCGAACTGGTCGATGCCGAGCCCGGCCGCCATCCCCGCCCGCAGGTACTCGACCCCGTCGGCCAGCGTGTAGGCCAGCTCCAGGTCGGCCGTGGCCCCGGCCTCCTGGATGTGGTAGCCGGAGATCGAGATCGAGTTGTAGCGCGGCATCCGCTGCGAGGTGTAGGCGAAGATGTCGGACACGATCCGCATCGACGGCTGCGGCGGGTAGATATAGGTGTTGCGGACCATGAACTCTTTGAGGATGTCGTTCTGAATGGTCCCGGCCAGCTGCTCGGGCGCCACCCCCTGCTCCTCGGCCGCCACGATGTACAGCGCCAGCACCGGCAGCACGGCGCCGTTCATCGTCATCGAGACCGACATCTGCTCCAGCGGGATGCGGTCGAACAGCTGCCGCATGTCGTAGATCGAGTCGATCGCGACCCCGGCCATGCCGACGTCGCCGCTCACCCGCGGGTGGTCGCTGTCGTAACCGCGGTGGGTGGCCAGGTCGAACGCGACCGACAGGCCCTTCTGGCCGGCCGCCAGGTTGCGGCGATAGAAGGCGTTGGACTCCTCGGCGGTGGAGAACCCGGCGTACTGGCGGATCGTCCACGGCTGGGTCCGGTACATCGTCGGGTAGGGGCCCCGCAGGTAGGGCGCGATGCCCGGCCAGGTGTCCAGGAAGCCCAGCCCGGCCAGGTCGTCGGCCGTGTACAGCGGCTTGACGGTGATGCCCTCGGGCGTGTCCCAGGCCGCTTCGGCGAAGTCCTTGCCGGTCTCCGCCCGCCACGCCTTTTCCCATTCCCCGGCGCTGACGGCCGGGCCGCCGGGGCCGCCGAGCTCGATCTGGCTGAAATCCGGGATCATGACTCCCCGCCTTCGTAGACGGCCGTCAGGGCGGCGACGGCGTCGCCGCCGACGTAGACGAAGTCGTCGACCCCGGCCGCCTGGTAGGCCTCACGCTGGTCGCCGGGCTGGCCCGCCAGCACCACGTAACCGGCCCCGGCCGCCTTGAGGGCGGCGGCCGCCGCCGCGCCGTACTCGGCGTAGAGCTTGTCGCTGGAGCAGATACAGGCGGCCCGGGCGCCGCTGGCCCGGAACGCGTCGGCCAGCGCGTCGAGGTCGGGCGGTTCGGTCTGGCTGCCGCCGGCCGCCTCGCTCAGCGGCGTCTCGATCCCGCCCGCCTGGAACAGGTTGGCGGCGAAGGTGGAGCGGGCCGTGTGCACCGCCCGCGGGCCGAGGCTGGCCAGCAGCAGCTGCGGCCGGGCGCCGGTGGCCGCCAGCTGCCGGTCGGACCGGGTGCGGAGGGTCTCGAAGGCCTCGGCCCGGCGGACCCGGGGCAGCCCGCCGCCGGGCCGGGACGGGGCCGGGTCGCGGGCGACCGGCCGCTCGGCCAGGTTGGGGAACTCGCTCACCCCGGTGACCGGCTCGCGCCGGTGGGCCAGGTCGGCCGAGCGCCGGGCCCAGCTCTGCGCGAGCTGGTCCCTGACCAGGCCGCTGGCCAGGGCGGCCTGCTGGCCGCCGGCCCGCTCAATCTGCTGGAAAACGTCCCAGCCGCCGCGGGCCAGCTCGTCGGTGAGCTGCTCGACGTACCAGGAGCCGCCGGCCGGGTCGATCACCCGGGCCAGGCTGGACTCGTCGTGCAGGATCGCCTGGGTGTTGCGGGCGATCCGGCGGGCGAAACCGTCCGGCAGGCCGAGCGCGCTGTCGAACGGGAGCACGGTGATCGCGTCGGCCCCGCCGACGGCGGCGCTCAGGCAGGCCACGGTGGTGCGCAGCATGTTCACCCACGGGTCACGCTCGGTCATCATCACCGTCGAGGTCACCGCGTGCTGGCGCTGGCCGGCGGCGGCCGGGTCGACCTCGCAGACCTCGGCCACCCGCGACCACAGGCGGCGGGCGGCCCGCAGCTTGGCGATGGTCAGGAACTGGTCGGCGCCGGCCGCGTAGCGGAACTCCAGCTGCCCGGCTGCCTGGCTGGCGGTCAGCCCCGCCTCGGTCAGCTGGCGCAGGTAGGCGACCGCGGTGGCCAGCGACAGCCCGAGCTCCTGCTCGGACGTGGCGCCGGCGTCGTGGTAGGGCAGCGCGTCGACCGTCAGCGCCCGCAGACAGGCGAACTCGCGCTGGCAGCGGGCGGCCAGCTGGGCGGCCGCGTCCAGCTGGGACCCGGTCGCGGCGTCCTGCCCGGTGCGGGCGAGCAGGCCGAGCGGGTCGGCCCCGAGGTTGCCGGTCGCCTCCGGGGCCGGGATCGCGGCCGGGCCGTCGGTGTAGAGGGCGAACAGCTGGGCGGCGGCCTCGGCGAACTCGGCCCCGGCGTCGAGCACGACGCCGGCCAGGTCCAGGTAGACGCCCCGCAGCAGGTCCGGCAGGGCGGTGACCGGCAGCCCGGCCCCGCCGACGGTCAGCCACAGTGAGGTGACGCCGTTCTCCAGGTCGGCCAGCACCGCCCGGTTGGCCCGTTCCGGATCGGGGTCGGCGTGCTGCTGGCGGACGTCCCAGCCGGCCATGACCGCCCCCGGCACCCGGCCGCCCCGCACGAACGGGGCGAAGCCCGGCCGCCCGGGTGCGGGCGCGGGGTCGGCCGCCGTGTACAGCGCCTGGACCGTCAGCCCGTCCTCGACCTCGGTGGTCAGCGCCTGCTCGGCGGCCGCCCCGGCCAGGCCGGTCTTACCCGACTTGGCCAGCACTCCCTCGACCAGCCGCTGCCAGTCCGCCCGGCTCGCGGCCGGGAACTCCGAGGACTCGGAGAACGCTTGTTCGTGGACGGTCACAGAGCAAGTGTAAAAAGTATTCCGCCGGCCGGCGATGCCGGGCAGGTCGTCACAGCTGCTTCTTGAGCAGCCCGAAGACTCCCCGCACGACCTCTTTCGGCAGCTGCAGCGGGGAGCCTAGCGGCGCGGGCGGAGCTTGGTCCAGGCCAGGACCGCGATCGCGACCAGCAGCAACGGCCAGAACAGGACGTGGATCGCGAAGCCGAGGATGGCCAGGGCGACCAGGGCGAACAGGACGAGGGCGATGATGGCGAACATGGTGACTACTTCCAATCCCCGTTACTGGGTGTTGCTTGGTTGAGCGGATGTCTCCAGATTGCCGCCGCCGGCGGCCGGGGTCGATGGGGATCACCCCCGATTCCACCCCCAACCGCCCCCCAGCGGCCGAGGCGGCCGGCCGCTGCCGGGCTTGGCCCGGGTTCCGATATTTTGTCTGTCATGCGCGAGTACCAGCAGTACATCGGCGGCCAGTGGACCGGTTCGGACCAGCTGTTCGACGACCTCGATCCGTACCGGGGCACGGTGATGGCCCGCATCCCGGCCGGGACCCGGTCCGACGCCGCCCGCGCGATCGACGCCGCCGCGGCCGCGTTCCCGGCCTGGGCCGACCGGCCGCCGGCCGAGAAGCAGGCGCTGTTCCTCAAGGCGGCCGACATCGTCGAGCGCCGCGAGGACGAGATCAAGGAGCTGCTGGCCACCGAGACCGGCTGCGCGGGCGGGTTCGCCCACTTCCAGGTGCTGACCGCCACCCGCCTGCTGCGCCAGGCGGCCAACTGGGGTTACCTGCCGGCCGGGGAAGTGATCCGGTCCGACATGCCGGGCACGTTCGCGCTGGCGCTGCGCAAGCCGCTCGGGGTGGTGGCCGGCATCTCGCCCTGGAACGGGGCCCACGTGCTGGCCTGGCGTACGGTGGTGAACCCGCTGGCGTTCGGCAACACCGTGGTGCTCAAGCCGTCGGAGGAGGCCCCGATCTCGGCCGGGTTGCTGGTCGCCGAGATCATGGCCGAGGCCGGGTTCCCGGACGGGACGATCAACGTCATCACCCACGCCCCCGGCCAGGCGGTGCCGATCGCCGACGAGTTCTTCGACCGGCCCGAGGTCCGCTGCATCAACTTCACCGGCTCGTCGGCGACCGGGCGCATCCTCGCCGAGCGGGCCGGGCGGGCGCTCAAGCGCTGCGTGCTCGAGCTCGGCGGCTACAACCCGCTGATCGTGCTGGCCGACGCCGATCTCGACTACGCGGTCGAGGCGGCTGCGTTCGCGGCGTTCTTCCACTCCGGCCAGATCTGCATGAACGCCCGCAAGGTGCTGGTCGAGCAGCCGGTCTACGACACCTTCATCGACCGGCTCACCACCCGGGCCAAGTCGCTGCCGACCGGCGACCCGGCCGTCCCCGGCACGATCATCGGCCCGCTGATCACCCCGGCCGCCCGCGACCGGGTCGCCCGCGAGGTCGACGAGGCGGTCGCCGAGGGGGCCACCGTGCTGGCCGGCGGCGGCTCCGACGGCCCCTGCTATCAGCCCACGATCCTGGCCGACGTGCCGGCCGGGGCCCGGATCCACTCCGAGGAGACGTTCGGCCCGGTCCTGGTGGCCCAGCCGGTGGCCGACGCCGACGAGGCGGTCAAGATCGCCAACTCGACCCGCTACGGCCTGTCGGCCGGCCTCATCACCAGTGACAACCAGCGCGGCTTCGCCCTCGCCCGCCGCATCGAGGCCGGCGTGGTCCACGTCAACGACCAGACCATCGCCGACGAGCCCCAGCTACCCCTGGGCGGGGTCAAGGACAGCGGCTGGGGCCGCTCGGGCCCGGAGTCGATGAGCGACTTCACCGAGCTCCAGTGGATCACCACCCGCGACGGCACCGGCCCCTACCCGATCTGACCCCCGACGCAGCTCACCCCTCGGCCGCCGACGAAACCGGGCCGCCCCGGCAGCCCCATCCGTCACAGCGCTTACCCTCCAGCCCCTACTGGAGCAAAACCAGCGATTATCCCGGACTTTGCTCCAGTACACCGTACGAGCCGAGGCTCGTGGGAGCGGTGGAATTAGTGGGGATCGTGGGAGTCGTGGGACTGGCGGGGTTGGGGGCGGCGCGGGGTCGTCCGGGCTACGCGGCGTACCGCTCGATGAGCTGGTCGGCGATGGCGTCGAGGTCCTTGCCGATGTGGTCGGGCTGGGGTCCGGCCGGCAGCGGGGCGTTGCCGTCGCGGAGGATGAGGGCGGCCTGCCAGCCGGCCGCCTGGGCGCCGATGGTGTCCCAGACGTGGCAGGCGATCAGGCAGATGCCGGCCGGGTCCAGCCCGAGCGCGGTGGCCACCGACTGGTAGGCCTCCGGCGCCGGCTTGTGCCGGTGCACGGTCTCGTCGACGCTGAACCGGCGCTCGAACACGTCGATGACCCCGGCGTGCTCCAGTTGCCGGCCGGAGATGGCCAGGGTGTTGTCGGTCAGCGTGAACAGCCGGAACCCGTGGTCGCGGAGCCGCCGCAGCGCGGCCGGCACCTCGGGGTGCGGTGGCATGGTCGCGAACCGGTCGGTCAGCTCGGCCGCGTCGGCGTCGGTGATGACCAGGTCGCGGGTGGCAGCCAGCATGTGCAGGACGGCGGCGCCGATGTCGGTGAACGGGACGTAGACGTCGGCCAGCGTCAGCGCCTCGGAGTAGGTGATCAGGTCGGCGAACCACAGCCGCAGCGCGCCGGGATCACCGAAGATCCGGTCGAAGACCGGCCGGACCGCCTCCAGGTCCAGCAGCGTCTCGTTGACGTCGAACACGATGACCGGTCGCTCAGGCATAGCCAACCTCTCCGCAAATCACACCGGCGGCAAGTATCAACATCTCGGCTTTTTTGCCCTTTAATAAAAGGCAGTTAACACACTGGCATATCGGTTGTGCCCCAGCAAGAATTCGGCCCTTTCAAAAAATTGATCGCCGTTATAGAAATTGCTAATGGCGCGCGGGCAGGCCGCGTTGTTTCAGCTCTCCGACGAACCGGCGCAGCAGGTCGTCGTGGGGGGCGGCGACGACCGCGATGATGTCGCGCAGCTCCGGCGGGTCGAGGGACCGGATGGTGGCGGCCGGCATCGCCCCCAGGGCCGAGAACGGCACGATCGCGACCCCCATCCCGGCCGCCGCCAGCTGGGCGGCGGTGCGCGGGGAGCCGGTGCGCAGGACCGGCGACGGCAGCACCACTCCGGACCGGGCCGCGAACTGGTCGACCCAGACGCCGAACCCGTTGCCCGGGTTGTAGTGCACGAACGCCTCGGCCGCGAGCTCGGCGGGCGGTACCGCGGCCCGGCCCGCGAACCGGTGCTCGGGCGCCGCCACCACCACGACCTCCTCCTGGCCGAGGACCTCGACGTGCTCCTCGGTGTGGGTCGGGCGCGGCCCGACGACGACGTCGGCCGCCCCGGCCAGCAGCACCTCCAGCATCTGGTCGGCGCTGGTGTACTCCTTCAGGTCCAGCTCCACGTCGGGGAACCGGCGCCGCCAGCTCCGCAGCACCGGCACCAGCACCCAGGCCGTCATCGTCTCGGCGCAGGCGATCCGGATCCGGCCGCCCGTCCCGGCCGCCACCCGGCGGCCGGTGATCACCGCCCGGTCGGCCGCCGACAGCGCGATCCGGGCCTCGGCCGCGACCGCCAGCCCGGCCGCGGTCGGCCGGATCCCCCGCGGCCGCCGCTCGATGACCGGGGTCCCGAGCTCCCGTTCGAGCGCCGCGATCTGGTGTGACAGAGCAGGCTGGGACATGTGCAGCACCGCGGCCGCCTTGGTCAGCGAACCCTGCTCGACGATCGCGACCAGGCACTCCAGCGTCCTCAGGGAAATCATGGCGGCGGTCCCGTCGTGCTCGATTACCTGCCGATCTTCGCATCCGGTCAGTCGCTGTGCAGCGTCTGCCGGGGCAGCACCCCGTAGGCCTGGCGGTAGTAGTAGGTGAAGCGGCTCAGGCTGGCGAACCCCCACTGGCCGGCGATCGACTGGACCGACTCGCGGGCCGGGTCGGCCGCCCGCAGCTGCCGGTGCACGTGCTCGAGCCGGATCCGCCGCAGGTAGCGCATGGGCGTGGTGTCCAGGTGGGCACGGAAGGCGAGCTGGACGGCGCGGATGGTGACCCCGGCCGCGGCCGCCGTAGGTGCGGTCGAGGAAAGTTCGGGCCTGGTCGGGATCGGCCGTGGCAAAGGTGGCGACGTCAACGCCCTCGACGCGTCCGTGGAAGTAGCCACGGTCTGCCTCCGCATCACCGGGACTGTCACCCACCCCAGCCAGGCGATACCCCTGGCCAGGCCCTTCAATCACGATTCGCTTACCGTGCAGGCCCTTCGCATCGTTTGTTTACGGGCCGCCACCGCACTGAGAGCCTGCTCGTATGCGACTGTGCGGCGATCACCCAGCGGGCCGCACCGCCATTGTCGCGCTGCCGGCCGAGATCGACGTCAACAACTCCGACGAGGTCTTCCGTCAGCTGTCCACGGCCCTGAGGTCGGGCGTCGAACTGCTCATCGCCGACTTCAGCGAAACCATCTACTGCGACGTCAGCGCGATCCGGGCCATCGTCCGGGCTCTCGACCAGACCGACGGCACCGGCGCCGAGCTGCGGCTGGTGGTGCCGCCGGGCCCGGTCCGGCGGCTGCTCGACCTGATCCGCCTGGACGGCCGGCTACCGGTCTACGCCAGCCCCGGCCAGGCCGGGGCCGCCGGTACCGGCCAGGCCAGCGCCGCCTTGGGCGGAGAACGGGAGTCGCGATGACCGGGAACGGAACCGAACCCCGCCCACCCGACGAGTCCCTGGTCGCGATGGCCGCCATCCTGGTCACCGAGCAGAGCCTGGACAAGACCCTGAACCAGATCCTCGAGCTGACCTGCGCGGCCCTGCCGGGCGGCGACGAAGGCGGGATCACGCTGCTGAACGGCGAGGGACCGCACACCGCGGTCGCCACCAGCGAGGTGGCCCTGCGGGTCGACAACTCCCAGTACACCGCGAAGACCGGCGGCCCCTGCGTGGAGGCCTACCGCCGCCAGCAGGTGCTGCGGATCGACTCCACCGCCCGGGACCAGCGCTGGCCGGAGTTCTCGGGCACCGCCGCTTCCGAAGGGCTCGCCTCCACGCTGTCGATACCGCTGATCGTGGGGGGCGACGGTCTCGGGGCCCTGAACATCTACAGCCGCCACGAGTTCGGGTTCCCGCCCGGTGACGAGCGGCTGGCGACCACGCTCGGTTCGGCCGCCTCGGTCGCCCTGGCCAACGCCCGCACCTACTGGCGGGCGGCCCGGCTGGCCGGCCAGCTGCAGGAGGCGCTGTCCACCCGCGGCGTCGTCGAGCAGGCGACCGGCATCCTCATCGCCCAGCGCGGCTGCTCGGCTGACCAGGCCTACCACCTGCTGGCCGGGGCCGCCCAGCACAATCGCCTCGGCATCGACGAGGTCGCCGCCGACCTGGTCCAGCGCACCAGCCAGCCGGATTCCGGCCGTGACGGGCGGGTCAGCGGGGCTGGACGGTGAAGCCGAGCTGCCCGAGCACCCGGACCGCGCCGGAGCGGCCGCCCTCGAAGTCGGCCGGGGCGAGGCGCTGGCCGGTGGCCAGTTCGTAGGCGACGCCGAGAATGGCCTTGGGCGGATACCGGCGCTCGTCCCAGATCAGGTCGTAGGTGGTGGTGGGGCCGAAGCCGTGGGCGGAAAAGAATCCGGCCGGCCCCAGCCGGTCGAATTCGCCGATCGCCCGGGTGACGTCGGCCCGGCTCACCCGGTCCCAGGGCACGCTGGTCATGTCAGCGGTTCACCCCCGTCGACGTGCAGGGTCTGGCCGGTCAGGAACGTGTCGGTGAGCGCGAACATGACCGCGGCCGCGACGTCGACCGTGCCCAGCCGTTCGCCGAGCCGGGCGATCGAGCCCTCGTCGGTCAGGTCCACGCGCTCGGCGCTGACCATGGTCTCGCCCCCGTAGGCGGCGGCCAGCGCGTCCGGTTCGCGGCCGGCCGCGACCACCCGGGCGCCACCGTCGAGGGCGCCGAGCACGATCGCGCGGGCGAGGCCGCCGCCCCGGCCGACGACCAGCACGGTCTGATCTTTCAGCGCTTCAGCCATGGCCAGACGAACCTCAATGCGGAATCAGCAATGCTGGTTAATGGAGATGGGGAAAGGGTCACACATTTTCCGAGCGAAGCGGAAGAGAGGCGCTGTTTCGAAGAATTCATGGCGGCTATTAAAATTCTGAATATGTTCCACCTGAGCGTGGCCGAACTGGCGGGGCGGCTGGCCGGCCAGCCGCCGCGGCTGGGGCGGACCCGGCTGATCGCGGTGGACGGGCGGTCCGGATCGGGCAAGACCTGGCTGGCCGGGGAGCTGGCGGGGCCGCTGGGGGCTCCGGTGATCCACATGGATGACCTCTATCCGGGCTGGGACGGGCCCGCGGCGGCGCTGGGGGTGCTGACCGACTGGGTCGTCGGGCCGCTGGAGCGGGGGCAGGCGGCTCGCTGGCGACGGTTCGACTGGGAGCTGATGGAGTACGCCGAGTGGCACAGCACGGCCGCCGACGTGGTGCTGGTGGAAGGGTGCGGGAGCGTGCGAGCCGCCTTGGCCCCGGTGTATGCGGCCCGGGTCTGGGTCGAGGCGCCGCCGGCGGCCCGGGAGCGGCGGCTGCGGGCGCGGGCGGACTGGGCGGTCTACGAGCCGCACGCCCGGCAGTGGGCCGAGCAGGAGGACGAGCTCTATCGCACCGAGCACACCCGCCAGCGCTGTGACATCGTCGTGGAGAATCTTCAGCCGGGCGCGGACCAGGCGAAACTCGTGGTGCACCTGCGCGGCGGCGCGAGGTCGGCGGTCGTCTCGGCCGACGCCCGGACAGCGACGGCGGCGCACCGTTATGGTGATGAAATTCCAAACGGCACCTCTGGGCCGTTATCCGCTTACCTGACCTCAGTGCCCCGGATGCACGGGCCGCCCGCGGAGTTCCAGCCAAACCATGTCCTCCACCAGCTCGCTCGACGCCGTGGCTCGCTACCGGCTCGAGGAAAAGATCGGCACCGGCGGGTTCGGTGAGGTGTGGCGGGCCACCGACGTCCTGCTCGGCCGGCCGGTGGCGGTCAAGCGGCTGCCGCCCGGCCGGTTTCCGCATCCGGCGACGCTCGCGCGATTCCGGGCCGAGGCGCAGCGGGCGGGAGGGCTGGGCCACGAGAACGTCGCCCGCGTCTACGACTACGTCGAGCCTGCTCAACCAGACCCGCCGCTGCTGGTCATGGAGCTGATTGATGGCCCGTCGGTGGCTGAGCTGGTGGCCTCCGGCCCGGTGCCGGCGGCGCAGACGATGAGCATCGTGGCCGACGCGGCGGCCGGGCTGCAGGCCGCGCACGAGGCCGGGCTGATCCACCGCGACGTCAAGCCCGCCAACCTGCTGGTGACCTCCCGCGGCCGGGTCAAGGTGACCGACTTCGGTGTTTCCTACGCCGTCAACGCGGCCCGGCTGACCAGCAGCAACACTCTGCTCGGATCGGCGGGCTACATGGCGCCCGAGCGGCTCGCCGGGCGCGGGGCGGCGGCCCCGGCTGACCTCTACGCCCTCGGCATCGTGGCCTGGGAGTGCCTGACCGGCCGGGCGCCGTTCACCGGCACGCCCCTCGAAGTCGTGGTGGCCCACCGTGACCAGCCGCTGCCGCCACTGCCCGCGTCGGTCCCGGCCGGGGTGGTCGCCCTGGTCACCGAGCTGACCGCCAAGGATCCAGCCGGCCGCCCAGCCAGCGCCGCCGCGGTGGCGGCGCGCGCCGCCCAACTGCGGGATCAGCTGGTGACCGGTACCAGCGTCCGCGCCGGGGCGCTGGCGGGGACGATGCCCGGGACGGTGCCCGGGGCAACCGGTTCACGGCCCGGCGCCCGCGTGCACCTCCCGAACCGGCGGCGGGCCCAGGTTGCCGCCGCGGCCATCGCGGTCGCGGTCACCGGGCTGATCCTGCTCCAGCTGGACGGCCCGGACGCGGCTCGGCCGACCACGGCCGGACCGACCTCGTCACCGGCCCGGACCACGCCCCCGGTCCAGCTGGTCGACGTCAGCCCGGCGGCTCTGGTGGGACAGCCGGTCGGCACCGCCACCGCCCGGTTGCGCCAGCTTGGCCTGGGGGTCCGGGTCAGTTATCGATCAGGCGGGCCGGGCGGCAGAGTGCTGGCCGTTCAGCCGGCCGGCCGGATCGCGCGGTCCACCGTCGTCACGTTGATCGTCGGCGCCCCCACCGGCAGCCCGGCCGCCTCTCCCTCCTCGCGGCCGGCGGTGACCCGCCTCCCGCACGCGAGCGCAACCACCGCCCCGCCCGTCGCCGCGAACGGCAACGGCAATGGCAAGGCCAAGGGCCGGACCAACGGCAACGGGCACGGGAACGGCCATGGCAACGGGCACGGGAACGGCTGACTGTGGAAATCCGGCGTCGGCGGCGGGGGTCTCGGTCATGACCGCAGGTCGTAGGTGACCAGGGACCGTGGCGGCAAGGCCGCCGTGAACGCGCCCGCCCGCATCCTGATCGGGGACTGGGCGGCGAGCTGGTGGGCGCCGTCGGTCAGGTAGGGCGTGACCTGCGCGTCCCCGATCCCGGCGAGCGAGAACGCCGCGGTCTGGCGGCGGCCGGCGGTGTTGAGGACGACGACCGCGATCGACCCGTCGCGGTTGCGGAACGCGGTCACCTCCAGGCCGCGGCCGGTCGTGGTCGCGCCGACCCGCACCGCGTCCGGGCGGATGAACCGGCTGTAGTTGGCGAACGCCCACAGCCGGCCGGAGCTGGCGACGCTGTCGCCCTTGACCTCCACCAGGCCGGTGTTGGGCCCGGTCTGGCCGGTCGTGCTCGCGCCCCACAGGTAGAGGAACCCGCTCAGGTTGGCCGCGGTCAGGCCGGTGTAGATGTTCTGCGCCCAGGTGAAGCCGGACGAGGCTGACCCGTCGTCCCAGGCCGGGTCCCACGGCGCCGACCCGAACGGCGCCCACTCGGTCTCCCAGACCGGTTTGCGCCAGCCCGGCAACGGCGAGCCGGGCGGGACGAAGTAGCCGTGGCTGGTGAACAGGGCCGTCGCCGTGTCCGCGGCCGGGTCGGCCTCGAGCCCGGCTGAGAATTGCTGCGCGTAGTTCCAGCCGATGCTGGCGCAGCACTCGGCCCGGGTCGGCAGCCCGGACCGCGCCAGCGTCGCCCCGAGGATCCCCATCAGGCTGTCCGTCTGGGCCGGGCTCATGATCATGCCGTCCTGGGGCGGCGCGATCGTCGTCTCGTTCTCCGGGCCCACGTAGCTGAGCGGGATGCCCGCGGCCGCGTAGTCCTTCGCGTACTGCACCAGGTAGTCGGCGTAGGCCTGGCGCCAGTCGCCGCTCTGGCAGCTCGCGCCGGGGACCCCGCACAGGGTGCCGCCGTCGATGGCCGAGTCGTTGGTCTTCATGAACGCGGGCGCGCTCCAGGCGTCGGCGAACACGTCGCTGACGCCGTAGTCGGCCTTGATCTGCCGGGCCAGCCATAGCTGGCCCTGATCCTGGCCGACCTCGGCCAGCGTCAGGTACGACGGCCGGGCGGTCGAACTGCTCGGCGCCTTCGGCTCGATCGTGAACCCGGCGTCGGCGCTGATCTCGTTGCGCAAGATCGTCAGGCCCGCGCCCTGAGCCGGGCTGAAGAGCAGGCTCAGCGCCTGCTGGCGGGCGGTTGCGGGCTCGTTCATCAGCGTCTTGGCCTGGCCGAACCCCTCCGACACGCCGAACCCGGCCATCCGCTGATACTGGCGGGCGACGCTGATCGTGACCTTGGCTGACGCGGCCGGGGCGGCGGAGGCGGTTGAAGCGGGGCTGCGGCTGTGACTGGGGCCGCCGCAGGCCGCGAGCAGGACGGCGGCCAGCAGCGTGGCGGCGGCCGACCGGGACCGGATCAGGGTGAGCGGCACGACAGGAGCGTGCTCCTCTCGATCGCCGACCGCAAGGTGCCGGCGCCGCTACCGATGGGCGTCCCAGTGACGGCGGAGGGCGGCGGCCAGCTCAGCCGCCCGCTCGTCCGGGAAGAACAGGCGGCCGTCCTCGATCTCGATCACCGCGGTGGCGCCGGGGATCGTGTCGCGCAGCCAGTACGCCCACTTGCGGCCGAAGAACCGGTCACCCGTACCCCACACGATCGCGGTCGGCACCGCCAGGCGGCGCAGGGCGGGCTCGGCCGCCAGCAGGTCCCGGCGGCGCAATGCGACCATCAGCCGCTGGAACTGGCGAGCCCGCGCGGGGGTACCGAGCACCGGGTCGAGCATGGCCCGGGACACCGCCAGCGGCAGGTGGCTGACGTCCTGATAGCCGCTGCCGAAGAACCGCTGGCGGCCGCGAACCGGATCCCCGAACAGCCGGCCCGCCAGCCGCCAGAGCGGCAGGCCGGTGCGCATCAGCAAGTCCCCGGCCCGCAGGGCGGGCGGCGGCATGTTGGTGTGAGCCTCGCAGTTGGTCAGGGCCAGCGTGTGCAGCCGCCCGGGATAGCGGGCCGCGAACACCTGGGACACCGCCCCGCCGGTGTCGTTGGCGACCAGGTCCACTTCGGGCAGTTGCAGGGCCGCGCAGCCGTCTTCGACGAAGCGGGCCAGCCCGGGCAGCGAGAAGTCCTGGCCCGGGCCGGCCGCGGTGTGGCCGTGCAGCGGCAGGTCCAGCGCTATGCACCGGCGCTGGCCGTCCAGCTCGGCGATGACATTCCGCCACAGGTAGCTGCTGGTGCCGACGCCGTGGACGAACAGTACCGGGCGGCCCGGGCCGCCGGTGTCCATGTAGCTGGCCGGGCCGGAAGCGGTGCGGACCTGACGGCGGTGCTGGTCCAGGCGTTCGAGCTCGCTGATCATGAGGTTTCTCCCTTCCCGGGCGGCCAGGTCGATAGGGTGGCGGGTGGCCGGAGAAGACCGACCGTCGGTCTAACTCTCATAAACCGACTGTCGGTCTGTCAACTGGGTTTGGCTGGGATTGAATTAGCTGGGACCGAATTGGCTGGGAGTCGAGCTTGGCTGGGAACGGATGAACAAGAACGTCGAGCGGGGCCAGGCCACCCGGACGCACCTGATCGAGGTCGCGACCCGGCTGTTCGCGGCCCAGGGCTACGAGGGCACGTCGATCGAGGCGGTGCTGGCCGAATCCGGCGTCAGCCGGGGCTCGCTCTACCACCACTTCGCGGGCAAGGAAGCGCTGTTCATGGCCGTCCTCGAGGACGTCGGCGCCCTGGTCGTGGCCCAGGTGACGGCGGCCATGGAGGGCGCCGCCGACCCGGTCGCCGAGCTACGGGCGGGCTCGCTGGCCTGGATCCGGCTGGCCGGCGACCCCGTCATCCGGCAGATCGTGCTGGTCGACGCGCCCGCCGTGATCGGCTGGGAGCGCTGGCGGGAGCTGGACGAGCAGGGCAACCTGGGCTTCATCCGCGGCGCGCTGACCTTCGCGGCCGACCAGGGCCGCCTCGACCGGCGCCACATCGACGCCTACGCGCACATCGTGCTGGCGGCCGCCAACGAGGTCACGATGATGGTCATCCGGGCCGACGACCCGGCCGCCGCCCTCAGCGCCGAGGAGGCCGCGTTCACCAGCTTCCTGGACCGGCTGCTGGGGCCGCCGCCCGCCTGACCTGCTGGCCGGCGGCTGGGGGCGGCCGGGGCGGGCCAGCCGCCTGACCAGCTCGCCGCGACCGCACACCACGATCCGGCCACGAACGGCCACACCGGCAGACATCGGGGCACCTGGGCCGATAACTTGTTGTTCGACTTTGTCGATCACTGAGTGGGCGCGAAGCCATGGCATTGACGCGAACGGCTGAGGCTGCCTCCCGCTACCGGCTCGAAGACAAGATCGCCGCCGGTGGCTACGGCGAGGTGTGGCGGGGCACCGACGTCCTGCTCGGACGGCCGGTGGCGGTCAAGCAGCTGCCGGCCGACCGGGCCGGGCACGCGCAGACCCTGATCCGGTTCCGGGCCGAGGCGCAGCGAACCGGGTCGCTGTGCCACCAGAACATCACCCGGGTCTACGACTACGCCGAGCCGGACCCGCCTGATCCGCCGTTCCTGGTTATGGAGCTGGTCGACGGCCCGTCGGCCGCCCAGGTGCTGGCCCGCGGCCCGCTGCACCCGGCCCAGGCCATGAGCATCCTGACCGACGCCGCGGCCGGCCTGCAGGCCGCCCATGAGGCCGGGTTCGTGCACCGGGACATCAAGCCGTCCAACCTGCTGCTGACCGCTGACGGCCAGGTCAAGGTGACCGACTTCGGCGTCTCCTACGCGATCAACGCCGCCCCGATGACCAGCAGCAACACCCTGCTGGGGACGCCCGGGTACGTGGCACCGGAACGGCTCAGCGGGGGCGGGGCGGCCGCCGCCAGTGACCTGTACGCGCTCGGCATCGTCGCCTGGGAGTGCCTGACCGGCCGCCCGCCGTTCCTGGGCACCCCGATCGAGGTGGTGGTGGCCCACCGCGACCAGCCGCTGCCGCCGCTGCCCGCGTCGGTGCCGGCCGAGGTAGCCGGCCTGGTCGCCGAGCTCACCGCCAAGGATCCGGCCGACCGGCCCGCCAGCGCGGGCGCGGTCGCCGAGCGTGCGACCGTCCTGCGCGACCGACTGGCCCGGGAGGACGGGGTTTCCGCGTGCCCGCTGGCGGGTCTGGGACTGGCGGCCGACGACGGGCTGTCCGGGCCATCCGGGCCGGTCGGGCTCAGCACGATGCCCAGCAGCGAGGTGGACCTGTTCCAGCGGGCGTTCGACCGGCCACCGCCGGTCGTCCCGGCCGAGCAGCCGCCGCCCGTCCCGGCGGGGTCGCCGACGATGCGGCGCCGCGCTGGACGGCTGCGGCTGGGCGTCGGTGCGGTGGTCGCCGCGGTGGCGGCGGTGGCGGCCGCCGCCGTGATCGCCGTTCCGCTGAACGGGGCCGCGGCGCCCGGCTCTGCGCGCCAGCACTCCCCAGGCCCATCGGCCACCCGATCGGCCGGCCACCGCACCGGCCCGTCCGGCGACGGCCGGTCCCCGGCCGTCGCCCCGGTCGGCGCCGCGGTCGGCCCGGTCAACGGCACCACCACCCGCCCCGTCAGCCACGCGGGGACCGTGCCCAGCACGCCGCCCGCCCCCGGCACGCCGACGGCCACCAGCGTGGCGGCGGCCACCGGCAGCCCCAGCGCCGTGGCCAGCGCCAGCCCGACGCTCAGCACCGGGAACGGTAAGGGCAACGGGAAGGCGAAGGGCAAGGACAAGGGAAAGGGCAACGGGAACGGAAACGGCAATGGCAATGGCAACGGCCAGGGCGACGGCTGACGGCTGACGGCCAGCCCAGGTCAAGTCAGGTCAGGGCCGCGCTGACCACGTGCAGGATCAGGCCGACGAGGGCGCCGACGACGGTGCCGTTGATCCGGATGAACTGCAGGTCGCGGCCGAGCAGCAGCTCCAGCTGGCTGGACGTCTCGTTGGCGTCCCAGCGCTGGATGGTGCCGGTGACCAGGCCGGCCAGCTCGTCGTGGAACTGATCGGCCAGCGTCCGGGCGCCCGATTCGATCATCCGCTCGAGGCCGTCGGACAGCCGCTGGTCCGAGCCGAGCCGCCGCCCGGCCGCCATCAGGATGCCGGTCATCCGGCGGCGCAGCTCGGAGCCGGGGTCGGCCGCCTGGGTCCGCAGCGCCTCCTTGGCCTTCTGCCACAGCGCCGACGACCAGTCCCGCAGCGCGGTGCTGCCGAGGATCTCCTGCTTGAGCTGCTCCCCGCGGGCGCGCAGGACCGGGTCGGTCTCCAGCCGGTCGGGCAGGCCGGCCAGCCAGGTCTCGAACTGGCGCCGGGTGTCGTCGTCGGGGTCGGCCGCCATCGCCGCCAGCCGCTCGCGCAGCCGGTGGTACAGCCGGTCGAACACCCGCCGGTAGGCCAGGCCGGGGACCCAGCGGGGGGCCTCGGACTCGAACATCTCGCGCAGCTCGCCGTAGTGGCCCTCGAGGTAGCCGTCGGCCGCCGACAGCAGGCCGTTGAACACCTCGCTGTGCTGGCCGCCCGCGATCAACTGGCGCAGCACCCGCCCGGCCAGCGGGGCCGCCTCGATCGAGTCGACCGTCCGGGTCAGCTCGGCCGTCAGCACCCGCTGGACGTCCTCGTCCCGCAGCGCGTCGGCCACCGTGACCACCAGCTCGGCCGCCCGGCCGGCGAACCGGGCGGCGCTGGCCTCGTCGGCCAGCCAGCCGGCCAGCCGCTGGACCAGGCCAGCGGCCCGGATCCGGTCGGCCAGCACGTCGGCGTTCAGGAAGTTCTCCTGCACGAACTGGCCGAGGGTGGCGGCGAACTGGTCCTTGCGCTCCACGATCAGCGCGGTGTGCGGGATCGGCAGTCCGAGCGGGTGCCGGAACAGCGCGGTCACCGCGAACCAGTCGGCCACCCCGCCGACCATCGACGCCTCGAGGGCGGCCTGCACGTAGCCGAGCAGGGTGGCGTTGCCCCCGTGCACCTGGTGGATGACCGCGCTCACGACCACGAACAAGACGGTGACGGCGCCCAGCAGGGAGGTCGCCCGGCGGCGGGCGACGGCCAGGGCCCGCCGCCGTTCCGCCAGTGACTCGGACGGCGGCCCCGGTGGCGACGCCGGCGGCGGCCCGGGCGGCGCGGTTGTCGCGACAGGTTGCACGGAATGACGGTACCGGCGGCTATCTTCCATGACATGGGGCACCCCACCCTCGACTTCGACCTCTCGACCCTGCGCCGGGCCATCGGCGGGGGCAGCTATGTCCGGGGGACCGAGTACGCCCGCCAGCAGGCGGTCCTGCACGTGGCCTGGGATCCCGACGGGCCGGCCCTGCGGGGGATGGTGCAGGGCCAGGGCGGCCACGTCTACCACACGTCCGCCTTCCTGACCCTGGCCCCGGGCCAGCCGGCCCGGTTCAACGCGGGCGAGTGCAGCTGCCCGGTCGCCTTCAACTGCAAGCACGTGGTCGCCCTGGTCATGTCGGCGCTGGCGACCGGCACCATGGAGGGTGAGCCGGCCCCCCGGCCGGCGCCGCGGGCGGCCGCCTGGGACCAGTCGCTGGACTCCCTGCTGGACGCGGACGGCCCGGCCGGGGCGGCCGGGCCGGGCTCCGGCGATACCTCGGCGCTGGGGATCGAGCTGGCCCTGGCGGGCGGCCCCGGCCAGGTGCACTGGGCCGGCCAGCCCACCCTCAGCCTGACCGCGCGGCTGGTCCGCCCGGGCCGCACCGGCTGGGTCTCCGGCGACCTGAGCTGGACCCGGCTGGACGTGCTACGGCTCCGCCGGGGCGAACGCGAGCCCCAGATCCGGCTGGTGCGCGAGCTGTACGCGCTCTACCAGGCGTCCCACGACGCCAGCAGCTACGGCTACCGGTACGGCCAGGACCGCTGGATCGAGTTCTCCGCGATCGGCTCCCGGCAGCTGTGGCCGCTGCTGGACGAGGCGGCCGCGGCCGGCCTGACCCTGGTCTTCCCGGGCGGCAGTCCGGGCGGGTACGCCGAGGGCCGCTTCTGCCTGGACGTGACCCGCGGCGCCGACGGCAGCCTGCAGATCGTGCCGGTCGTCCAGACCGCGGCCGGCGACGCCGGCGCGCCGGTGCTGTTCATCGGGGCCGAGGGCCACGGCGCGGTCTGCGTGGACCGGGACCGGATCGAGGACGGTGACGCCAGCCAGTGGCCGTTCCGGCTGGTCCGGCTGGCCCGGCCGGTGCCGCCCGCCCTGCAGCGGATGGCGCTGTCGGGCACCCCGCTGCGGGTGCCGGCCGCCGACGAGCCCCGGTTCCGGCGCCAGTACTACCCGCGGCTGCGGCAGGCGGCCGAGCTGACCAGCTCGGATGGCTCGGTCGGGCTGCCCTCGGTCACCGGTCCCGAGCTGGTACTGCGGGCCCGCTACGGCGACGACCACGGCCTCGACCTGAACTGGGAGTGGGAGTACCGGATCGGCGACGCCACCGAGCGGACGGCGCTGCCGCCCGACACCAGGGACGCCGGCTACCGCGACCTGACCGCCGAGCGGGACCTGCTGGCCGGGCTGGACATCACCAGCCTGCCGCTGCGGGCCTACGGCCTGCTGCACCGGGGCGCCGGGGTGGCCCGGCCGCTGGCCGAGACGCTGCTGCCCAGCTTGCGGCTGACCGGCATGGCCACCATGCGGTTCACCACCGAGCTGCTGCCCCGGCTGCGGGAGGTGCCGGGGCTGACGGTCGAGGTGACCGGCACCCCGGCCGACTACCGCGAGGCGGGCGACACCCTCCAGATCGCGGTGGCCACCACCGAGGTGGCGGGCGACAACGACTGGTTCGACCTCGACGTGACGATCACCGTCGAGGGCCAGGACGTGCCGTTCCTCCAGCTGTTCCTGGCCCTCAGCCGCGGCGAGCCGCAGCTGCTGCTGCCGGACGGGGTGTGGTTCGACCTCGACCGGCCCGAGCTGCAGACGCTGGCCCGGCTGATCGACGAGGCCCGGGCGCTGCAGGAGCTGCCCCCCGACCAGCTGCGGATCAGCCGGTTCCAGGCCGGGTTCTGGGACGAGCTGGCCTCGCTGGGCGTGGTCGCCGACCAGGCCACGTCCTGGCAGCGGCAGGTCCACGGCCTGCTCGAAGCCGACGTGGGCGAGCAGGCCGAGCCGCCGGCCGGGCTGCAGGCCCAGCTGCGCCCCTACCAGCAGGAGGGCTACGGCTGGCTGTCGTTCCTGTGGGAGCACCGGCTGGGCGGGATCCTGGCCGACGACATGGGGCTGGGCAAGACGCTGCAGTGCCTGGCGCTGATCAGCCGGGCCCGCGAGCGCGACCCGGACGGCGGGCCGTTCCTGATCGTGGCGCCGACCAGCGTGGTCGCCAACTGGGTGACCGAGGCCCGCCGGTTCACCCCCGGCCTCGACGTGGTGCCGATCTCGGCCACCGTCGGCCGCCGCGGCCGGGACCTGGGCGAGATGGTGGCCGGGGCCGACGCGGTCGTCACCTCGTACACCCTGCTGCGCACCGACTTCGACGCCTACAACGGGCTGACCTGGTCCGGCCTGCTGCTCGACGAGGCCCAGCACGCCAAGAACCGGCAGTCCAAGGTGTACCAGTGCGCCCGGCGGCTGGCCGCCCCGACCAAGATCGCGATCACCGGCACCCCGCTGGAGAACAATCTGATGGAGCTGTGGTCGCTGCTGTCGATCACCGCTCCGGGCCTGTTCCCGAGCCCCGAGCGGTTCCGCGAGTACTACGCCAAGCCGGTGGAGAAGATGGCCGACCGCGACCGGCTGGCCCAGCTCCAGCGGCGGATCCGGCCGCTGATCCGGCGCCGGGTCAAGGAGCAGGTGGCGGCCGATCTGCCCGCCAAGCAGGAACAGGTGCTGGAGGTCGACCTGCACCCGCAGCACCGCAAGGTCTACCAGACCCGGCTGCAGCGCGAGCGGCACAAGGTGCTGGGGCTGATGGACGACGTCAACGGCAACCGGTTCGCGATCTTCCGCTCACTGACCCTGCTGCGCCAGCTCAGCCTGCACGCCGGCCTGGTCGACGACGAGTACGAGGGGCTGGCCTCGGCCAAGATCGACGCGCTGCTCGAGCACCTCGGCGAGGTGGCCGACGGCGGCCACCGGGCTCTGGTGTTCAGCCAGTTCACCGGCTTCCTGGGCAAGGTCCGCGAGCGTCTCGACGCCGACGGCATCGAATACTGCTACCTCGACGGCCGGACCCGCGACCGGGCCGCCGTGATCACCCGGTTCAAGGACGGCACGGTCCCGGTCTTCCTGATCAGCCTCAAGGCGGGCGGGTTCGGCCTCAACCTGACCGAGGCCGACTACTGCTTCCTGCTCGACCCCTGGTGGAATCCCGCCACCGAAGCCCAGGCGGTCGACCGCACGCACCGCATCGGCCAGACCAGGAACGTGATGGTCTACCGGCTGGTCTCCCGCGACACCATCGAGGAAAAGGTGATGGCGCTCAAGGCCCGCAAGGCCCAGCTGTTCACCGACGTCCTCGACGACGACGCCTCCGCCTTCGGGGGCGCCCTGACCGACGACGACATCCGCGCCCTGCTGGACTGAGTTGACCAGACCTTAGGGATTCGTGAACCGGCCGCCGCCCAGGTGGCGCCTTGACTGCCTGGATGAGGAGCGAACACCGGGGTGCCCCGGTCCGGGGCCGGCTGGCGGTGCTGGCCGGGCTGATCGCGGCCGTGGCGGCCTGCGCGACCGGCGGCCCGGCCCGCGTCCATCCCAGCCACCCGGTCGCGGCTGGTTCCAGCCGTCCGGTCGCTGCGAGCAGGCCGGCGACCACGCCGGTGCCCGCGGCGCCCCCGCCTGGACTCCGCTGGCGTCCGGCCGGGCGCCGGGTCGGTGGCCGGACCGCGCTCTACGAGACCACGCTGGTCCCGCCGGGCGGCCCAGACCTGAGCCCCGGGCAGCTCGCGCAGCTCCTGATCCGAGCCGGTTCGGTCCGGGCGATGGAGCTCGACATCAACCCGGCCTGGCCGGTGTTCGCCAGCTACAGGCCCGCCTCGCCGACCGGGCTGGCGGCGCCGTCCAACGCCGCAAGCTGCTCTCCGGCTTCGACCACGGCGCGGGCACGTTCTTCAACCCGGCCTGGCCGCGTGACTTCATCACCCTGTCGGCTCGTCCGGGCGGCGCCTGACCGGATGGTCAGCTGAACGCGGCGGCGTGGCGTTCGCACCGGGAGCGGAACGTGGCCGGCGCCATGGCTGGCTGGCCCGAGAGCACTGGTAACTCAGCCTCTACCAGGGACTGGCTGGACGTCGTATCCCAGACTTTCATCCACGCCGCCAGATTCGACTCCTTGGCTCGCACTTTCACGCTGAGATAGCTCTTCGGGTCCAAAACCTGGGCGTTGCTTTTCACCGCGGTCGAGTAGACGAAGTCGGACGCGATGATTCCGAAGTCAGAGCCGGTGGCGGAAATCCTCTCCTTCAGCTCACGGGAGGACAGCAAGCGGGCGGTGTTGACGATCACCGATCCGTTCAGTCCGAACGGGTCGCTGGTGATCGGCCCGACGTCGACCGCCGTGCGGAGCTGAATATGAACCGACTCGCGGTGGACCCGATTGTGTCGGGCCAGCCGGGCGGGCAAGGCACGATGAAGATACGCCACGACCCTGCCCGTGGGCACAGTCGGCGGGACTACGATCAGGAAGCCGTCGCCCCGGTCTTCCACGGAACACTCGGGCGACAGGTTGCTGAGCGATTCGGACATGATCCCGAAAAGTGACTGCCGGATCAGCAAGCGATCTCGGTCGCTGCGGCTGGATGCGCCAAAGCCAACGACATCGGCGTTCACGACGGTGCAATTCTCCCCAGCCAGCGCGGGCTGATTCCGCAACCAGCCAGGAGGGGCAGGCGCAACGTAATCCTGCTCGGTCAACCGGTCGTAGATCTGACGTTCAACGATGTCGAGAACACCGGGGTTGGAGCTCAGGAATCTGGCGAACTCCTCGGTCTTCACCACCAGGCCGCAAACTGTCTCCGACGCAACAACCGTGGCTGATCGGACGTTCACCTGGAGGACGGCACGCTCCCCGATCAAATCGCCTGGCCCCCGCCGGGCGATGACCCGTTCGGCAGCGTTGTCGCCTACCGAGATCTCAACCCGCCCGCTGCGGATAACGACCACGTGATCCCCGAATTCGCCTTGGGTCATCAGACGGGCCCCTGCGGCAAACGTTCGCTCAGCTCCGAGGGCGGCGAGGTCCCGCTGCTGAGTTCGGCTCAGTGAGTCCCAGAAACCCTCAGGTGCGGGGAGGGTGCTACTCGCGGCGGGGGAACTGACGCGGCCCATCGCGAGCGAGCGCGGTTCCCCGCCCGGCGGGGCCGCGCGGCGGCTGACGTCCTGAGGACCGGACACACGATAAAGCTCCGGACGGCCATCTCTCGCCGAGGACACCGAATTGAGAGACCTCTGCAGGCTACGTTCGATCTCGTCCACGACGCCCTGGTTCAGGCCATTCTCGGACGTCAGCTTCTGCACCGTCTTCCACACCACCTTCTGCACGGTGTGCCACCATCGCGCCGCCTGAACCGCTTCCGTCAGCCCCTGGCCGTCCTGGTCTTCATCGACCACATAAAGACTGACCCGCGTCGCCCGCGGGATGGCATCGTCCCGCGCGACGTCATAGTCGACGACCAGCCCCCGGCTCAGAAGCTCCTGCACCCGGACCGGAAGACGCGAAAACCCACGAATCTGGTCGGGCAGGAATTCCGCCGGCTTGGCCCCGATCCCCCCAGACTGACGCTCTTCGCTGCGCGCCCCGCGCGGCAGCCCCGATGTCGGCGACGGCAATGCACCGGCTCCCACGGCCAGATCCTCGACGTCGCCCCCCAGCGTTCGGAGCGCGTCGTTGACCATACTTATGCTCGCCTGCGGCACCTTCGGCACAACTTCCCGCGACAGCCAGGCCAAATCGGGTCCAACCTCGTCACCTGCCGCCGGGGTTGGCCGAGTGAGTTTCCCCACGAGGCCTCGCCACCGGGCGGCGGCCCGGGCGCCGGCCTCCGTATCAACCGCACGGATGGCCAAGAGGGCCTGCAGGATCCCGTGTACGGCATCGGGCGGGATCACCATTGGCTCATCGGGGGCAACGGTCCGGCCACCGCTCGGCCCTCGTGAGAGCGCCAGGGCGGTGCGCACCCGGTACCAGGTCCGCTCGTCGGGAGTGACCCGGCCCGCCTCCAGATTTGCGACCGTTCCCCGGGACACATCGGCCAGCCAGGCCAGATCAGACTGCGAGAGCTGCAGATTCTCGTCGCGGTAACGCTTGATGAAGTCACTCAGACGTTCATCGGACTGCCCAGTCATAACGCCCATCTTCCGCATGCCCCCCACGTTGGTCCACACCCTTGGGCAATCTTATCCGGCTTGTACATGAATCGCGGGCGGCTGGTGCCAAACTGTGCTCTACGCTATGATCAAGGATGCACAATTTAGTAGCCACGTTGTCACAGCTGATGTACAAGGTCAGGGTCGGCCGCCAGCATCGCACACCAGCCTCCAGGTGGTGGGACCGGCCCGTGGATCGCACCAGTCCGGCAACTCAGACGCTCACTCCCTCAGCGGAAGGGGGCTTCGATGCTCATCGGGTCAACCCCATCTGATCGGGCTGACCCCTTGCCGTTCGGTGAACCAGGACCGCGCCCCGGCGACGCCGTGCTCCGAACCATGCGTGGCCGCGCGAACACCACCCACTGAACCGATATCGATAACGGTAGAGGGATCTCGTGGATATCACCTTCCCCGCTCTTCTCCTCAGAACTCTTTCCGGAGGCCTGAGGCGGGTGTTCCTCGTCCGGTCCCGGGACCCCGGCCTGCGGCAGGCCAGCGACCCGGCCCGAATCAACTCGTCCGCATGCAACTCGGTGAGCCACTCTGCAGCCGGGGAGGAACTCCGTGTCTTACGGGCGGAGCAAAAATGAATTCTTCAACCTGGATGGCACGAAGCAGGCCATTGTAAAACTTGCGTCGTGTGAAAGGTTGGTCATTTATTGCGGAGCGGGCGTGACTATCGACAGGACCGGGCTGACGTGGGGCGACCTGGTAGTAAAACTATTCGAGACCAGCGACGGGAACCATCCTGGCCCCGATCCTTCAGCCGCCGAACTGAACATCCTGAAGCAGGAGCTCACGCCGCTTCAGCTGGCATCCGTGCTCGCCGAGCGCACGGAAGAACATCACGCCACGGAAAAAGAGGCCCGCTACTCACTCATTCCGAAACTTCAGCAGGCTTTGTACACGGGTGCCGGTTGGCAGTCCGGGGCATTGGTTTCGAATATCATAAGATTGTCATCGGGCTTGGTCCAGCTCGGGAAAAAAGTTGCGATTATCACGTCGAACTATGACATTTATCTCGAGGATGAATACGATCACTACCGCACCGAGTTGCGGGCAAATCCTGATCTGAAGAACTCGCCACCCCCTGATATTGCAGGTCTGCGCGTGTGCGCCGCGGGTATGAAGAAACTTTTCCGGGACGTTAAGCCGGAGGGCAATGCTGGCCGGATCGAAATACTTTATCTGCATGGCAGAGTCCCCTCTAAGGGTGGCTTGGGAGGACGACTCGCACTGAGCGAAAAGGATTACCATTACACGTCAGACGCGGTTGTGGGGGCCCTTCAAAAGTCATTCTCTCAGCCTAAAACGGGGATCTTGATCCTCGGTACCAGCCTGTCCGATCCGCCACTGCTGAAGGCTCTGTTCCACACACACCCTTACCAAGGCGAGAAGAACACACCCGAATGGAAACGCGTGGCCCTGGTGCCGGCTACTTCAACCGGGTTCGTCCAGTACAACGAAAACTTTGATCGGCTGGTCCAAAGCCTGAAAATGAGAACGAATCATTTTGGTGTCGAGCTTCTTGTGCCGGACTTCCATTTTCAGATTGCTCAGTTTTGCCAGGAGATACTCACTGCGATATACCTGTCGAAGGACACGCGTTTGTATATGGCCCCCAGCTCATCTGCGTTGTACAACAAGCGTATAGGCCGATGGTGGAGTGCCTGGCAGGAGCAAGAGCGATCTCTCGGCCCCGACCATATGTATAAAGCATTGAATCAAAGCCTGAAGTCAATTAAAGAGTTGCTGGGCAGGAATGCGGGCGAACCAGCACGGGAGCTCATGAAAGTGGAACTGTGGGTGCGGCACGATCCCGCCAGCGTTCGCCGCCTGGCTCTCTGGGGAGCCTCAACCGGAATACTAGAGGACCGCAGCGTACTTCACTTCGAAGAGCTGGACCTGAATACCAATAACGCGTCCGTACGAGCTTTTATCGAAGGCCGTCCGCAATACGTTGCCCGGCGGGATCTGAACAGCAATGGGGCAGCGGCCGACAGCAGATGGAAATCCTATCTGTCCGTCCCGATTCGAATAAATTTGCCCGACGGCACAGTTCCGGTAGGCGTGATAACGTTGGCCAGCATGGAAGAAAAGGAGCATTCAAAGATTCCCGCCGGTTCGGTACGAGAAATGACCAGCCTGGTCAATCAGCTTACGGCGGTTGGGCAAGAACTGCTGGCCGTGAGGCCAAGCACTGATAATTAATCTGTCTGGCCGAGAGAGTTCTTCACCTGCTGGATACGGTTGTAATCATTGAAAGCACGAGCCAGCCGGGATCTCTCGACCGCAACAGCAGCTTCTTTGATGATCTGCGCAACCTCATCTGAAGGAGCATCTTCGGCAGCCGCGTTCCCGATGGCCTCAAGGAAGTCTATTTCGCTCATGACTACCTTCCCGTCGACGACTTCATTACGACGGCGCCCGGGGCCGCACTGTCGTCTGCAGGCTCCTACCGAATACTTCCCCCCTGTGTTAAACATTGAAACATGATCACTTGAAGCACGCTAGAGAATTTCGTACACGCAATCGATGCGTCATCGACGTAGCGCAGCCCAGGTCGTTCTGCTAATACCGTCGTACGCGATCACAGGGAGTGTTCAGTAGCGCCTACCGCCGCAACCACCTCAGGACCACACAAGTAACCGAAGCCCCGCTGACGCTGATTCGATCCAGGAAAACCCGGTCAAGAAGGGCCCGCTCAGGGCCGGGAGCGGATCTCCCACAGGTCCGGGAAGAACGGGTGGAACAGCGTGCTCCGCAGGTACTCGACCCCGGTCGACCCGCCGGTCCCGAGCTTGGCGCCGATGATGCGCTCGACCGCCTTGACGTGGCGGTAGCGCCACTCCTGGATGCCCTCGTCGACGTCGATCAGGGACTCGCAGACCTCGGCGGCGCCGCCGGCGTCGTCGTAGACCTGGGCCAGCACCGCGGTCACCCGGTCGTCGCCCGGCCAGCCTGCGCGGGGGTCGCGGTCGAGGACCTCGTCCGGGATCGGCCAGCCGGCCACCCGGAGGTAACAGAGCAGCGAGCCGAACACCGGGCGGCGGGCCATCAGCCCCGGCAGCACCGGGTCGCCGCCGGTGTAGCTGAAGTGGCGGCGACCGTAGACCGCCTCGATGCGGCGGAACTGGGTGGACTGGAAGCCGCTGGAGCTGCCCAGGTCGGGCCGGAACCGGGCGAACTGCTGGGGGGTCATGGTCTCCAGCACGTCCATCTGGCCGACCACGGTCTTGAGGATCTTGGCGATCCGCCGGGCGGTGGCCAGCGCGCCCGGCCCGTCGCCGCCCTCCAGCCGCCGCTGGAGCAGGTCGGTCTCGTACAGGGTCTGCTTGAACCAGAGCTCGTAGACCTGGTGGATGATCACGAACAGCAGCTCGTCGTGCACGTCGGTCAGCGGGTGCTGGGCGGCCAGCAGTTCGTCCAGGTGCAGGTAGCTGCTGTAGGTCAGCGGGGGCGGCTCCGTCAGCGGGCTGGGCGGCTCGGTCTGCTGATCATCCACGCCCCTACGCTAACCCGGCCGCCCGCTCAGCTGATGCCGCGAACGAACGCGAGCACGCCGTCCGGGTCGAGTTCGGCGCTGATGGCCCGCAGGCGGCGCTCGACCTCGGGCCGGAAGGCGCCCGCGTCGTCGGGCTGCCCCTCCCGGAACGTCGGGGCCGACAGGCCGGTGTCGGCCGGGGCGGCCGCCGCCAGCACCTTCTTCAGCACCGCGTCGACCCGAGCCCGGGCCGCGTCGTCGGGCGCGAGCCCGACCGCGTGCAGCAGGAACGGCCCGGGCACGCTGGTCAGCGCGCCGTCCGGTACCGGGCGGGCGGCCAGGTCGGCCCCCGGCCCGACGTGCCGGAAC
>Ga0213875_10000652_pt1 | contig 27599 bp, 29 predicted proteins | sample BarmaccomBMRX_R8_FD_160105 | JGI IMG/M metagenome (GOLD analysis project Ga0213875, IMG submission 160105) | Root-associated microbial communities from Barbacenia macrantha in rupestrian grasslands, the National Park of Serra do Cipo, Brazil - RX_R8 | ecosystem: Host-associated > Plants > Roots... | reverse complement strand
CACACTTCCCCGTCGCTTCTCTCGCTCTCCCAGCCGCGCCACGGTAACAGCGCCACCGAGAGCCGGTCGATCAGGATCAGGGTCTGGTGCACAGCGGTGAGCCCGTTGATGGTTCCCTCGAACCTAGGAACAGTCGGCGATGTCGTGGGCCACAAGCAGGAGATTCTGCAATAGCTCATTGACTTGACCCGCAAGGCTTGCGTCCAATATCGCCGCTTCACGCGACCAGCTTCAAGCATCCGCGCCAAAAGTCACGGTGTCTTGTGAGACGATGCTCTAACCCTAACAACCTTCGTCTGGACTGCTGCGCAGCAGCTCACAAACTATACACCGACCGACGGTGTCCATACAGAGCCCTGACAAACCCATGCGATGTTATCCACCCGAATGGAGGGGCCCCGCGACAATCCTTTTTCTGCATCGGAATTGGCTCATGATAATGCACGTGCACGGGCGGCGATTATCCATAGAGTGAATTGTCATTATCGTGCAGGAAAGCATACCCGCGCGTACGTCCAGAGCTGATGGACCTGCTTGGGCGGTCCAGAGGCCGTTGCCGCGTGAACACTACCGAGGCCTCAGACCTGAGCGGGGCTTGGCGCGCGCTGAGGGCGACCCGATTGCCAGCCGTGCCCGGACTCACTACTTAATAGATGTCGTCGATGTTGGTGAAATCGGTTTCGTCGGCTGTCAAAGCGCAGGCACGAAGGGCGTCGGCGGCCTGCTGGGCTTGCTTACGGGTAAGGGCAATACTGTGCTGACCGACCGTGAGGACGACGTATGGATCCAGGTCATTGGCCTGCACGGTGAGCAATTGTTCGCCGGTGATCGTGGTGAGGTGAACCGAAGCAAACATGATCTTGGCGCTCGCAGCTCAGCGGGACGACTCCGCGGTGCTGTCTACCTGACAGCTGCGGTTCAGGTCGTCGGGACAGGGCAGTCCGAAAGACATGTCAGTCCATGCCCACAGCTTGTGCACCGTCCGGCCAGATCCGGCGCAGGGCTCGCGGCCATGGAAAACGCGGTAGTTGTCCAGGCACAGCAGCTCCCCGGGACGGAGCACAAACCGCGGTGCGACCCGGGCCGCCCGCTCAGAGATCTTGGCCCAGGCGGCGAGATATCGATGGTTGGTTGACCGTGCCGAGAGGCCATCGGGAAGTCGTTGATCTGGGTGGCGGCGCACGGTAAGACGTCCACCGCATGTCCGCGACGCCACCGTGCGGCCACTAGCGGGCGGCATGACGGCGCCCTGCCCTGCCCCGGTGGACCGATGGGGTTCCAGCTCAACCTCCCATAAGAACCTGCTTAACGCCCGGCAGTCGGGATCGCTGGCGATGGCATCAAGCAGGCGTTGGCCGTCCACCAGAAACCATTCCCCACCCGCCGTGGCCTGGCGCTGACTCAGCACAAAGACCAGGTCCGGGTAATAGTTCCCGTACTCCAGGTATCCATCGACGTGCGGATTGAAATCAACCTGGAGATCAACACTGTCAATGCCGGTGCCGGCTTGAGCCACCGGACCACACCCGGTATGCCGGCTGTCGGTTGCGCTGGCGGCCATGGTGGAAGGCGATCGGCAGACAAACAGACGGGGCCCGAACACGTCGCGAGCGCCGGCAAGCGTCCCGGCAGCATCAGTGCGGTTGGCGCTGAGGATGACGGCACCATCACTGGACCACAAGTGGAATGCCCGCCACGGGTCGGCAGTGCGCTCCGGGATCAGCCCTGCATTACACATACGAGTCACTCCTTCGTCGCACCGCCGCACTGCAGCGGATGGACCGTCCACCGAGCCGCGCTGCGCACCCCTCATCGCCGAGCAAGCAGCTGGGACGCCGGGACGCAAAAGAAGTCCTGCCCTCCTACCGTCCTGTCGGGGCAAAGAAGACAACATGCACTATAAGCTACTGACACGCCGCGGATGAGTAAATTTTCGTGAATAAATTCCGCATCTGCGAACTATTGGTGATCTTGCCGTCAGACAGCTGGGCGAAGCCACCTTCGCGCGGCAACGGAGCAGCCGGAAGAAATCACCTAAAGGTGATCATCTTCAACTCTGCGCACTTGGACTCCCGCCTGGCACGGATCGTTCGTGAAGCTGTCCTCAACATGTCACCGGCTCATCACCCGTAGTGAGTCCGGCCACGTGATCATCACCGCGTGATTGTGGAAAAGCTTCCCGCCGTCAGCGTCCTGCCCGTTGGTCGCCGCGTGGCCAGCCTGGCCATCCTCGGTGATTCCACAGCAGTCGGTCTGGGCGATCCCCTGCCCGCCGGCGGCTGGCGCGGCTTCGGGCCGTTGCTGATGGCAGCACTGGGTACGCCAGGGGAAGTCCGCTACCGCAACCTGTCCGTTCTCGGTGCGCGGATGGCCGACTTGCGACGACGGCAACTGCCGGGCGCCCTGGCGGCGCAACCGGATGTTGCGGTGATCGTGGCCGGTATGAACGACACGCTGAGGTCGGACTTCGATCCAGTTGCGATGCGCCAAGACCTTGACGTCACAGTCGCGGCGTTGCAGGCAACCGGCACTGTGGTGTTGACCATCCGGTATCACGATCACGGGCAGGTGTTCTGGCTGCCGGGCCCCCTGCGCCGCGCCCTGTGCCACCGGGTCGAGCAGCTCAACGGCGCCATCGACCAGGTGGTGGCCCAGCGTGGTGCGCTGTGCCTGGATCTGCACGTTATGCCGGGTGCCTACGACTCCGCGGCGTGGAGCGTCGATCGTCTGCATCCCTCGGAGCTCGGGCACCGTTTCCTGGCTTGCGGTTTTGCCGAGCTGCTCACCGGTGCCGGAATCGCAGTGCCGTACCCGGTGGACCTAGTTTGTGGAGGTGGCCGGCAGCTGACCACCGCCGACCACATCGGTTGGCTGGTTTTCCGTGGCACGCCCTGGCTGGTCCGGCGGGGCCGTGACCTGATACCGCATGCCGCCGCGGTAGTGGCGCAGGATCTGTTCGGTCGGCTGCGCCAGCAGCGGGTGTCCTGACGGAACCAGACGTCGTCGCCCATCAAAAATTCAACCACCAGAAATTCGCTCAGACTTCCCCGCCGCAACATGGTTTGTTCGCCACGACAAAGCCCAGGCCCGACAGGTTCGCGGCATGCGAGTCGCAATCGTGACCGAATCGTTCCTGCCGGTCATCAATGGGGTCAGCAACTCGGTGCGGCACGTGACGGAGCACCTGCTCCGATGCGGGCACCAAGTCCTCGTCATCGCGCCGGGTACCGGCCCAGACCATTACCAGGGCGCTGCGGTGGTACGGATACCAGCGGTGGACCTTCCTGTGGTCGACTCAATGCCGGTCGGCCTGCCCAGCCCCACGGTGATCACCGCGGTCCGGGACTTCGCTCCGGATCTGGTGCATCTGGCCTCTCCGGTGATCGTCGGGGCGGTGGGGCTATGGGCCGCGCGGAGGCTAGCCGTGCCCACCGTGGCCATCTACCAGACCGACCTGGCTGGCTTCGCCGGCACCTACGGGTTGGGTTTCGCGCGAGGCACCGCCTGGCGCTGGCTCCGCCGGCTGCACAGCTACGCCGACCGCACCCTCGCACCGTCCAGCGCGGCGGCAGCAGCCCTGGCCGCGCATGGCATACCACGAGTGCATCGATGGGCGCGTGGCGTCGACATTGACCATTTTCGGCCATCCCGTCGAGACGAACAGCTGCGCGCGCAGCTGGCCCCGGGCGGCGAGATGCTCGTCGGTTTCGTCGGACGGCTCGCTCCGGAAAAACGCGTTCTCCGGCTGGCCGCCCTCCAAGATGTCCCTGGCATCCAGCTGGTCGTGATAGGCGACGGGCCGGATCGCCAGAAGCTGGCCAGGCAGCTGCCCAATGCCATTTTCCTCGGCTTCAAAACTGGTGAGGCGCTGGCGCGCGCGTACGCCAGCCTCGACGTGTTCGTGCACACAGGACCGTTCGAAACGTTCTGCCAAACGGTTCATGAGGCCCTCGCCTCGGGGCTGCCGGTGATCGCACCGGACGCGGGCGGCCCGCGGGACCTGGTAGCCCACGGCCACACCGGTTTCCTGCTCCCGGAAACCGGCCAGGGCGACGCTGATGCGGTATTCGGCGCTGGTCTGCGTGCCACCATCCGCAGGCTTGCCAGCGACCCGGAGCTGCGCGCCCAGTGCGGCGCGGCTGCGCGCCGCAGCGTGCTGTGCCGCACCTGGCCGGCAATCTGCGACGAGCTGCTCAACCACTATGCCGAACTCACCGGACTCCCAGCGGCCCACACGCCTTCCCTCTCCTCCGATATGTCTCCATATCGGGCAACGCGGCGGGGTTTCGGGCGGCGGGGTACCCGGCGGGTGGCGTGAGGCCAGTGCGCATTGTCCAGCTGGCGAATTTCTACGGTCCGCACTCTGGTGGGCTGCGCACCGCTGTGCATCACCTGGGCGCCGGGTATGCCGCCCATGGCCACGAGGTCGTGCTCGTCGTGCCCGGCCCGCGGCACGCCGACGACACGATGCCCAGCAAGGTCCGGCGGATCACCCTGCCTGGCGCGACGATCCCCCACTCCGGTGGGTACCGGCTAATCGATCCTTGCCGAGCTCTCGCGTTGCTACACCGGTTGCGGCCCGATCGCATCGAGGTCTCCGACCGACTCACCCTGCGCGGATTGGGCCGGTGGGCGGCTGCGCGCGGGGTGCCCAGCGTGATGATCTCGCATGAACGCCTGGACCGACTGTTGCACCAGTTCCTGCTGCCTGGTTCCGCGGCTCGCTGGCTGGCCGACCAGGCCAATCGGCAGACCGCGGCTCGCTACGACACCGTGGTCTGCACGACGGAGTTTGCCCGGGCGGAGTTCGACCGGGTCGGGGCACGCAATGTCGTGCAGGTCCCGTTAGGCGTGGATCTCGACACATTCACGCCATGCCGGCGAGACGCCGGGTTGCGGGCCAAGCTGGCGCCAGACGCCGACGTGATGCTGGTGCACTGCGGACGGCTGTCCCCGGAAAAGCACGTCGAACGGTCTATCGATGCCGTCGCGCAGCTGCGTGCGTTGAGGAAGTCGGTGCGCCTGGTCATCGCGGGGGATGGCCCGCGCCGAGCAGCTTTGCAGCGGCACGCCGCCGGTCTACCCGTCACCTTCCTCGGGTTCGTTTCCGGGCGCAGCGACGTCGCCGCGTTGCTGGCCACCGCTGACGTGGTGCTTGCGCCCGGACCCCATGAGACCTTCGGTCTGGCCGCGTTGGAGGCACTGGCGTCGGGCACTCCCGTGGTGGTGTCCCGCTCCTCGGCGCTGCCCGAGATTGTGCTGCCGAGCTGTGGCGACGCCGTCGCCGATGACGGTCATGCTTTCGCTGACGCGATCTGCGGGCTGCTCGATGCGCCTGAGCCATCCCGCCGCGCAGCGGCCCGAGCGCGCGCCGAGGAGTTCCCCTGGCCGGCAGCAGTGACCGGGATGCTGCATGCCCTGCGGGCGCCGATAGGCAGCGGTACCCGGTGAACGGCCACGCTGCCGTGGTGATCGGTCACCGGGGCGCGGCCGGTTACCGGCCAGAGCACACCTTGGCCTCTTACGAGTTGGCCGCGCGACTGGGCGCTGAGTTCATCGAACCGGACTTGGTGCCCACGAAAGACGGCGTGCTGGTCGCCAGGCACGAACCGGAGATCAGCGAGACCACCGACGTCGCCCAGCACGGGGAGTTCGCCGACCGCAAGACCACCAAGATGATCGACGGCAGGCCAGTGACCGGCTGGTTCACCGAGGACTTCACTCTTGCCGAACTGACGACGCTGCGTGCGATTGAGCGCATCCCCGCGGTGCGCCAGCACAACACGCTCTACAACGGCCGCTACCCCATCCCGACTTTCGACGAGATCCTCGACCTGCGGCAGCGGCTGTCGCGGCAGTTCAACCGCGAGATCGGGGTGTACCCGGAAACCAAGCACCCCAGCTACTTCCGCGCGATCGGGCTGGCGTTGGAACCCAAGCTGGTCGACACACTCGAGCGCGCCGGACTCAACCGGCGCGAAGCACCCGTGTTCGTCCAGTCCTTCGAAGTCGGCAACCTACAGTGGTTGCGGCGCGAACTGCGGGTGCGGCTGATCCAGCTGATCGAGTCCGTCGGCGCACCGGCGGACTCGGCTGCTGCAGCGGACCTACGCAGCTATGACGATCTGGTCACCCCCGCGGGGTTGCGGTGGATTGCCCGCCACGCCGACGGGATCGGACCGGCCAAGGACCGCATCGTGCCGCGCGATGCCACCGGAGTATCCGCGCCGCCCACCTCACTCGTGCGCGATGCGCATTCCGCCGAGCTGCTGGTCCATCCCTTCACGTTCCGTAACGAAAACCAGTTCCTGCCTGCTGAGCACCGCAGCTCAACTGATGTCAACGCCTATGGCGACGCGTTCGCCGAGTACCAACAGTTCTACCGCTTGGGCGTGGACGGAGTGTTCTCCGACATGCCCGACACGGCCATCGCCGCGCGCTCGGAACCCTAACCGCCTTAAACCGACCCCGTTCTGGATGCAGACTGCTGTCCAAAGGGCTCAAAAAACAGCAGTCTGCATCCAGAACGCGGAGGTTGCGAGCTACGAGCGGGAGACCTCGAGGACGCGGGCTTCACGTTGGCCGGTGGGGGTGGACCAGTTGATGTCATCTCCCGCAGACCGGCCGAGCAGTGCCACACCAAGCGGGCTGTCCGACGTCACCACCGTTGCGTCGTCGGCTTCGACCATCGTGCCCACGCGGAACATGTCGGTCGTACCGTCCGGGTAGCGCAGGGTCACGATGCTGCCCACGGAGACCTCACCGGGCGAGCTCGGCTCGTCGGCACCAATATCCTCAGCCAGCAGGCGGATCACCTCATCGATGCGCCGCTCGATCGACTGCAACTCGGACAACCGCTCAATCGCGTCGGCTTGGTCCGCGCGGTCGCCGGGGAAATCGTCGCTGCCCAGGCCGTCTGCGAACTCGCGCCGGCGGCTCTGGAGCACCTCGAGCTCTTCCTGCAACGCCTGCCTCACGTGCTCCGACGAGGTGGTCTCAGCCATTTTTACAACGCTCCTTCGAATGCGTGGTCGCCGTTCGAGAGCGCCCGGTCGCTACCGCGCATGTTGGCTCCTCCGGCGAACGTCGTCGGCGTGGTCCCACGCTGCATCGACCTGCGCCTGATCGGAAAGGGGATCCTCGGCCAGGCTGGCGGCAACTTGGGGATCGCCCATCGGGGACTCGTCGGTTACCGGATCGAAGCCCAGGTCGACTTCATGCATGGCAGCTTCCTCGGCGGACGCGGCACCACCGTCGATACCTTCGTCGATGCCGTCCATGGCGTCTGGTTCTTCCCCTGCGGCGCCAGCATCGGCGATCGCGATGCGTCCCGCACGATCGGCGTCCACGGGCATCCACTCTGGCTGCTCACGGCGCAAGCGCTGGTCGAGCGATTCCCCGGTCCACTGGCCGGCCGGGGTGACCTCATCCTCGTCGAGGCCGTACGGGCGATCCGGCGGGATGTAGCCGGCGTCCAGGGGATCGGCTCCCGGCGGCCCTACCAGGGTTTCAGCGGTGTCGTCCTGGACCGCGTCCGCGAGATCGGCAGCCTCAGGCTGCTGCTCATAGTCCTGCTGCGCCATGACAATCGCCTCCTTCAACTGTGCGCTGACCGCATCGGCCTTGGCCAAAAACCTTCCCGGGGCCGCCCGCGCTCCAAACCCCCGCTCCCCATTTCCCAGCACCGGTCGGTGCCGGGAACCGTGGTGTCGTCGAGTCCGACACTATCGCTGTTCGATCAACAAGACACCCTGCCAGGAGTACTCAAACCACGCAGACAGTTGTGTTCAGGTCCGCCGGTTGCCTCACCCGGCTAGTGAACCACTCATACCTGCGGGTATGCGCCCACTGTGCCGAACCGGCAGGAATCGGGGACGACCTCGAGCTGATCACATCGGCAACGGCGGCTCTCTCAGTTATGGAATTTTTTTCACCGCGTTGGGGCTCGGGAGAGGCAGCGCCGGGTGCAACAGCTGGCGGCGCGCACCGGATACCTGGTCGATGACAGGGAAAGAAGGCCGGAAGCCAGAGTCAGTAACGCACCACGACCAGCGCGTGGGCACTCTGGTGCCGAGGCGCTGGTGCACTGACCACTGGTGGATGACAGTTATGGGACGAAGGCTTAGACCCCAACAATGTGGACTCGCATGGACGAGTTCAGCAGAAAAAAGGCGATCGGCGCGATGATAGTATTGAGGGCTTCGAACCTTTTACGACTGGTTATTCCGCCAGCGTAGAGATCCCTTGCTGAGTCTTTGGGACCGCAGCGGGTCGCTGGTGCCGGTTGGTTGAGAAAACGGTTGTGTGGTGTCGATGTATGTGGTGGGGTTGCCCGACAAGGAATGAAGAGAGGGACAACCGAATGGCCACACCCGTGGAAACCGGTGATGTTGATGTGTCGCGTTCGGAGCGGCTGGCGACTGTGATGTTACCGCGGAGGCTGGGCACCTTTGACATGGTGTCGCAATGGTGTTGGTGACGAATTCAGCGACGATCCAGGCGGCCGGCCCAGCGGCATTTGGTCGGTGCTTGCTGGGCCTCCTTGGCCCAACCGCTGCGATCAGTACCGCGGCGGGTACTCGTCTGTGGCAACCGGTGGCGGATCTACGACAACCGCGCGGCGCCGCCAGTACAAGGCCACGCTCACAAACAATCCCAGCGCACCCACCGCGGCAAGGATCCAGCCCACTAGCTGGAGGTCTACCCCTGACACGCTGATATTGACAGCCAGCGCCAGGATGAGTCCCACGGCGATGAGGAAAATGCTTCCGCCGAAGCTCATGAGGTCCTCCCGTGTGCCCAGCCAGGAACGTCGGTGCTCCTGAGAGCGATCCACAGCAACGTGGTTCGCCCATACATCGGGTTGAGGTTCTGGCGCGTTACCACCCAGCTGGTGTCATCGTCACAACTGGTATTGAACTGCGCGGCACGGCTTCACCCTGGCAGACAAATGCGGCTAAATGCCCCATCAGCTGGTGGAGGCCGGAAGTAGTCCAGCAGCCCGTTGCCTGACTTGCCGGCGCTACTGTTTTCGACACCTACAGGTGTTTTGCTGTCCGTTGGGGAGCCTAACCGATGATGCCTCCATCCAATACAGCACCTAACCGGCCGCCTCAATGGCGGAAAGCAATTGCACGCCCTCCGGGACGGAGAATGTCACCAGGTACAGCGGGAAGCCGTCCATGGGATACACACCGGAGTTGGCTACCCCGTGCCGGTCGAGACCACCCATATGCGCAGAAGAATTAACGGATAACACCTGGAAAGACAAGTGGCCCAGGCCTGCGCGGGTGGGCGGCAGGAGCTACCGGGTGGCGTACAGTGCACCCCGCACGACGAGTTCTTTGCACCAGGCGGCGGTGCGTCCGGTAAGAACCGCGTTATGGGCACTGTCGTCGGGGTGGACGAACTGGATCAGGCCATCACGCCGCCCGAGGCTGATGCACTGGATGAAGTAGCGGAAAGCGAACGGTTCGGGATCACGCCCGGCAAGCCGCGCGGTAATGGCGGCGGCCGCGCACTGCCCGGTGGGCATTCCGGTGGCGCACGACATCCGTAGCTGCTGACCGCCTGCCCGGTAGGCTGCGGCGCTGTCGCCGACCGCGTAGATCTCCGGGTGGGAGCGCGAGCGCAGGGTGTCGTCGACCAGGATCCGCCCTTGGCCGTCGACGGCGAGGCCAGCGTGGCGCGCAATGTCTGCTACGACAAAGCCGGTGGCCCACACGGTCAATCCGGCACCGACCGTGCGGCCACCGGCCAGCACTACCCCCTCTGGATCAACCCGGGTCACCGTCACGCCTGGCAGCACCTCTATGCCCAGCCGGTCGAACGCCCGGCGCAGATGCGCGCGACCTCGCGCGGACAGCCAGTCACCGGGTTGTCCTGAAGTGATCAGTCGCACGCGCAGGTGGGGATAGGCCTCGGCAAGCTCGGTTGCCGTCTCGATGCCGGTCAGCCCCCCACCGACCACTGCGAGCACACCGCGTTCGGCCGCCAGATCGGGTACTCCCTTGCTGAGTTCGCGAGCGCTGTCCAGGTCGGCCACGGTGCAGGCATGGTCGGCCACCGTGGTGGTGTCAGCCGCGCTGCCCAGCGCGTAGACAAGCGTGTCGTAACCGACCGTGGCGTGGTCCAGCCGTACCTGCCGGTGCTGCGGGTCAAGCGCCTGCACCCGGCCGATGACCAGCTGCATGGCGGTCCCGCGCAGGCGTTCGCGCAGCGGGTATTCGCGCGGCTGCTGCCCGGCGGCCACCTGATGCAGCCGCACCCGTTCGACGAACTGCGGCCTGGCGTTGACGAGTGTCACCTGGGCGTGCCGCGCACGGCTCGCGATCCGGTTTGCTGCGGTGAGCCCCGCGTAGCCGGCTCCGAGAATCACAATGCGATGAGTCACCGGTCGTCTCCTTCCGCGCTGGTGAGGTCATCGCATGAACTGAGCGAGAGGGCGAAACCTGACAGCTGACGGCCGTGGCGTTGGTCACAGCAGCTGCCCGGCAAGGAAGGTGAGTTTGTCCGGATTGACCACCGTGTGAACTGTGGTGATCCGACTACCGGCCAGGCTGAGCAGCACGGCAACGAGCAGCTGCCCACCGAGGATGCCCACGATGCCTGGCTGACCGTTCAACTCGGTCACCACAACCCGCAGGCCCGGCATGTCCCGGCTCATCCAGCTGGCGAGGTAGCGCGCCACTCGCGGTGCCCCATGTACGGGGCGGCGAGCCGCCACGGTCTTACCGCCCCCGTCAGCCCACGCGACGACGTCAGCAGTCAGCAAGCTTTCCAACTCCGCCAGGTCACCGGTGCGTGCGGCCGCGAGGAACTCTTCCGCGATGCGGTGGCCCTGCTCCTGATTCGCCCTCGATCGCTGCGGGAACCGCGCGCGGCCTTCAGCCAGCTGCAGCCGGGCGCGCCGGTAGAGCTGCTGGCAGTTGACCTCGGTGAGATCGAGCATTGCGGCGATCTCGCGGTAGCTGTAGTCGAACGCCTCGCGGAGCACGAACACCGCCCGCTGCGGCGGCGTCAACCGTTCCAGCAGTAACAAAAATGCTAGGGACACCAACTCGCGCTGTTCGGCGCGCTCTAGCGGGCCCAGCGCCGACTGGGCCGTCAGTACTGGTTCGGGCAGCCACGGTCCCGGGTATGTCTCCCGGCGCGCTTGAGCCGAGGTGAGCCTGGTCAGGCACAGGTTGGTGAGGACCTTAGCCAGCCACCCGGCCGGTGACCGCACCGCGTGCGGGTCGGCGGTATGCCAGCGCAGGAACGTATCCTGCACCGCGTCTTCGGCTTCGCTCGCCGATCCCAGCAAACGGTAGGCAATGGCAAACAGGCGGGGGCGCTGCTCCTCGAACGCCTGCACCGCCTCCGGTGCGACCGACAAGCGCTACTCCGGGGTCTTGACAACGCCGATCATGTGGCCCTCGGGATCTTGGAACAACCCGATCTCGATGTCGTCCATGACCTTCTCCGGGCCCATCATCCGCGACCCGCCGAGGCTTTCCGCCTGCGCGAGGGCGGCCTCGACATCGGGCACCCCGACGTAGAAGGTCACGTGACCGGCATAATCTTCTGGTCCCACACCGATACCGCCACCGATCCCGGGGCCGCCGTCGGCGGACACGATCCCATAGTTCATCGGATTGTCGGTGTTGATCTTCCACCCGAACAGGTCCGAGTAGAAGGACCGCAAAGCGGGGCCGTCCTTACCGATGATCTCAAAGTGCACTACCGGCCGCCCCATGGTGTCTCCTCTCAACCGCTGTTGCCGTCATGTCGTCCTGTACGTCCATATGACGTCCTTATAACGCTGACACCCGGCAAATCTCATCGCGGTCAGGAGTCGACCGGGACAATGACCCGGCCGAGTGGCGTGAGCGATACCGGGATCAGCTTGAGATTCGCCAAGGCTAGCGGAATGCCGATGATCGTCAGGGTCAGCGCGATCGCCGTCACCAGATGTCCAATGGCCAACCACCAACCAGCGACGATGATCCAGATCACATTTCCGATCAGCGAGGACGTGCCAGCGTCACGGCGCCGCACGATGGTGCGGCCGAAGGGCCACAGTGCGAAGTCGGCGATACGGAAGGAGGCCAAGCCGAACGGGATCGTGATGACCAGCAGGCAGCACACGATCCCAGCGAGGCAATATCCCAGCGCCATCCACAAGCCACACAGCACCAGCCAGATGATGTTGAGCAGCGTCCGCACATCAGCGATCCTGCCACCATCAGGCCTACTTGGTGGGCAACGAGCAAATGATCTTGGTGGCCAGGCTTTCGGTGATACCCAGCCGGGGAGTGTTCACTTGAGCCCGTTCCACAATCTGCCGGGGACTCAGTCCCATAGCGTGATACAGCCGAACAACTTTTTCTTGCTCACCCGTCCATGGGCGGCGAGCAGACAGACTCAGATCTGCCGCAGCACCTGGTTGAGGTCGCTTGGTGGGCGCTGCCGGACCTGGCGTCCGGTAGTTGATCCCCAGACCGCTGTCCTTCTTGGCGAACTCACCTGCCTCCGCCCGCCGCCTGATCTCGTCTTGATCACCCACGATGAAGGTGTCAGCACTCTTGTTCAGCCCGATCGCGGTGATCGTCAATCCCTTATGGTGCTTGGCTTGACACTGCTTCTTCGTGCAGTACTGGTAGCCCAGTCCGGCACGTTCCGCAAGCAGTTCATCACCACACTCGATGCATCTCACATGGACTCTCAACGCTCTCGACTACCGAGAAAATCCCAGGTCACGGCAGTGCGCTCGTCGGGTCGTCACAAAACAGCGCGGACCCGAGCGGCGACCTGCTCCAAGTCTGTCCGTGACGCCGGCCGCTGACCGGAATCGAGGCGGAAACGATCTCCCCGGTATCGGGGGAACATGTGCAGATGGACGTGAAAAACTTCCTGACCGGCAGCCGGGCCGTCAGCAAGAAACAGATTCACCGCTTCGCACCGTAGACCGCTACGCCGAACAGCGGCGGCCAAGCGCTGAGCAACGACGAACATCTGGCTCCCGTCGGATTTGTCCAGGTCGACCAGGCCGACCCGGTGGATCTTCGGGATGATCAAAAGGTGACCCGGGTTCACCGGGTTGATGTCACAAAAAGCAAGCAGTCGATCATCCTCGTGCACCACACTGGCATCCGCGGTGCCGTCCACGATGCGGCAGAAGACACAATCCATAGCAGCAGGCTTGCACATTACCGTTGGTGGCCCTGCATCGACGTCCGGTTTGCGGGTCTTCGGCATCCATGCCTGATTGCCAATAATCCGAGATATTACCGTCAAACTCCGACCGTGCTCGACCGAGACGTGCTACAGAATATTATTCCGCGTGATCCCTTAGCGTAGTACGGTAGCTCACTCTTTTAGACGAGTAACGACTGGAAGTATCCTCACCGATAAGTAAGTAGCGCCACCGGACATACTATGATCGTGAACTTCAGGTGAGGCGCGGTCGATAGGAGGATCTCGCGGAGGTTCACGGCAGTCAAGGGACGCGGAGTCATTTTTTAACCACTGGACGCCGAGGGCCCAATTTTCCTACCCTCTGACCTGGGGTGGTCGAACGCCGACCCCGCGTTGCCAACTGCAATCACACTGTATTGTATGGGAGCCGCTTATTATGGATCAAGACCTCAGCCCTGAGCCGATCCTGCGGTTGGGCATGGCGTTCTGGGGATCAAAAACCCTGCTCAGCGCGGTGGAACTCGGGGTTTTCACCGTGCTGGCCGACGGACCCAAGGACGGAGCCACCCTGGCGAAAGAAGTGGGCCTGCATCCTCGAAGCAGCCGCGATTTTCTTGACGCGCTGGTTGCTTTAGGCATGCTCGACCGCGAGCAGGATGTCTACTGCAACACACCCACCACAGACACCTTCCTGGACCGGCGCAAGCCCTCCTACGTCGGGGGATTGCTGGAAATGCAAAACACCCGGTTGTATCGCTTCTGGGGCTCGCTCACCGAGGCGCTGCGCACCGGTCAACCACAAAACGAAATCAAAGGCGGTGAGGACCTGTTCGCGGCCCTCTACTCCGACCCTGCTTTGCTTGAACAGTTCTTGGCGGCGATGACTGGTGTCAGCACCGGAGCCGCACGTGCCCTCGCGCAGAAGTTCCCCTGGGATCGGTACCACACCGTGGTCGATATCGGCACGGCGCAGGGCTGCCTACCCGTTCAGCTCGCCCTGGTACACCCCGCACCTGCGCGGCGGCGGGTTTGATCTCGCTACCGTGCGTCCGGTTTTCGAGGCCTACGTGAGCCGGTTCGAACTCGCTGACCGCTTGCAGTTCTACCCTGGCGACTTCTTCACCGACGAACTGCCATCGGCCGATGTGCTGGTCATGGGCCACATCTTGCACGACTGGGACCTGACCCAAAAATGCACCTTGCTTGACAAAGCGTACGCGGCTTTGCCTACCGGGGGAGCACTGGTGGTCTATGAGGCACTCATCGATGACGACCGGCGCACCAATACCTTTGGACTATTGATGAGTCTCAACATGCTGATCGAGACCACCGGAGGCTTCGACTATACCGGCGCTGATTGTCGCGGCTGGATGCGGGAGGCAGGTTTTACCCAAACCTATGTACAGCACCTCCTCGGCCCGGACTCCATGGTGGTCGGCATCAAGTGACACCGGCACCTTGGCTGCGCGCCCGCATGCGCCTGCCATACCAGACGTTCCACGTTATCAGCAGTGCGAATGCCACCAATTGGAGAACTGTGGACAGCCCCACCATGACGTCGATTGGCAATACATAGATCAAGGGAATTCGCACCGCCGCTTCAACCAATAATCCGGCTCCCCACACCAACGACATTACCCGGAAACCGCGTCGAAATGCGGGACTAGTTTGCCACATATCGTCCCACCACATGTCGCTTCGACCGCTGGTGGCAACAAACCGCTGTGCGGCGTAGAAACTGATCGGCCGCCCAACCACGCAGGTACCCAGGAAGATCAATCCAGCGATTGCGGTACTGGCAGAGTCCTTGGCGAGCATAAACCTGGCGTCACCGGTGGCAAAGGACAGCGCAAGCCCTACTGCGAAGATGGCCATCATGAAGGCAGCGAAACCGTCCAACTTCCGGTGATGGAGGGCCACGAACCCTAGCCGAAGGCCCGCCACAACCGTCGCTGCCAGGAGGGCCCAGTAGTCACTGACGCCGATCGCATGCAGGCCGTAGTAGGTGAGCACGGGCAGGCCCACTTCGACCAGCATCATGCGAACCAGCCCCGCCATGGCGGGCTTGGTCGGCTGCGCACGACCCGGATCGGCAGCCGGCTCAGTGGTCTCCGAAGGGCTAGACACGGTTGGTTGCGGCGTCCCTCAGTGGTCGGTGACGCCCGGGTTCCACTCGCTGGAGCGACATTGTTCTGACGGAGGCTCCACGAGGCCGGGGACAGCTAATCATAATGCGGGCCGGCACCTCGCCGAGCTGTCTTTCGCTACGGCCGTCTCAAATTCTGCTAGGCGGCATCTGTAGTTTACGGATTGGTCCCCGCTGCGCACCGACCGTTGCCAACTGACTTCTGCGCCGGCGCACCTTTCCGCGCGTATTGATCCGTCTCCTCCGCTGATCAGCTCTTCTTGCGCTCGCGGGCCTTGCGCGTCTGGCGATCACTTGCCTTGCGCAGGGCCTCGACCAATTCCGCTTTGTTCATCGACGAGCGGCCGCGCACCCCAAGTTTGCGGGCCTGGTCAAGCAGCTCCTGCTTGCTGGCGTTGGCGTCAACCCCTCCAGCGGTTTTACCACCAGGCGGCTTCCCGGTCTTGGGATCAACGCCACCCTTGGCGCGCTCATCGGACGGACCCTTACCGTTCTTGGGCTCCCAATGATCGCCGACTTTCTGATGGGTGTGCTTCAGCGCGGCAAATGCGGTGCGGTGAGCACGTTCACCCTCTCCATAGGTCTCCACCGCCGAGTCATGGGCCTTTGACCAGGTCCGTTGCGCCTTGTCCGGGGAGCGTTGCAGCGTGCTGGGCATTTCATCCTTGGCCGGCACCGGCCTCACCTCCTCCTGGTTGTTTCGCTACGGGATACCCGGTAGAGCGCCTATACCAACATCAGGTGTCCAGGATGCGCGGCGGGAAAGGATGTCGAGCATGGCATTTGGCCCACAACATGGGCGCAGCGATTGCGGATGGCCGCTGAAACGCGACCGGGGGTGTGTCACGAAGTACCGTGACACACCCCCGGTCGCTGGGGCCTTGCCTGCGACTGTGGTCAGGCAGTCTCGATCACCTTGGGCTCGCCGCCCGTGGTGATCTCGATCTTGCGGGCCTTGGCCTTCTCGGCGACGGGGATATGCAAGGTCAGCACCCCGGCGTCGTAGCTGGCCTCGACACGGCCGGTGTCCAGGCTGTCGCTGAGGAACAGCTGCCGGCTGAACGTCCCGCGGGGCCGCTCGTTGGCCTGCAACTCAATGTCCTCGCCGTAGGCCGGCTTGCGCTCGGCCTTGACGGTGAGCACGTTGCGCTCGACGTTGATCTCGATCGAGGACGGGTCTACCCCAGGCAGGTCAAAATGCACAATGAACTGCCCGTTCTGACGGTATGCGTCCATCGGCAAGATCGCCGAGTGCGACCTGGTGCCATTGGCGCCAAACACGGCTTGGGTCAGCCGGTCGAGCTCCCGGAACGGGTCGGTACGCATCAGCATCGTGGTCTCTCCTTTGAAGGGATGCGGTGACATCCGCTGACACCCGTGCCAACGCACCAGACCGCAGAGCTGTTCCCCAAGCAAGCACCTTTCTTGACAAGAGTTGACTCAAGGCACGGTGAGGGGGTCACGTTGCTTCACATGGCGGGCGCAGAGCGGCCCACAACCAGTACTTGATCCGGTCTAGGCCTGGCCCACGGACCGACCTCGCCCGTGAGGTTCGGCACCGGCTACAGCCGATCCGCGCACCGCTTGATCAACATGCCAATTACTTCGACTGTGACCGAATGGTCGCAGCCCTAACGTTGGAGTCAAGACCGATGTCTTCGAGGTCCACACCGACCCTGCACGCCACCTTCGGTGTGCCTTGACCCCGGTAAATGCCACCCCGCCGCCGGCCAGGACCGGGGCGGCACGCGATTCGAAAGGGTTCGACCATGGTCACTACGCATCTGCACGACACCCTTCCCGAGTGGGACGCCTTCGCCCACGCCATACAGGCCCGCCGACCCGACGCCGGAACCTGGTGCGAGGCATGGACCACCCGCGACGTGCTCATCCACCAGACCGGCAACGCGGAAGAACTTGCCCGAGTGCTGCGCGCGCACATGGCAGGAGACCCAGTCCGGACACGGGGCTTCGATCGGGAAAACCCGTACCGCGGCCTCACCGACCCCGAACTGTGGTCAACGTTCATCGACCGCTGCGAAGAACTCGTCGACATCACCAACAGTGCCGAACGAGACCTTCCCGCAGATGAAGAGATCATCTGGACGGGCCGGGTGGCGAAACCACGCTTTTTCGCCGAGCACATGCGCGAGGAACTGGTGTTGCACCGCTGGGACCTCACCGGCGACGACGCCACGACGGTGCGCGCGTTGGCCGAACCATGGATGACCCGGCACAGCGTCTACGACGTGGGCAAGCCGCTGCTCGCCAAGGGCACCGCCGGGCTGGACTTCACAGCGCAGGGCCGGATCCAGGGCCGGCTTCGAGCGCCCGGCACCGACGACGTGATCGTCACCGCCTCCGCGGAGGGCAACAGCATCGAGTTGGGCAAACCCGAGGGGCCAGCCACGATCGAAAGCGATCCGGCCGTACGAATCCTCTTTCTGTGGGGTCGCCGACCCGCCGACTTCACCCGTTGGCACAGCCAGGCCGGTCCGGAAGCGCTAGGGAAGGTGCGGATCCTGCTGAGCGGTTACTGATGCGCTGTCGACCCGAATCACTGGTACCGGAGGGCTTCGACCGGCCGTAGCCGAGCGGCTCGGTTGGCGGGGTAGCCCCCGGCGATGATCCCGATCGCCAGGCTGATCCCGAATGACAGCAGCACGGACGGGATACTGACCGCGGGCGCAAAGTTACTCAGTGTGGGCCCCAAACTGGGCGCGAGATGAGCGCCGAGCACGGACAACCCCACGCCCACGGCAATGCCGATCAAGCCGCCGAGGCCGGCGAGCACCACGGCTTCGATGAGGAACTGCTGGAGGATCGCGCGACGGGTTGCGCCGATCGCTTTCCGGATGCCGATCTCCCGTGTCCGTTCGGTGACCGACACCAGCATGATGTTCAGCACACCGATGGCGCCGACGATCAGCGAGATCGAAGCCACGGAGGCGGTGAACAGGGTCAGAATTGACAGGATCTGGTTAAAGGCGTCAAGCCGGCTGCGCAGGGACTGAACCTCGAAGTCTCGGTTCGCGGGATCCTGAATCCGGTGCCGGTCACTAAGGATAGTGATCACTTGGTCTTGAACAGCGGGCACGTCGGACGCCTGATCGGCTTGGACGGTGATCTGGTTGAGTTTGTCACCGCCGCCGAAGAGGTAGCGGCGCGCGCTGTCCAGTGGCATGACCACGTTGTTGTCCGCCGGCTCCCCCGCTGACTGCATCACCCCGATGACTTGGAACGTCTGATGGTTAAAGCGGATTGGCTTGTGCAGCGCCGCCTCGGATCCGCCGAACAGGACGTTCGCCACGGTCGGACCGAGCACCACCACTCGGGTAGCGGACCGTACCTGGGCCTGGTCGAAGAAGGCACCCACTTCCAGGTCCCGGTTATTGATCCCCAGCCAGTCTTCGGTGGATCCGACGACGTCCGCGCGGTACTTGTTAGTGTCGGTCTCCGCCAGGGTCTGGCCGGTGACGGCCGGGATAACGGCGGCAGCATTAGACAGCTGCCGCGACAGCACCTCCACGTCCCCGTCTATCAGATCTCTCGGAGGAGCACCACCGGGAATCTTTCCCGTTGTCGGCGTAATGGTGATCAAATTAGCCAGCGGTTGGATTTTTGCGTTGACCGAGGCCTGGACCCCGTTACCGATAGCGACCAGCAGTATCACCGCCGCAACACCGATAATGATTCCGAGCATCGTCAACACGGAACGTAACCGGTGGGCGCGCAATCCTCGTAGCGCGATGCGTACGGCCTCCCGCAGATTCATTAGCTACGACGCTAACCAGTTATCGGCGCCGCCCACAAGTGGTTAGGATTCGGCGGTTGATTTCGGCCGGATCTGCCCAGCGCCGCATTTGATGCAACAGCCAGCAACAGGCAAGGAGAACCACGATGCCCGAGCCCGGGTCCTGGCATTGGTTGTTCGGGCTGACCGTCTCGGTCTGTTGGGGATTGTTCGTCGTGACCTGGCTCGCCGGAGCGATCTACAACCTGCGGCGTGCGCCGGCCGTGCGGGAACGGTCTGCCGCGGCGTCGCCCTGGCTGGTGGGCCCCGCCGCGGTGCTGGTGCTCACCCAGTTCGCGCCGGCCAGCCTGTGGCGTCCGATCACCATCGACGCACAGTGGTTGGCGGTACTCGGCGTCGTACTGCTCGTCGCCTGCACCGCATTTACCCTATGGGCACGGGCCGCGCTGGGCACGATGTGGACGTCAGCGGCGGTCATCAAAGACGATCATGTACTGCACACGTCCGGTCCGTACGGCATCACCCGCCACCCGATCTACACCGGCCTGCTCGGGATGCTGGCGGGCACCACTCTCATCGAGGGGCTGGGCCGGTGGGTAGTGTTGTTCGGGCTCGGTGTGCTCGTGGTCACGCTGAAGATTCGGGCCGAGGAACGGCTGCTGGGGCGCACCCTCGGCGCAGCCCATGCCCAGTACCGCCAGCGGGTACCGCTGCTGATCCCCAGGCTGCCAGGCGGACACAAGTAGCCTGACCGGCCCACAAAACCCTGCCGCGCCGCACCGGGGTCGCTACGCTGCGCAAGCGCGCCGATTGTGTACCCTCTCCCGCGACTTATGGTCGCAAACCGGCGTTTACGGAGGAAATCCGCATGCACCACCGCCTCGTGAAAGCCCGTCGCTATCGCCCCCGTACTGCGGCGATAGCGTTGACCTCGGCTGCGGCGGCGGCGCTAGTCGGTGTGCTGATGCCCGGCACCGCGTCGGCTGGGATCCCGGTATGGGCGCCTTACGCGCAGGCCACGATCCATCCCGGCGTGGTGACCAACACGGAAGGTGGCGGGGAGTGCACTGCCAACTTCATCTTCTACAACGGCATAGACGTGTTCATCGGGCAGGCCGCGCATTGCGCCGGGACCGGGGCTCCGACCGAGACCAGCGGCTGCACGTCGGCCACCAAGCCGTTGGGTACACCGGTCAAGGTCACCGGCGCCAGCAAGCCGGGCACGCTGGTCTACAGCTCCTGGATCACCATGGCCAAACTCGGTGAAAAGGACACCAATACCTGCGGCTACAACGATTTCGCCCTGGTGAAGATCGACCCCGCTGATCGCGACAAGATCAATCCGAGCGTGCCGTTCTTCGGCGGACCGACCGGTATCGCGACGGGTTCGACTGCGTTCGGAGACCCGATCTACACTTACGGTAATTCACCGCTACGGGCCGGGATTTCCGCACTGTCCCCGAAGAGCGGAGTCAGCCTCGGCGATGGCGGCGGCGGTTGGTCACATACCTGCTACACGGCCACGCCCGGCGTCCCCGGTGACTCTGGCAGTGCGGTCCTGGCCAAGGACGGAAAGGCGCTGGGGGTGCTGACTTCGCTCGCACTGGCCCCGCTGGCGGCCAGCAATGGGGTAGGCGACATGTCCCGAGAACTGGACTATCTCAACGCCCACGGGGGCTTGGGCACCGTCACACTGGCACTGGGAACTGAACCTTTCCATCCCGTCGCCACTTAACTGCTGCCGCTTGACTGTCGCGGTTTGCCCGGTCCAAGTTGTGTCGCCCCGGGACTGTGCCACGCTGTTGCTGTGCAACTCGGGATGATCGGCTTAGGTCGCATGGGCGCGAATATCGTGCGGCGGTTGCTGCGCGATGGGCATGAGTGCGTGGTCTACGACGTCAATAAGACGTCGGTTGACCAGCTGGTCGCCGAAGGCGCGACCGGCGCCGGTTCGCTGGCAGAATTCGCCGCCGCGCTGGGCCGGCCCCGGGCCGCCTGGATCATGGTGCCGACCGCGCTGGCCGGCCAGATCGTCGAGCAGCTCGCCGGGCACTTCGAACCGGGCGACATCATCATCGACGGTGGAAACAGCTACTACCGCGATGATGTGGACAGGGCCCGTGCCCTAGGTGACCGGGGCATCCACTACGTCGATGTCGGCACCAGCGGCGGCGTGTGGGGCCTGGAGCGCGGGTACTGCTTGATGATCGGCGGCGAGACGGAGCCGGTCGGGCATCTGGACCCGATCTTCCGGACGCTGGCCCCGGGCGTTGCGGGCGCCACCCGGACCCCCGGGCGCGAGGGAGAGCCCAGCACCGCCGAGCAGGGCTACCTGCACTGCGGACCGCCCGGTGCAGGCCACTTCGTCAAGATGGTCCACAACGGCATCGAGTACGGGTTGATGGCGGCCTACTCCGAAGGCTTCAACGTGCTCCAACACGCCAATGTCGGCCGCAACAAGGCAGCGGCCGACGCCGAGACCGCGCCACTGCGCGACCCCGAGTATTACCAGTACGAATTCGACCTCCCCGCGATCGCCGAGCTGTGGCGGCGCGGCACCGTGATCGCTTCGTGGCTGCTCGATCTGACCGCTAATGCGCTGCGCGAGTCGCCCGAGTTGACCGAATTCAGCGGCCGGATCTCCGATTCAGGTGAAGGGCGCTGGACGGTGCTGGCCGCCGTCGAGGAGGGTGTCCCCGCCACCGTGCTCAGCGCCGCGTTGTACGAGCGCTTCAGCTCACGGCGCGAGGGCGACTACAGCGGCAAGCTGATCTCCGCGATGCGTAAGCAGTTCGGAGGCCACGTCGAGCGCCCCACCGGCGAGTAACTCCCCTTGCCCGCCGGCGCCCGGCATGGAGACATAGCGGGATCAGAGGGGTCGGCGCCTGCGCATTAGCGCCCGTCCCCAGGTCGGGCGAGGTAAGCGCGCTGGATGCGGGAGTCGGTGCGGAGTTGCGCGGAAGGGCCGGTGAAGGCGATGGTGCCGGTTTCCAGCACGTAGCCGCGGGTGGAGACCGACAGGGCGATGTCGACGTCTTGCTCGACCAGCAGGACGGCGGTGCCGGTGGCAGCGATGTCCGGCAATGTGCGCACGATGTCGTCCACCACGACCGGCGCCAGGCCCAGCGACAGCTCATCGATCATGATCAGTTTGGGCCGGTTCATCAGGCCCCGCGCGATGGCGCACATCTGCTGCTCGCCGCCGGACAGAGTGCCGGCAACCTGAGTCAGTCGCGCAGCCAACGGCGGGAACAGCCCCAGCACCCGGTCGATGTCGGTGCCGCGAGTAGCCCACCCGCCCAAGCGGAGGTTGTCGCGCACCGTCAGCCCGGCGAACAGCCGCCGGCCCTCCGGAACGTGCGCCACCCCGCGCCGGACCACCGACTCCACCGGATGCCCGGTGATGTCGGCGCCGGCGAAGCAGATCCGCCCAGCCGTTGCCGCAACCTGCCCGGAAATGCTGCGTAGCAGGGTGGTCTTGCCAGCACCGTTGGCGCCGACCAGCGCGATGATCTCGCCAGCCGCCACCGTCAGGTCCACGCCATGCAGTACCTCCACCCGCCCGTACCCTGCGGTCAGCCCTGCCACTTGCAGCAGCGTCACGATGAACCATCCCGCTGCGCGTAGCGGGTGCCCAGGTACGCCTGCACGACCCGGGGATCGGACAGCACGGCCTGCGGCGCCCCGCAGGTCAGTACCTCGCCGTGGTGCAGCACGCAGATCTCATCGCTGATCGCCACGATGGCCTTGATCACGTGCTCCACCGCCAGCACGGTGACACCCTCACTGTCCCGCAAGCTTCGGATCAACTGGACCATGGAGTGGATCTCCGCGTCACGCAGCCCGGCCATCACCTCATCGAGGAGCAGCAGCCGCGGCCGAGCAGCCAGCGCCCGGGCCAGTTCCAGCCGCCGCGCGTCGCCGACTGGCAACTCAGCCGGGCTGCGCGCCGCCAGCCCCGTCAGGTCCAGCCGGTCGAGCATGCCGTCAGCCAGCTCGAACGCCATCCGCTTGCTCATCCCCCGGGCTGGCCCGTACATCGCCGAGATGGCCACGTTCTCGCGCACCGTCATGCCACGAAACGGTTTGACGATCTGGAAGGTCCGGGCTACCTGGGCGCGCGCGATCCGCCACGGCGGCGCACCCGTGACGTCCACGCCGTCAACGCAGACTGTGCCAGCGGTCGGCCGCAGGTGACCGGTGATCACGTTGATCAGGGTGGACTTGCCGGCGCCATTCGGCCCGATCACTCCCAAGATGGTGCCGGGCGCGACGGTCAGCGACACCCCCGACAGGGCCCGCAGCGCGCCGAACCGGCGGGTCAGATCGCGGGTTTCGAGAAACGGCGTCTCCAGCGCCCGTGGAGTTTTCGACGGCGCAGTCACAGCCGGTAGGCCCAGATCGCGTCGAGCAGCCCGGTCCTGCCGGCTACCCCGGTCAGACCGGACGGGAACAGCAGCACGACCAGGATGATCACCGCACCGAGCACCAGGATGTGTTCTTGCGGGTAGTGCTGGCGTAGGTATTCCGAGACGAACTGCAGCCCGACCGCCCCGACGATCGGCCCGAGCACCGTCCCCGCGCCGCCGATCACCACCATGACAATCATGATGACGGTGATATCTACGTCGAACAGGCGCTGCGGGTAGATGGTGACCTGCTGGAAGGCATACGCCGAACCCACCAACGCGGTAATCGCTGCCGAGATGGTCAGCGCCAGGACCTTCGCACGGGTGGTGTTCACCCCGGCCGCCGCCGCGGCGTCCTCGTCCTGGTTGATCGCCCGCAGCCCGTAGCCGAACCGGCTGCGCGCGATCAGCGTGGCCACCCCCACAGCCAGCCCAGCCAGCGTGAGGAACAGCAGGTAAAACCCGTCGTTGCCGAGCCACGCGGTACCGCGCCCACCCACCGTCGGCACGGTGATGCCAGCGCCCCCGCCGGTGAGCCAACCCAAGTTGGTGACCACCTCGCGCATCCCTTCGGCCACGCCGAGCGTGGCGATGGCGAAGTAGTGGCCGCGCAGCCGCAGCAGCGGTAGCCCGATCAGTGTCGCGAATGCCGCGCAGCCGAGCGCGGAGACCGGTAGCGCCGCCCAGAACGACCAGTTCGCGTGCTCCATCAGCACCGCGGTGGCGTAACCGCCGATCCCGAAGAACGCCACCTGACCGAAGCAGGCGTACCCGGTGAAGCCGCCGATGATGTTCCACGCCTGGGCCAGCGCGACGAACATCAGCACGGCGGTCACCACCCGCACCTGCCCGGTGTAAAGCTGGCTGGGCAGCAGGACCATCCCGGCCACGACCACCGCGGCGCCCAGCGCCCAAGCCACCGCCGAGCGGCTCATGTCGCTTCCACCCGGGCCTCGTAGAAGGCCCGGCCGGCCAGCCCGGATGGCCGCACGATCAGCACCGCGACCAGCACCGCGAAGGCCACCGCGTTGACCCAGGTACCGGGCAGGTACTGGCCGGCCCACGCCTGCACCACGCCGAGCACCAGGCCGCCCAGCAGCGCTCCGTACATGTTGCCCAACCCGCCAAGCACTGAGATCACGAAGCTGAGCAGGGTGAACCGGGCCGCGTCGGGTGGGCTGAAAGTGCCCACCAGCCCCACCAGTGCGCCGGCCGCCCCGGCCAGGGCCGCGGCGATGCCAGCGGTCAGCGCGTACGCGTGCCGCGCGTTGATGCCCATCAGCCGGGCCGCGTTGCGGTCCATCCCGGTGGCCAGGATGGCCAGGCCGGTGCGGGTCCGTCGCATGAAGGTCACCAGGACCACGGTGGCCAGGATGGCTACGCCGAAGGCGAGCAGCCGCCCGGAGGGCACCCGCACGTCCCCGATGGGCAATGACTCCGACGCATACCACGTCGCGATCGAGCGGTAGTCGGCGCTGAACACCACCGCCATGCCCTGCACCAGCACCAGCTGCAACCCGAACGTCAACAGCAGGGTCAGAAAGATCGGCGCGTTGACAACCTGGTTGATCAGCGACCGCTGCACCGCGTACCCGGCACCGAACATCACCAGGCCCGCGGCCACCGCACCGAGCAACGGGTCCAATCCCCAGGCAGCGTGCAGCTCCCAGGCGATGTACGCGCCGAGCAGCACGTAGGCCCCGTGGGACAGGTTGATGACGTTCATCACGCCCCACACCAGGGAGAACCCGATCGCGATCATGGCGAGCAAGCCACCTTGGAGCAGCCCGTAGCTGGTGGCCTGGAGAAACGAGGTCACCCGTTGGTGCCTGGCCAGATCAGCCGACCGGCAGCCTGGTCGGCGGGCCAGACGGTGACCAGCTTGCCGTTCTGGATCTGGACCACCGACATCGATTTGGTGACGTTCTCGCCCCGGTCGTTGAACTTCAGCGCTCCGAAAAACGACTGCTCATCCAGCCGCGCCAGGGCATCGCGCACCTTGCCGGGGTCGGTCGAGCCGGCGTTGCGCACGGCGAGCACCATGGCCAGGCAAGCTGCGGTGGCCTCGGCGTTGTGGTACTCCGGATCCTGGCCGAACTGGGTTCGGAAACCGTTGCGGTAGTCAGTGGCGGTACCGAACAACGCGTCCGAGCCTTTGACCTCGGGCACCCACTGGCTGGAGCTGAGCACGCCGTTGGCCTTGGTGCCCAGCGTGGTGACGAAGTCAGGGGTGGGTGGGGCGACCGTCTCGGCGAAGCCCCCGGTCGGCGTCACAGCCAGCTCGGCAGCCTGCTTGATGATCGCGATCCCTTCGGCGAGATGCACCGAGCCGACGATGACCTCCGGCTTGCCTGATTTGATCCTGGTCAACGCGCTGGACACATCAGTGGCGCCGGCCGGGAACTGCTGCCCCGGCAAGACGGTCAGGCCGAGGCTCTTCGCGCGGGCTTCCCCCGCTGCGGCCACCGTCTTGGAAAACCCGTCGTCGGCAGAGAGAAACACGATGCTGCGCGGCTTGGGAGTGGCCAGTTCGTTGACGGCGTCGACGATGGACGCCGCGTACACCGACGCCGGTGAGAGCACCGCGAAGGTGCGCCGGTAACCGCGGTTGAACAGCGTGTCGTCGGCGCCGGAGCTGTCGACCATCACCTGGCCGTTGCGCTCGACAACCGCCATGGCAGCACCCGTGGTGGCCGAGCCATACGGGCCCAGGATCAGCTTGTAGCCCTTGTCGTTGAACTGGTCCACCAGCTGGCCGGCGGTATCTGGCTGGGACTGGTCATCCTGGTAGTCGATGTGCAGCCGCAGTGACCGGCCGCCAACGGGGATGCCTCCCTTCGCGTTGACCGTGCTGACGCAGTAGTCATAGCCCTGCTGGGTCAGCTTGCCTTCCTTTTCCAGCGAACCGCTCAACGACATCGACGCGCCAAGGTTCACCGTGTCACCGGTCGAGGTGGGGTTCTGGGTTCCCTTCGAACCGCAGCCTGCGAGCACCAGCGCGAGCACTGCACCGGCAACCAGTATGCGAGGCGCCCGCGACCTCATCGGATGGGTCACGTTGCGAGCATAGGGCCGAGCTAGGGCGCAGTTGAGCCGACCAAGCTGGCCAACGCACCGGCTGCAGCGGTAACGACCGTTGGCAACGTGGTGTAGGAACGCACTGGCGCAGCGGACAGCACGATCACCACGTAACGCCAATTCGGGCCGACCAGACCGGTGCTGTTCATCACGGCGTCGGAACCGCTCGTTCCCCAGCCCTGCTTGATCGCCCAGCTGGCATTGGGCATCCCGTCCGGAATCCCGAAATATTGATCAAAACCATCTGCAGCAATCTTCGGGGCATCAGATAATGCACCAAGGATTAAATCCTGATCAGATTGAGATAGCTGATCGGCGAGGTACCGATAAACAGTAACCATGTCCTGCGGCGTAACCCTTGTGTCGCCCCACTCGCCGGGATCGTCGGGTGGCGCGGTTCCAGTGAGTCGCAGCAAGCTCGCCATCCGGGTCACGATGGCCGGACCACCACCAGCGGTCCACAGCTGGTTGGCGATCTCGTCATCGCTGTTGGCCAGCATCTGGTGCAGTTGCTGCTGCGTGCCGGCATCGGGCGGCGCCCAGTTATTCCGGGCCAGCACGTCGAGCGCGATCAACAATTTGACCACGGACATGGCCGCCACTTGCTGGTCGGCATTCTGGCTGACCAGGATGCTGCCAGTGGTGCGGTCGAAGACCTCGTAGCCGACCTGAGCGCTAGGTAGCACCGCCTGCGTCGCCTGCTTGACCTGCGCCGCCGTGGCTTCCTGGTCAACAACAACGGACACCGGCGCGCTGACTGCGACCACGGGCGGGCTAGCCGGCAGCGAGTTGGCTTGCGGTGGCGTGCTGGCCGGCGCTGGCGTACTGGCTGGCAATGGCGCACTGGCCGGCATTGACGCACTGGCCGGCAATGGCGCGGTGGCCGCACGATGAATGATCGGAGCCATTGCCCCCGACGCCAACCCGGCGCCGGTAATGCACAGCAGTACCGTCATGGCGGGTATCAATAGGCGTCGCATGCCCGCTACGTCGCCGCCGTGGGCGGTATTTTTACGGCTTTTAGGCGTTTCCC
>Ga0213875_10000651_pt1 | contig 27647 bp, 27 predicted proteins | sample BarmaccomBMRX_R8_FD_160105 | JGI IMG/M metagenome (GOLD analysis project Ga0213875, IMG submission 160105) | Root-associated microbial communities from Barbacenia macrantha in rupestrian grasslands, the National Park of Serra do Cipo, Brazil - RX_R8 | ecosystem: Host-associated > Plants > Roots... | reverse complement strand
GAGATCGGCTATCCGGTGCTGCTCAAGGCTGCGGCCGGAGGGGGCGGGCGCGGCATGAAGGTGGCGCGCAATGCAGCCGAATTAGCCCAGGTTCTGCCGATCGCCCAGGCCGAGGCACGCGCGTTTTTTGGGCGCGGGGACGTCTATCTCGAACGCTTCCTCGAACGGCCTCGGCACGTCGAAGTGCAATTGCTCGGGGACGGCACGGGAGCCGTCGTACATCTTGGAGAACGCGACTGCTCGCTCCAGAGGTCGCATCAAAAGCTTCTTGAGGAAACCCCGTCTCCGGGTCTCGACCCCGCAGCGCGAGACAGGCTGACCGGTGTTGCAGTCGCGGCCCTCGGCAAGCTCCGCTACAAGAGCGCGGGCACGGTTGAGTTCCTCTATCAGGACGGCGAGTTTTTCTTTATCGAGATGAATACGCGGTTGCAGGTCGAACACCCGATCAGCGAGATGGTCAGCGGCATCGATCTCGTCCGCGAGCAGCTCCGCATTGCTGGTGGTGCGCCGCTCGGCTACGCGCAGGCGGATGTGCGGTTGTCCGGGCACGCCATCGAGTGCCGCATCAATGCCGAGGACCCTGACAATTTCCGCCCCTCGCCGGGCCGCATCACGGACTACCTCGCGCCGGGCGGGTTCGGCGTCCGCGTCGATAGCGCGTTGTACCAGGGCTATGCGGTGCCACCCTATTACGACAGCCTCATCGCCAAGCTCGTCGTCTACGGCGATAGTCGCGAGGAGTGCGTCGCGCGCCTGCGCCGCGCGCTCGAGGAGTATGTGATCAGCGGCGTTGCAACGACGATCCCGTTGCACCAGCGGCTGCTCGAAGCCGAAGACTTCGCCTGCGGCGCTTACGACATCCACTGGCTGCAGCGGTTTATGGACCGGCGGGGCTCATAAAAAGGGCTCGTTCGCCGGCCGGTGTATGCCGGCTTGGCCCCTCTCGAAATTGTGTCGCAGACGAAAACGGCTGCAGGAGCGCATGGCGAAGCAGTTCCGGCTCACCCCCGACATCCTGTTGCAGGCGTACCAGGCCGGAATTTTCCCGATGGCGGAGTCCGCCGATGACCCCGAGCTGTTCTGGGTCGAGCCGCTGCGCCGCGGAATCCTGCCGCTTGACGCGTTTCATGTCCCGAAGCGTCTGCGCCGGGTCGTGCGGCAGCGCCGGTTCCTCATCCGTTGCGATACCGCCTTCGCCGCCGTCATGCGCGGCTGCGCCGAACCCAGCGAAAAACGGCCGAACACCTGGATCAACGAGGAAATCCTGCGGCTCTATGCGGCGCTGTTCGCGCGCGGTCACGCCCATAGCGTCGAGTGCTGGTGCGACGACGAACTGGTCGGCGGTCTGTACGGGGTGGAGATCGGGGCAGCGTTCTTTGGCGAAAGCATGTTCAGCCGAGCCAGCGACGCAAGCAAAGTGGCCCTGGTACATCTCGTGGAGCGACTCAGGGTCGGCGGTTATCGCCTGCTCGATACCCAGTTTTTGACCCCCCATCTGGCGCAGTTCGGGGTGGTCGAGGTGCCGCGCGCGCAATACCGCCGCCTATTGGCGGATGCCTTGCGCTACCGCGCGGTCTTTCCGCGCGAGCTTCCGGGGGAGGGTGGGGACACCGGGGCGGACGGGGTCGCCGGAGGCGGTGCGCTCGCGCCGCGGCAGTCGAGCACGGTCAGGTCGTAGACGGGGTGCTCCAGGGCCGACAGGGCCGGGCTGGAAGAGAACATCCAGCCGCTGAACAGCCGCGTGCTCTGCTCCCCCGGATGGGCCTCGTCGATTTCGAGGAAGGCCGCGTTTTCGGGGGCCTCTTCCGGCGGGTTCTTCTCGCAATCCCGGACCAGGATCGACAACGTCCCGAACCGGACCGGCTGGCCGACCGGCGCCTCGAATTGCGAGATACGGGCGGTCGTCTTGTCGAGACCTTGCAGCACGGCGATCGGCTGCGGGATCGTGTCGGCAGAGGCGGGCGACGAAACCGCGACGGCGAGGAGCAAAATCGCGGCTCCCGTCCAGCCCGGCGCGCTCACTTGCGATAGGGGTTGGCGAGCCCGCCGACAATGCCGGCAAGCACGTCGCGCACCTGCCCCTCGTCGCAACCCATCAGCAGCGCGTCTTCGAGTGCGTCCTGCGCCAGCGCCCGCAACTCCGTCAGGTTCTCGTTCAGCACTTTGATCTTTTCGACGCAGGACACGGGCTCTCCGTCCGGCGTACGCCAGACCGGGAACCCGTCCGATGCTTGCTGTGCCATGATCGCCGGCCTTATTTCGCCGCCCCGGCGCCGCTACCGGTCTGCGGCTCGCCGCTTTCCTCCTTCTTGCCGCCGGCACCCGGCTGCGAAAAGATCATCTGCCCAATTAAATTTTCGAGGCTCACCGGCGACTGCGTATATTTAATGCGCCCGCCGGGCGGGATCGTTTTGTCCGAACCGCCGGGCGACAGAGACATGTATTTGTCCCCGAGCAGCCCGGCCGAAATGATTGCCGCAGAGGTATCGTCCGGCAATTTGACGCCGGGGTCGATGCTCATCTGCACATCGGCTAGGAACGTCTTGGGGTCGAGCGTCTGAGCGACGACCGAGCCCACCTTTATCCCGCTGATCCGCACGTCGCTGCCCTCGCGAATCCCGTCGACCCGGTCGAATTGGGCCATCACGGTATAGCCCTGGACGGCGCGCACCTGGCTGGTCGTATAGGCGAAATACAAAAACACTGCCGCGACCAGCAGCACAACGCCGCCCATCACCGTCTCGATGACGTTCCCTCTCATGTTGTCGCGGCGCTCAAGAATCCGGCGACCACGGCTCGTAGTCGCCGGTCGCGCGCGCGCGGTGGCCGCCGCGCAGAACCGATCCGGCAGGATGATACGCCCGCGGCGTCCCCGTCAGATTCGGTTGGTGCTCCTTCTCCCAGGGATAGCGCTGACGGGGCTGCGGCACCTCATCGACCGTGTGATGCAGCCACGCGTGCCATTCCGGCGGCACTTTGCTGGCTTCGGGCTCGCCATTGTAAACGACCCAGCGCCGGTCGCGGCTGAAGCGCCCTCCGCCGAGATGGCGGGGGTTGTCGCCCTTCAACTTGTAGTAGCGATTGCCGAACGAATCCGTCCCGACCAGCTGCCCGCGCAACCAAGTCAACAACCGCGTTCCGAGCGTCGCCATCTCGCCAATTCCGTTGCGCAACTCTGTCTCCGCGACGCCCGAATATAGGGCGGCGCGCCGCGCGGCGGTAGGGATACTCGCGAGCAATTGCGACTTGGCAGCAGCCCGATGCCTGACGGCCATATCCGATGGACTAGGCCGCGCTGATCGCGTATATAGGTGCCGCACACGATGGTGCCCCCATATGTGGTTCGAAGCGGGGCCCTTCGAGACATTGGGGGTCGACACATGCGGATCGCGCGTCGTTTTACCACGGCAGGTCGGGACCCGTACGAGGCGGTCGCCTTCCGCTGTGTGGCGAGCGAGATTCGCAACCCGGACGGGTCGCTTGTCTTCGCCGCGGACGGCATCGAGGCCCCCACCGAGTGGAGCCAGGTCGCTTGCGACATTCTCGCGCAAAAGTATTTTCGCAAGGCCGGCGTCCCGGCGTTGCTCGTGCCGGTCGACGAAGACGGAGTGCCCTCGTGGCTGCGGCGACGGACCGCCGATCTTGCCGGCCTCGCGGGCCTACCCGAGATGGAGCGCTACGGGGCCGAGACCTCGGCCCGTCAAGTATTCGACCGCCTTGCTGGCACATGGACCTATTGGGGCTGGAAAGGCGGTTATTTCGCCGCCGAGGAGGATGCGCGCGCGTTTTTCGACGAGATCCGGCTGATGCTGGCGCGCCAGATGGGGGCGCCCAACTCGCCGCAATGGTTCAATACCGGATTGCACTGGGCCTACGGAATCGACGGGCCGGCGCAAGGTCACTTCTTCGTCGATCACCGCACCGGCAAAGTGCGCGCCTCCGACAGCGCCTATGAGCACCCGCAGCCGCATGCTTGCTTTATCCAGTCGGTCGCCGACGACCTCGTTAATGAGGGCGGCATCATGGATCTCTGGGTGCGCGAGGCGCGGCTGTTCAAATACGGCTCCGGCACGGGTTCCAATTTCTCGAAACTGCGCGGCGATGGCGAGAAGCTGTCGGGAGGCGGCCGCTCCTCCGGTCTGATGAGCTTTTTGCGGATCGGCGACCGCGCCGCGGGTGCGATCAAATCGGGCGGCACAACCCGACGGGCCGCCAAGATGGTCATCGTCGATGCCGATCACCCCGACATCGAGGCGTATATCGATTGGAAGGTCGTCGAGGAGCAGAAGGTCGCCGCGCTGGTAGCCGGGTCCCGCCTCGCCGCGAAACATCTCAACCGCATCATGGAGGCATGCCGGGAGCCCGCCTCGGATCCCTATGACCCGGCCCACAATCCAACCTTGAAGCGGGAGATCCGCGCCGCGCGGCGCGCGATGATCCCGGAGAATTACGTCCAGCGGGTCGTCGAATTCGCCCGTCAGGGCTATGGCAGCCTCGACTTTCGCACATACGATACGGATTGGGATTCTGAGGCCTACCTGACCGTCGCCGGACAGAACTCAAACAATTCGGTGCGGATCGCCAACGACTTTCTCGAGCGGGTACAAAGGGACGGCAGGTGGGACCTGATCCGCCGCACCGACCATAAGGTCGCGAAGACCGTGGCCGCCCGCGAATTATGGGAACGCATCGGGTACGCCGCTTGGGCCTCGGCCGATCCCGGATTGCAGTTCGATACGACGATCAACGAGTGGCACACCTGCCCGGAAAGCGGCCGCATCAACGCGTCCAACCCGTGTTCGGAATACATGTTCCTCGACGACACCGCGTGCAATCTGGCCTCGCTCAACCTGATGGCGTTCCGTGGGGCGGAAGGCGAATTCGCCATCGGCGATTTCCAGCACGCCGCGCGCCTGTGGACCCTGGTGCTCGAGATCTCGGTTTTGATGGCGCAATTCCCGTCGAAGGAGATCGCTCGGCTGAGCTACGCCTTCCGCACCCTCGGCCTCGGCTACGCCAACCTCGGCGGGCTACTGATGTCGCTCGGGCTCTCTTACGACAGCGATGCCGGTCGCGCGATCGGCGGCGCAATCACCGCGTTGATGACCGGGATCGCTTACGCGACCTCGGCCGAAATGGCGGGCGAGTTGGGCCCGTTCCCCGGCTATGCCAAGAACCGCGAAGCGATGCTGCGGGTCGTTCGCAACCATCGCCGCGCCGCGCACGGTGACGCCGCCGGCTATGAGGGCCTGTCGATCGCGCCGGTACCGCTCGACAGTGCGAATTGCCCGGACCGCCCCTTGGCTGCCGCGGCGAGCGCCGCCTGGGATGCGGCGCTGGCGCTCGGCGAGCGGCATGGCTTTCGCAACGCGCAGACGACGGTCATCGCGCCGACCGGCACGATCGGCCTCGTGATGGATTGCGATACGACTGGCATCGAGCCCGATTTCGCGCTCGTCAAATTCAAGAAACTGGCGGGCGGCGGCTACTTCAAGATCATCAACCGCATGGTGCCGCAGGCCCTCGCGGTGCTTGGCTACGCTGCGGACGAGATCGCTGCCATCGAACGCTACGCGCTCGGCCACGGCACCCTCGCCGATGCGCCCGCCATCAACCACAAAATCCTCGCCGCAAAGGGCTTCGACGATGCGGCGCTCGCCGCGATCGAGACCGCGCTTGCCAGCGCCTTCGACATCAAATTCGCCTTCAACAAATGGACCCTGGGTGAGGCCTTCTGCACCGAACGGCTCGGGGTCGCGCCGGCTGCGCTTGATCAGCCCGGTTTCGATTTGCTCGGCACGCTCGGCTTTTCCGCGGCCGAGATCGAGGCTGCCAACGCTTACTGCTGCGGCGCGATGACGCTCGAAGGCGCGCCCTACCTCAAACCGGAGCATCTGGCCGTGTTCGACTGCGCCAATCCCTGCGGACGCAACGGCCGGCGCTGTCTCTCCGTCGAGAGCCACATCCGCATGATGGCGGCCGCACAGCCCTTCATCACCGGCGCGATCTCGAAGACGATCAACATGCAGAACTCGGCCACAGTCGAGGATTGCAAGGGGGCCTATTGGCTCTCCTGGCAGCTCGGGCTCAAGGCGACCGCGCTGTACCGCGACGGCTCGAAACTGTCTCAGCCGCTCGCCTCAAGCCTGTTCGGCGAGGATGACGAGGCCGAAGACGCCGCAGCCGAGCTGTTCGCGCAAACGCCGGCGCAGCGCGCCCCGCTCGTCGCCGAACGGATCGTCGAGCGGGTCATCGAAAGGGTCGTCGAGCGAGTGGTTCACCGCGCCGAGCGCCGCCGGTTGCCGAGCCGCCGCAAGGGCTACACGCAGAAGGCAATCGTCGGCGGCCACAAGGTCTATCTGCGCACCGGCGAATGGGAGGATGGCCGATTGGCCGAGCTGTTCATCGACATGCACAAGGAGGGCTCTGCCTTCCGCTCGCTGATGAACAATTTCGCAATCGCGATCTCGATCGGGCTGCAATACGGCGTGCCGCTCGAAGAGTTCGTCGAGGCCTTCACCTTCACCCGCTTCGAACCCTCAGGGATCGTCGAAGGCAACGAGACGATCAAGATGGCGACGTCGATCCTCGACTACATCTTCCGCGAGCTGGCGATCTCCTATCTCGGGCGCGGCGACCTCGCGCATGTGCAGCCGAGCGACCTCTTGCCGGACACCGTCGGCAAGGGCACCGCGGCGGAGTCGAATTTGCGCGAGCCGGAATCGGATGCCGGCTCCGAGGTCGCCGCGATGATGCAGCGGATTACCTCCAACGGCTTCGTACGCAACAAGCTGACGGTGCTGCATGGCGGCGCACAAGGCAGCAGCGCGGGGAATTCTCAGCCCGGCTCGGGCAAGCGCACGACCGGGTCGAGCGCGGAGGCGACCGCTGCGGACATGCCGCTCTTCGCGGGCACCCTCGCTGTTGCGGCGCCGGAGGTCGACGCCGCGCCCCGCTCGTCGGAGGGCCGCCTGGAACAGATCCGCGCCGCCCGCATGAAGGGCTACGAAGGCGACAGCTGCGGTGAATGCGGCAACTTCACCCTGGTCCGCAACGGCACCTGCCTCAAATGCGACACCTGCGGCGCGACCAGCGGGTGCTCGTGAACCGGCGCGAGCTTTCGTTCATCCCCCGTCGAGGTGGCATGGAGTTTCCGGGCGGTCGTCGCCTAGGGTGTCGAGTTCGTTCGTGGCGTGCAGGAAGCCCGGCAACGGCGCTTGTGCGATGACCGCGTCGGGGGTGGCCAGCAGCACCGCCTGCCGCAGCTGGTGGTCCCAGGGACGCACCCCGACCGCGAGGCCCTTGACCCCGTCATAGCCGGCATCGCTTAGCAATTCATCCCTGAGCTGGGCGAAATCAGCGCTTTTGCTGCGCAGCGCGGCTTGCACGATCATCTTGGTCGCTATCCAGACGGACCAGTCGCGCCCGGTCATCGGCCGATGCGCTTGCGCAAGAAAGCGGTTCGTCAATTGCGGTGCACCGTAGCGGTCCCATGCCCGGTCCCACGCTTCGGGAACGAGGCCGGTGGCGCCGAGCACCGGCCGCGGTCGCGCCGTGCGGTAGGGCAGCATGCGCGCGAACTCGCCGTCACTGTCGGCAACCACCACCGAATCGTAGTCGCGGTCGGTCGCGGTCAACAACGCGACATTGTTCGCATCGCGCTGGCGCGGATCGTTGCCGAGCTTGAAGAGACGCCGATCGACGAGCCGCGCGCCGAACTTCGCGGCCGAATGGGCGAAGGCGTCGGCCCACACTCGATCGGGCTCCTGCGGTCCTTGCAGCAGCAGCACCGCGGGCCATTTCCGGGAGACCAGATATTGCGCGAGCGCGTCGCTCAGCATGGCCTGGCTCGGCATCGTATGCACCAGTTCGGGCATGCAGAGGCCGCGCCGCAACCCGTCCTCCTCGGCGGTGGTATTGAACATCAGCACGGACTTGCCGTGAAAAGCCGGCACGAGCCGTTCTATCGCCACGGCCGGGAGGTCGAGCACAAACAGGGCAATGCCCCGCTGTCGTGCCGATTCCATCGCTGGCGCCAGCGCGTCTTCGCTGCCCGCCGTGATCTGCTGCAGCGCGAAGTCGCGGTGGATCACGCGGGCGATTGGCGCGGCCTCGGCGAGCGCTAGCTCGGCCGCGGGAAACGGGCGGTCGCGGGTTGCGAGAACCATGCGCTCCGAGCCGCGCACCGGCTCATAGCGCCGGTCGCCCTCGAAGGTGACATAGCCGATTTCCAGCGTCACCGGACTCGTCGTGGGCTGGGCCGGCAGACCCCGCGCGAACAGCAAGGACAGAGCGGCGGCGAGACTGGCAGCACTGAGGGCGGCCCGGGTGCGGTCAGTCATCCACCGCGACCCCGTAGGGTACGCGGCCGACCGGGATCGATATGATCGGCTCGTGCCGAGCGATGTCGATGACGGTGATGTCGTCGCTTAGCCCGTTTGCGACATAGAGCCGCGTGCCGTCGCGCGACAGCTGAAGCCCCCAGGGCCGGCTGCCGACCAGGATGTAATCGGTCGGCTTGCGCGTCGCGACATCGACAACGGCGACGCGGTTTGCGTGTCCAAGTGCGACAAAGCCTGTCTTGCCGTCGGACGCGATCGCGAGCCCGACCGGGGTCACGTCGCTCTGGCGCATCCCGGGAGGATCGAACATCAAGTGAGCGGCGACCGCGTTGGAAGCACGATCGATCACCGAGACTGCGCCCGCCAGCTCGGTCGAGACCCATAGCTGTTTGCCGTCCGGGGTCAGGGCGAAGCGCCGTGGCCGGGTGCCGACGACGATGTTGTCGACAATCGCGGCTTTGGCTGGGTCGATGACATGGGCCATGTCCGCGACCTCGGAAGTAACGTAGAGCGTCCGGCCATCATCGGCCAGCAGCACGCCTTCCGGCTCGGCCCCGGTCGCGATATCGGCGACCGCCGTCTTTTGCGCCATATCGATGATGCGCAGCGACGACCCCTCCTCGTTCGAGACGTAGAGGCGCTGACGCGCCTCGTCGAGCGCGAAGGCCTCCGGGCTCGCGCCGGTCGGAATACGGTCGACGACCTCCAGCTTCGCGACATCGATCGCGTCGATCGCGTCCTCATCGCCGCAGGCGACGTAAAGCAGGGTGTGCTCGGCATTGAAATGCATGTCGCGCGGCCGCTCGCCGGTGCGCAGGTCTTTCACGACGGCAAAGCTCTTGGGATCGAGCACGATCAGGTTGCTGCTCTTCTCGTTGCTGACGAAGACCAGCCCCGTCCCTTTCGCCGGTGCGGGTGAAGCGGCAGCAACGGCCCCGAGCAGCGCAACAACGGGTGTCACACGAAACGGCTGCATCGCGAGTTTGTAGAACATTCGCCCGCCGCGCGTCTGTGCCCGCAGCGCCGCAGCCCGCGCATGGACGGGGGCGGCGCGACCGACTACAACGATTGAGACCCTGCGCCGGCCGCAGAGAAGGAGTCCCATGCGCGTCAGCATTCTCGACGATTACCAGGGTGTCGCGCTCGAGATGGCCGACTGGTCGGCGCTTCGGGGCCGGGTCGAGATCGTGCCCGAGCGAGAGGCGATCGCAGATCAGGACACCGCGGCGCGGGTGCTGGCCGAGTCGGAGATCGTTGTCGCGATGCGCGAGCGCACGCCGTTCCCGCGCGGCCTGATCGAGCGCCTACCGAAGCTCAAACTGCTGATCACAACCGGCATGCGCAATGCATCGATCGACATGGCTGCGGCGCGCGACCGGGGCATTACCGTATGCGGCACCGAAGGCAGCGGCGCCGATACTGCCGAACTCGCCTGGGGGCTGATCCTCGCAGCGGCGCGGCGCATTGCCGAGGACCACCGCGGGATGCGTGAGGGGCAGTGGCAAACTCGCATTGGCCAGCGAATGATGGGCAAGACCCTCGGCATCGTCGGGCTCGGTAAGCTCGGCGTCGTCGTCGCGCGGGTCAGCCTTGCCTTCGGGATGAAGGTCATCGCCTGGAGCCAGAATCTCACGGCAGAGAGGGCGCTCGCCCACGGGGTCGAGCGGGTCGAGAAGGACGAACTGTTCCGCCGCGCGGATGTCGTCTCGGTTCATGTCGTGCTGAGCCCGCGCAGCCGCGGGCTGATCGGCCGTGACGAAATCGCGCTGATGAAGAAGGACGCGATCCTCGTCAACACCTCGCGCGGGCCGATCGTCGATACCACCGCGGTGATCGCAGCGCTTGAGGCCGAGCAACTCGGCTTTGCTGCGTTCGACGTCTACGACCGCGAGCCGCTGCCGTCCGACGACCCGCTGAGGCGAGCGCCGAACGTGCTGCTGACGCCCCATATCGGATATGTCACGGTCGAGAACTATCGCAGTTGGTTTCCGCAGATCGTCGAAAACGTCGCCGCTTTTCTCGACGGTAAGCCGATCCGGGTGATTTGACCGTCGCGCAGTCGTTCCGTGCGACCCGGGAGCAGAGCATGTCCGACGCTTTTTCCGACGCCGCCCGCATAAGCGGGTATCACGCGCATCTCTATTACGACCCCGAGACCCGGCCGCTTGCCGAAAGGCTGCGTCAGGCGATCGGAGAAACTTTCGACGTGCGGCTCGGCCGCATGCACGACGTGCCAATCGGGCCGCACCCTACGGCGATGTACCAGGTCGCCTTTCCGGTCGCAGAATTTCCGCGATTGGTGCCCTGGCTGATGTTCAACCGGCAAGGGCTGAACGTCCTGGTCCACCCAGAGACGGGGGATGCCTACGCGGACCATACGGTTTATGCCGCATGGCTGGGCAGCCCGCTGCCGCTCCGCGTCGAGGTGCTACGACGACCTGCCCCGACCTAATCCGGGGCGGACGAAACGGACCACCGGGGCCGCTTCCTTGTCGATGGCTAGATCCGCCCCATCAGCAACAGGATCAGGACGATCACGACGATGAGGCCGAGCCCGCCGCTCGGATAATACCCCCAGCCGCCGCTATACCCCCAAGTCGGCAAGGATCCGATCAGGACAATGATCAGGATGATCAGAAGGATTGTGCCAAGCGTCATGGCCCCACCCGCGGATTGCTCGCGTTACCGAGGCGAAAACGCCGCTCAGGCACAAACGTTCCGCGCTAGAAGGGCTGCGCTCGATCCATCGCTGAGCGTCGACGATTACCAGCGGCGAACGGGGCCGCAATCGACATGCACGAAATTGGATCTCGGGTAGTAGCCGACCCCGCCGCATTGCAGGCTCAACGCCGCGTCGCGTACCTGCCGCAGGCTGCGCCGTTCGGCCCGTAAATCGATGGCCATGCCATGAACATGGTAGCTATTGCTGGCAACGCCGTTGCCCTCCAGGTACATCGCGTGATTGGTGGCCCACGACCTGTAGCCGCAGACGACCATGAACGGCTCGGGGGTCTCGAGCCGGTCGCGCAGCATGCCGAGCACATCGAGCACGCCGGCATTCATCGGACGAACCTCGTCCGAGTGGTGGTCACGCAGGATCCAGTTGATGTCTCGGACGGCCTCGCGGATGTAGTGGCCATCGGCCCAATACACGGTCCGCAGCGATTCGCCGGTGTGCATGTTGTACAGAGACACCGATCGCGGTGCGAACGAGATGGCCGGGGCCGGTCGGACGAAACACGTCGCGGCGGCGGCGGCGGCGGCACCCAGAATGGTGCGCCGGCTCAGCAGATCAGAAGAATGCAACGGCTGTTCCCCCAACACTCCCCAGGGAACGCCATAGCATTCGAAATTAGCGGGAACAAGACTTTCGATGGAACCGGGAGGACAATTCGAGCGTTGTGGGGCCCGCTGTTACCTTAAGGTTGAACAGAAGGCCGGGCGCCCTACCCGCGCCGTTGAGCGGAGCCGGAATCCTGCGCCACGGGCATTTGGGGCGAGCGCGTGAGTTCCTGCCAAATCTCGTCATCGCGCTCGTAGAAGTCGCGGCGGAACTCGATCGAACCGTCCGAGTCGGCGAAGGCCGTCTGATAAACGATGAAGACGGGCAGCGATGCCGGGAGCTGGCGTCGGTTGGTATAGCCGAGCGCGATCCCCTTATCGATTGCCTCCGCGTTTTGGTCGAGCAGCAGCGAGGCGAGGACGCGCGGGTTTTCGACCCGCACGCAGCCGTGACTCATGCGCCTATTGTCTCGGCTAAAGAGGTTCTTCTGCGGTGTGTCGTGCAGGTAGACGTCGTAGCGGTTCGGCATCTCGAATTTGAGCTGCCCCAGCGCATTGGTCGGCCCCGGCACCTGCTGCACTAGGCCATTGCTGCGGATCACCATGTGGTGGTGTGCGAGATAATCGGGCTGCTGGCTCAGCTTCGGCAGGATTTCCTTGGCCGCAATCGACGGCGGAATGTTCCACGGCGGATTGAACAGCACGCTGGTGATGGCGGCCTCGAACTCCGGCGTCTGCTTATCGGTTTCGCCAACCACGACGCGGGTTGTGAATACCGGCTGATCGGCACGGAACAGCTGCAAGCGCGCATTCGCAGCGTTGACCCAGACCCGGTCCGTCGGAAGCCGGCGCGGCAGCCACCGCAGCCGCTCCATATTGGCCGCGACCTGGTGGGCGCGGGTCTCGGCGGGAACATTAAGTTCGGCGACGGTGGCGGCGTTCAGCCGGCCATCCGCGTCGAGACCGTGATGCTGCTGAAAGCTGCGCACTGCGCGCGCCGTCAGGTCGTCATAGCCGCTGCTCCGGTAGCCGGCCGGCAGATACCCTTCGGCCGCGAGCCGCTGCTGCAACGCGCCGGCTCGATCGGCCCGTTGCTGATCGATATGCGGCCAGCCGCCCGCTTGGGTGATCGCCTGATAAGCGGTGTACGCACGCTGCATCGCGGCATAGGCAGGTGTGTTCGGCGCCAGCGCTTCGATCGCCGCAGTCGGGTCGGCGGCACCGAGGGACGCATCGACCGCGGCGACGATGTCGACCGGCTCGGGCACCAGATCCTCGTCGTCGGGGCGGCGCTCGATTGGCATGCCGCCGCGCGCGAGGGCGTCCGCGTACGAGAGCACGGCATCCGAGACCAGCAGGTCGCGCTCGACTGGGGACAGAGTGGCCGCCGAGCGGGCCAATGCCGCCGCATGAAACGCATTCGGGTCGAGCCCGTGACTGCCGGCACGCGACACGAGGTTCCACAGCGCCGCCGCCTGAGCCGGCCGCGCCTCCCAGATCGTTTGAAACTGATGAGCGCCGTAGAGCCGGCGGAGCAGGTCGGCGTGCAGCCGCTCGCCGGCGATGGACAGGACGCCGGGGCTATCCAACCGTGCCTTGAGTTCGGGATTGCCGACAAAGGGCGCCGGTAGAGGCGCCTCGCCAGAAGACTGCAGGTTGGGAGGAAGCGCCGAAGTCGCATCGCCCGGCGCGACCGCAAAGGCAAACGCCGAGACGGAGGCGGCGAGCCCGGTCGACGCGATCGCCAAGGCTATCGCCGTGGCGGGAAGCCCGCTCCGCCCGAAAGCCCCGATCGATTTGAACGCACCGGCTGTTCGCACCTCGACCTCGCTTCCCGGCGACCCAGGACCATGCTGGCATGCTGACAAAGTAAAAAACGGCAAGCCAATATACGCGGTTCCGCGCGGCGCATCCCCGCCGGGCGAAGACACCCCGCCCGTCAGCACCGACGCTTCAACCGCAAGGTGATCGGCTTATAAAGTACCCGGACGAGAAAGTCGTTATTTTTCTGAGCTGTCGCGCGCAGGGGCGGGCTGCGTGCCGCGCATGCGCCGCAGGCTTAGGACCGGCATTGCGCAGGAGGCTTCAAAGGCCCCACCTTCTCGCCCGGGCCGGCACAGCGGGGCGACGCCCGTCGGTGGTTTTTAAACGCCGTCGCTTGTCAGGATGTACGCCACGGCATGTCTCGCGGCGTCGCGCGCCACGTTGGGAAACCGCTTTCGATAGGCCGCGAGGGCCCGGTCGAAAGCGTCGCGTTCGAGCAAAGATTGGCGGCAGGCGGTGCGGTAGGCATCTACGACCACCTGTCGCGCTTGTCGATCGACGGCGTCCCGCTCGACTTCCGCTACCATGCCGGTCCGGCTTACCAACAACATCGGAGCACACCCGCATCAAATGATGATCCCATGGTAAACCGGTGTTTCCCGCGGTCGCGTTAGTCACGGTTAAGTTCGTCTGCACATTCCGCCTCGGTCGCAACTGTCCGTGGCAGGTCAGCCGAACGTGTGTGCCCGCAGAAAATCCTCACGCACCGTGATGCCGAGGCCGGGGCGGTCCGGCACCTCGATCATGCCGTCGCGGACCGGGAAGGATTCGTCGATGAGGTCGTGCAGCAGCGGGTTGGCGCCGAGCGAATATTCGACGATGAACCCGGCCGGTGAGGCGGCCGCGACTTGCAAACCGGCGGCAAAGGCCGGCGCGCCGGCCCACAGATGCGGTGCGAGTTTCAAGTTGTAAGCGCTCGCCAGCGCCGAGATGCGCATTGCCTCGGTGATGCCGCCGCAGATCGCGAGGTCGGGCTGCATGATATCGACCGCGGCGAGGGCCGCGAGATCGCGGAAATCATGCCGGGTGAATTCGCTTTCGCCGGCGGCGATCGGGATATCGGTCGCGGCCCGGACTGCGGCGCAACCCGCCTTGTCGTCGGCCGCTACGGGTTCCTCGAACCAGGCTATATCGCAATCCTCGACGAGACGGCAGAAGCGCTTCGCTTCCGCCACCGACCAGGTGCCGTGTGCGTCGCACATCAGCCCGATCTCCGGGCCGAGCGCATGGCGCGCGGCGCGCACCCGGGCGGCCGAGAAGCGTGGCTCCCCGTCCATGATGCCGATTCGCATCTTGACCGCGCCAAAGCCGCCCGCCGCAACGTAACCTTGCAGCTGCTCGCCGATCTTGTCCGGCCCGGCCCAGCCGCCCGATGCGTAGGCCGGCATCGTCGCCGCACGACGGCCGCCGAGCAGTCGCCAGACCGGGACGCCTAACGATTTGCCGAGGATGTCCCACAGCGCGCAATCGATGCCGCTGATCGCCGAGATCGTGATGCCGCGACGGCCCAGCACTGGGAAGACGCGGCCTTCCCGCAGCGCGTAATGGGCGCGGGTGCCGCTATAGAGCGTCTCCCATAGGCGGGTAATGTCGCGCGGGTCCTCGCCGAGCAGTTGCGGCGCGAATTCCTCGTTGATCATCAGGGTCAGCGCCTGGTTCTGCGCCATGCCGCCGACCTGCGCTTTGGCTTCGCCCCAGCCGGTGATCCCGCACTCGGTCTCGATCCGCACGATCGTGCCGTCAAAGGACAGCGTCGGCCCGAAATCGCTCACATGACGCCGCTCGGGCGGGATCGGGATGTGAACCCAAGAGGCCTTGACCGAACGGATTTTCACGGGATTGCCCTCGCGAGAATTGTCGTGGCGCTAGCGAGCCTATTCGTTCATCGATCTGCCGACCAGTCGCTCACACCGGCTTTGTACCGACCGCACAGTGCATCGCATGAGAGGTCAGCAGAGTACCGGTCGCCGCCGCTCTGTCGCGCGCTTGCCGCCAGAGCTCGGCCTCCGCACCGGTCAGCAGCGCCGTGACATGCCCCTCCCGATGGCTCCAGATCGGGCCGTCGGGCCGGTCGAGCGTCACGAGGAATGGGAAGCAGACGAGGTCGGCAAGGCCCGCCATACGCATCCGGCCATAGAGCCCGGCATCGGCCACCCCACGCCGGCCAACCGATCGCGGGGGCGCCTCGACCTTGCGCCGGATCGCGTCCGGCAGATCGAGGCTCCACCATTGCGGTAGATCGATCGCTCGCACGACAACGCCGATGCGCCCGCCCGGCCGGGTCACCCGAATCATCTCGGCAATCGCGCGGTCGGCGTCGCATTCCTCGAGCACTGTGACGGAGAAAACGCAATCCACCGACATATCGCCGAACGGCAGCGCCTCGGCATTACCCGGCGAAAAAACGATCGCATCGGCCAGCCCCTCTGCCGCGGCCAGCGCCTTGGCCTCGCGCAACAGGAACGGGTTCGGGTCGATCGCGGCAATCGGGTTTGCCCGACCGAGCCGGCGCGCCAAAATCCGGTCGAGGGAGCCCGCGCCGCATCCGACATCGAGGATCGCCTCGTCGGGTCGCGGCCCCATCAGGTCAATCAGCGTGTTGAACAGGGCTCGATAGGTCGGGGCACGAGCCCGGTCCTCCAGCATCGCAACGCCGCCGAGATGCCGTCCGCCGAGCGTAATGACCGTGAAATGCTCGGCCAACAGCGGAATCGCCGGGACCCATTGCGAGGGCGCAAGGAAGAAAGGCAACAGGACCAATGCCGGCCCGGAGCCTTCGAGACGGTAGGAGATCCCGGCATGTTCACCGTCGCGCGAGGCGTGATGGGGCCGGTCGCCCGGGCGGGGACCGAGGAAGGCGATTATCCGCTCGGCCACCTCGTGAGTCCGGTCGGCGACCACATCCGACCAGCCAAGCGCGTCATAACCGGCCAGCACAGCGCGTTCGGCAGAGGGCAGGCGGTCGCATGCGCGCTGGATGACCGGGGCGGCATCGCCGCGCTCGCCGCCGATGATCAGCAAACGCTCGGCAACTCCTGCGAAGGGGGCCGGGTCGAGGCGGACAGGCGCGCACAGCACGATGCCTGAGAGGCGGTCCGGATGACCCGCCGCGAGCCCAGCGAGTTCGCCCGGAATCTGCCCGGCGACATGCGCGGTACGCAGCCCGAGATGATCCCACAAGGCGAGCAGCCGCTTGGTACCGGACGCCTCGTCGAGCAACATAGCCGAATCTCCCTCGACTCTCCCGTGAAACATCATAAAAGATAAGTTCAATTCTCGGGACCGTCTTGCGACTTTTCGAAATTCTTATTGGTAAATGCCCTACATGTTTTGGAATAAGACCGACGTTTTACCTGGAGATTTCACAATGAAGCTGAATTGTTCCTTATTGCCATGTCAATCGCAGTGGATATATCCTTGCGCTTGAAGAGAGTTTCGTCTTCGAGGGTGGTTACGATGAGCTTGCTGGATTGGGCGGAATTGGCGGTCGTATCTGCGAAGCTCGAGATCCTGCGCGGTCGCCATCGGGAAAAGCGCTCGCGGCTCGAAGCGAAGCAGTTGCAGCAGGAAATCGATTCCGTCGAACAGGAGCGCGAACTGATCCTCGGTCGGCTGTTCGACGCGGTGCCGGCCGTCATCGGCGAGACGGTGTAGGCCGGTTGCCGCGGCGGTCGCTCAACCGACGATCCCGGCCACACGCAGCTCCGCGATCTGATCCTCGGTATACCCGGCAGAGGTCAACACGGCGTCGCTGTGCTCGCCCAGTTCGGGGGCCGGTCGCGGAGCGACTTTCTCCTGACCGTCGATCCAGATCGGGGAGCTGACCGTCAGCAACCCTCCGTCTTCGAACGGCACGATTGCGCCGCTCGCGCGCATCTGTGGGTCCTCGGGGATATCTTGCGGAACAGCGACAATGCCGAAGACGAGGCCGGCTTGGTCGAGCTTGGCCCGCCAGTCCGCGAGAGTCCGGGTCGCGAATATGCCGTCTAACGCCGCGATCAGCGCACCTGAATTGGCTTCCCGCAACTCCGCCGTCGCGAAACGCGCATCGTCGAGAGCGCTCGCGTCCAGACAGTCCTTGAACAGTTGCCATCGCCGCTCGTCGGATACGATCGACAGCAGCAGCCAGCGCCCGTCGCGGCATTGGTAATGCATGCGCAAGGCGTTTTGTCCCCGCTCGCGCGGCGGCTGCGGCACGATGGTCTCGCCGCACAGGGTCGCCTGCACGTGGCAGCCATTCGCCCAAAGCCCGTTCGCCAGCAAGGACGACCCGACACGGCCGCCCTTGCCGGTGCGTTCGCGCTGATAGAGCGCGGTCACGATCGCACCGTACATCGCCATCGCCGAGGGATGGTCGCCCATGCCGGGGAGCGAGCGCGCCGGCGCCGTATCGCTCCCGGAGCGCACGAGATGCATCAGCCCGGAGCGCGCCCACCAGGCGGTCGCATCGAAACCCGGCTTGTCCGCTTCGGCGCCGGTCTCGCCATAGCCCGTGAAAGAACCGTAGATCAGCCGGATATTGAGCGGCGCCAGATCGTCGTAGGCGATGCGCAAGCGGCGGCGCACCCGCGGCGGGTAGTTGGTGATGAACACGTCGGCGCGGGCGACGAGCCGCCGCAGGACGGCGTGCCCCGGTTCGGAGGCGATATCGAGCGCCAGGCTCTTCTTGTTGCGCGCGTCGAGCTCCCAATGCGGGTTGCGCCGCCAGGCACGGCCCTGGCCCGGGACCGCCCGACGCCGGTACGGGTCGCCCGCACCGGGCGGCTCGATCTTGATGACCTGCGCACCGAAATCGGACATGACCGTCGCGGCCGCCGGGCCGGCGATGTAGCTCGCGCAATCCAGCACGATCAGCCCCTCGAACAGGCGCTCGTTCATTCCGATTGCTCCAGGTTAATGTCGCCCCGCAGACCACCCTGCGTTGGCGATCCTATTGCGAGCGACAAGAAGCGGCCAAGGCCCGCTTCCCCGGCCCACAGGCGGCCCCTTCCGCTGCGGCACCAAGCGGCGTAGAGATCCCCTTCCGCGGGGACGGCCGGAACCGCAAGAGGGACGATGATCGACCTTTACACCTGGGCCACCCCGAACGGCCGCAAGGTTTCTATCCTGCTCGAAGAGTTGGGGCTCGACTACCGGGTTCACGTCGTCGATATCGGCACAGGGGACCAGTTCGCGCCGGATTACGTCGCGATCAACCCGAACGGCAAAATTCCCGCCATTATCGATCGGGATGCGACGGGCGGCGCTGTCTCGGTCTTCGAATCGGGCGCGATCCTGGTATACCTCGCGCAGAAGACGGGCCGCTTTCTGCCCACCGAGCCCCGGCGCCGCTATGCGGTCCTCGAGTGGCTGATGCTGCAGGTCGGCAGCATCGGGCCGATGCTCGGTCAGGCACAGCATTTCCGCCGTTTCGCGCCGCAATCGGTGCCGTATGCGATCGGCCGTTATACCCAGGAGGCCGGCCGTCTCTACGGTGTCCTCGACCGTCGCTTGGCCGAACAGCCGTTCCTAGGGGGCGCGGAGTATTCGATCGCGGACGTTGCCACCTATCCGTGGATCGCACGACACGAATGGCAAGGCCAGGCGTTGCAAAGCTTTCCCGACTTGCAGCGCTGGTTTCAAACGGTGGGCGAACGGCCGGCGGTACAGCGAGGAGTTCGGGTCCCGGTGCTGTAATAGGCTGCTTGCTAGCCGGCGAGCGTCAGGCAGAGCCGCAGCAGCGCGCCGACCGCGATCGAACACCAAAGCCCGGCCCACAAGGCGTCGAGCACGCCTCGCGGAGTGGGACCGTTCTCGTTTTTGCTAGGCGCGGCCATCGCGACACTCCCAAATCGAAAAGTGCGCGCCGGTTTCGGCAAGCCGATAATGCTCAAAGAAAGCGCGACGGAACTCGGGACCGAACAGCGGCGCCCCGTCATAGAAGTAGCTGCGGGTCGCGAAGGGCTCTTCGCCGGTCGGCAGAAGCCACCGCGCGATTTGACATTGCACCAGCTCGGGCACCCAACGACGGGAACCGTCAATCCCGATCTGGCGCAGTTCCATCAGGATTTGGGCGTCGATGACCGGAGCTTGGCCGTTCAGCGCGAGCTTCGTTCGCGCGAGCTGGCCGACTTCGTAGCTGCGGCGATTGTCGCCATAGCCGATCTGCACCGGCCCCGTCTGCGCCTGCGCGAGACCGAGCGCTTCATCCGCAACCTCGGCCCAGCCTTGCCTGTCTTGCATCGTCCGCAGCGTGTGCTCGGTGGCGAGTGCCGCAAAGAACAGGATCAGGAACGGAGCGAATTCGACGCCGAGCCCCTCGGGTCGGAGCCGGTGGCGTGCTTCCGCCAGAACCGGCACGAGCGGCAGGAAATGGTAGGCTCCGGCACCTGAGAAGGTGGCCGGATAAAAGAGAAGCGCGAGGGCGCACAGGGCCGCCGCTGCGTAGGCCCGATCCCGGCTCGCCCGCCCCGGAGAGGGAAGCCCCAGCGCCACCGGTAGGCTAAGGACCGCCGCGTAGACGAGGACGGGGACAAGCTGGGACGCCGATTGACCCCGGTCCCCGACCTGCTGGGCGATTCCCGCCAGGTAATCGTGCATCGAGATACCCGGCGCGAAGAACGGCAGCGCAAAGACAATCCCGGCACAACAGCCCGTCCTCATCATTGAGCGCCACCCCGCGGTCCACGCGAGTTCCACAAGCATTGGCAGGAAGTAAATGAATGCGTGTGCCTTCAGGTTGACTGCGAGCCCGATGCAGATGCCGAGCAAGAGCGTGCTCGCCGCGCACGCGACTCCTGCGGCGACCAGCAACGTCTCAAGCGGATCGGGGCGGACCCAAAAGCTCATCGGGCTGAACAGCAGCAGCGCCGCGAGGAGGAAGAACATTGCATGCGCGCTTCGCCCGGTCCGCCTGGCGCGCCGCCAATGCCATCCCATCAGCGCGACCGTCCCGAGCAGCGCCGCCAACGACGCGAACTTGCTCATCGCGATCCCGGCGCCGCCGAGCAGTAGCGCCGCGAGCGGCGCGAGGTAGGCGAGCGGGCCGTAGAAGGTGGCGAAACGCGGCATGCCGCTCTCGAAGGCGTAGAGCGGATCGCCCCGCGCGTACTCCCAGCTGCTGATAATGATGTTGCCCTCGATGTGGTCGAGATAGGCACCGAGGCAGAGATAGCGGACGCATTCCGCGGTCAATCCGCCAAACGCCGCCGCCAAACCGATCAGAACGAGCGCCGATCTGAGGCGGATCGGCCAATCGGCTGCGCTCTCCGGGGCGATCACGTCGGAGGGCTGCGCTCGCGATGAGGCGTTCTCGGCAAGAGTCACGATTGCGAGGCGTCCGCGGGCCCACCGCTCGGGATTTCGTGATGCGGCCGTCCGACTCTGCCGGGGAATGTGTATCCGATTGCTTAACCCTGCCGCGGGACAATGCTCGTCAGGCACAGCGGGCGGGTAGTCCAGCGGTGTATGCATACGGCAAGGATTTCTATCGCCTGCTCGGGTCCTTCGCGTTGCGCTCCGCCCAGAGCGTGATCCCGAAGCTGGGAGCGATCGTGCCGGTCCGCAGCGCGGTCGACTTTGGCTGTGGGCACGGCGCATGGTTGCGCGTTTGGCGCGATTGTGGGGCTGCGGTGATCGGCGTCGACGGGCCCTATGTGGACCGCGACCGTTTGCTGATCGATCCCGCCGAGTTCCGTGCCGCGGATCTGGCCGGCCCGATCGCGCTGGGCCGGCGCTTCGACCTCGTGCAAAGCCTGGAGGTCGCCGAGCATCTGCCGCCCGACAAGGCCGATCAGTTCACCGATACGCTCGTCGCGCATGGCGGGCTGATCCTGTTCTCGGCTGCGGTTCCGGGACAAGGGGGCGAAAACCATGTCAACGAGCGGCCGCTCGAGTACTGGCGTCGCCTATTCGCCGCGCGCAATTATGCCCCGATCGACTATTTGCGCCCGCTGATCCGCCGCGATAGCTCGATCCAGCTTTGGTATCGCTGCAACATGGTCCTTTACGCTGCGGCGGAACGGTTCGACTCGCTGCCGGCGGAGCTGCGCGCCTGCCGCGTGCCGGACGACAGGTCTCTCGCGCAATATTGGCCGCGCCATTACCGCCTCTGTCATGCCCTGACGAGACGGCTTCCCGCCCCCGCCATCAATGGCCTATCGCGGCTCAAATCGCTGATGGCGCCAGGCGCGGCGGACGGATTGGGCGTCAGTTCTGGGCGGTAAGCCCGACCACCAAGATCCCGGCCGCGATGCAGCCGATGCCGACCCATCGCACCGGTGAGATCGGCTCGCTCAAGACCAGGCTGGCCGAGAGAACCACCCCGATAAACTGCGCGGCCGTGATGGCCTGAGCCACATTCAGCGGGACCCAGCGAAGCAGGACCGCATAGATCATCCCGCCGCAGCCGAACAGAGCAAGCCCACAGGCCGTCTGCCAGCCCAGCAAGCCGAAAATGATCCGCTCGGCTTGGGTCGCGCCGGCGCCGAGCTTCAACATGACATTCGCCGCGACGGCAAAGCCGACTACCGCGACGAGCCCGAGCAAGATGCGCAGGTCGAGCATCGCGCTATGCGGGCGCGTCCGGCCGGCGGCCGATGGCGCACCAGGATATCCCATTCACGGGGGCGAGCCGAACGTCCTCGAGCCCGGCATTGCGCATCAAGGCTTCGACCTCCGATCGCCGCCAATAATGGGCGATGCGCGGCAGCATCTGATCGAAGACGATGGACCGAAGATGCGCGAACCCAAACCGGGCCGCGAGGCGCAAGTAGGCGTTCGGCTGCAGACCGAGCCGGAGGACGACCCAGAGGAGCCCCGCCGGATAGAGCGACAGATGATGGACAAACGCGACCGGCAGTCGGCTGAGCAGCGCTCGGCGAGCCGGGTCCAAGATCCGCACCAGCCACTCATTCGCTTCGCGGCCATAAACCCAGATTAGCACCTCGCCGCCGGGCCGGGCGGCGCGCGCCATCTCGCGGACCGCCTCTTGCGGTTTTTCGAGGTGATGGATCACCCCGATCGAGAAGACGATGTCAAACCGGTCGGCAAAAGGGAGAGCGTAGGCACTCGCTCGCCGCACCTCGATTTGCGAGAACCGCGCCAGGTTTCGCCGTGCTGCGCTCAACGAGCGCTCGTCCAAATCGACCGCGACGCCGGTCCGCGCTCCGTAGAGCATCGGCCAGTAGCTGTTGCGGCCGGTCCCGCAGCCGACATCGAGAAAGCTGGCGTCGCGCCACCGCTCGGCCGGGACCAGCACGGTCCACCGACGGAACTGCTCCTCGTATTCGGGGCGTATCTCCGGGTAGGCGGCCCATTCGTAGCCGAACCGATCGGGCGAGCCCGCGACATCGTCGAACATTGTCTCGGTCACGGCCTATTCCGCGGCGCTTAGCGCCAAGCCCGTAGGCAGCGTTGGCGCTGGACGGCTGGCGACGGAGAACAGGATGTAAAGCGCCCAGATCTTCTTGCCGTGGTCCGTGCCGTGTCGGTGTTGGGACAACAATGCTTCGATAGCGCCGCGCCGAAACCAGCCGGCGACCGGGTTGGTCGGCGACAGCAGCACGTCGCGGCAGCGTTCCCAGAACAGGGTGCGGATCAGGTTTCCGATCGGCACCGCAAAGCCATGTTTTTTCCGCGCGACAATCGGTTCCGGCAAATAGCGGCGGGCCACCTGCTTGAGGACATATTTCCGGGTCCCTCGGCGAAGCTTGAGCGAGCTCGGCAGGGCACAGGCGTAGTCGACAAAGTTCCGGTCGAGAAAGGGCGAGCGAAGCTCCAGCCCATGCATCATCGAGGCGCGGTCTCCCTTGGCGAGAATGTCCTCCGGCAAATAGGTGACCAGAAAGACAAAGAGCAGCCGCGCGACCTCGGACAGACCAGCCATCTCGCCGGCCCAGGCCTCCAACGGGGCGAAGACCGTCTCCGATTGGGCCGTCGCCGGGGATCGCCATAACCGTGCAGCGTCGATCTGATCGAAGGGGGCCATCCACAGCGCCGATTGACGCTCGGTAGGCGCCCCGAACCCCTGCGAAAGTTGCGACAGCAGGAAGGGCCAATTCATATACCCCCCGCCGGGCAAGGCTGCCGCGGCCAGGCGGAGGACGCGACCCAGGCTCCGCGGCACATGGCGCATAAGCGGCGCGAGCCGCTGCATGGCGAAGTTCGGGTAACCGGCGAAGAGCTCGTCCGCCCCGTCGCCGCCGAGCGCGACGGTCATGTGCCGGCGCGCTGCCCCGGAAACGAGGAAACTCGGGAGCAGCGACGAATCCGCGAGCGGTTCCCCGAGGCGGGAGCTCACGGCGTCGAAGGCGCCCCGCAGATCGTCGTCGCCGAGCTCGACGATCTCATGCCGCAGCCCTAGATGGGTCGCCACCGCGACGGCGTGGGCGCTTTCGTCGAACCCGGAGCCGCCGATCCTGACCGTGAAGGCGGAGAGACCGCGCTCCAGTTCCGAGCCGACAGCGGCGATCAGGCTGGAATCGAGGCCGCCCGACAGGAAGACCCCGACCGGCACGTCCGCGATCAGGCGCCGTCGTACCGAGTCGCGCAGCAATCCATCCAATCGTTCGACCGCGTCGCGCTCGGTCGCGACAGCGCCCCCGATGCGCGGCCGCCAATAGCGCTCGATCGCGATCCCGCCGTCGCGGAAAGCCAGCATTGTGCCGGGTTCGAGCTTGGCGATCCCGCTCCACCCGGAATCGATGCCAGGGCAGTATTCGAACATCAGGAAGCGGTAAGCGGCGATGCGGTCCAGTTCCGCATTGCGGAAGGCGGGATGAACCCGCACGGCAGCGACTTCGGACCCGAAGACAAGAGCGCCCTGCGCGGTGCCATAATAGAGCGGCTTTTCGCCGAGGCGGTCGCGAGCGAGGTACAATGTGCCGGTCGCGCCGTCGCGGAAGGCAAACGCGAACATGCCGTCGATGCGATCGATCGCGCGCCGCACGCCATCGCGGCGGATCAGATTGAACAGCGTTTCGGTATCCGATCGGTCGCGAAACGGGGTTCCGCCGCGGCGCAACTCATCGGCCAGAGCGGCGTGCCCGTAAATCTCCCCGTTGAAGACGAGGGCGTCGCCAGACCGGGGATCGACCCGCGGCTGCGCGCCGCCTCGCGGATCGATTATCGCGAGCCGGGTGTGGCCGAGCGCGATGTCCCGGTCGATGAAGATTCCAGCGCCGTCCGGTCCGCGATGCGCCAGCGCCGCATTCATTGCGGCGACAAGGCGCCGTGCATCGCTGCCGGGCGCCGTAAACCCGGCAATGCCGCACATCGCGCGCCCCGGCTACCAGCGCCGCGGGGCTAGCCGAAGGCGCGGAATCGCGGCGTGCTGGACGACCCGCCTGACCTTGTAAGGCGGCTTCCCCTTGGCCTCGAAATAGATGCGCGCCTGCACCTCAGCCATAATCCCGAGCAGCAGGAACAGGATCCCCGAGAGCCCGATCGTGGCGGCCAGCAAGGGTAATGGCGTCTGGATCAGTGAGATGCCGGCGCCGTATTTGAGCGCGAGCGAAAAGCCGAAGCTCATGGCCGACATCAGCAGGAACCAAAGGCCGAATTTGCCGAAGAACTGGATCGGTCGATCGAACGCACGATCGATAAAGTAAAGCGTAAACAGGTCGAGCAGGACGCGGGAAACGCGGCCAAGCCCGTATTTCGAGCGGCCGAAGCGCCGCGGATGGTGGGTCACCGGCAACTCGGTCACTCGGGCCCCTTCCCAGGCAGCGAAGACCGGAATGAAACGGTGCATCTCGCCATAAAGCCGCACGTCCTCGACGACCTCGCGCCGATACGCCTTCAAGGTGCAGCCGTAATCGTGCAATGACACCCGCAGCACCGCCGATATCAGGCGATTGGCGAGGATCGACGGCAGCCGGCGCGTCAGGGCGTTGTCCTCACGCGACCGACGCCAGCCCGAAACGACGTCGAACCCTTCCGAAAGCTTCTCGATCAGTCGCGGAATGTCGGCCGGATCGTTCTGCCCGTCTGCGTCGATCGGGATGATGACTGCCCCGGTGCTGTTCTGGATTGCCGCCATCAGCGCGGCGGTCTGGCCATAGTTGCGCGACAGGTGAACCACTCGGACACGCTGGTCAACCTCCGCGAAACGATCGAGGATCGCCGCCGAGCCGTCGCGAGACCCGTCATTCGTAAAGATGATTTCGTAGGATTGCGGCAGCTGGTCCAGCGCCTCGGTTAATCTCGAGAACAGGTCCGGCAGCGCCTCCGCCTCGTCATAGACAGGGATGACGATCGAGATATCCATACCGTGAGCGCCCGCGCCGATTTGGCGGTCCATTCCAACTGCGGAACGCTAAAAAAGAATTACGAGGGTCAATTGGGCCAGGCCGTCCGGCGCTTGAGGATCGCCGTATACGACACCACTCTTTGGGCTCGTATGGGCCGCACGACCGGTCGCGCGGAAAGCCTGGAGGACATGAATGGCCGTCTTGCAGCCGGCGCGGGGCACGCAGGATTTGTTACCCGACGCGGCGCGGCGGCATCGGCATGTGACGGAGACGGCGCGATCGCTCGCCGCACTCTACGGCTTCGCTGAGATGGCCACCCCGATCTTCGAATTCACCGAAGTCTTCGCCCGGCCGATCGGCGAGCACACCGACATCGTCGCGAAGGAGATGTACACCTTTACCGACCGCGGCGGTGAGGAGGTGACGCTGCGGCCGGAGAACACCGCGGGTGTGGTGCGGGCTATCCTGTCGAACGGCCTGGTCCAGAGCGCCCCTATCAAATTTTTCTATAGCGGGCCGATGTTCCGCTACGAGCGGCCGCAAAAGGGCCGCTTCCGGCAGTTCCATCAGATCGGCGTCGAGTTGCTCGGCGTCCCGCAACCGCAAGCCGATCTCGAAGTCATCGCACTCGGCAACCGCATTCTTGAAGCGCTCGGCATCGGCGACCGTATGGTGCTCGAATTGAACACATTGGGAGATCCGCAGAGCCGCGCCGAATATCGCGACGCGCTCGTATCCTATTTCGCGGCGCGAATATCGGAATTGTCCGAGGACAGTCGCAGGCGGCTCGAGCGCAATCCGATGCGCATTTTTGACTCGAAGGACGAAGCCGACCAGCGCATCAGCAGCGAGGCTCCGGCGTTCGAGGCGTACCTGAACGAGGCCTCCCGCGACTTCTTTAGCCGCATCCGCGACGGGCTCGACCGTCTCGGGATTCGTTACGAGCTTAACCCGCGTCTGGTGCGCGGCCTCGACTACTACACGCATACCGCCTTCGAGTTCGTCACGAGCGATCTCGGTGCACAGGGCACGGTCATGGGCGGTGGCCGGTATGACGGGCTGGTCGAAATGATGGGGGGTCCGGCAATGCCGGGAGTGGGCTGGGCGGCAGGCATCGAGAGGCTGGCCATGCTGGTGGCGCAGCTGCCGCCGTTGCCGCGGCCGGTTGCGCTGGTTCCGGTCGGCGAGGCGGGGGAAGCCTGCGCGGTGAAGTTGGCGGAAGATTTGCGGGATGCCGGTTTCACGGTCGATCTCGGCTACTCCGGCAATGTCGCGCGGCGGATGCGGCGGGCGAACCGCGTGGCGGCCCGTGCGGCCGTCCTGATCGGCGATGAGGAGATCGCCCGGGGTGTCGTGAGCCTGCGCGACCTCGACAGCGGCGAGCAGAGCGAGCTCGCGGTATCCGAACTCCCGGCGCGCCTCGCGGCGCTCGGGGCGTAATCGCCGTCGGGAAGTCGGGGCGAGCTTTAGGCGATGCGGGGAGCGCTGGGGTCTCGGCTGGAGCAGTTGGCGCGACGACATGCCGAGCTGCGTGAAACGTTGGCCGGCTCAAGCCTTGCGAGCGGCGAATTCGCCCGGCTGTCGAAAGAGTTCAGCGAGCTGACGCCGATCGTCGACGGCATCGAAGCCCTGCGTCGTGCCGAAGACGAGGCGAAGTCGCTCGCCGAGATGGCTGTCGCGGGCGACGATCTGGAATTCCGCGCGCTCGCCGAGGAGGAACTGCGATCGGTCCGGGAGCGTCTGCCGGCTCTGGAGCAACAGGTAAGGCTGGCGCTCTTGCCAAAGGACCAGGATGACGAGCGCAACGCGATCCTCGAGGTGCGAGCCGGCACTGGCGGGGAAGAGGCTTCGCTGTTCGCCGCCGATCTGTTTCGCATGTACCAGCGCTATGCGGCGCTGCGCGGTTGGCGTTTCGAGGTGCTCGACATTTCTGAAACCGGGCTCGGCGGCTTCAAGGAAGCGAGCGCCA